>JAEEGG010008244.1_pt1 | contig 23701 bp, 17 predicted proteins | sample 9134161 | NCBI WGS metagenome assembly JAEEGG01 (sample SAMN16246543, study PRJNA631951) | gut metagenome | biome: gut microbiome; feature: rumen; material: CR-attached | host: Bos | place: Iran: Karaj | collected 2018-10
CCTGCCTGCTCACCACATTGGCACCAGCCACAGGCACCAGCAGGTCCATATCAACCACCACCAGTCGTCGTTGAGCCAGTGAGTCGATGCAGCAGAGCACCAGAAGCAAACAAAGATAGAGTCGAGCCATCACTTCGGTTTGTTGGTTATCGCCTGCAAAAATACCAATTATTTCGCCAACACGAATCGTCCTTACCCTTAGAAAAACTTACAGATATAAAAATTAAATCAAGATTAAGTCTTTTTTGCGTAAGCCACAAGAGCTCGCACATATCCTCATTCTCATATTGTCCAGATCATATTATGCAAATCGCAAAATTCATAACTTTAAGATTCCGTAATCTCACATTATATCAGTTCCATATCGCTAATCTACAACTCAACGAGTTTGGGGTAGCAATTCAATGATATAGTGACGGTGGAATCTATTTTTATATTGATTATTATTGTATGTCACCATGATATACGCTCAAATAGAGAGAGCGATGAAATAATCATGAATGAAAATAAGATGCGTTTTATTTTGCATTTCGTTCGATTTATACTATCTTTGCATCGAAAAAGCATTTGTAGAAACCATATCATCATGGATGTAGCATTCATTCTGGATAAGTATTTTAATAGTACGAAAAACGTCTCTATCGACGTGTTTGACGCTCAGTCTTTAAACACGGTATATCAGGATGTTGTCAATTCTATGACATCTCATCTTGAAATAGAAGTCAGTGTTTTACAGGCTTTGAGCTACTGTCTGTATGAAATGATGGACAATGTTCATATCCATTCAGGAAAGCCATTGGGTACAGCAATGACACACTATGATGATTCTCAAAAGACTCTGCGCATTTTGATTGCTGACGACGGGATGGGAATCAGAGAATCGCTCGCAGAGAATGAAAAATATAAAGACATCTCAGAACCAGAGGCACTAAAATTATGCCTTAAGGACACGATAACTGATGGTAAAGGCATGGGGTTTGGTCTTTATACCACTGCGCGCCTCATTGACAGCATAGGCAAGGAGTTCATTCTGCATTCTGGTAATCACAAACTGATTATCAAAGATGGTACCACTTCAGTCATAGAAAATGGATTCTGGCAAGGAACTCTCATTTATATGGAAATTGGAACGAACGAAGAGATTGATCCCAATCAAATCGTCGACCACCGCACTGATGTTACAGAAGAATATAACGAGACATTTGTTGAAACAGAAGAATTGGAATCGCTATGGTAGTATTTAAATTCATTGACTACGGAACAGATTTTGGCACACGCGACATGGGTCAGAAGCTCCGCGAGAAACTATTACCATTAATCAATGGCAATGAAAAGGTTGTCCTTGATTTTACTGGTGTCAACGTGGTTTCAAACTCCTTTGCTGACGAATGTATTGCAAAATTATTGCTGGAAATGCCTCTATCGGAGTTAAAGCGCCGTACCACATTCCGCGGGTTGAACCCATTGGCAGAACGAAGCGTCTTGGTCGCACTCCAGCGAAGGTACAAAGTACTGAATTCATAAAACCCAGTTTTTATCAGGACTGAGGCGTAGAAGCGTGCGTTTAAGCGCACGCTTCTACGCCTACGTTAATACAAGTCGTACATTTCACGGTCTGCAAAGTTTGAGGGCAAGAGCGTGAAAAGATGTTTATGCTGATTATGAATTTGTGTCATAAGGTCAGACTCCACGAAAGGACACTTACCAATAACAGCATCGCGAATCTGATTCAATAATCTCATCAACTGCGAAGCCTCGTTGCCCCCATTAGCACTCCCCTTTGCGCGCGTCTTTGAAGAATGATAAATCTGGGAATAGGATAAGAAATAAGTCGTGGTGCCATCAGTCATCCTGTTGGTTTCATAAGCATCAGAAGTCAAAGACCCCAAGTCTATCAGATTACAAAGATCTATAACAAAACGTTTACTTACAGACAATGTCTTTTGAGTAATCTTTGGTTTTTTCTCCAACTTCTTATCACGCAAATACGAATAGATCATCTTGTCTAGCGTCACGATAGTCAGAGTTGAATCACCGATAAGAAGACAAGACTCTGGCTCAGACGAGGGGCACGTAATACAAGCATAACGATACTGATGCTCCTTCATAAAATACTGATGCATGCTTTCCCAATAAGCAGATCCATCCATCATTTGGGTATAAAACTGCAACTGTTTAAAACCTGTCTGTGCAAATACCACAGAAACAGTAATACACATAAACAAAGACAATAATATACGTTTCATAATAATACTTTTTTTTTTGTAGAATTGATATATAGATCTTTAATAAGTTATTTCCCTGGATTCACATTAAAACTCCATGCAAGCGAGAGCATCACGTAGCGTGGAATGGAGTTATGCCATGTTTCCGTGCGTCCTTGGGCATTAACAGCATATTGCGTGTTGGAAAGCTGATGAAGGATATCGAAGCCACTGAGTTTTGATATGAGTCTTCCATTGAGGAAACTTCGTGTTATCTGCGCATTCCACACCCAATCTGTGGTATTCATATCTGATGACTGATATCCTCTGCGGGCATACATAGTCATATCTGTTGTCAGATTGAACTTCCATGGAAGAGCCACCTGAGCATTCATACCGATGCGGTAGTCTCCAGCCTTGATGTCTTCGAAGCCAGAACGCTCACCTTTTATAAGGTAGTAGGTGCCACCAGCATGGAGGCATATCTCATTCCTATCATCAGGACGGAAGTTGAGCTTGATATTATCATCCAATCGATAATTATGAACAATGCTGCTCCGGCTATCCGTGTACCCTTCTACAGTTGCAAGATCCACATTGTGGTTATATCCTGCCGACAACTGATTATCTACAGACCACTTATGTGCGTTGTCTATAGCCTGTGTGTAGCCCATGCTGAAGTTTGCCCTCCAGTTGCCATTCACACTCTGCGGCTTGACGATGGACACGCCCGTGTTCTTGTCAAACGTAAGCCCGTAGGCTACGGCATTATCTGTTTGCTGGTAACCGATGTTGATGTTGCCCATTCTCTGCCTACTGCCTCTATACTCAACAGATACATTCGTGTTATAATAATGGATATTGCGCAGCGTACTGTTACCAAGACGTATATTGAGGGGATCGCTGTCATCCTGATAGTTCACCATGTTTGTCAGGTCAGGTAGTTCCGAACCCATACTGGCATCAAAAGTCCATGTCCAGTGTTCTTTCCATCGCCTAATGTTAAGTGACGGATTAAAGAAGGCTTCCGCTTTTCTTACATGATGTCTGCCCATACGGTCATAGTAAAGGTTGGCATTTACAAAATGGATTGGCATTTCAAACTTTGCCGTGGCTGCAAGAAACTTAACAGGAATCTCATTCCCCCTGAGTTTTATGGTGTGCTCATTCCTGTATTCATGGAAGAGATAGCTGTTACCGTCATCTTTCACCTGCGCGAGAGCATCAGTGGCAGAGGGCAGTAAATCAAATTGGTTTGAATCCCTGCCTGACAGTTTGTCTAGTCGATAGAGCATATTGTCCGACTTGTTAAACGTGTATCTGTAATTATATTCTAATACGATATCTGCATTCCTGAGGCCATAGTCGTATGAAACATCTCCATTAGCCGTAAAGTGCTGATGAGTCAGATCACGGAAATTGTTACGATAGTCACGTGGTAATGCTCCTGAAGGATACTGCACATCGTCCAAGGTAAATATCTTCTGGGTATTGCGGTTATACGTAAAGCCAACACCTGCTCTTATCATGTCTGCAATAACCTTCAATCCTTCTTTATTGTAGAAATACAAGTCAAGATTCTTGGATTCTATACTATTTGAAGATAAAAGATTGTTGAGCACAGACGACTCATCGGATGTTTCTGACTGATTACTGCCAAATCCCCTATTATGATGATAAGAGAGATTAAGGTCGGTATCTGCATACATCCGTTTATTGAGCAAGCTCTGAAAATAGAATTGATTATTTGATGTCAGGCGATCAGAACTGCTTGTAGAATAGGAGCTGCTGCGATTAAATGAATCGCCTGTTAGCAGGAAAGTCTGACCATTAGTCTTTACCTCCAAATCACTTCCTGTATGGCAGTAGTTGTTACTAGTGCTAATAAAATTGAGTATATTATCGTCAAAGCACCTATATGCCTGCAAGCCAAACTCTTTTTTGGCTATACGACCATCAGGATTACTTTGAGGAGAAGTTTCCTCCCCACCAAGTGCTGCACGCTGATCCAAGTTGATATTATTGATGTCGGAATAGAGATGAACCATATCTCTTTCGGAGAATCTTTGTCCTATAGCCTTAAGTGTATATCTGTCTTCTGAGCCGAGACCGCCTTCCAGGTTACCCATATAGCCTGTGGAATACTCCTTCTTCAACCGCACATCCATCACGTATGCTTTATCCCCCATATCGCGCCCCATAATTCTTGAAGCAGCACCGTCTTGATTATACACTTTTATCTTATTTACCGTATAAGCGGGCAAGTTCTCAAGTGCTACTCTTGGATTGCCGGCAAAGAAGCCATTACCATTTACAAGCAGACTTTCAATCTTCTTCCCGTTCACAAATACCTCACCATCCTTTGTGAGTTTGGCCCCTGGGAGTTTCGAGACAAGTGCATCGAGCATACTACCCTCAGGAAGGTTAAACGCATCCGCATTATATACGATTGTATCGCCCCTCATCACCATCTTTATTTTCGTGGAAGTTACGGTAACCTCTCTTAGCTGATATACCTTGTCCATCCTGATACAATTCACAGCCACAAAGAACTCGCGCTGACTTCTGAGTTCGCAATTCATAAAAGATGTTTCGTATCCTTTTCGCTCTGCCTTAATAATATACTTACCAGTCTTAGATATCTCAAACATATAAAAACCTTCTTCATCACTCATACAAGTGCTAAGCATAGTACTGTCGTTGGCCATTAACGTAACCAAGACGCTGTCTAATCCTTTGTTAGTGAAATTATCTACTATACTACCCTGTACGTTGTGATTATAATCCGTGCCATACATGCTGATAGAATAGATAATGGCTATCAACATGAAAAACAACTTGAAAGGTCTGAACATACCCATATGAATATAGCAACAGTTTATTATTCATTCCACCTTTTCCAGTTTCTGCATCATCTTTTCCACACCGGGCCAGCCGCAGATAGTTTTAACGAGCTTGCCATCACGGTCGTAGATGAGGTAATAGGGAATGGCATCTTCGAAATCGGGGATTTGCATGGCCGCCTGCTTGTCTTTGGGCACAATGTAATGGTCGCCTGCATGCTTAGCGATGTACTCCGTCCACTCATAGGAGTCGCTGGTGGTATTGGTGATGTAGATGAAGTCATAGCCTCGGGCTGTCAGAGAGTCTTTCACACTTTCCATCTCTCTCATACCCCTTTTACAGGGACCACACCAAGTTGCCCAGAAGTCGATAAAGACGATGCGCCCCTTGTGTTCGGCGACGATTTTCTGCAGCCATTCCTGTGGTTCGCCTTCCGGCAGGTCGCGTCGCACGCCCTTGCCGGCAGCAGGTTTCTGTTTGAGTTGTGCCTGTACCTCACGGATTTGTTTTTGGAACTCCGGTGCAAGAGCATTGAGTTCGTCATCTGATACAGGTTGCAAGGCCTTCACGCGAGCCATGACAGCCTTCGCCTCATGCAATTCTTTGAACCATCGTCCCAATGGAGTGTCGTCCAATCCATTGGCTTTCAAGTAGTCCCATCCCTCATCATAGAGATTGTTCAGACAGGAATAAAAACCTGTAACGCCGCGGTAGTATATCAGTTCGGAGGCATGCGGGTCTTTGAACGTCATTTGCTGCTCAAACATAGCAAGCGAGTCTTTGTCTTTGGTCAATTCCCATATTCTCTTCGTGAACGTATAGTCCCTCAGTTTACCCAAGTAGTCCTGTTCGAGAACCATTCTCTGATATTCCCATTCCTGGGGTGAGAGGTTGAGGGAATCTATCTGCTTCACCACATTCTGAAACTCATCCCAACACAATTCACGCCATTCGTCGAAAGTGTCGCGATAATGAGCCACAGCTAATTCACGAGGATAGGCACGCTCCAGCACCGTGCCTTTCATACGAAAAGGCAAAAGCTGGTTGAAGGTTGCGCCCTCGATGTGATAGGCTTTCAGCCAAAGTTCACGCAACTTTTGTATAGAAATGCGGTCATCTGGCGTCTCTTTCTTGTAGGCCTCGTATTCAGCAAGAGCCGCCCTGTTGATATCAAGCCTGACCGTATCTCCCGGACAGAGAACAATGCTCAATCCGTGAACAAATTCCTGTTTCAGCGGGTAGCAGATATCCCATGTAATGGTGAACGTACCTGCTATAGAATCAGAGGAAAATTTTGGGAAGGTACTTCCTATCAGCGATTCTACATTTCCATAGATATTCGGCATATTGGCGCTCTCTCCTGGCTTCAGGTCAACATATCGTCCAAGAATGACTGCTGGAGCACACTTGCGCTCCCACTGCGGCAGGACAGACCGAGTCTGCGCGAACATGGGGAGGCAAGTCACGAGGGTGAGTAAGGTGGTCAATAGGTTTTGCTTGCTCATTAATTTAATTCGGTTTAGGTTTTCTGCTGCAAAGATACTCTATTCTCCTGATATTTGCAAAACTTTTCCATTGCCTTTGCAATAGTGTCGTCCATATCGTAATACTTGTATTCCGCCAGACGGCCACCAAAAACAACACGATTCTCCTTCTCTGCCAAAATCTGATATTTGGCATACAACAGACTGTTTGCCTCATCATTCACAGGGTAATAAGCCTCAGCACCCTGACAATAATCCTGCGGATACTCACGCGAGATAACTGTCATGGGAAGGTTATTTACCTCACTGCCCATCATCTCGAAATGCTTATGCTCCACAATGCGCGTATAGGGTGTCTCCCTATCCGTGAAATTCATGATGGCGATACCCTGATAGTTGGGCGTCGGCAAAAGCTCATGCTCAAACCTCAGCGAGCGATACTGCAGCTCACCATAGCGATGATGATAGAAATCATCTATCTTTCCTGTGTACACCAGCGTCTCTGCCATCTCTTTCCATTCATGCTCCATGCCACCAAAGAAGTCCATGTCCGTTCTCACCTCTACTCCCTCCAGCAGTTTTTCTATCAAAACATTATACCCTCCGATCGGGATTCCCTGATAAGTATCGTTGAAATAGTTATTATCAAAGGTATATCTCACAGGCAATCTGCGAATGATAAACGATGGCAACTCCGTACAAGGACGCCCCCACTGCTTCTCTGTATATCCCTTGATAAGCGCCTCGTAGATATCACGCCCAACGAGACTGATGGCCTGCTCCTCCAGGTTTGTTATCTGCCCTACCGCCTTGCGCTGACTCTCTATCTTCGCTCGAGCTTCCTCTGGCGTCCTCACGCCCCACATCCCATAGAACGTATTCATATTAAACGGCAGGTTATAGAGCCGTCCATTATAGTTTGCTACCGTCATCAGCGTGAAGCGATTGAACTCTACGAAGCGGTTCACGAACTCCCACACCTGCTTATCGGAAGTATGAAAGATATGCGGCCCATACTGGTGCACGTTAATACCCTCAATTTTCTCGCAATACACATTGCCACCCAAATGGGGGCGCTTATCTATCACCAAACACCGCTTCCCACTATCAGTAGTAAGGCGGGCAAAAGTGGCTCCAAAGAGGCCGGAGCCAACTATAAGGTAGTCGTATTTCATATCAGTATTGTATTATACTTAAATCTTTGATAGGATGATAGAAAGTATTCAATTTTCGTTCATACTGATACTTATATTCGTAGACTTCTGGTGGTCCCCATGATAATTGGAAATTATATCCCAAGTTTTCAAATTGCCTAACGGAATAGCCTTTGTTATAAGCCACCGTTGGTAAAAGGAATTCAAAGAAGAATGTATCATTTTCTTTCATGAAGTCATCTACATCCGTCAATAACTGAAAACTAACATAATACATTTGACTCCATGAGAAATGAATATCCTTAAAAGGATTGTTCTGTATATACCGTATAGGCCAATGGGATTCCGGTGCTCCTAAAATATCTGTTGCTATGTGCATATAATCACAATCAACCTTATTTACAGACTTCAAGAAAGACCTAAGACTTCCTGAGAGAACAATATCATTCTCCATCAATAGATAATGTTCATATTTCTTCTTTTTCATCATATCCAGCAATGCCACCAAAGGACTTGGAAGCAATTTGTTTCCACAATGATAAAACCCCTTTAGTCCTTTCGAATTGAAAAAATGGAAGACGAACTCTGGATATTCTTTAATATCAATCTCTGAAGATGCACAATCATATAAGACGATAAAATCCATTATCCCACATACTTCCTGATTTAAGAAAGACATATATTTCAGCATTCCTCCATCAATCTTATGCGTAATAAGAACCAAACAATTCTGAAGCATACTGATACGGTTTTTAATACAGACTAGTTATACAGAAAGGCTTCATTTCCGTCACGATATAACAACTAATTAGTCGCTCTGCAAGGAATGCTACAGCACGGCATTGATAGTTAACGTCATCATAACGGAAATCACGCTTAGCTTTCTCCATATACTTTTCAGAATCCATATTCAGTCCATTCTTATTATCCCAAGCAAATAAGATTGGAAATAGCCATTCACACAACTTTTCAAAATCCGAATAATGCATAATAAAACAACAGCAAGGAATAAGAACTTTACCATTTAGAAGATATTTCGAGTACTTATTGTCGTTACCATATTGTTTATTTAAGAAATCAACAGCGTCATACAAGTCTAAATAATTATGTGATATTTTATATTGTTGAAATACATTACATCCATATGTAATCGTCAACACCTGACATTGACCTTTGTCTATGTCGAAACATTCTTTGAAAGGACGACGATAATGACAAAAGCCTACAAGTTGACTTTCTTTCCTATTCTTCCACACATAATACATCGTTGTTAGTTCCGAATAGAACCTATTCAAATGATTAATATTCTCACCTTTTACGGAAGTGTCATTACCTTTGAACAAACAAATTATGTCTGTTTCTTTTAGATTATACTCTGTTAAGAGTTGATCATCATGGTATGTCATCCATATTGTTAAATTTTTCATATACTTCATATAATATTATTTTTAAATTGACAACAAGTATTAGCCTCTATCAATGTCTCAATTCCAGGAACCGTTCACACAAAGCAGACGTTCTCTGGTCTTCAAACGAAAGGTCTGCCATCGGCAGCAGGATGGCTTGAGGATGAATGACGGAAGTATCCAGCTCTGCAGTCATCTCTTTCGAAGCAATCACGTCACCCATCAGTTCTAGCATAGACGGTTGGTCATTGCATCGCTGCTGCATCAGTTCTTCTTTCCCTGTCTTTGTATTGACACGCATCAGAACTGCCCTGCCTTTCAAAATATAGGCGTAAGGCAATCCTTGTTGACGGGCGATGGTGCACAGTTTCTTCAGCAACTTACTGCGGGACATGGTCTTTTTGCAATCAATGCGCATCACACCACTTTCGAATATGGTTGGCAATGTTGGTGACAGCACTTCTCTCTGCGTCTCATTACCCGTAGAAGTCTTGGATCCTGGAGAAGGAATACGTCCCGATAACTGTCTGAGCAAGATACCGTCACGTACCAATTCTACAGTCTGAGGGCGAACCCCATCTGCATCATAATGCCTGTAACGCAACAGTCGGCGCCCATCAAACACAGAATCATTGCTCAACTGAGTCAGAGATATTTGATTGCTGACGACTTTCTTACCTATCTTCTGATAAGTATTATCATATTCTTTCTTGTTTAGATTAAAGTGGGTGTGGATATATGTTGAGAGCGTCTTATTGTAAGTATTCTCATAAAGGAACACATTTGCTGCAGAGTTTTCGTACAGCACAGGTCCCATATATTCTTGGTCATCACAACGTGTTGCTTTGCATTGAGCAATATTGAATTCAGCCGTTCTCTTCACGAAAGCAATGAGCGAATCTGTCGGAGGCAGATCGGCCACATCATAAATGGAGCCATAGCCATCAATTACATTTAGTTTTGTTCCGTTCGCCATTGGTAAATCAGCAAATAAAAGAAGCTTGATTTGCTTGGATGGTGTCCTCATTTTCAGTCCCTCAGATGTGGAGCGGTAGCAGTCGATATACTTTTGTTCTATTTCCACACGTGATGAAGTAAACTCTGAATATGTACCCAGAACTTCTGACAACTTATCCGCCAGCGCCTTTAACAGTTCTGCATCTTCCTGCCATCCGTCTAGTGCAGATGGTTCGATGAGGGTTCTGCCTGGCAATTCTAACCATTCTGGCAGATTGTCTGCTCTGACTTCGCTCTGATTCTTTGCCAACCAATCTGTAGAGTTACGGAATTGTGTCACCGTACGCAGACCTAATTCGCTTCGCAGATGATAATAGCTGATGTCATCAGGTAGGAGGAATGGTCGGCCCAATGTCTTACCATTGTAAGAGGTCTGCATCCTGTTTCCTGCTATAACCTGAACAAGTCCGGAGTTCTTCACGCCTTCTGGTTCATATTTTAGACAACTACCCAACGACGATACGATCTTGGTTGTAGCCTGACGACGTACGTAATAATCCAGGAACATCGGGTGCTGGCCGTTGATTTCTAATGTCATTCCCTTATCCATCTCATCCTTCATCGCCTTAAAGATGACGGAGTCGGCATCCTGCAATCCATTCTCAGCCCAAGTCTGGAAGTCGAGACGAGAAGATGTATCCGTCTCTCCCTCGCCATGGTCAATGACCTGGGTTTCAATCTGCGATACATAAATCATCGGTGAACGGCTTGACACAGGAATCCATCCAGACCCGGAGCCGCATCGGCCGTTGAACACTTCCACATCTCCACCTGCTGCCCTGATGTTGCTGAAGGCGGATAGCGGCGTACCGATAAGCGACACGCCACGTACCAGTTCGTCGGCCCTTCCGTCAGCATAGACTCTATAGGTCTCCATGGGGAAAACATTGAAAGAAGAAGCAACCTTCGCACTACCCCTGAGCGTTGTCCATCCATTGCTGACGGTCTTGATGTAATAGCCATATTCCTTGTTCTGTCGCTTCAAATCGGTGATAAGCATCTGGCGGAGTTCTGTTTCCGTATAGGGATGAGAAGTCTCCACCATCAGGTTTGACTGTCTTGGGGCGGCTTCACTTCCAAACGCAGAACGGCCGTGGCCGTTGGTGGCAGCTTGTTGTGACAGACATGTCAACATGTTCGCCATCTTTCCCTCATTCACACATTCCACCTTTTGTCCCATCGAACCCTCGTCATCATACTGATAATAGCCAGTCAGTGGTATGCCACAGAAATATTGTTGCTGAGGGTTGCATGTAATGCTGAAATCTGAAGGTAACACTTGATTACCCTTCATTGATGCAAACTCAGAGTCTTTTCGTTCCAGTCTGTGTCCAAACACCTCATGAAAAAAAACAGCACTGGCATTTCCCGATAGAATCACAGGACCGCTATATGCCTCAGCCATCGGTGCCTTGCTCAGTGCAATAGTCCGCTGGGCCAAAACCTCCATATCGTGGGCAAGTGTTTCTTGATTGGGTAGTTCTGAAGTCTTGTAGGCAAAATATTCCTTATCTAATGCACATTCCACACCTCTGAAGTCCTTGACCGACACACGAATAGCCAAAACAAACGACTGTCTGTTGCTTACGACGGCTGTACCCTCTGAATCGATAACATATCGTCGTTGATTTAAACCTTCGATGTGTGCCAAGCAACGGGCCTCAGGCATTTTGTGTGCTTGTGCTACAGTAGTTTCACTTAAAAGATGTTTCCAATATTCCTTATCGAAAGACACATCGGCAAGCGGTTCTTCATAATGCACTTCTGCCGATTCCCTTGCAGCGAGTGACGTTTGTATGGATTTCTTTTTCGTCTTTTGCCATATAGCCATTTGCCCACGATACATTCTGCTCAAGGCATTCCATATCACCGACTTGATAGCTATCGTGTCGTTTTTATAAGGCAAATCAGTCATCTGCATCTGACCGTCCATCCATTCATCTTCCTTATAATCAAAACGATTCAGGCCCTTTCCGTCATTCAGCGTGCCAAACGAAATCTGTGGGCAGAACTTGCGGCCATTCGTTTCGTGCACAGAAGCGCGTCCCATGTCACTGTCGATACTGATAGTTTTCTCATCCAGTGCGCCAAACGACATGAACTGCACGGGCACGGAGTCCTGACTCAGATGCTGATAGTAATAGGTTATTTCATTTCTGAGCAAGTCATACAAGGGATCACTCGTCCTAGCTTGTGCAGAAACTATCTGACAACAAGCCCAAAACAACAGAGAAAGATACGTTCTTATCATAACCTACAATTTTATTCTTGAATCTTCAGAAGGATTATATAGACTCCTTAAAATACAGAAAGCAAATAAGGCACCTCCCTTCCCGTTTATCAAGGCGCTACTTTGCGACTTAATCGCTAATTCTTCAAGAAGTTCAGACATAGTCTTACAATAGTCTTTATATAAGCGAGTAGCAGTTAATTCCAAATCCATGTATCTTATATGACTGCGATCCATAAGATGCAAGGCCTGGGCTATATTAAATAAGGCACAAAACCAATCTCCGTTCAAAAAGAGATTTGACTTTTCTATATCATGGGAAAAGTCATTAAAGTTGATAGAATAAAACAACGTATCAACGTATGCATCTAATCTTTGATTATTTAGTTCTTTATTAACATAGGCGAGCGAATTAGCTAGCGCTAAACGATTGACAGAAAGAAATGGCAATGCACCTGTCAATTGATAACACCAAGTATTCATCAGACTCTCGATTTTTTCTCTATAGATACCCATGCGCATAGCCTCACCAAGACAAAAAAACAGAATAGGAAAATCCGATATTATTGTGGGATACAAATCATTTTGGATAGAAGCAAATCTAGATGTGGTACAACTCTCCAATTTATCAACAACCATCCGAAAACCTGCCTCTAAAATGGAGCACTGAATGCCATCAGTATTATTTTCCGCATTCTTTAGTCGATATAGGAAATAGACAAGAAATCCTATCAATCCTTTGACTAGGTCGCCAGATAAGATGCGATCCTGTTCATATAAACTTTTGTAAATTGCCGCATCAATGTTATATAAGATGTCATCAATGTCTCCTTCGATACATCCATTAGCATGTAAACAATTGATTGCCCAACCTATTCCTGACAGACCTGTATCGAAAGACAAATCATTCATCTGGGTAATAGTTACGATCACCTTATCCAAAAGCTCATCTGCAATGTTTTCAACTTCTTCATCTTTAAATGACCTATTCATTAGATATAGGGAAAAGCACACACCCATATCCCCGGAAAAAAGTCCAATTCTCCCAGTTTTACTTTCTTTCAATAAACCCTTTAAAAATTGTCTGTATTCTTCCATGATTCTTGTCTTATAGATGTGTTAAAAACACGTTTTTTTACAATGCGTGAATCCATCGAACTGATACTGCTATTCACACCTCTTGCGTGCGAAAGGTGAAAAAGTGGTCCATCCACTCTATCTACCTTCTGTTTCTGTATTGTCCAGCGAGCAATGCGTTCTCCATCTTCAATGCCCCACCCATAAAATTGTTCTCTTTCCATTCCACTTTTTATATAAGCCTCACGATTTGCAAAAAAAGCACCACCAACCGGATTTGGAGGATACAAACAAGCCATGAACGGTGTGCACTTACTAAGAAGATTTATGTCACGAGTCTTATAATATTGTTTACGAACTTCCATTGAAGTGTCGTAGAAATAATTTTTATAAGGATACACAAAATCAACACCAGACCTCAGTTTTTTTACTGATTTTACAATTTGGTCCACAGAGGCAATAACATCAACATCCCATATTGCAACATATTTCTCTTTTACGTTTTGAACCATCGTATTCAGATGTCTGGTTCTATGCAATATAGGATTATCATCATGGCAGAACGTATATTTCAATTCTTTTACCATGAGTCTTCTAAATATGCCATTTTCAAACGGTCCATACTCCCAAAAATACACATTGGTTTCAAAGTTGTCAACCAAAAATTCCGTAACCATTAGAGCATTTTCCAATCTGTCAATTGAATCAAATCGACAGATTAGTAAAAAAGCAACATCCTTGCATTCAAATCTCATCACTTATCTCCTGGAATTGTGTCCATCTGTACTTATTACAGTACAGATGGACATTAATATTTACAGGTCCTACTATTCGGTATTGGAAAATACCAATACATAGAACCGATTTCAAACAATATACATTCTTTATTCGGATTTTTTGCTCACACCAGTACCATACTGAATGTCTTTACTATATACTTTTGACATTTGTCCGTCTGGATCGTAGCATTCATAATAGGTATTTCCTCGATCATCCATTTGTGCTCCGCCATAAATAACAAGAGCATGTTTATCTGAACCTGAACCAATAACAACTAATGCCATACCGCTATTATCGTAGCCATTAGCATGATTCGTTGCACCAGAAGATGATATCATAGAACCCCAACCAGACGTTCCCCAGCCACTACCGGTAGTAGTATCGAAGAACTGATTGATATAGTCGTACAACTGAGCGTCCTGATTTGCAGCAGGATCTCCATCTGAACGAACATTTCCATTATTGTATGATGCCCAACCACTTTGGAAAGAATCATAATATTCCTGACGCTCTTTGTTGGATGTCAACTTGCCGTCATATTGATCCATAATCCAGGCAAGACACTCCCAAACACAACCAGAACCGCCCACGATGTGGCGCTGTTCATTCAATGACAGAAGATCCATATTGTTCAACTGTCCAACTGTTAATCTTTTAATTTTTTTCATTTTTAATTCTTTTAATGTTAATACTAATTATATTGACTGCGCAATCAAATTTCTTTTCTATAATCACTCTTCCACAGTATCTTTTTGCGACTCAACAAGTTGATAATACCTCCCATGGTGGCCCAATAGCGTTTCATGATTCCCTACCTCAACGATATTACCCTTGTCCATCACCACAATCTGGTCAGCATGACGAATTGTACTCAAACGATGTGCAATAATGACAACCGTTCGATTCTCGAATGCAGAGTTCAGGGCTTTGACAATCTTCTGCTCATTAACTGTATCCAAAGCGTTCGTAGCCTCATCAAGGAACAGATATTTTGGATTCCGATACAATGCTCGAGCTATGAGAAGTCGTTGCTTCTGACCGCCACTCAAACCGCGGCCCTGCTCTCCAATCTCAGTATCAAAGCCACGTGGCATCTGATCTATCTCTTCCTTTATCTGTGCTGTCTGACAACACTTGATAAGCTGAGCCTCATCCACGTGCTCGTCATCAAGCACTATATTATTTTTTATTGTGTCATTAAATATCTTTCCATCTTGCATTACCACACCACACATCTCACGCCATGTGCGAAGATTTAATGCAGTAACATTCATTCCCCCCATATTCACAGTACCGTATGAAGGTTTATATAGGCGTACCAACAATTTCAACAAAGTGGATTTACCGCATCCGCTACTACCCACAATGGCTGTAACTTTATTCTCCGGAATAATGAGGCTGATGTTTTTTAGTACCATTGGAAGATGTGGAGCATACTGAAACATCACATTATTCAGGATCAAGCTCTTATCTTCCGGAAGAATTGTCGTGGTACCAACAGACAGAAGTTCGTCTTCATCCTCAAGTTGACGTATCTCATTCATACGCAGGAAAGAGATCTTTGCGTATTGAGCAGATACAATAAAGCCGATGAATTGTATCAATGGGCCATTCAGCATACCAAGAATAAACTGCGTAGATATCATCACACCAAAGGTGATATCACCATTGATAACAGCTGTGGCACAGAAAAAGGTGATGGCCATATTCTTGATACTCTCAATGAACTGAGCACCCAAGTTCTGCATGTTCGTAATAGCCAACACACGTTTGTTAACATGATAAAGGCGCGCCTGTATCTCCTCCCATTTCCAACGACGTGAACGTTCGTAGTTATATATCTTGATATCCTGTATAGCAGAAACCGTCTCTACCCAATAACTTTGGTTCCTGGATATTAGTTCAAAATACTGCCAGTCAAGTTTCTTTCTGATTTTCAGGAAAAGCAAGACCCACACAACATAGAGGGCAGAGCCTGCAATAAAGATAAAGAATATGGCTGCATTGTATATCAATAGGATAATTGAGAAAATCACAAATGTAAAGACAGAAAAAATGAGCGACAGCGAGTTGTTCATAATAAACGAACGAATACGTTCATGATCCTGTGCACGCTGAAGGATGTCACCAAGCAATTTATTCTCAAAGAACGTAACGGGCAACTTCATCAGTTTGACCAAATAGTCAGATATGAGGGCTATGTTTACGCGTGCTGTGATATGCATCAGGATCCAGTCTCTCACCACATTGAATACCATGATACTCAACAGGATGGTAATATTACCCACTAAAACCATGTTGATAAAGGTCACATCTGAGGTGCTAATACCGATATCAATCACTGCCTTTGATATAAATGGAAGTATTGCCTGCAACAAGGTGACGACCATCATGACAAAGAAGATAAGTAAGAATTGCTTCTTATAAGGCATGAAGTAGCGTAACATGCTTAACAGGCTATTCTTCTCCTGCTCTTTCTCTTGCTTGGATAGTTTAAAATCTGATGTAGGTTCCAATGCTAATAGTACGCCCCTATCTTCATTCTTCAGATACCAACCTGCCATGAATTCATGCTTTGTGTATTTTACATGACCTTTAACAGGATCTGATACCCAAACATGCTTCTTGTCGGCATAATAGACTACAATGAAGTGGTTCTCATTCCAATGTACAATAACAGGAAACGGAACCTTTGTTATCACATCATCAATTGTGCACTTAAATGCTGCCGTATGAAGGCCGATAGATTCCGCGGCAGCACTGATACCAAGCAGGGACACACCCTCTTTGGTAATACCACATTTATCGCGCAAATACTGCAGGGAGTAATAGCGACCAAAATATTTGGCAACCATTTTCAGCGATGCAGGTCCGCAGTCCTTGGCATCCATCTGGTATTCTGTGGGAAATCTCTTCAGTATCATTTTGTTTCCTTTGCTTTCAAATTATCAAATAGTCGTTGAATCAACCGGCGTTTCTCTGTGATGACTTCTCCAATACCGACAGACTCAAAATTCAAGGGGAGCTGCTTTCCGAAATTAGTCGTCAGGCCGTTGGGAAAAGACACTGTCACTAGATATGCCTTATTCGAGCCTTCTGATGTCTTCATATTATGAGTCAGCGTTGACATCGACTCCACTTGTCCACGGATATATCCATATTCATCATAGGGATAATCGGCCAATTTGATATTCACATCCTGCCCTACCCTTATTTTACCTGCGCCTACCGCAGGAACAAGCAATTCACCTATCATGTGATTCTTGACAGGAGAAATTGAGAATACCTCTGTTGAGGTGTTCACATACATATTATTCCGCCAGAATTCCTGATACTGAAGTATTCCATCAATAGGGGCAACAAACAGGTAATGTTCCTTCCACTGCCGTATCTGGTTGACGAGTACATTGTATTTTGCCACCATTGTATTGAACAGGGATGAGAGTTCTTCCCTGACATCTACATCAATTTTAGCAAGTTCTATGTCTATGGAACTGATTTCCGCCTGTTTAACAAGTTGCGTGCTTTTGAGCTCTATATTGGACTGACGTCCAGATAAAACAGCATTATATTGTTTCGTCATGTCTTCCTCGCTTAACGCGCCAGAACGATACAGGATGCTGTCAGACTTGTATTGTTCATTTAAACTGGCTATAATCTGATTGTTAAGAGTTATCTCCCTATGCAGATTCTCAGATACTAGTATGTCTGACGTACGTTGGTTACGAAGTTTCTGACGCATATTCTCATATACCTTTGTCTGGCGTAGCTGGTCATATTGGTTATATGACAGGACGAAATCATTATAATAGGCACTAAGTGCTCCAAGTTCCATATTGTCTGGTAGAACCATGTGTGTGTCTTCCCTAAGGATGGTACTGCAGATTGTATCCAGCCTAAGAACATCCTCATAAATGGCTCCAGTTTCCAGATAGCCCAAACAAGTACCTTTTTTTACTTCACTATTGTTATCCACCAATAATTGCAGACGACCGGAGGCTGACGAGATAAGGCGCACAGGAGCCTTTTCTCCTGTAATAGAGATTTCTCCCATTACAGTATCAGGATACTTTATGATGAATCCCAAGGAAACCATCACAATAACTATAATCATGATAATTGTTACCACGATTCGCGTCCACCCAGTTGGCATACGCTCGATGATATCGGTCACTTCTTCTGAGCGACGATCAATATCACATATTACGGGTTCTTGCTTTGTATTTTGTTCTTGATTAGATTTCATTTTCTGAATGATGCATTTTGGATTATTTCTGCCATATCTTTACCTTCTATAAAATCATATAAAGCCAAATGGCGGATCTTATAATAATTGACGAATAATGATCTCAATACAGATAAATAACTCTGCTTTGCTTCTAAATATTCTTTGTTGGCATTGGTAAGTTCTATTGCAGCAATCTTTCCCACTCGGTATTTAGTAGCAGCAAAAGAAAACTGCTGTCCTGACAATTCGTATTTTCGATAAGCAACGTCAGCAAGCTCCTTACTCATATTATAGTTAAAGACATTATCGTGAATCTCTTCTTTGAAATTCTCTAGGGATGTTTCCTGTTCCAGTAAGGCTGACTGATAATCGTTTTCTGCCATTTTTACCTTATTGCGGTTAATACCCCATTGAAACATGGGGATACTGAGCGTGATAGAAACAGACTGCCGTTGGTCTGGATGACTATAGGCCTCCCGAAGAGTTTTGGCATATTGGTTAAGGCCATAGCTCAGGGAAATATTGGCATTAAAACTATTATTTAGTTTCTTTTGATACAGGGTGTATTCTGCATTAAGGCGTGATAATTCCTGATTCAGGTAAGTAGGGTTGTTTTTACTTATCAGTTCCAAGGCATTTGCTTCCTCTATGCGAATAGGAAAATTTGCGGCTGAGAGACTTTCCAGTTCAATATTCTGAATAAACAGTTCGTTTCCCAATTGGCGTATAGCACTTTCGTAGGCATACCGAGACTTTTCCAACTCCATTTGATTGTTGAGTTGTTGTAGTTCCACCTGATTATATTCGTATTCAGTTATCTTCCCTGATTCTTTGCGGATTTTGGCATGCATAAGAAGTGAATCTCCAATATTTACTGCTTGTGTATAGAAATCGATATCTACCTTACAAGAATAGGCATCAAGATAGAGGGTCAGGATCTTTTGCTGTTCTGTTGACACGGATGCACAATAGTTTTTCAGAGCCATATCATGTTTCAACCGGGAGATAGAACGTTCGAATAAATAGTTTCTCCTACCCCCAAACAAAGATTGGGAGTAAGAGAGATACATGGGAGAGGTACTGAAACTATTGTTATCGCTTGTAAACTCACGAAGATAATTCAAACTACTACCGATAGAAAACATACCGCCTGTTGCAGCAATTTTCTGAGAGATACTCAAATCTCCCGAAGAGGTATTTGAGTATTCTTCAACATTAGAGTATTCACCGTTGGTGTAGTTCTGCAATAACCGCATAGAACGATTAAAAGATACTGGAGTTAGATTTAGCGAAATAGAAGGTAGTAAACTCTTCTTGAAATTATCATATTCTAATATGGAATTCTCATACGCCAAACGTTTCTCTTGGACATATCTTGTATTATATACATGAACTTCAATTGCTTCTTGTAGCGAAACAACATGTCCAGCATATACAGACATCGATGATGCCAACAGACCTATCCAATAAATTGCCTTGGCAATTTGTTGCATATCGTTACTTTACAAAAATGGTAAGGTTATGGTTGATGTATTCTTTGGGATGATGGTTTCATATTCTGCCCATTCGTGTGCTGAGCAACTTAATGAAACGGATAAAAATAATCCGAAGATTATAAATAGTTTTTGGGTCATGATTAATTATTGTTTTTAGTTATTGTGGATACAAAAGTAGATTTTTTCGTTTTCTACTCCAAATTTTTCCTTCAAAAAAAATCCGAATGGTTCAGGAAAAATGCCAAAAATAGATATATAATACGCTGACGTTCAATGCATTGCAAAAATAGTTCGGGAAAGTTCGGGAGACACACAAATGTGCATAAAAGAGGCAAATTTTGGTTGTCAGTTTACTTGTCAGATTATTCGAGTAACTAAGTTGTTTAGCACCCTTTAGTATATGACTTATTAATTTGAAAAAAAACCAATTCTCCCTTCAGCCAAGCCGTAACCTTTTGTGTTCCTGCGCAATATACTGAAGGGGCCTGCTTTTTACTAAAAAAGTCCCAGTCACAGAAGAAATAGTGACTGGGACAAATTATAATGAAAGAATGTATGTTATTTAGTAAACAGGTTCAAGTCAATACTACTGCCCATTGTCTCGTAGCCCTGGGCATTGAAATGCAGCCAGTCGTTCTCGAAAAGGAACTCCTTCTGCATAGCTTCCGGATCCTGAGGATTACGCACAGCCTGGTCGAAATCGATGACACCATCAAGCAGTTCGGTGGTACGAATCCACTCATTGAGTGTGCTGCGACCTTTCTCATGATCTGCAGAATAATAGTTGTTGCCCTTGAAGGGAGTGATGGTAGCACCATAGACACGGATACCTTTCTGATGAGCCTCATCGATAATCTCCTTATAGACATCAATGATACGCTCTGCCGTCTGTACACCATTACGAGCTCCACCCAAGTCATTAACAGCCTCGAAGAGGATGATCCACTTCACACCTTCCTGACCAAACAAGTCGCGATGATAACGATCCTTACCTGTGGGACCTAAGCCTCCACGCAGCACGCAGTTGCCTCCGATACCCATATTCAGTACACCCACATTCTTTGTGGCTTTATTTGCCAGCAGACGACGTGAGAGCACATCAGCCCAGCGATTCTGTTCGTTGGTAGTAGAACCGCGTCCATCGGTGATAGAGTTACCCAGAATGGCTACTGCACCTGCTTTCTTGGATGCCTCAACCTCCAGCGTCTGGATATTATACCAGTGGTCTGTGCGGATAGCGCCAGTAAAATCGGTGGTGTTGCCCTCTTTCAGATAAGAAGAGGTGCGAGAACCAGGATGTCCGCTCACTGATGGAGAGGTCTGTCCGTAGTGGATAGTGATAGCCACATTCTCACGATTGCCGATAGGAAACTTCACCGCATCAGACACAATCATGCCGCCTGCAGGAATCGTTACCGACTGTTTGCCATCGAATGTCAGACTGACTGTTGATGCCTCGTCGATCTCACTGCTGCTACCAGCTGTCTTTGCTATCGACAGTTCAATAGCTTTAATCTCCGTAGGTTCGGTGCTAAACTCATTGGTGAGCTTCAGGCGCACCTTCTTACCACCTATCGACACCTGCACAATCTGACGCAGGGAGTTGTTGGTCAGTCCTGGTGCCGGCGGATTATTATGACGTTCTACAAGTTGTGGAGCTGTGCCCCATGTACCTACCCAGTGGCCTCCGGCCAATGCGATACCTGCTGTGAGCAGGCAAGCAAATAAAAGTGCTGTTCTTTTCATTGTTTTATATGTGGTTTTAGGTTGATGATACCATCAATATTATACTAATCCACCATTATTGGTTGTGCAAAGATAATCTTTTTTCGCGTAAAATATCCATGTTTAAAAAGAAAATTGTATTTTTGCCACTGATTTTACTAAAAGCTATATGATGAAAAAGTATTTACTATTGGCCTTAGCCACGATGACACTGAGCCAGACGGCCAGTGCCAAAGATGTGTTTGTAAACACTCCCAAAACCACGTTGATGCTCTCTGTGAACGAAGGAGAGACGCCCCGTATCCAGTATTATGGCTCGCGCCTCAAAGCCAGTCAGGCCAGTGAGGTCTATGCTGCCAGAAGTCTTAACCAAGACGCCTACCCTGCCTTTGGGCGCGACAGCTTTGACGAGACGGCACTCAGCGTGACCCACAGCGATGGGAATATGTCAACCGAATTGGTGGTGACGGGTTGCAAACAGGAGGGCGACAAAATCATCATCACCCTGAAAGACAAGAAATACGATTTCTTCGTGGACCTCTATTATCAGTCAAACAACCAGAGCGATATCATTGAGACCTGGACGGTGATTCGTAATGGCGAGAAGAAAGCCATCAAACTGGAACAGTATGCCAGTGGTGTGATGCCCCTTCGTCAGGAGGGTGCCTGGCTCACGCATTTTCATGGTTCGTGGGGACAGGAAGCTACGATGACGGAGGAACCTCTGACAGCCGGACTGAAGGTCATCGTGAATCATGATGGTGTGCGTACGGCGATGGACGATCGTGCTGAGGTAATGATCTCGCTCGACGGCAAACCCCAGGAGAATAGCGGACGCGTGATTGGTGCTGCACTCTGCTGGACCGGCAATTATAAGTTGCGCCTTGAGACACGCGGCAAGTATCAGCACACGCTGTTGGCTGGTATCGACGACCTGCATACGGCCTATACCCTGAAGAAAGGCGAACAGTTCGAGACGCCTAAACTGGCGCTTTGCTATAGTGAAGAGGGAAAGGGCGGCGTGAGTCGTGCCTTCCATCGCTGGGGACGCAACGGACAACTGCATAACGGCAAGGCCCTTCGTGAGATTCTCCTGAACTCATGGGAGGGTGTCTATATGAACGTCAACCAAGAGGTGTGCGAACAGATGATGGATGGTCTGAAGAAACTGGGTGGCGAACTCTTCGTGGTCGATGATGGCTGGTTTGGCCGCAAGTATCGTCGTACGTATGATGATAAGGCCCTGGGCGACTGGATCACAGATACGGTGAAGTTGCCCAAGGGTATCCCTGCCCTCGTCAAGGCTGCTGAGGACCGCGGACTGAAGTTTGGTATCTGGATAGAGCCAGAGATGACCAATAGCGCCAGCGAACTCTTTGAGGCGCATCCCGACTGGGTGGTGGCTCATCCCTCGCGCGAACTGTCAAAGGGTCGTGGAGGCACCCAACTGGTGCTCGACCTCTCGAACCCTAAGGTGCAGGATTTTGTAGTGGGTATCGTAGATAATCTGGTGAAGGAGAATCCCACGCTGCATTATATCAAATGGGACTGTAACATGTCGATGCAGAACTATGGTAGCAGTTACCTCACAGCCGATAAGCAGAGCCATCTCTTCGTGGACTATCACTTAGGACTGCGCAACGCCTTGGAGCGTATCCGAGAGGCACATCCTGACCTTGTTATCCAACTCTGTTCAAGTGGTGGCGGACGTGTGAACTGGGGTGCCCTGCCCTACTTCGACGAGTTCTGGGTCTCTGATGATACCGATGCCCAGCAGCGCCTGTTTATACAATGGGGTACCAGTCATTTCTTCCCCACTCTGGCTATGGCCCAGCATGTGAGTGCCTCACCTAATCACCAGACGGGTCGCGTCATTCCCCTGAAGTTCCGCTTTGATGTGGCTATGACGGGCCGACTGGGTATGGAGATGAAACCCAGCGACCTGAACAATGAGGAGCGGACATACGCTAAGAAGGCGATGGCGTTCTATAAGGAGATTCGTCCTATCGTCCAACTGGGCGATCAGTATCGCCTGCTCTCGCCCTACGATAACAAG
>JAEEGG010008246.1_pt1 | contig 23696 bp, 18 predicted proteins | sample 9134161 | NCBI WGS metagenome assembly JAEEGG01 (sample SAMN16246543, study PRJNA631951) | gut metagenome | biome: gut microbiome; feature: rumen; material: CR-attached | host: Bos | place: Iran: Karaj | collected 2018-10
ATATATGTCGCGAGCACCACACGGCTGTACGCATCGGCGTGAACCACGGTTCCTTGAGCGACAGGATCATGTCGCGATACGGCGACACTCCCGCAGGCATCGTGGAAAGCTGCCTGGAGTTTCTGCGCATCTTCCGTCGGCAGCAGTTCAACGACGTTGTCATTTCCATCAAGGCATCCAACACTGTGGTCATGGTACAGTCCGTACGCATGCTGGTAGAGGCCATGGACCGCGAAGACATGCACTACCCGCTGCATCTGGGAGTGACCGAAGCCGGTGAAGGCGAGGACGGACGTATCAAGAGTGCGGTGGGCATTGGTGCCCTGTTGACCGAAGGCATCGGCGACACCATCCGCGTTTCGCTCTCAGAAGAGCCTGAGGCAGAGATTCCCGTGGCCCGCAAACTGGTCGAACTGATACCCGAATGCACAGCCTTGCGGGCCGAGGCTGAAGCCAACATCAAAGACGACACCATCACACTCAGCGTTGATGCCCCAGACTGGGAGACCCTGCAGCTGAAAGCCTCCATGGCAGTAGGCGCACTGCTCATCGACCGTAAGGCCACAAATCTGGTTATTCTGAATCCTGCCTTCAGCGTTCAGGACTTGTCGGCCCTGTCCGACAGCATCCTACAGGCCGCCCGCATCAAGTTCACGAAGACTGAATACATCAGCTGTCCGGGCTGTGGCCGCACGCTCTACAACCTACAGGACACCATCCGTCGCATCAAGGCCGCCACCAGCCATCTGGTCGGCTTGAAAATCGGCATCATGGGCTGCATTGTCAACGGTCCCGGCGAAATGGCCGATGCCGACTACGGCTACGTAGGAGCCGGACGCGGCAAGATCTCGCTTTACCGCCGAAAGGAATGCGTGGAGAAGAACATTCCCGAAGAAGAAGCCGTAGACCATCTGTTGCGCCTGATTGAGAGCGACCGTTGACCACATTCGTCAAGAATTGAGCCTCGATTATAAAAAAAATGGCATTTTGCTTCGGCAATATGCCGTTTTTTTCGTAATTTCGCGGCCATAAACCACAAAAAAGAAAGCAAGTACACCTATGGGCGGCTTTTTCGGAACCATTTCAACCAAAGATTGCGTAAACGATTTGTTTTACGGAACCGACTACAACTCACATTTGGGCACCAAGCGTGCAGGTCTTGTAACGTTCGATCAGGAGCGTGGCTTCACCCGTTCCATTCACTCATTGGAGCGCGACTATTTCCGTTCCCGATTCGAGGACGAGCTTGACACCTTCCACGGTAGTCAGGGACTGGGCGTCATCAGCGATACCGACCCGCAGCCCATCATCGTCAACAGCCACTTAGGCCGCTATGCCGTGGTCACGGTTGCGAAGATCAACAACCTGCGCGAGATTGCCGACGAACTGCTGGCACAGCGCATGCACCTCAGCGAGATGTCGGCCAACAACATCAACCAGACCGAGTTGGTGGCCCTGCTCATCAACATGGGTAACACATTTCAGGACGGCATCAACCGTGTTTACCATAAGATAAAGGGCAGTTGCTCCATGCTGATCCTCACCGAGGACGGCATCATCGCCGCCCGCGACTTCCTGGGACGCACGCCTATTGTCATCGGACAGAAGGAAGGTGCCTACGCCGTATCGAGCGAGACGACCAGCTTCCCCAATCTGGGCTACAAGCCGCTGCGCGACGTGGGTCCCGGAGAGATTGTGCGGCTACGTGCCACGGGCATCGAAGTGATTCAGCCAGCCTTCCAGCGCTGCCAAATCTGCTCCTTCCTGTGGGTCTACTATGGCTTCCCTTCTTCCTGCTATGAGGGTATCAACACCGAACAGGTGCGCGAGAACAACGGCCGCATGATGGGCGAAAAGGACAATGTAGAGGCCGATCTGGTATGCGGCATCCCCGACAGTGGCGTAGGCATGGCCCTGGGCTACAGCGACGGTGCCAAGATACCCTACAAGCGTGCCGTGCTGAAGTACACACCCACGTGGCCCCGCTCCTTTACCCCTGGCAACCAGAGCCGCCGCGACCTTGTGGCGAAGATGAAGCTGATACCCAACGCCGCCCTGCTGAAGAATCAGCGCGTGGTGTTCTGCGACGACTCCATCGTGCGTGGCACACAGCTCCGCGACAATGTGAAGGAGTTTTTCGACAATGGTGCCAAGGAAGTTCACGTGCGCATATCATGTCCGCCACTGGTCTACGGATGTCCGTTCATCGGCTTCACCAGCAGCAAGAGCGACCTGGAACTCATCACACGCCGCATTATCAAGGACTTCGAGGGCGACGACAAGGCCAAGCTGGACCAGTATGCCACCTCCGACTCACCGGAATATCAGCGCATGGTCGACGAGATTGCACACCGTCTGGGTCTGTCGAGTCTCAAGTTTGCCAAGATTGAGGACCTCATCGCCTCCATCGGTCTGCCCAAGTCTCAAGTCTGCACCCACTGTTTCGACGGCAGCAGCTACGACCATCAGCAGGGCGACGGAGAGTTCTTCGGATAAGATTCATAAAACGAAGGAGTTTTGACACATTGCCAAAACTCCTTCGTTTTCCCCCTACAATCAGATGTCTTTGCGGTAGCAGCGGTGACGGCGGTGCTGACGCGCCTCCAGATACTGCCACTGTGAGCGGACGGCCTCGTTGCGCTCCATCTGCGGCATGGCGTCGGCCCAGCGGAAACCGTAGCGCTGGAACTGTCGGATGAGGTCGTCGAAGATGAGCGCATTGGCTCCCTTCTGGCGGTATTCGGGCAGCACGCCGATGAGCAGCAGGTCGACGGTGTCGGTCTTGTGCCACTTCAGTATGCGCAGCATGTGCCACCATCCCAGGGGCAGCAGACGGCCGTCGCGTGTCTTCTGCAACGCTTTTGAGAAAGAAGGGAAGGTCACACCGAAACCTACCATGCGGTCGCCGTCCATCACGGCAGTGACCAAGTTCAGGTCGGCCAGCTTGATATAATCGTCAACGAGCTTGTCTATCTGCCGCTCGCTCAGTTGTGAGAAGCCATACAAGTCTTTGTAGGTCAGATTCACCAGGTTGAACACCTCGCGGCCCCAGCCCTCGTCCACCAGTTCATGGCGTGTAAACTTGTGTACCCTCAGCCCGTAGCGCTGCTTCACCATCTCGGTAATCTTGCTGAACTTCTCGGGCACCACTTCAGGCACGGTCACCTTGTATTCCAGATAGTCGTTGTCCTTGCGGAAACCACCCAATTGCTCTATATGGCGCGGATAATAGTCGTAGTTGTAGTTCACATACATGGTCGACAACTCATCGAATCCTTCGACCAGCATGCCCTCGCGGTCGGTGTCGATGAAGCCCAGCGGCCCGGCCATCTGGTCCATGCCCTGCTCACGGCCCCACTGTGCCACGGCATCGAGCAAGGCACGCGACACGTCGAGGTCGTCAATGAAGTCGAACCACCCGAAACGCACCTGCCTAATGTTCCATCGCTCGTTGGCCCGGCGATTGATGATGGCAGCCACGCGGCCCACCATCCGCCCGTCACGGAAAGCCATGAAGTAACGCGCGTCACAGCACTCGAACGACGGGTTGCGGTCGCTCCTCAGCGTGGCCATCTCGTCGAAGAAAATGAAGGGAACGGCCTGCTTACAGTCACGATACAGGTCGTAGTAGAACTGGATGAACTGTCGCAGCTGCCGACGGTTTTCCACGGTTTTTATCTCAATTTTGCTCATGAAAACTGGCTTTTAGGCTGATAGTTTTTCGCTATCGGCGTGCAAAATTAACACAATTATCAGACACATGCAAAAAAAATGGACTTTCTTTCTTTTTTTACTCGAAAATAAATTGCAAGCATCTGTGAATCAATATGTTACAATTAAGCCTCAGTTGCATCACAACTGAGGCTTAGTTAGTTCACAATGGAGCCTCAGTTACGATGCAACCGAGGCTCAGCTGAAAACGGCCTGTCACTCCATGAGCATCTTCCACAGCTCGCGCATGCCTTCAGAGGCACCTTTCTGTATCTGCTGCACACGGTCTCCGGCATGGATAGGAGCCGGGTCAATGAGATAGATAGGCACCGAGGGGCGCACATAGTGGATGAGCCCGGCAGCCGGATAGACGTTGAGGCTGGTGCCGATGATAACGAAGATGTCGGCCTGCTGGGCTTCGTCGGCAGCCACGCTGATGTTAGGCACGGCCTCGCCAAAGAACACGATGTAGGGACGCAAGAGCGAGCCGTCGCCAGCCTTGGTGCCAGGCTCCACGATGTAGTCGTCCTTCGTCAGCTGACGGATGTAGCGCGGGTCGTCGACATTACGGCTCGAACACACCTTCATCAGCTCACCGTGCAGGTGAACCACATGCGACGAACCGGCCGCTTCGTGCAGGTTGTCCACGTTCTGCGTCACCACCGTCACGTCGTAGCGCTCCTCCAGCCGGGCCACCAAACGGTGGCCCTCGTTGGGCTTCACGTTCAGACACTTGCCACGCAGCATGTTATAGAAGTTGGTCACCAGTGTGGGATCGGCCTCCCAGCCCTCATGCGTGGCCACCTGGGCCACCGGATATTCCTCCCACAGGCCGTCGGCATCGCGGAATGTCTTCAGTCCGCTTTCCACCGACATGCCTGCTCCTGTCAGTACTACAATTTTCTTTTTCATAATCGTCGATGTATTAAAACTCTACAAAAATAGTGATTTTTAGCGAAAGAGCATGAGGATTTCAAAATTTATTACTAATTTTGCACGATTTTTTAAAAGTACACGTACATATTAATAATAGAAAGCATAGAAAAAATGGACAAACTGAGCTATGCCCTGGGTCTGGGCATCGGACAACAACTGGCACAGATGGGTGCCAAAGACCTGAACGTAGACGACTTTGCACAGTCCATCCGCGACGTGCTCGAAGGCCGCGAACTGAAGGTCTCACACCGCGAAGCACAGCAGATTGTGCAGGAATATTTCCAGAAACAGGAGCAGAAGATGCAGGCTGAGCGTGCCGAGAAAGGCAAGACAGCCCGCGAGGAAGGCGAGAAATACCTGGCCGAGAACGCCAAGAAGGACGGCGTGGTGACACTGAAGAGCGGACTGCAGTACCAGGTGCTGCGCGAGGGCAACGGCAAGAAGCCCACGGCCAAGGATCAGGTGAAGTGCCACTACGAGGGATTCCTCATCGACGGCACCGTGTTCGACTCGTCGGTGCAGCGCGGTGAACCTGCCGTGTTCGGACTGCAGCAGGTCATTGCCGGATGGACCGAAGGCCTGCAGCTCATGCAGGAGGGTGCCAAGTACCGCTTCTTCATCCCCTACCGCCTGGCTTACGGCGAGGGTGGTGCCGGTCAGCTCATCCCTCCCTACGCAGCACTCATCTTCGACGTGGAACTCATTGAGGTGGTGTAACCCTGCAAGCGGAAAGAGAACATTCACATAAAAATATTAAAACAACAACAAAGAAAAATGAAGAAATTTGCATTCATGGCCGCTATGGCCATTGCAGCCGCCACGATGACTTCGTGCAACGGTGGTGCTCCGACGGCCAACCTGAAGAGCGACGTCGACACAGTGAGCTACGCCCTTGGCATGTCGCAGACCCAGGGCCTGAAGGATTATCTCGTTATGCAGCTGGGCGTTGACACCGCCTACATGGCCGACTTTGTCAAAGGTCTGAACGACGGTGCCATGGCTGGCGACAACAAGAAGAAGGCCGCCTACTTCGCCGGCATCCAGATTGGCCAGCAGATCAGCAACCAGATGGTGAAGGGCATCAACTACCAGCTCTTCGGCGACGACTCTACCCAGACCATCTCAATGAAGAACTACCTCTCAGGCTTCATCACAGCCACCACCGGCAAGAAGGGTCTGATGACCATGGAAGAGGCCGGAGAGACCGCACAGCGACTGATGCAGCAGATCAAGGCCCGCGAAATGGAGAAGGTCTACAAGCCCAACAAGGAGGAAGGCGAGAAGTTCCTGGCTGAGAACGCCAAGAAGGAAGGCGTCGTGACGCTGCCCAGCGGTGTGCAGTACAAGGTCATCAAGGAAGGAACGGGCAAGATTCCTGCCGACACCTCGACCGTGACGATGCACTATGAGGGCCGCCTCATCAACGACACCGTGTTCGACAGCTCTTACAAGCGCAACCAGCCCTACACCGTTACCTGCAACCGCAACATCAAAGGCTTCACCGAGGCTCTCACCCACATGCCCGCAGGTTCTATCTGGGAAGTCTACATCCCGCAGGAACTGGCCTACGGCGAGCGCCAGTCGGGTCTGATCAAGCCTTTCTCAGCACTGATCTTCAAGATTGAACTCATCGAAGTGAAGTAATCTCCGAATATGAAAAAGACACTCATCGTGGCACTCGCCTTGCTGGCGGGTGCCGCTTTTGGAACAGCCCAGGCTGCCAAGAAGAAGGACAAGAAGAAGAAGGATGAGACTACCGTGGTGGTACCCGTCGTGCTCACAAACGGCAGCGACTCGCTGAGCTATGCCGCAGGCATGTCGCTCACCAACGGACTCATGCAGTATATCCTGCAACAAGGCGTCGACACCGCCTACATGGCCGACTTCATCACTGGCTTCAAGGAAGTGGCCATGAACAGCGACGACCCCCGCCAGAAGGCCCGCGTGATGGGCATGGACATTGCCAACCAGGTGGCACAGCGCATGCTGCCCAGCATGAAGAAGGACTTCACCGACACGCCCGACACCATCGTCAAAAGCGTGCTCTACCGTGGCTTCACCGATGCCCTGCTGGGCGACACCACCGTCATGATTCAGCAGAAGGCCGAGACCTTCTTCAGGGATAAGCGCCAGGCCAACGAAGAGGCCAAGAACGAGAAACTCTACGGTGCCAACCGCGATGCCGGACGCAAGTTCCTGGCCGAGAACAAGAGCAAGGAAGGAGTCATCACCACGCCCAGCGGACTGCAATACAAGGTGCTGGTGAAGGGTGAAGGCCAGGTGCCCCAGACCACCGACAAGGTGCAGGTGAACTATGAAGGCCGACTGGTCGCCGGCACAGTGTTCGACGCTTCGGCCAAGCACGGCGACAAGCCCGCCACCTTCCGTGCCGACCAGGTCATCAAGGGCTGGACAGAGGCCCTCACCATGATGCCCGTGGGCTCGAAATGGCAGCTCTACATTCCCTATGAACTGGCCTATGGTGAGCGCAACACGGGCAACATCAAGCCCTACTCCATGCTCATCTTCGACGTGGAACTGGTGGGAATAGAGAAATAGAGAACAGCCACTAAAACGGCAAAATATTAGCAAAATGCGCGAAAATGATAATATTTTTGCGCATTTTGTTGTTTGTTTCGATTATTTTCCGTACTTTTGCTAACAGAAAGTAATCTGTAACCACCATTATATGGAAAAAATTGACAATCTTGACAAGAAGATACTCAGTATCCTGTCAAAGAACGCCCGCATTCCGTTCAAGGATGTGGCAGCCGAGTGCAGCGTGTCACGAGCCGCTATCCACCAGCGCGTACAGCGCCTCATCGACAACGAGGTCATCACAGGCAGCGGCTTCGATGTGAACCCCAAGTCGCTGGGCTATCGCACCTGCACCTACGTGGGTATCAACCTGGAGCGCGGCTCTATGTATAAAGAGGTGGTGAAGCGGCTGGAGCACATCCCCGAAGTAGTGGAGTGCCACTTCACCACAGGCCCCTACACCATGCTCGTGAAACTCTACGCCCGCGACAACGAACAGCTCATGCACTTGCTCAACGGTCAGCTGCAGGAGATTCCCGGCGTGGTAGCTACCGAAACACTCATCTCCCTGGAACAAAACATCAAGCGCGAGATTCCCGTTCACTTTGAAGAAATCGAGAACGAATGAAATGCTATTCCGTCCAGCAGCATCTGGACAACATCTACGACAGCTATCCTGCCTGTGAGAAACGGCCTGTCATTGGCATCACCGCCAACTATGGTGAACAGACGGGAAAGCTCTCCGAAAGCTACTATAAACAAGTGCTCCACGCAGGTGGAACACCTGTCATCATTCCTCCACTCGCCGACAAACACGCACTACAGAACACGCTCGACCGCATTGACGGTCTGCTGCTCAGCGGCGGTGCCGACATTAACCCGCTCTACTGTGGCGAAGAACCCGTAACCGGGCTGCACGGCATCAACACGGAGCGAGACCTGCCCGAACTACTCATTACCCGAATGGCCTTCAACCGCCAGATTCCCATGCTTGGCATCTGTCGCGGCATTCAGACCCTGGCCGTAGCTTTGGGCGGAAAGGTGGCTCAGGACATTGTCACCCCCATCAAGCATTCGCAGGAAGCCGACCGCTCTGATGCCACCCACACGGTGACCATCAGTACCGACTCGGTGCTCTACCGCCTGTACAAGGACTTTGGCTCCTCCGATTCTGAGGAAGAACCACAAGAGAAACGCTACGTCAACTCCTTCCATCACCAGGCCGTGAGCGAGCCAGGGCCGCACTTCCGCGTGGTGGCAAAGGCTCCCGACAGCATTGTCGAGGCCATGGAGAGCTGTGAGCACAAGCCCATCATCGGGGTGCAGTGGCATCCCGAATGTTTAGGCGAAGAGGGGTTACCGCTGTTCCGTTGGCTGGTCAGCGAAGCCCGCCAGTACCGCTGCGCCCAGCAGTTGCACGACCGCATGCTGACACTCGACACCCATTGCGACACGCCCATGTTCTTTCCGCAGGGAGTGGACTTCGGTCAGCGCGATCCTAAAATCCTGGTCGACCTTCACAAAATGACCGAAGGGCGGCTCGACAGCACCATCATGGTGGCCTATCTGCCACAGCCCAAGGCCGGTGAGGACTTCCCTTCGAAGGTGGCATTCCCCGTGAACGGCCCGAAAGAGTATGCCGACCTGATCTTCGACAAGATAGAGAAAATCGTAGACGACCACCATGACCATTTGGCACTGGCCCGCACACCCAATGACCTTTGGCAGAACAAGCGGCAAGGCCGCAAAAGCATCATGCTGGGCATAGAGAACGGACTGGCCCTGGGGGGCAGGATTGAGAATGTGGAACACTTCGCCCGTCGCGGTGTGGTCTATATCACACTGTGTCACAACGGTGACAACGACGTCTGCGACTCTGCACGTGGAGAGCAGACCCATCACGGTGTGAGCTGCTTTGGCGAGCAGGTCATCCATGAGATGAACCAGCTGGGACTGATGGTAGACCTGAGTCACGCATCAGAAAAAAGCTTCTACGATGCACTCAGCATCTCCAGCACGCCCATCGTGTGCAGCCATTCCAGTTGCCGTGCGCTGTGCGATCACCCACGCAATCTCACCGACGAACAAATGCAGGCCCTGGCTGCAAGGGGCGGTGTGTGTCAGGTCACGCTCTACCCGGGCTTCCTCCGCACCACAGGACAGGCCACCATTCTTGATGCCATTGCCCACCTGGAGCATGCCATCAAGGTAATGGGCATCGACCATGTAGGCATTGGCACCGACTTCGACGGCGATGGCGGTGTGCCCGGACTGGCCGACGCCTCCGAGCTCATCCTGCTCACGCGCCAGCTGCTGTCCCGTCGCTACAGCGAAGCAGACATCCAGAAAATATGGGGAGGCAACTTCCTCCGCGTGATGAATGAAGTACAGAAATCAAGGGAATGAGAAATCCTGATTATCTTACAACCGCCAACGCAGTTGCAGGTCGAGGTCGCTCTGATGGGCGGCCTCTATTTGTTGCAGACCGGTACCTATGGTGCTACGGTCGAAGTAATGGGTGTGACCCAGGCGGGCCAGCAGACGCAAGCGACTGCTAATGTCGGCACGACCCATGAAAGCCAGACGCAGGCCGCGACCGTAATAGGTGGGGAAGCTGAACTCATGCGGTAACTGGCGTTCGTAGATGCAGATGCGACTGTCGTAAGAATCGGTATCGAAATAGGCGGCCAGCAGATTCAGTTGCCAGAAGGCGCGTTTCCACCCCACCCTGCCGCCTGTCAGCCAGCCGCGACTGCTGTCCACATTGTCGGCCAACACCCCGTCGGCCTGTAAGGAAAAGTCCCATCCGTACTCGTTTTTACAAGAAAAAACCAATCGTGTGCGCTGCTCGTCGTGCCTCCGAAGGGCCGTCTTGTCGCTGTTGTCCAACTGTCGGCGGTGCAGGCGGTAGCGGGCTTTCAGCGACCAGTTCTCTTTCTGATAGCACACCTCGCCCAGGTAGTCCTGAGCCGACGACGACTGCGAAACCCTGTAGCGTGCCCACGGGAAGTAGGCCCAGTCGGCATAGGCCGTTAGATGCCAGTTAGCGAAGGGCTGCCAGGTGGCTCCCAAATACAGTCCGCTCTCGTTCTGCACATGTCCCCCTTCGCTGAAGGCATGGCCGTGAAGTGTTGTGTAGCGGTAACTATAGAACCGCTGCAGTGCCAGGAGGCTCAGTCGGCTGAAAGGCTGGTAGCTCAGCGTATTGAGCGTGGCCACGGCACCATGACCGCTGATGGCCGTCTCGCCGCTCACGGTGAAGCGGTAGTGGTCGAAGCCGTAGTCAATGCTGGCGTTCACGAAGTCGCTGCCACTGGCCTGATAGCGCCGATAGAGCTGCCGTGTGTCGGGACTGAGGCGGCGGTCTAGATGGGAATAGACCGTAGTGAGACCGGCATGCCAGCCATTCTGGCGATAGCTCACAACAGCACCAGCCGCCGTCTGGTGGGTGTTGTACTTCTTCTCCATCTCGGTAGGCGTTCGGTGATAACCGTCGGTAATCAGCGTGCGGGCTGTCAGGTCTTCGTTCAACGTGGCATCCAAGGGCCGGTAGGATGCAAAGAGCGTCAGCCTCAGCGCTTTCACAGGCATCAACGTGGCAGCAGCACCCTGAAAATAGTCGGACTCGGAGCGCGTGGCATGGACACGGAGGGTACTTGTCTGTCGGCCAAGACTCTGCAGCGAGGCCAGCTTGCCCAACGAAAAGCTGTTGTTCAGCACCAGGCCCATGGCCGACGAGAGCTTGTATTTGCCCACGATCGCTGTCTCAACCACACCCCAGCGACCCACTTGCAGGTAGTAGGAATAAGCGTCGTAGCCCCAACGGTTACCACCCGAAAAGAACGGTTCGCCCGCATCCTGAGCCCCTACGAGTCCCAACCTGACATTCTTGCCATAGCTGAACTCGTAGCGCAGCCAGTGACGGTAGCGGTAGCCTAAATAACCATTGCGGTCGCCCTGACGCTCATAGAAGGGCAACCGCACGGCAGCCGTCAGCTCGTGACGCCCGTATTGTACAATGGTCTTCAGCGGTGGAAAACGCAGCGAGTCAGTCACCTCGCCTGCATAGACAAAGAAAGGTAGCAGTTGAAGTTGCCAGTAGTCCATTGAGCGCACCATCCTCAGCTCCGAGAGTGAGCGCATGGGGCCGTAGCGGCCCAGGTATTCCGTCAGGTCCATCACCTGCTGACTGGAGAGGAAAGGCAGCTGTTCCAGTTCATCGCGTGTCGCATGGTTCAAGTCAATGGGGTGGTCGGCCAATTGCTGCAACAGCTCGTAGGTGTCGCTGTTCCCCGCCTCATCTTCACTCTCCTCCTCGTTCATCAGCTCCTGCCACACCTCATCCCATGTCCTGTCCGCCCTTTCGTTCTGTGCCCATGCACCTATGGCCGTCCAGCACAATAGTGCCAGAAGCGGAAAACGGAGCAACGACACAAGACCTTTACAAAAAAGCTCCGGCGTAATAACTGCGGGTGATATAAGGCGACGGCTCATAATAAGCACTACAGTTGTAATTATCTATCACCTCACAGATAGGACTGTTATAGACACGGAGAATGCCGTCGGCATAATCTTCCCCACTCTCCAACGTACTTGTCACAAGACGTTTATAGACCTTTCCCATCTGCGTAGCAGTAGGCACTTTGGAACAATAGTCAGGATCGACACAGGTCACGTCGTAGTTTCCCGATACCATGCCGTACTCATCAATCCAGTCGGCTGCAACCGCAAGCGGATTCTCTGCATGCAGCACACTGGCAAGTGAAAGTTTCTTGGCCAGTTCGTCATGTCCCATGGCATTTACCACATACCTGTTTGGCTGTTTCAGTTGTCGGGCTATACGCTCAACCATATAGCAAACGAAGTACAAATCGTCCGTACCGACCTGCTCGTCAGGGAAAAACACATTTGTCATAACTTGTAACTCCTTTCATAACTCAATGCCTGCAATGCCCGTTGCGAGCAAAAAACAATCTGATGCGTGGGATACTTGAACTTGGCCAATGCCCAAAATGCCTCCCTGCTAATGGAACCATCCATAAAATCTTCGATATAATCCCATATCTGATCATCGGCCATTGGTCCTTCCACTATATCATAATCATGTTTAATGCCTCTGCGACAAGAGACCACGAAATCAAGCCATTCATCTGTCATTTCCGAAAAAGACAATACTTTCTGTTGCTTATTCATCTGAAACGAAAAGACCGAGACAATACTATCACCTCGCCTCGTCATTGCCCACTTCCGTGCCTGCTTTTCTAAATTTGTACAATAGAAGCCATCGCCAAAATCCTTATAGAAGCTGGAAACAAGCACTTCTGGCTTCCTAACCACAATATTACTACCGTGAAACAATATGGTTTTCTCTACTTCCATTTCCATAAGCATGTCACTATTAATTTTGCAAAGATACACTAAAAAAGTCGAACTTCCAAGCAATTCGCCTAAAACATATCAAAACAGCCCAGAATAACAGTTTAACCTCCAATATGAGTTTTTTTTGTGCAAAAAGAAGGTCGTTTAAATAATTATTATTACCTTTGCATCGACTTGGGGGAGAAATCCTGAGTCATGATGCATTAGCTTATTATTTCGCACTTTACTGAAAAGACGTCGGAAATCTGTTTTGGAATAGTTCGATTAGTGAGCAAAAGGGAAGGACACAGAAGTGGCATCCTGTCTAACTGCATAGCTATGCACACGCCTTTATGGCGTGGAGCATTCTTATCTGTTAGACAGGGGTTCCGATCCGACGTCTGCCCCTTAAGTAAAGTGCATAAGGATGGCCACGCCATTCTGTATAAACTTTCGTACGCATACACAATTGTTTAACATCTAAAAAAGCAAAATGAAAAACAAAGGATTTCTTATGAGCACGCAGGCCGTCATGATGAGCCTAATGCTGTGTGGTGGATTTGCCTCATGCGGTAACGATGATGAGGACGACAGTATTGACACCAAGCCCATATCATTGTACGCAGGTAGTGAAAAAGACATTCAGGGAGCCGACTCTATCCAGTCTTCAAATAAATTTGTTGCTTATGGAAAAGGAAATGTGGTTCATGCCTTCCATGTGGGAGAAACCACACTGCTAGTAAATGGAAAGAAAACAATTTCAATCAGTGTTCTTCCCCAATATCACTTGTATGATGATCCCGTTTGCAACTGGGGCTGTGATATTGATTATGTGAAAAAGAATCAGAAACAAGGAACTTTCAGCAACAAGTCAACCGACGAACTCATCGTATATGAAAATGCCGGTGCTGCCAGCGTATTGGCCTACAAGTTCAAGAACAATAAATTAGAAGCTGTCATGGCTGTAGTTAGTACGAACCATTCTTCTGAATATGCCAGTTTCTTGTCTGAAAGATATCTAATGTTACCCTATTACGAAGGGGCTGACACGTATTTTGTCGGAGCCGACAATTTGGAACTGACCAGTGCCAATACAGTTGTCATGTTGCAGGTCTACAGTGCGACCCAACTACATACAATCTATGTACCAGCCAAGAACTATTCAACACGTTCTGTCCAAGACATGAAAGACATGGAAAAAAAAGTAGAAACTTTTGTTGAGAAATTGAGAAACATTTAATAATTGGTTGGTTCTGCGTCAATTTGGAAGACGAAAAAGGCTATTGGTCGAGCACTGTCCGTTTCTCACCCCCCAATTGACGCAGAACCAAAATAATATCTGTGACTTCTTTGTACATCAATAGATGGTGAACAATATCTTGTCCATCTGCGTTTCCTGAATGTAGACAATGTGATCAGTGACGTAGCGATAGAGACCTGCGCTGTTGGTGACCACCAGATAATAGGGCACGCCCGGTTTCGTCTCGGTAGAGAGAACGGTGTTGGCATTGTCCTTTTTCAGAGGCAGATACTCATGGAAACTGCCGGAGGGGAAGGTCTCAAAAAGATTGCTGTCATCACCGACAGCCTTTCCACAGATAGTCTCCTCAGTGTAATAATAGCCGTTGTTGTGGGGTATCTGTCCGGTAAACAGCTTCATGCGTGCCGTAGCACCAGAACAATCGCCCAGTCCGAAGGCGACAATGCGCTCGAGCTTGGGCCAAAGAGCTGTGGCCAAGGGCTGATCAGACTCAAAGGCACTCTCCACTTCCTTAGCCCGCAGGGCATCGGTCTGCCTGAGTTCTTCCAACAGTTCCTTACGGGCAGCCATGATATAGTCGAACATGTCGGCTACACGGCTCGTGTTGAGAGCTACAATCTGGTCGATGTCACGGTCGAGCAAGGCATAGCGGCATATCGTGTGCATTTCCTCGCGCGGCTCAGTCTTGAAGAACTGGTCGTCGGGCATGGAGAATTCAGCACGGCGCTTGCCACGGGCGTAGTGATAATACCACATGTACTTCTTCACCATCTGGCTCTCAAGCGTCTCCACAGTGCAGCCGTCGTTGGTCTGCTTGTGGCGCGGTCCCACAATGGCTATAAGCAGGTTGTGGTGACCCTTGAGCGTGGTGGCAAAGCTCTCCATGTAAGGCAAAAGATGACTTTCGGTGCAGGGCACGCGCTGGTCCTTGGCGTTGAGAAGATATTGGCGCGTGGGTTCCGTAGTGAGTATTCCGCTCTCGCCAATGTTAGTCTGCAGGTCAAGGAGCCGCTTGTAGTTCGGGTAGTCGGATAATGGCACCAGTCGCTGATAGTCGGCCAGAGTCTCAATCTGGTCAAAGTGGTAATAGCGACCGTAATCGGTGGTCATGTTGTTGCGCAGATTCTTGATCATGACGCCCCATCCGTTCAGCGCATCCTTCAGCATGGGGCTGGCCATGGGATTATCGGGATTGCCCAGCACCTCGCGCGGCAGGTGGTAGTTCAGATAGCACTCTTCAAGCGTATGAAGCTTCGACGGTGTCAGCTTGCGCAGCTTCTCCAGATAGGGCCGGGCGATGTCGCTCAACATGCGGCGCTGCTCCAAGGTAAGGTCGGAGGCCAGATAGTATTGCGTCAGCAAAGAGAAGAACAACTGGCCAATGTCATTGCCGTCGACACCTACTGACTCAAGGTTGTCGAGAGTCTTGGCGGTCGACGTGAAGCACTCAAGCAGTTCGTCGAAGGGCTTCTTCTTGTTCTGAACGATGGAGCTGCCGTTGATGAAATAGTGATAGCCAATGAACTGCGGCAGATAGCACACGCGGTCAGCCTTCATCAGGCATAAGGCGGTGTGCCAGACATCTTCCAACCAGAGGATATCTTCGGGACATTTGATGTCGTTCTTGCGCAAGAAGGCCACATCGAACAGGCGCGATGTGGTGAAACCCCAGAGTCCGGTAAACATCTTGTCCATCTGATAGTTGTCACGATCCATGACGACGCGCCACTCGGTCTGGTTCCAAATCACTGTCTCAGTATGCGGATGCAGGCTCTCCCTCTCCAATTCATATTCACGGCGGAAGGTCACTACCTGCGACTGCGTCTCGGCTATCTCACGGCAGACCACTTCCAGACAGTCCGGCGTATAGCTGTCGTCACCGTCGAGGAAACCCACGTAAGGGGCAGTGACAAAAAGAAGACCGTGGTTGCGTGGCATGGCTGGTGAGCGAATGCCGTCGTTCAGTTCCTTGATAATGACGTTCTTGTCGTCCTTGAACAGGTCCGTCAGCAACGGCAGATAGAGTGGCTTGCAATTGTGAACCACGATAATCCACTCGATGTTCTCGAAACCGATGGTCTGACAGCGCATGCCTTCGACACACTTCTGGAACATGCTCATTTCCACATTGTGGAAGGGTGTAACTACAGATACCTTATACATGGTGTTCGGTGTTGGGTGATTATAATGTGCCCTTGAAATATTCTATTGTCTTTGCCAATCCCTCGTCGAGCTTGACTTTCGGCTCCCAGTCGAGCTTTTCTTTGGCCAGAGAGATGTCTGGACGGCGCATCTTCGGGTCGTCGGAAGGCAGTGGACGGAACACTATCTTGCTCTTCGAGTCTGTCATGGCAATGACCTTCTCGGCCAGTTCCAGCATAGTAAACTCACCGGGATTGCCGATATTCACCGGACCCAGGAAATTGTCACCGCTGTTCATCATGCGTATCATACCTTCTATCAAGTCAGATACATACTGGAAAGAACGTGTCTGCTGTCCGTTGCCATAGATGGTGATATCCTCTCCGCGAAGCGCCTGCATGATAAAGTTTGAAACAACACGCCCATCATGCTGAGCCATGCGGGGACCGTAAGTGTTGAATATGCGGATAACCTTGATGCGTACGCCATGCTGGCGATGGTAGTCGAAGAACATCGTTTCGGCACACCTCTTTCCTTCGTCGTAGCACGAACGAATACCGATGGTGTTCACATTGCCCCAATAGCCCTCTGGTTGCGGATGGACGGCAGGGTCGCCATAGACTTCACTGGTGGACGTCTGCAGAATCTTACACTTCGTCCTGCGTGCCAGTCCCAGCATGTGGTAGGCTCCAAATACAGAAGTCTTGGTGGTCTGGATGGGATCGTTCTGATAATATACTGGCGATGCCGGACATGCAAGGTTATAAATCTCGTCGACCTCTGCCCAGTACGGCTGGCACACATCGTGTCGCACAATCTCGAAATTCGGTCTTCCTATCAGGTGCCAGACGTTCTCTTTCGCCCCAGTATAGAAGTTGTCCAGGCAAATCACGTCGTTGCCTTCGTTCACCAAGCGTTCGCAAAGGTGGGAGCCGATGAAGCCTGCGCCACCAGTTACTAAGATACGTTTCATCATTGTTTTATTTCCGTTTAGTTATTAATATGTGGTTTGTTCGTTACCTCATACTTTCGTATGCCCCAATGCGCACGGCAACGTTCTCCTTCAGGTTGGCAGCGAAGAACAGCCAGTCGAACGAATGGTAGGATGCGGTGCCGAAGACGCTCGTTGCCTCATGACAAAAGGCCGCATCGGCATTGGTGACAAGAACGCCGCGCTCCGTGTCAAGGGTGGCATCGGCCAGTCCGTCGGTGCTATGGGCCGCAATGGCTGCATCGACACCTTTTTCCTGAACCTCAGCATAAAACGACACATAATCCGTAACGAGCAGCGATCCCTTGTTCTCGGCAAAGGTGGCAGGCGTGGCATCACGCTTCCAATTGATGGGATTGATACTCAAGGAACCGCTCGGTGCCACAACAACATTGTACTGTGACTTGTTTTCGGCACCCTCCGTGTTATAGCTCACAATAACGCCCGTGTCGTCGGCACCCTCGGCAAACTTTAGGTGCGGATTCTTCTCTAAGTAGTCCGTTGTGACAGCATAACCAATGGGATAGGCGGCAATCATGCGACTGTAATACTCAGGGTGCTGCTTGAAATAGCCCGCCAGCAGTGCCTCAACAACGGCAGCACCCTGAGAATGTCCCGCCAGAAAAAAAGGCCTTCCATTGTTGTAGTGCTTAAAATAATAGTCAAGTGCCTGAGAAGCATCCTTTGAAGCCTCGTAGGCCCAAAACGCCTGTGCGTCATCCCAGGAGATTTCGGCTATGTAACTGGCATCAGCCTGACGGTAGTACGGGGCATATACGTTGCATTGTTCGCTGAACACACCATAACCCGTAAGGACAGACCAGACAAAGCCCACTGTGCGCATCTCCTGGTTATCAAGACTGGCCACACGGCTTTCCGAATCATTAGCCACAGAAAAAGAAGTGGGTTGCAGGTAGAACACGTCGCAAGGCTTGTCGGTTGACGTAGGCAGCACAGCCCAGTTGTAGTCATCGCTGTAGTCAACGGGAATCTCCCACACCTCCGTACCCGACAGGTTTTTCACTACAACTGGAATATCATACGCTGGTTGTGGCGTATCTATGAAATCATCACTGTCGTCACTACACGAGCTGAAAGACATGCTCATGGCTACTGCCAACATCACCGATGCGGCAAGAGATAGAAAGTGCTTTATTTGTTTCATCTGGCAATCATTTCCAACAATTCACTAACGTCACTCCGTGAGTAACGCTGTCATGCTTCACTTACCGTTCGGCTTTCCTGTGCAAAAATACGAAATATGAATCAAGTAACCAAATGTTTGACTTCGAAATTTATGAAAACCAAAAAGAGGACATGCCTTTGGAGCATATCCTCTTTATATAAAGAACTCTTATTCTTAGAGCTTCGGACCGGCAGCAACCAGAGCCTTACCAGCCTCGTTGCCTTCGTACTTCTTAAAGTTCTTGATGAAGCGGGCAGCAAGATCCTCAGCCTTCTTGTTCCACTCAGCAGCATCAGCATAGGTGTCGCGAGGATCGAGAATCTTGGTGTCTACACCCTCAAGCTCTGTGGGCACCTCAAAGTCAAAGTAAGGAATCTTCTTGGTGGGAGCCTTCAGGATGGCACCACCCAGAATAGCGTCGATGATACCGCGGGTGTCGCGGATCGAGATGCGCTTGCCCGTACCGTTCCAACCGGTGTTCACCAAATAAGCCTTGGCACCGCTCTTCTCCATTTTCTTCACTAGTTCCTCAGCATATTTCGTGGGATGCAGCTCAAGGAAGGCCTGGCCGAAGCAAGCAGAGAAAGTGGGAGTGGGCTCAGTAATGCCACGCTCTGTACCTGCCAGCTTGGCGGTGAAGCCAGAGAGGAAGTAGTACTTGGTCTGCTCAGGTGTGAGGATGCTCACAGGAGGCAGCACGCCAAAGGCATCAGCACTGAGGAAGATCACGTTCTTAGCCTCGGGACCAGCGCTCTTGCCGTTCACCTTCTGGGCAATCTTCTCAATGTGGTTGATGGGATAGCTCACGCGGGTGTTCTCGGTGACGCTCTTGTCGGCGAAGTCAATCTTGCCAGCCTCATCAACAGTCACGTTCTCTAACAAGGCATCGCGACGGATGGCGTTGTAGATGTCGGGTTCAGACTCCTTGTCGAGGTTGATGACCTTAGCATAGCAGCCACCCTCAAAGTTGAACACGCCCTCGTCGTCCCATCCGTGCTCGTCGTCGCCAATGAGCAGGCGCTTTGGGTCAGTGGAAAGGGTGGTCTTACCCGTGCCAGACAGACCGAAGAAGATAGCGGTGTTCTTTCCGTCCATGTCGGTGTTTGCTGAGCAGTGCATCGAAGCGATGCCCTGCAGGGGCAGATAGTAGTTCATCATCGAGAACATACCCTTCTTCATCTCACCACCGTACCAGGTGTTGATGATTACCTGCTCACGGCTGGTGGTGTTGAAGGCCACGCAGGTCTCAGAGTTCAGACCCAGTTCCTTGTAGGCATCAACCTTTGCCTTCGAAGCGTTGTAGATTACGAAATTGGGCTCGAACTTCTCCAGTTCCTCTGCGGTGGGCTGGATGAACATGTTCTTCACGAAGTGAGCCTGCCAAGCCACCTCAACAATAAAGCGGACGCGCAGACGGGTAGCCTCATTAGCACCACAGAAGGCATCAACCACGTACAGTTCCTTATTGCAGAGCTCCTTGATAGCGATTTCCTTCACCTTGGCCCACACTTCTTCGCTCATGGGGTGGTTGTCATTCTTGTATTCCTCGCTAGTCCACCACACCTTGTCCTCGCTCTGTGCATCCTTCACGATGTACTTGTCCTTAGGCGAGCGACCGGTGTAGATGCCAGTCATCACGTTAACAGCGTTCAGTTCGGTGTTCTGACCCTTGTCGAAGCCGGTCAGTCCAGCCTTGGTCTCCTCCTCAAAGAGGTACTCATACGACGGATTGTGGGCAATCACGGTGGAACCCGTAATGCCATACTGTGTCAAATCTAACTTTGCCATTTTTCTATGCTTTTTTAATTGATTGATACTGAGTCTTTCTTAACGCCTGCAAAGTTACGAAAAAGTTAGGAGTTAGGAGTTAGGAGTTAGGGGTTATTTTTCTTCTTTTAATGTTTTTTAGGTTCACATTATGCAAAATAAATGTCAGCCATACACTTTTGTAACGTCCGCATAGCATTTTTTCATCGTAATAACTGCTGCTTTTTTGTCCATTTCGGATTTTTGTTGTACATTTGCGCACAAATAGCAAACTAATATCTGTTATCTATCATCCAATCAACAAACCAGAACATGAAAGTTATTAACTTCTCAGAGCAGAACACAGTCATCAACCAGTACATGGCCCTGCTGCGCGACAAGGCTTACCAGAGAGGAAGAATGGTCTTCCGTCACAACATTGAACGTATCGGAGAAATGATGGCCTACGAACTGTCGAAGACGCTCGACTACAAGCCGAAGACTATTGTCACACCCTTAGGCTCCATCGACGTTTCGATACCCAGGGACGACATGGTCATTGCCACCGTACTGCGGGCCGGATTACCCTTCCATCAGGGCTTCACCAACGTATTCGACCGTGCCGACAGTGCCTTTGTTTCGGCCTACCGTATGTACACGAACCGTGAGCATACTGAGATAGGCATCCACACGGAGTACATGGCCACGCCCTCGGTAAAAGGTAAGACACTTGTCGTGGTCGATCCCATGCTGGCAACAGGCGGTTCAATGGTGGCCAGCATCGAGGCACTGCTCAAGACGGGAAAACCCCGAAAGTTGCACGTCTGCTGCGTCATTGCCGTACCCGAAGGCATCGACTTCCTCGAAAAGTCACTTCCAGAAGACACTACCCTCTGGTGTGCTGCCATCGATCCGGGGCTGAACGAGAACAAATACATTGTCCCTGGCTTTGGCGATTGCGGTGACCTGTGCTACGGCGAAAAGCTATAGGAAAAAGAAGATTATTGCAAACTTTTGCACATACTTTAAACAAAAACAATTCATGATGAGAAAAATGACTCTCTGCTTGTTGGCCATGCTCTGTACTGCCGTTTCGGCGATTGCTCAAGCCACACCCCCTGCCGATGCTACCATCGAGACATGGCAGGCCACCTATGCCATGTCATCAAGCTACGGCAACGACGAGGGTACCGAGGCCATGCAGGTGGCCTTCAAAGGTGACGATGTCTACTTCAACCTGCCCAACCCCCTGAAGGGAAACACGTGGGTGAAAGGAACGCTAAACGGTGACAAGGCCGTGTTTGCGAAAGGACAGACCATCGGCTCGTATGCCGGAGTGACCTACTGTCTGGCCGGATCTACTGGTACTGACATCACCGACGTGGTGTTCGACTACAATGCCGAGGATGGTGTGTTCTCGCTCAGCGACATGTTTTTGCTGCTGAACAGCGGCACCACCACTGTAAGCTATGCAGCCTACTTCACGGTGTTCACCGTCATGCGACAGACCCAGCAGCCAGACCCTGAGCTGCAGGAGGGGCAGACACCGCCCACTGGAGCTGACATAGAGACGTGGAACATCAGCTATAGCTTCACTTCAGGCGGCGAGACTGAGACGGACACGGAGTCCATGCAGGTGTGCTTTGCAGGCAGCTCGGTCTACTTCAACTTCCCCAATCCCATCAAGGGCAACACCTGGATGCGTGGCACGCTGAGCGGACAGACCGTGACCTTTGCCAAGGGTCAGGAAGTGGGCAGCTACGGAGGAACCACTGTCTACTACATGGGACTGGGCGAGGGCGACGTGCTCTGCGACATCGTGTTCCACTACGATTCTGCCAACAGAATCTTCACCCTAGGCGACAACTGGCTACTGCTCAACGGAAGCCTGACCAAGGTCAGCGTATTGGGCTATTTCACGGCAGCCACCATCACCAAGGGCAACAGCGAGGAGACCAAGCCCGATGTGGTGACACCGCCTGAAGGTCTGAGGACAAGCGAATATTCGATGACGGCGGCCAACATCTACTTTGATCAGGAGGGATGGGTCACAAAGAACGTGAGGTACAATGTAAGACTGGGTACCAGCGGCAACAATGTCTATGTACAAGGCTTGTGCCACTCGCTGCCCCAGACCTGGATCAAGGGCAAACGCAATGCCAGCGACGGTGAGCTGACTTTCCCATCAGGCCAGTACTACGGCAGCTACAAGACCCCCGTGGGCATGACCTACGACTTCTATTTCGCCGCTGCCAACTATCCCACTACCAACCCCACTTGGGCCTACGAGGCTTCGTTTAGCTACGATGCCCAGAACGTGGTCTACGCATCGCACGACCTGATTGCACTGAACAGTTCGGCCACCGAGATGAACCCCTACGAATTCCTGGCCGGTGTAAAGCTGACGAAGATCTACGACCGTGCCGCCACGCCACTGGCTCCTGTGCTAACGCAACTGCAGCCTTATAGCGAAGAGGCACAATACGGCTGTCTACAGATAAACATCCCGGTGGAAAGCACTACAGGCGAAGGTCTACTCACCGACAAACTGGGCTATCAAATCTATGCGGAACGTGACGGCCAGCAAAGCCTTTACACCTTCAAAACCACACTATACAAGTATCTGACTGAGGAGATGACGCTGGTGCCCTATAACTTCTCCGACGGCTACGATTTCTACTTGGGCGGTTCAGCCATCTATTTCTATGAAGACCTGAAGGATGCAACTCGCATTGGCGTTCAGAGCGTCTACACGGGCGGCGGCGAACGTCATGAGTCGGAAATCACGTGGATAGACATGCCACAGGCTCCAGCCGGCATTGCAACGGTGGCAACTGCCACTGGCACGGCTACTTATACAGACCTCGCCGGACGACCTGTGAACCGCAATTATAAAGGTCTGGTGCTGAAGACCGTACGTCTGGCTGACGGAACAATAAAGACCACGAAGACTGTCAGGAAATAAGAAGCGGAACACCCCATAAAAATGCGAATTTCACGAATGCTGCTGTGTGCAGATGCATTCGTGAAATTCGCATTTTTATGGGGTGTTGTCCTTACTTAGGCTGCTTGCCAATGTAGGCCAGGATGCCACCGTCAACATAGAGCACGTGGCCGTTTACTGCATCAGAGGCATGAGAAGCCAGGAACACAGCAGGACCACCCAGCTCTGAAGGATCGAGCCAACGACCAGCAGGTGTCTTGGCACAGATGAACGAGTCGAACGGATGACGCGATCCGTCGGGCTGACGCTCACGCAGCGGTGCGGTCTGAGGCGTTGCGATGTAGCCCGGGCCAATGCCGTTGCACTGGATATTGTACTCACCGTACTCAGAGCAGATGTTGCGAGTGAGCATCTTCAGTCCGCCCTTTGCAGCAGCATAAGCCGACACTGTTTCGCGTCCCAGCTCAGACATCATGGAGCAAATGTTGATGATCTTGCCCTCCTTGCGCTCCATCATCTCAGGAATGACGGCACTAGAGCAAATGAACGGACCGACGAGGTCAATGTCGATGACTTGCTGGAACTCGGCACGTTTCATCTCATGCATGGGAATGCGCTTGATGATACCAGCGTTGTTCACGAGGATGTCAATCTGACCCACTTCAGCGTGAATCTTCTCCACGAGTTCCTTCACGGCATCCTCATTGGTGACGTCGCACACGTAGCCCTTCACATTTTCGATACCTGCCTCCTTGTAGTTGGCCAGTCCGCGTTCGAGTGCAGCTTCGTTGATGTCGTTAAAGATGATGTTCTTGATACCTGCTGCAACAAATGCCTTTGCAATGTTGAAGCCAATGCCGTAAGATGCGCCGGTAATCCAGGC
>JAEEGG010008247.1_pt1 | contig 23695 bp, 21 predicted proteins | sample 9134161 | NCBI WGS metagenome assembly JAEEGG01 (sample SAMN16246543, study PRJNA631951) | gut metagenome | biome: gut microbiome; feature: rumen; material: CR-attached | host: Bos | place: Iran: Karaj | collected 2018-10
GAGGGCAATCTCATTATTATAACTACTGTATTTCTAATTCTCCTCTTCGAAGAACGAGCCTGTGGGCATTGGCGTCGCCTCGGCGACACAGCAGTTGTAGCGTTCACGGCTGCGACGTTCGCGGGCGAACATGGCCTTGGTACCGGCTTCATCCTGTTGGAACTCCAGATGCTCGTCGATTGCGAAGGAGTGGGCCATAGTCTCTACATCGAGGTTGTCGGTTCCGATGAGCGTGAAGGTCCAGTTCTGCTTCTTCAGCTTCTCAATCATCGTGCGGATCATCTTCAGCGTCCATTCCTCGCTGCTATTCTCCTCGCCGTCGGTAATGATGGTCACCAGGACATGGTCGCCGTCCTCAATCTGGGCATTCGTCTTGGAGATACCCTTGCCTATGGCATCGTATAGAGGAGTGCCACCACCTGGGCAGTATGCTTTCCAGTCCAAATCCTTAGTCTGTGCTGCGGGCAGGTTGTCGTAGTGCCAGGTGGTATGGCCACTGTCGAAGGTGAGCAGGGTGACGAACTGTTCCTGGTCGGGGAACTTCTCCTGCATCTTACGAACGGTCTGAAGGGTTTCGTTCATGCCCACAAAGGCTTGCTTGCGAATAACTTCCATGGAGCCGCTCTCGTCAACGATAATCAGGTTGTGAACTCTCTTGGTCTTAACATCATTTGTTTTCATAATCGTAACTTTTTAAATGGTGAATACTCATTTTTCGACATGTCTTTATCTCTTTGAAGAAGAATTTGCAGAAAAATTAAGCAAGTATGAGTTTTTTTTCGTAATTTCGCCAAAAATATCGAATTATGTACTATCAGCGACTGTCAGACGAAGAGATTCTGGGCGGTTTCCGCGAGGGCGATGCCGACATTATCCGTGAGTTTTTCTACGGGTATTGCCAGGTGGGCTATAACATCTTCGACCAGCGGTATCAGTTGCGCGAGAAGGAGAACCTGGACTTCATGTCTTTGGCTCACCAGTATGCGCTGTACCTAATGGAGCACGACTGGAAGCCGCTGGAAGATCACTCGCCGAATGTGAGTCTGAAGACATGGCTTATCAACGGGTTCCGCTATGTGGTGCTCGATGCACTGAAATGGTACCGCAAGGAGTATGGCAGCATCACGTTCGAGGACTATCTGATGTCGTTTGACGTGACCAGCGACTTGCGGTTGCAGTTCAACAAAATGGTGGAGGATGTGTGTGACCATGCACCCCTGGACCGTCAGGAACGGCTGATTATCGACATGCTGCTGTTGCAGGGATTCAAGTCGAAGGAGATAGCGGCACAGATGGGAATGACCCCGTCGGCCATCTCGCAGAAGTACAAGAAACTGAAGGAGCAGATTATCGTGCCGTATTTCAGGAAGAACTTCGATATGGATTTGGATATGCCAGAGGTGATGGACGAAATGGCCATCCTGCACAGGGAGGCTACGATGGGCGAGGCCAAAATGTCGATTGCACCTATGCCGGGTTCGATGGCAGACATGGCAGCACCAATGGCAGGCGAGGATATGGACTTTATCAGAGAAGTGATTATGGAGCAGAAGAGAACAACAGACGGAGCTGCGAGTGCAGTTGCAAGCTCGCTTGATAACTGCCGAGTCGCGAAGGATGTCGACCGTAGGTCAACACCAGAGTTTATTACGGAGCTGCAGCCGAACGAGATTTTCGTATTCGGCAGCAATCTGAAGGGAATGCACGGCGGTGGAGCGGCCTATATCGCCTACCGCAAGTTTGGGGCCATCATGGGTCAGGGCGTTGGACTGCAAGGGCAGAGCTATGCCATCCCGACGATGCAAGGTGGCGTAGAGACCATCCGACCGTATGTGGACGAGTTCATCGCGTTCGCCAAGGAGAATAAGAACATGACCTTCCTCGTCACCCGCATCGGCTGCGGCATCGCTGGATTCACGGATGAAGAGATTGCTCCACTATTCGAGAAGGCTCACGACGTGGAGAATATCGTGCTTCCTCCAGGATGGTGATGTTGAACTACAATTAATAGTAGCAAGATGATAAAGATGTATGTAATGCAGACCTGCCCGGACTGCAAGTTTGTGGAAAAGCAGGTGGAGGGGAATCCGAATTTCGAGGTGATCGACATTGGCAAGCACGTCAGGAACCTGAAGCAGTTTCTGAAGCTACGCGACACCAATCCCGCTTTTGATGAAGCGAAGGCTGTAGATGACCTGGGAATCCCATGTTATGTGCTGGAGGATGGAACGGTCACGCTCAATTCGAAGGACGTGGGGCTGGAGCCAAGGCCACAGGAGGAAGGAGCTGCATGCAGTATTGACGGTAGAGGGTGCTGAACATGGATAAGATTGAGAAATACAGACTGCTCACAGAGCAGATTCGTGCGCTGATTGATGGTGAAACGGATAGTGTGGCGGTGATGGCCAACGTCTGTGCCGCCATCCACGAGGCGATGGGATTCTGGTGGACGGGGTTCTATCGCGTAAAAGATGGCGAATTGGTTCTTGGGCCATTCCAAGGACCGGTAGCGTGTATGCACATCGGCTTTGGGAAGGGTGTCTGCGGTATGGCATGGAAGGAGCAACGAACCGTCATCGTTCCTGATGTGGAACAGTTCCCTGGTCATATCGCCTGTAGCAGTCTCTCGCGCTCAGAGATTGTAGTGCCGGTATTTTCCAAAAATGGTGAGATTGTAGCTGTACTCGACATTGATAGCAAAGAGCTTGCTACGTTCGATGATATTGACCGAGAGTATCTGGAAGCAATCTGTAAGATATTGACGATATGATACAACAAGGAAAAAGAGCAATCGTAATAGGGGCATCATCAGGTATCGGGCTTGAAGTGGCTAAACTCCTGATAGAACAAGGCTGGATGGTGGGTGTTGCTGCCAGACGAGTGGAATTGCTACAGGAGATTGGAGCTGCTGCCGTGGAGCGTATCGACGTTACGGCTGATGAAGCAGCGGAAGCACTACACCGACTGATAGATAAGATAGGAGGCATGGATCTCTACTTCCATGTGTCGGGCATCGGCAAGCAGAACCGTGAACTGAAAGCAGACATAGAACTGGCAACGGTACAGACAAACGGCGTGGGCTTTACGAGGATGATAGGCGAGGCATACCGATACTTTGCTAACCAGGGAAGCGGACATATCGCTGCCATCACGTCAATAGCAGGCACGAAGGGACTTGGTCCTGCGCCGTCTTACTCTGCCACCAAAGCCATGCAGAACGTATATCTACAGGCTCTTGAACAACAGGCTCTGAGTCGTGGGCTGAATATCCGCTTTACAGACATCCGGCCAGGATTTGTTGATACGGCTCTCCTGAGTGGTGATTTCCATTATCCCATGATGCTGCGGCCTGAGAATGTAGCAAAGGAGATAGTATGGGCTATCAACCATCACAAGCATATTCGTGTTATCGACTGGAAATACCGCATTCTGACAGCTGTATGGCGCAGGATTCCAAGATGGGTCTGGAGAAGGATGAAATTATAACAGCATAGTTGATCTACTGTTGTCGATTCCTTACCATATTCAACGAAAGTGCTCACTGTACGATGTCTGTTGACATGACAGGTGAGGCTACTGTCCAAGAGGCCTTTGTCAGGTCAATAGTGAGGGCAGGCAGCACGGCGGCATCATCACAAGTGACTGCCGTACCTTGATTATACAGGTAGCCGAAGTCGCAGATATAAGTGATGTTACTGGGCGTATAGCCGTTGGTACGCATAAACCAGAAAGAGTTGCCACGATAGCCCGTGACCGACGACCACCAGGCTCCACGGCACTTGGCATAGAGCGTGGAGCGAAAACGGCGGGCAGCGTCGTCGATGCCACTACCAGCATAGAAGCCATAGTCGGTAGCCAGTGGGGAGGCAAATACTTCCTTGTTGGAAAGGATGAATACTCGGTCCTCGGTGTCTGGTCCGCAGTTGGTGCCGTACGAGACGTTGGGAGCATTCTCCACACTGGTCGTTTCGATGGCGTTGCGCTCCGTCTCTGAAAAGGCACGATTAAGGAAATTGTTGTTGAGCCACTGGCGCAGGTGGCTTCCACTCCAGTTGACATCCTCGTCCTTGTCGTGGAAGGGACAGGTGTCGGGCATGCGGTCGGCCAGCAGCACAGCCTTGGTACCGCTGATTTTCAGGATGCGCCATTTGATGGGAGCGTATGCAAAGTAGTGCCAAGCCTCGGTATCCGTCCATCGGTAGTGCTGTTCGCGATTCGTAGAACAGGTTACAGCCCCCGCTCCGTTCAGCCTGTGGTATCGCTTGCCGCTAATCTCTGTGTCGTCGTCAGTCCATTCAGCCTGTTCCAGTTGGCTGTAGAGCGTGGCATCCGTTATCACATCGCCATCGGCCAGCGCGTAATCGTCCACAGCATTGAAACTGCCGCTGACCACCTCGTTGGCAGGATACGAGCCAAACAAGATGCATTCCCAGCGCGTCACATGAGTCTTCTGGTTGGGATCCTTCACCCAAGGGCTGTGCAGGTCTTGGTAAGAATCGCCCGTATACCGTTCCTCGCTACTGGGGGGTATGCTGCCACCGTCATCATCATCCTTGCTGCACGACATCATGGCTGATCCAAAAAACAGCAGCCATAGCAGGTATATGTATGTTCTTGCTTTTCTGTCCATAGCTTATTATTGGATAATATCGGTAGAATACACAGGCTCCGCAGGCTGATAGTCGGCTTTCGACAGGTCGAGGGTGATGGCTGGCAACACGGCAGAATCGTTGCAGGTAACCACGATGCCACGGTTATAGGTGTCGCCCGACTCACCGACATAGACCACATTGGCCTTCGTATAGCCGACGGAACGCATGAACCAGAAAGAGGTGCCGAGATATCCGTCTACTGGCGACCACCACGCCCCACGGCACTTGGCATAGAGCGTGGAGCGGAACCGACGGGCAGGATCGTTACCGCTGTCGCTGTCGCTGAAACCATACTCAACAGCCAGTGGCGATGAGAACGACTCACTTTCTGAGAGCACGAACACGCGGTCCTTCGTATCCGGGCCGCAGTCGGTGCCGAAATAGTAGTTAGGGTCGTTCTTGACATTCGTCTCCTCAATGGCACTTTTCTCCTGTTCCGTGAAGGCCCGGCTGAGGAATTCCCCGTTAAGCCATTGGCGCAGGCTACAGTCGCTCCAACTGGTATCTTTGTAACTGTCGTTGAAAGGGTAGGTGTCGGGCATGCGGTCTGCCAGCAATACGGCTTTGTCGCCCGTCTGCTTCAGGATGCGCCACTTGATGGGGGCATATGCGAAGTAGTGCCATTCTTTAGTATCCGTCCATCGATAGTGCTGGTCGCGATTTGTAGAACAGGAAACAGCCCCCGCTCCGTTCAGCCTGTGGTAGCGCTTGCCGCCAATCTCCGTGTCGTCGTCCATCCATTCTGCCTGCTCCAGTTGGCTATACAGTGCAGCATCGGTTATCACGTCGCCTTCTACCAGCGCATAATCATCCACAGCATTGAAACTGCCGCTAACCACCTCGTTAGCAGGATACGCGCCAAACAGGATACACTCCCACCGAGTCACCTTCTGCGGTGGTTGTTCGTCATCCGTATCGTCCTTAGAGCAGGAGGTCAGCCCAATTGCGCCACAGAAGAAGAAAGCGGTGAGCACCCACTGCATCATCTTTTTCATTTTGCTGATGATATTATCAATTCTAGAACAACAGGGCTTTTTCGAGCCAGTATACGAGGATACCTGCGATGTAGCCCACGAAGACAATCCACGTGATTTTCTTCATATACCATCCGAAGGTGATTTTCTCTAAACCCATAACGACCACGCCGGCAGCAGAGCCGATAATCAGCATCGAACCACCCACACCGGCGCAGTAGGCCAGCAGCTGCCAGAAGATGCCGTCGACAGCCATAGCACCCTCAGCAGCGACGGGATACATACCCATACAGCCAGCCACGAGAGGCACATTGTCGACAATGGATGAGAGCACGCCGATGATGCCGTTGATGAGGTAGTAGTTGCCTGCGAAGGCTTCGTTGAGTCCCTCGCCCAGCATGGTGAGCACGCCAATCTCCTGAAGCACGCCGACAGCCATGAGGATGCCGAGGAAGAACATGATGGTGGAGAGGTCAATCTTCGTCATGATGTCGGAGACGCGCTTGGCCATCGTGTCGTCTTCAGAGGTATTGTAATGGAATATCTCGGTGACTGTCCACAGGATGCCCAGCACGAGCAGGATGCCCATGAACGGAGGCAGATGGGTCAACGTCTTGAAGACTGGTACGAAGACGAGACCTCCGACACCGAGCCAGAAGATGATGTCGCGCTGTACCTTGGTAAACTGGCTGACCTCGGCCTTGGGCAGGTTCTGTTCCTTGTCGAACTTGCCGTTCAGCTGCAGGCTGATGATGGCTGCAGGAATAATCATCGAGACGAGTGAAGGAATAAAAATTTCCGTCAGCACACCCTGAGTGGTGATGACGCCCTTGATCCACAGCATGATGGTGGTGACGTCGCCAATGGGCGAGAAGGCACCTCCGGAGTTGGCGGAGATGATGACGAGGGCGGCATAGAGCATACGGTCGCCACGGCTCTGTACGAGTTTGCGAAGCACCATAATCATGACGATGGACGTGGTGAGGTTGTCGAGGATAGCCGACAGGAAGAACGTCATGAATGCCACGCGCCACATGAGCTTACGCTTGGAGCGCGTCTTGATGGCATCGCGCACGAAGTTGAAGCCACCGTTGGAGTCGACAATCTCGACAATGGTCATGGCACCCATCAGGAAGAACAGGGTGCCTGCAGCATCGCCCAGATGGTGCTCGATGACCTCAGCAATATGGTGTACGACGTCGGATGCGACGATGGCAGGATAATACTGTGCTGGTCCGAACATAAGCAGTGTCCAGCAGCCCACACACATGAGCAGCGCGACGGCTGCCTTGTTGACGCGTGTCAGACTCTCCAGTGCTATGCAGAGATAGCCTATGACGAAGAGTGTAACGATACAAATTGTTAATGTAGACATATTTTTAATTATTTATTGCTTGATGCTTATTGCTTAATGCTTATCTGAACAGGCTGAAGTTCACGCTTCCGTAGGCACGGTGTTCCACAAAATGCGGATGCTGCGAGAAGTCGTAGTCCTTGCCATGTTCGAAGACGAAGATGCCGTCAGCCTTCAGCAGCCCTTTCTCGAAGATGATATCGGGGATGGTAGGCAGCTCCTTGAGTGCGTAGGGTGGGTCGGCAAAGATGAAGTCGTACTGCTGTCGACAGGACTTCAGGAAGCGGAAGACATCACCACGGAGAACGCGGGCATTGTGAGAACCGTCCCCTTGGAGCTTCAGCAGACATTGCTGGATGAAGCGGTGATGGTCGCGGTCGAGTTCGACGCTGACAACACTGGAACAGCCACGCGAGAGCAGTTCGAGTGTGATGCTGCCTGTACCTGCAAAGAGGTCGAGGGCCTCTGCACCTTCGAAATCGATATACTGCACCAGTACGTTGAAGATGTTCTCCTTGGCAAAGTCGGTGGTAGGCCGCGCCTTGAACGAGCGTGGTATGTCAAAATGACGTCCCTTGTATTTTCCCGTTATGATTCGCATATTTTTGCTTACTGCTTATAGCTTACGGCTTACTGCTTACAGCTTAATTCAAATAAATCAGCATCATGTCATACGGCATGCCTGCAATCTGTGTGACGGGGGCACGATTGAACTCGCCCGAAGGATTGACTGTAAACACGCGCTTGACGTATTTGCCAGCATTCTCGACGAATTGTTCGCGCTCAGGGATGTCGCCCGACAGGTGCAACTCGTCTTCACATGCCTCAAAGCCCAGCTGTTTCCAGGCTGAGAGGATATAGAACAGCGCATCGGCAGAATTGTTGCCAATGGCATAGGAATTACAGAAGCGGAAGCGGTTCTTGGCATAACTGAACACCTCGACACGGTGGTCATGGAAATATGTGTAGAGCTTGTTGCGCGGACCGGTAAAGCTGCGCTGGTGGAAATGGTGCCAGACGGTGGTCATCAGCGGAAGGAACCGCACTGCAGCACCAAACCGGTCGGTGAGCACGTTACGCAGGTCTTTACGGATGCTGAACACGGCCACAGCATTCAGGTTGGGTAGCACATGGCTCAGCACGACCTGTTGCTCCTGATGGTTGAAAGTGTAACGATAGAGTTCTTCCTGCTCCTCGCTGACATACACATCGGCAGGCACCAGCATGACGGGTGAGTCCGTCATCACTGTGACGCGTTCAAAAGACTGTTGCAACAGAGGTACGTTGCGCAGAGCCTCGCGCATGTTGGCAGCCAGCGATATGCTGCTCTTGATAGCATAGCGTTCGAAGGTTGCCTTCTGGTCGGAGAAGGCTATACTGCCGCGAGAGATGCGGACGACGAGTCGTTGTAGGTGCTCCATAGTCATCTGTCAAGAATACTCAGTACACAAAGCAGCGCGAGTATGGCTGCTGCCAGTGCCAAAAGGATGTTTGTCTTCTGGTTCTTTGTCATTTCGACTGCAAAGGTACAAAAAAGATTAAAGATTAAAGATTAAAGATTAAAGTTTTTAGCTACGGCAGCTAATTTTCTTTCATTTCTTTCATTTCTTTCATTTCTTTCATTTCTTTTTTGTAACTTTGCGGCTGAAATGATTACTGACGAACTGAAATACCGCATCAGATGCATGTTCGGACATGAGCCTACTGCAGAGCAGGAACATGCCATGGACGTCTTTGCTGACTTCATGACTGACAGGCACGAACAGGCTGTGATGGTATTACGAGGCTGTGCAGGAACAGGAAAGACAACGCTGGCAGCAGCCATCGTGAAAGCCATGACGTCGCTGGAACAGAAGCTGGTGCTGATGGCACCGACAGGCCGTGCAGCCAAGGTGTTCTCGCTCTATGCGGGACATCCTGCCTATACCATTCATCGGCGCATCTATCGCCAGAAGTCGTTGGAGGGTGGTTTCGAGCTGAATTTCAATGCTGCACAGGACACGCTGTTCATTGTCGACGAGGCCTCGATGATAGCCGGGGATGGACTTTTGGACGACCTCATTCAGTTTGTCTATAACTACAAGAACTGTCGGCTGATGCTCATCGGCGACCGGGCCCAGCTGCCACCAGTCGGTGAAGAAGCCAGTCCGGCATTGATGTCGGACGTGTTGCGCTCGTATGGTCTTCACATCCATGAGTGTGACCTCAACGAGGTGCTGCGACAGAGTCGGGAGTCAGGTATCCTGTGGAATGCTACTGAAGTAAGAGGTAAGATGTATGATGGAAGATGTGAATTGCCCCGGGTTCGCTTCCAAGGTTTCCCCGACATTGTCTGTATGCCTGGCGATGAACTCATCGAGTCGCTGGCTACCAGCTACAGCCGTGCCGGACTGGACGAGACACTGGTGGTGACACGTTCCAACAAGCGTGCCAATATCTACAACCGGGGCATCCGCAATCAGGTGCTGGGGCGTGAGGAGGAGCTGTCTACAGGCGATCGTGTCATGATTGTGAAAAACAACTACTACTGGACTGCTGCCAACACCCATCACCCATCGCCCAACATCCAGCTGGAATTCATCGCCAACGGCGATATGGCTGTGGTGCGTCGGGTGCGTAATGTCCATGAACAGTATGGCTTCCGCTTTGCCGAGGTGACGATGACGTTCCCTGACTATGACGACTACGAGTTGACAGCACTGACTATGCTCGACACGCTGACAACGGAAGCCCCCGCTCTGACGCAAGAGCAGCAAGAGCTATTATTTAATAAGGTGATGGAGGACTATCAGGACGTCCGCTACAAACAGGAAAGGCTGAAGAAGCTGAAGGAAGACCGTTATTATAATGCCTTGCAGGTGAAATTCGCCTATGCTGCCACGTGTCATAAGGCACAGGGTGGACAGTGGGCGCACATCTACGTCGACCAGGGCTACATGACTGACGATATGCTCTCGACAGACTATCTGCACTGGCTCTATACGGCCTTTACGCGAGCTACTGAAAAACTGTTCCTGGTGAACTGGCCAAAGACACAGACTGAAGAAGTTAACGAAGTTAGAGAAGTTAAAGAATAATATACTAAAACAAAACAAATTATGAAGCACAAATCATTTCGTCATTTTTCATTTGCATTTCTCATTTGCATAGCCATGCCGATGATGGCTCAAACGAGTGAGAAGAGTTATGAGCGTTACTACCAAGACCTGCCTGTACAGGTGAAGGCTGTAGAGCGTCCGGTGATTCCTGCCAACGAAGTGAACCTGAAGGATGTTGGTGGCGTGGCCGATGGTATAACACTGAATACAGAGGCTTTTGCCAAGGGTATCAGCACGCTGTCAAAGCAGGGTGGGGGACGTCTCATCGTGCCTGAGGGTGTGTGGCTGACAGGCCCCATCATGTTGAAGGACAACATCGACCTGCATCTGCAGAAGAATGCCATCGTGGTGTTCTCGCCTGACAAGTCGCTGTACATCGACACGAAGAATCCCAATGCCAAGCGTGTGCTGCCTGCCATCCGTGCATCGAAGCGCAAGAATATTGCCATCACGGGCTGGGGCATCCTGGACGGAAACGGTGAACACTGGCGTCCCGTCAAGCGCGACAAGGTGAGCAACGTGGAGTGGAACCAGTTTCATAAGGTTATTGGCGGTATCGACAAGGACAATGGAAAACTTTTTTACCCTTGGGACGTGAAGGCAGGCTATGCTAACGTTGGCGAGACCCCCGAGCAGCAGGACAAAATGCGCAACGACATGCTGCGCTTCACCGATTGCGAGAACGTGCTCGTGGAGGGTGTCACCGTTCAGAACTCTCCCAAGTTCCACGTCCATCCGCTAAACTGTCGTAATGTCATCATCGACGGCGTCACCGTGCGCTGTCCCTGGAATGCCCAGAATGGCGATGCCATCGACTTCTCGGACGTCAACGTCGGACTTATCGTCAACTGCGTAGTGGATGCTGGCGACGACGGACTCTGCATGAAGAGTGGCAAGTTCAAGGAGAAGTCGCCTGCTAACGGCTGTGAGGATATCGTCATTCAGGACAATACCGTCTTTCATGCCCATGGCGGATTCGTGCTGGGTAGCGAGACCATCAGTGGCATGCGTCGCATCGTGGTGCGTCACAACGTGTTCTCAGGCACCGATACTGGTCTGCGCTTCAAGAGTGGCGTCGGACGAGGCGGAAAAACGGAGCAGATGTATATCTCCGACATCCAGATGACGGATATCAAGGATCAGGCCATCGTCTTCCAGTGTGACTATGTAGACCGTCCTGCTGGCAGCGAGATTCCAACAGCCACCACCCAACAGCCATCACCCATCACCCATCACCTAGCACCCGAGTTCCAGGACATTCATATCAGCCGTGTCACCTGTCGTGGTACTCATACGGGCATCAAGGCTTCTGGTCTTGAGGGTATCGACTGCGTCCACGATATTGATATCAGCGACGTCACCATCGTCTATAACAATACCGACCAGCAGATTGACGACAAGACAGCCAAGCTGAAGCTGACCAACGTGAAAATGGTTAAGAATACGAAATAATTTATTATCATTGCAGTTATGAAGCACATAATTATTCATTACTTATCATTTGTATTCCTCATTTGCATCGCCATGCCGATGCATGCACAGACCGCGAGGAAATTCACACTGAATCTGACTGACGACGGACAGGCACAGATGGTGTGTTTCCTGCCTGAGACACCGTCAGGAAGAGCCATTGTCGGGGTGCCGGGAGGCGGCTACTCAGTGCTGTCGAACGGACATGAGGGCTATATGGCCTCCGACTGGATGAACCAGCAGGGCATTGCCTATTTCGTGGTCAACTACCGTCTGCCGAATGGTGACCGTACCATCCCCATGGGCGACGTGCAGAAAGGCATCCGCACCGTACGCGACTCCGCCACCGTGTGGGCCATCAACCCCCACGATGTAGGCATCATGGGATTCTCGGCAGGTGGCCATCTGGCATCAGTCATCTCCACGATGTCCGACTTCGATGTACGTCCAGACTTCACCATCCTGTTCTATCCCGTCATCTCGATGGACGAACGCGTGTCACACAAGTGGTCGTGCATCAACTTCCTGGGCGAGGAAGGTCACAAGGACCCGAAGCTGGTACAGCAGTATTCCACGCAGAATGCCGTACAGCGCCATCTGACGCCTCCTGCCATCATCATCACGGCCAGCGACGACCGTTTGGTGCCTACTGTCACCAACAGTCTGGCCTACTATACGGCCATGCGCAATGCTGGCAACGAGTGTGCCATGTATATCTATCCCACGGGTGACCATGGCTTCGGCTTTGGCCCCTGGTTCAAATACCACGACCAGCTGCTGACAGACCTTGGCAACTGGCTCAAGGCCCGACAGACACCACAGCCCAATGCCAAGCGTGTAGCCTGTATCGGCAACAGCATCACCGACGGCTTCGGCATCGACATGGCTGGTGCCTATGGCTATCCTGCACAACTGCAGACACTGTTGGGCAACGGCTACTGGGTCAGGAACTTCGGCGTCAGCAGTCGCACTATGCTCAACAAGGGCGACTGGCCCTATATGAACGAACGGGCATGGAAGGATGCGCTGGCCTTCAAACCCGACATCGTCATCATCAAGCTGGGTACCAACGACTCGAAGCCTGAAAACTGGCAGTATGGCAAGGATTTCAAACACGACCTGCAGCAAATGGTTGATGCACTGAAGCCTGCAAAAATCTATCTCTGTACGCCCATTCCAGCCTTCAAGCCGACATGGAACATCAGCGACGAGGTCATCGTCAACAACATCATTCCCATCCAGCAGCAGGTGGCTAAGTCGAACGGTCTGCAGATTATTGACCTGCACACGCTCTATGCCAACGATGGTGACAAAATGCTTGACGACGGCATCCATCCTGATGCCAAGGGGGCACACCGCATGGCAGAAATCATTGCTGATGCCATTAAGGAGAAATAGAAAGACATGACTTATGAAGGCTAGGTTTACCATAAGACTGAAACGGCATATCATCGTACTTGTAGCACTGATGGGAGCCCTGATGACAGCGACAGCGCAGGATACAATAGCTGTTGCTCAGGACACGACGTCGGTAGTGCAGGATACAATAGCTGCAGTACGGAAGGCACCACAGCGGAAGAAGGTGGCACTGGTGCTGAGCGGTGGTGGTGCGAAAGGTACAGCACACATCGGTGTGCTGAAAGTTCTGGAGCGTGCCGGTATCCCCATTGACATCATCACGGGAACGAGTATGGGCAGTCTGGTGGGTGGTATCTATGCCTGTGGTCATCGTGCCAACGAAATCGACTCGGTGGTGAGACAGCTCGACTGGTCACTTTTGCTGTCAGACCGTAATGACCTGAAGCATCAGAGTCTGCGCGAACGCGAAAAACAGAACACCTACGTCATTTCGAAGGAACTGACCTTTGGCAAGACCGTGAAGAGAAGGGGTGGCGGATTCATCTCTGGCAAGAATGTCGTAGCGCTGATCGATGCGTACACGGCACCTTACCACGATTCTATCGACTTCAATCAGTTGCCCATTCCCTTTGCCTGTGTGGCTACCGATGTGGTGGACTATTCGGAACAGGTGTTCCATAGTGGCATCATCGGACAGGCCATGCGTGCCAGCATGTCCATTCCAGGTGTTTTTTCGCCTGTGAGGACTGGTGACAGGGTGCTGGTAGATGGTGGCCTGACCAATAATTTTCCTACAGACATAGCCCGTCAGATGGGTGCCGACATCGTTATCGGCGTCGACGTGCAGAGTGAACTGAAAGGCGCTTCGGAACTGAATTCCACCTCAACCATTCTCCTGCAGATTGTTGACCACAACTGTAAACATAAATATGAGGAGAATCTGGCACTCACCGATATCCATATCCTCGTGAATACCAAAGGCTACAGCTCTGCCAGCTTCTCGGAGGCTGCTGTAGACACCCTGATTCGCAGAGGTGAAGAGGCAGCAATGGAGCATTGGGATGAGTTCGTGAAGCTGGGGGAAGAGATTGGGGTTTCCGGTGTCAAGGTTCAGGATTCAAGTGACAATGCTCAAGTTCCAGCCCCAGTAAAAGTGGAGTTCGTCGGAAATGAGAAACCACAGAAGACGATCAATGTCGGGGCCCGTTTCGACAGCGAGGAGATGGTGGCGCTGCAAGCCAATGCCGAGGTGCCCATCCGCGCCAAGGTACCCATGAATGCTGAGTTGACGATCCGTCTGGGTAAGCGCATCAAGGCTCAGGTGGACTGGTCGGTACATCCCAGCAGCATCTTCCAGCCTGGCGTGTCGTATGCCTTCACCAGCAACGACATCGACTTCTACGAATATGGCGACAGAATCTACAGCATGACCTTCAATCAGCATGCTGTGAAGCTGAAGCTTCTGAACTTCAACGTCCGCAACTTCAACGTCAGCATCGGGGCCAATTGGGACTACTACGACTTCCATACGGTGCTGTCAGACCATGAGGCCATACGTGATAATCTGGACGATGGCGATGTCAACGACAAGGGCTATGTGAACTACGAGGCAAGAGCCGACTACAGCAGCGAGAACGACTGGTATTTCCCTACACGAGGTACCAGTATCCACGCTCGTTTCGTCTATCATACCGACAACTGCGTCAAACTGAACAACGATGTCGGCTTGCGTGAATATGTCCTGCTGGCACGCAGCACGTTCCCCATTACGCGAAAGCTGTCCATTCAGCCCATGTTCTATGCAAGAGCGCTATACTACAAGGCCGATGCTCCCTTGGTACTTGGCAATATGATGGGTGGTGAATGGCGCAGCCACTACTTCGTCCAGCAGATGCCCTTTGCTGGCGTAGGCAATCTGGAGCTGGCGTGGGATAAACTGGTGTCTGTACAGGTGCTGGCACAGTATAACGCCTCGCCAAACAGCATCCTACTGTTCAAGGTGGCTGCTGCACAGGATGCTCCTGATATGAGAGACCTCTTGAAGCACAAAACCATGCTTGGCGTTTCAGCCAGTTACTATCTGAACACCATGTTCGGCCCCTTGGGAGGATCGATAGGTTACAGTAGTCTGACCAAGAAATTCTATTATTATATCAATCTTGGCTTCGTGTTCTGAATTAAAGAATCAGAATATTTTCCCTGATATAATGTTTGTGAAGGTCTGCCAGAGAATCTTTGCATCCATACCTAAGGTTTGGTGCTCTAAATAGTAAAGATCCATCTCCAATCGGATTAGCATCTTGTCAATGGTGTCAGTATAACCATTATGCAGAGTGGCATAACTGGTTACACCTGGTCGCATGGAAAACAGAAGCTCGTATCGATGGTCGCGCTCCATGATTTGATCGATATAGTATTTCCTTTCAGGACGTGGACCTACAAAGGCCATGTCGCCTATCATCACGTTCCACAGCTGAGGCAGTTCGTCTAAATGATGTTTACGCAGAATGCGGCCGATTTTTGTCAATCGGGGATCGTTCTCCTCTTGTAATAGCTCTTCACCTTCTTTTTCAGCATCAACAATCATACTACGGAATTTGTAGATATAAAACGGGCGACCTCCTCTTCCTATACGTTCCTGCTTATAGATAGCAGGTCCTCCTCCAATCTTGATGGCCAGCCAGCATGCCAGCAGCAAGGGAGAGAAAACAATGAGACAGACTACTGCTATGATGAAATCGAGGGTGCGTTTCATTCTGCATTTTTCATCTTAGAGTTAATACAGATGTTTACTATACAATAGATGATAATGTCTATGATAACGCTATACGTTGCCGATAATAGTAAATACAGAAGGCTGTTAATCCCTATGTAAAACAGACTAAACATCAGGATGACCACAAGTGTCTGGTGCTGGGTTAGTCCAGTACGCATCAGTTTATGGTGTATGTGATTCTTGTCTGCAACGAAAAGTGGCTTGTGGTTGCAAAGACGATGAAGCGTCACCCTTATTACATCTGCTGTTGGTACGAAGAGTAGGGTAAATGGCACAATAATAGCTTCAGGCCTCAAAGGCCAAGAGTTGGGATAGTTCATGGCACATTTGATGGTTAGGAATCCTAACAGGAATCCTAATGACAGACTACCAGAGTCCCCCATGAAAATTTTTGTGTTGTACTCTGGTTTTCCAAACAGATTGAAATAACAAAAAGCCACAAGCGCCCCTATCATACCTGCTATAAGAATGCAATAGGTATTCAAATAGACACCATGGTAGAGGAAGTATGCCAAGAAACCAGACAATGCAATTAATGACAAGCAGGCGGCGAGTCCGTCAATGCCGTCGATGAGGTTGATGGCATTATCAATGAAGACAATTAGAAATATGGTTAGCGGGAGACCAATATACTGTGGTATCTCATAAACCCCAAATAGTCCGTACAGGTTATTGATTCTGAGATTCGTATATGCAAGTATTGTTGCAGTTATAATCTGGAAGAAAAATTTGGTCACTGCGTTGAGGCCCACCAAGTCGTCAATGATACCTATACCGTAAATAACCAACATGCCAATAGAAAAGACTGCTGTCCACAAATTAATAGGGATGGTATACTCCTCAGAGGTCGGTACAAACATAAGTGCTAACAAGGAGGCAATTAGCATACTTGGGAAAAAAGATATACCACCAAGTCGTGGAATGGCATTCTTGTGTACCTTCCGTTCATTGGGGAGATCATAGAGTTTCTTCCGCTTACAGAAATCAAGAATGAGAGGGGTGAAAATTAACCCGCAGACGATGCTTAAAAAAAATGCTCCAAGAATATATAGTGTCATAAGAAATGTCGTTATATTTAAATAACTATTAATTGTGTTGTTTATTGCATATTTTAGTTTTTTTTTTTCTTAAATATAAAAATAATGTCTATCTTTGTGCCATGTTTAAGAATAAGATGATTTTGGCTCTTGTAAGCCTTATGTTTTCAATAGCAGTGGATGCTGTTCCTACTTATTACGACTCTGCCAATTGCAACATTCACCAGCTTTTTAAGTCAGGCAGGGGAAAATATGTGTTGCGTCACTCCCATCGGTTTTACAACACCCTTTACGTCCCGTATGGTTGCGAACTGGTATTCGAGGGGGGCAGGCTGTTCGGTCCTATTACTTTCAATTCCGACAAGCTAAGTGGACGCGTAAATTTAAAAGGATCGCGTATTCGCGGCACTCTCAAGAACAAGACGTTCAATGCCTCATGGATTTGTTTCATGGACGGCAAGACCGATGATGCGGCGAATATCAATGATATGCTCTATGTCAGTAGGCAAGTATTTTTTCCCCGAGGGATTTACCGTTTGAAGACACCTTATAATATAAAAGTAAATTTCCATATCGGTATCCGTCAGAACCATGTATCGCTGACTGGTGAGGAAGGTACTGTTTTCCTGACGAAAGAGCGCTTGGGTCATGTATGTGTGTTTACCAGCCCCAACGATATACCGAACAGCGTGAAAAATGTCAGCATTAAAGGAATTACTTTCCGTACTGTGAATGACGGCAGTGTGTTTTTGGAGTGGACACATGCCATACAGACGAAAGGAGTGAACGGTTTTACGATAGAAAACTGTACGATTGAAGACTTTTGGGGCGACGCTATCTGTCTGAACCACTATGGTGATACCCCGGAGACAGGCGAAAGGTCGAGGAACCAGAATGTGCGGATATTGAATAACACCATCATTGGTGGCATGTTACACAACAACCGCAACGGTATATCGGTCATTAACGGGAAGAACGTACTGATAGAGGGTAACACCATCCGCAATACCTCGCGTCACGACATGCCTGGAGCCATTGATGTAGAGCCTAACAACTCTGCCTATACCATAGAGAATATAACTATTAAGGGCAACAGGATAGAAGGTTCCAGCGGTAATTGTGGAGCCATCGAGATATGTATGTTCAATGGAGGACCTGGACGACATATTAGTGTGGAGGACAATTATATCAGTAATTCAAATTTGGGTATTTACATCATCGTGAAGACCAACAACACAACTGAAGATTTTGTTATTCGCAACAATAACGTTGCAGCAGACACTCCGCCTTATAAGTTCGTGGGAGAAGGGAAATCGAAAAACTGGATAATCAGCGGCAACACTTTTTCACGACCTACCAAGGAACGCATTCCAGGCAACCTGCGTATTGAAAACCTGCAGGTGAGCCAATGACGCCTTACAATTTTGCTGCAAACAGCCGATTGTAGAGCTGGAGATGTTTGTCCACAACCTTGCCAACTGAAAATTCCCGTACTGCTTTCTCGCGAGAAGCCTTGCCCATTGTGGCTCTCAGTTGAGAGTCATCAATGAGCTGTTGGAGTTTTTCTGCCAAGACAGTACTGTTCTTAACGGGAACAAGGAATCCGTTTACTCCGTCATCGACAGTATCGCGGCATCCAATGGAATCGGTGGTGACAATAGGTCGTCCTATAGCACAAGCTTCGATGAGTGACCGCGGAACACCTTCACGATAATAGCTGGGAAAAGCCATGATATGTGATTGCTGAAGGAGTCGTAAAACGTCAGACCGATAACCAAACCACTGTATGTAACTGCCATCGCAGAGTTGCTTTAGGTCTTCCTCTTTTAATGCCTTGGGATTTCTGGACAGTCCGCCACACAGCCAGAATTCTGCCTTCCTTTGGTATTTCTCGCGGAGTTGTTCGGCAGCTTCAATGAGTACTATGACTCCTTTCTCTTTCACCATGCGTGCCGTAAAGAGAATTTTTACAGTGTCTGATTCCGGCTGTGGGGTATAGGGATATTCTTCGAGGTTGACACCTGAACCCTTGATATATACGGTGTTCTCTTTCTTGATGATGTGATGGTGCAGAAAGAGTTCTTTGTCCTCATCGTTCTGGAAGATGACGCGAGTTCTTTTGCGATTGTGGGTGAAACGTAATAACAACAATATTGCCTTTGCAATGAGTGACGAGCTGTCTTCTGAGAAGATAACACCAAGTCCACTGACAGCATCAACTACACCCTTAACCCCTGTTAACTTTGCTGCAAGGCCCCCCCAAAGGATGCTTTTCAAACCGACGTGATGAACAATGGCATCTTTATTTTTTCTATAAAGATTGAAGAGAAAGAAGAAGGTACGCAACTCTTGTAACAGATTAGTGCCTGTAGGGTTAATAGGCATTTCTAGCATCTTGAGTCCCAAGTCTTCCACTTCTTTCCTCCGTCCCGTATTTTTGCATACAACAATAACATCCCACCCTTGATTTTGGGCAGTAATTGCTATATCTTTGCGATGCGACAGGAAAAATCTGTCCTCGTTGATAATCATCAATAATTTCATATAAAGTGCAAAGGTAATGCTTTTTTATGAAAAGACAAAGAGAATCGACAAAAAAATCAGAATCGTTCCATTTAGGTCTACGTTTTTCTGCAAAAGTAATGCTATTAATTTATTTCAGACTGCCTTTTCATCACAAATCTTTTCCCAGAAGGCTTTATTCCTGTTATAGGAGAAATGTGTGTCATAACGCAATCTTGCATTATTTGACCAGAAATCCGGTATTATCAGTAACGACCTGATTATTAAAGCCTACGTCAGAACCAACAACCGGCATAATGCCGGCATATAATGGATCAGCTTACCCACCCCTTCCCCCGTGTAAAAGAATTGTCAGGAAGTGGCAGAAGAGCGATTCCCTCTTGAGACCGCCATTGCCCGCCATTTCCAAATCTATTCAAGTTTGGCAGAATAGACCTTAATGGTTTCAGCAGCATTTCTTTCCCACGAAAGATTTTTTAAATGGTGTTCTAACATTTGTTTTTTTTTGTTGTAGCTTGCAGTGTCGCTCAAGGCGGTATTTATCTGTTCTGCAATGTCTTGAATATTGTAAGGGTCGAAGTAGAATGTACAGTCGCCACAAACCTCGGGGATTGAGGATGTATTGCTTACAGCTGACACGGTTCCTAAGCTGGCAGCTTCGAGTGGTGGAAAACCGAAACCTTCATAGATGGAAGGGAATACGAAGAGAATAGTATGCCGATAGAGCCACAATAGCAGCTTGTGTGGGATGAAGTCCAAGTAAACAACATCGGGTGTCTCCTCCATTAGTTGAATGGTTTCTTTGTAATCAACGTATTTTTTTCCGGCGATGATGAGCTTTAAATCGGCATATTCTGTTTTTTCCTTAATTATCTGAAATGCCTTGATAAGTCGTGGATAGTTTTTTCGAGGCTCAATATGGCCAAGTGAGAATAGGAAACGCCCTTTCTCCAACTGTTGGTATTTGTTTGGTAATTCATAACCAGTAAGTTGGGCAGTGGAAAAAGACTGGCGATTAATAGCCTCGTGGATGGTCGTAATCTTTTCAATGGCAGAACCACACAGGTTTACAATCTCTGATTTGGTGAAGTCAGAAATGGAGATAATATGATGGGCTCTATTAATGGTTTTTTTTACTGCTCGCTTCAGGAATAAGTAGCGCAATGGGTTGTAAGTCTGAGGATAGCGATACAGGCGCAAATCGTGAACAGTGATGATAAGTTTAGCTCTACGCATCCTAGGTGCATGGAAAAACGGAGAATGAAAAATATCGAACTTTTCATTCTCTTCTTCTTTCGCCCAAAAGCGTTGAGCAAAAATGCTACGACGAACTACCGAGAGAAAGTTACTTCTAAACGGTATGGTCTTGATAGTAAACCTTGCTGGCAGTAATGACTTTGCATATTCCAGTTGGTCTTCAAGAACATATAATATGTATTCGTTTTTGTGGTCAAGAATAGCAATGTTGTTAGTCAGATTGACAATGTATTCCTTGATACCTCCGCCTCGTGGTTGACAAAAAATGCAGTTAATAGCTATTTTCATAACAATATTTATTTAATTCCATCATAAACTTCTTCCAAATAGTCTATAGTGTTTTTAGTTGAGTAGCCTTGTTGTTCAATGGCTATTCTTTCGTCTTTTCTATGGTAAGTTTCTAACATCTTTGATATTTTAATTGCCCATTCAGTGGGTGACAAACCAACAGATAAGAACTCTACGTTGGGTGTGAGACAGATATCTTGATTAATAACATCGGAGATTAAGCAAGGAAGTCCGGCACATTGTGCTTCAATCAATACAAAAGGTTGCCCCTCAAAAGTTGAAGGCATGAGGAATAGATCAAACATCTGTAGGATGATGTTGACATCGGAACGTTCTCCCATAAAGCGTACTTTGTCCGCTAAACCGAGTCGTTGTACTTTTTTATTGATATCCTCTGCGAGTGTGCCGATTCCAATTAATATGAGTAGGCTGTCTGGATTTAGCTTTATATAATCGGCAAAAATGTCTATGAGGAACGTGTGGTTTTTTTCAGGCTGAAAGCGCCCTACGTTTCCAATGACTCTTGTTGTTGGACTAATAGCGAATTTTTGTCTAATGTTATTACGAATTTCTTCAGAGAATGAGTATTTTTTTGTGTCAATACCATTTTTAATAATCACAGCAGGTGAGCTACCATAAAACCATTTGGCAGCCTCGGTTGAACATGCAAAATGGTGAGTGGTCAATTTTTTCGCAATATTACGCTGTAATATGTGCATCAACCTATTGTGTAGTCCTTCTGATGATGAGTTGTGCGAGTGTATGATTCGGATGGGAATTCCATAATGAAATGCCAATATAATTGGAGCAATTGCTGTCAGTCCGTTGCCGTTATAGTGAATGGCTGTGTAATTTTTTGCATGCTTGTGGAAAAACTGTATCAGTGAATGATACCACCCAATAAGTGACTCTCTGCGACAAGGTACACGCCATACTTTGCTACCTGCCGCTTCCACCTCACGACTGAAATCAGTATCCTTCCAATTATAAACAAGGAAGTCAATACCAAAACGACTATGGTCAATGCCCCTAAAGACATTCATCATAAACATCTCGGTGCCAGCTCTGTTTAGATGTTGGGAAATGAAAAGTATTCGTTTCATAGGCATATTTATTTTATGTCACGCACATTGTTGTCCTTTTCCTCGCCAAATACCGCCTCGGCATGGGCAACTTCTCTGATATATACATTGGGGTTTTCGTCAAGTATACAGGTGTAAGGATAGAAATATTGATAATAATACGTATTGGTCGTCTTGTAGTAAATAATAGATTGTAAGAAAAGTAACAATATCGTACCTACTAGTGTCATCGTCCTGATGATAAAATGTTTTTTTGTACGGAAGAGCATATATACGAAGTCGGCAAAGAGTATTAGATAGAATATCTTTGCGTAGTCATATAGTCGGACAAATCCGGCAAAAGAACATGCAAGTACGCCTAATACCACCATGTATGCTGTCATGTTCTCTTTGCATTTCCTCATCTGCTCTGATGGTTCTATGAGCAAGCTGGTGTACATAATGATGAAAGGGAATAAAATAAACGTGATAAAAGAGCGCAGAAAGCCAAAAATGGTAGTAGCTTGAAGCGAATAGAATAGCACTTTTTTCACGAAAGCCCCCATACCTCCAAGCACAGCTATCATCAACTTATTGAGCATTAGGTCGCTGAAAATCCACATTCCGAAAGCTATCATAAAGGCTATTGACAGCGTTTTCCAGGAGACTTTGAACTGTATGAAAGGAAATAGTAACGCTATTGCTGCTGAGATGTGGAATAGTAGAGCTATGGGTATTGAGACCATGAAAAACCATTTTTTCTCATTCATCCATCCATGCATACCAACAAGTGCAAATGCCATTGCAAATCCTTCGCGCATCACTTCTGTATTAAATATAAAATACAGGTAGGTAAGAAAATACAACAATAGGAATATAAAGTAACTGTGTGTGTATCTGCTAATCATGTAGCATACTGCTATATTAATAGTAGCACTTTGTATTAGTTGCAACGAGTAGAATGATTTAAAGATTGTTTTGCATAACAAATTGACAATAGTCCACAGAGGCATCTCGCCTTTTAAGGTCATATTTAGGAAGATATAGTCCCATGTTTCGGAAATGTTGTCGGGGTACCTTTCGAACTCGTCCATATATACAAACTTGTCTCCCCCTAATCCGAAACTGAATCCCGTTAGGCATATCAGATAGATGCACATCAGCCATAAACGATGTTGTTTGTGGGAATCATACTCTTCTATACTGTCGAAACGAATCGAGTAGTATATTGTCAATGCTAAGAATATCAAGTAGAATATGCTCATAAGTCTAACGATTTAATACAATGTCTAGTTCTTTCTCTATAAAGCAGAGCAAAGAGTCTGGCTTTATACTCTCCTGATAGGGATTTCCTTTGGCAAACGGTACGGAAGTATGTATAAAAGCCCAGTCGATGTCGTTCTCGTCGTGGAATACTGAAATAAATTTTTTATTATATATCTTGTTGCTTTTTATGGATATATTGTTGGTAAGCAATAATTTGTTTAGCGTTATAGCTTCCCATGTCCTGTATGTGGGACTCGAGGCATCTTCCTGAAGAAGTTCCAGAATGCATCTACTTTCTGTGCAGTAGTTCAAATTCTCTTCATATGTGATAGTGTGGGGGAGGTATGTTATTCCAGGATAAATAATTTGATGACTCCGTGGCACTTCCAACAGAAGGAAGTGGCATTTTAGCTGCCGACGTATAGCCTCTTTACATATACTGACTAGCAATGGAAGTCGTCCTTTGTCGCGGCCCAGAAAGTACAAGTCGTAACAATTCCCTTTATTCTCGTGGATTGATATAGGCGAGAATATCGTAGGATGGTAAGCTATGTCATATTTCTTGGAGTCTTGAACATCG
>JAEEGG010008252.1_pt1 | contig 23688 bp, 17 predicted proteins | sample 9134161 | NCBI WGS metagenome assembly JAEEGG01 (sample SAMN16246543, study PRJNA631951) | gut metagenome | biome: gut microbiome; feature: rumen; material: CR-attached | host: Bos | place: Iran: Karaj | collected 2018-10
CCATCGCGATGCGGCTCGGGGTGCCGGTCATGATGAGCGGCACCGCGCCCAATACTGTTGACAGGCTTGTCATCAGGATTGGGCGGAAGCGGCGTTCCGCCGCTTGGCGAGCCGCCTCCAGCTTGCTACAGCCCGTATTCGCTGCAATCTGGTTTGCAAATTCCACAATCAAGATACCGTTCTTCGTCACAAGCGCAATCAAGAGAATCAGAGCAATTTCGCTGAAAATATTGAGCGTCTGCCCTGTAATGAACAAGAAGGCTAGCGCTCCGGCCAAGGCGAGCGGCACCGTAAAGAAGATGACGAACGGGGCACGGAAACTTTCGAACTGCCCAGCAAGCACGAGGAACACAAGTGCAAGCGCCAGGAGGAACACGATGTAGAGACCGCTGGAGCTTTCCTCGAATTCCTTCGAAGACCCGCTCAACGCCGTACTCACGTTCGGGTAATCCTTCAACAGGTGCTTTGCAATACGACGCATTTCTTCCACGCCGTCGCCAATCGTCTTGCCCGGCACAAGGCCCGCCTGAATGGTCGCCGCGGAGAATCGATTGAAACGCGGGAGCGACGGCGATGCGGACTGTTCGCTGAACGTGATGAAGTTATCGAGGCTCACAAGTTCGCCCTTACCGTTCTTGACAGTAAGCATCGAAATGTTCTCGGGCATGCTACGGTACTGGTAACCCACCGCGCCGATGATATCGTACTGGCGACCGTCCTTGTAGAACTCGCCGTAACTCTGGTCGCTAATCGCAAGCTGCACCGCCTGGGCAATGTCGTTCACCGACACGCCTTCTTCGTTCGCCTTGTCGCGCAAAATCTCGATATGCAGTTCCGGCTTGGTAAAGCGCAGGTTCGTATTCACCACGCTGAACACAGGGCTCTTGCTCGCCTCTTCTTCGAACTTGGGCACAAGCGTGCGCAAGATTTCGATGTTCGGAGCCTGCAACACGAACTGCACCGGGAGGCCGCCACGCTGCGTACTGATACTCTGCGGTTCGAACACCATCACGCGCAAGTCGGGGTATTCGTTACCGAGCACCTGGATGGCACGCGCAATTTCGCTCTGCGGGCGACGCGCCTTCTTGTCGTCGTTCAAGAAGATACGCATTCTCGAGTTGCCCGCATTCCACGCACCCGCCTGGATTTCGGAATACTCGTTAGTATCCATGAGCGCAATGACTTCTTCGGCAAAGGCATCGGCCATGCGCTTGGTACGCGTGAGCGTCACGCCCTCGGGCATGTTCATGTTCACCATGACCGCGTTGGAGTCTTCCGTCGGAGCCATTTCGCTACTCATGTTGTTGAAGCAGAAATAAGCCGCAGCGAAGAGGCCCGCCACAATCGGGAAAAGCAAGAAGCGCAACTTGAGGAACAATCCGAGCAACACTGCGTAAACGCGGTTAATCCAGTCAAAGAACGGCTCGGTGATGCGGTAGAACCAGCCTTGCTTCTGGCGGCTGAGGAACTTGGAGCAGAGCATCGGCGAAAGCGTGAGTGCGCACAATGTTGAGAGGAACACCGTTCCGATCATCACCGCCACGAATTCGCGGAACAGAAGGCCGGTCGTTCCACCAAGGGCCAGCACCGGCACGAACACCGCCATCAACACCACCGAGGTCGCAATCACGGCAAAGAAGATTTCGTTTGTGCCCGCCACAGCCGCCTGCTTGGGTGTCATGCCTTTTTCAATCTTGTGGTAGATATTTTCCACAATCACGATGGCATCGTCCACGACAAGGCCAATCGCCAAAACCATCGCAAGCAAGGTCAGCACATTGATAGAGAACCCGCACAAGTAAAGCACAAAGAAGCTACCAATAACAGCGACTGGCACCACCACCATCGGGATAAGCGTCGTACGCGCCTGGCGCAGGAACGCGAAGATAATCGCAATCACCAACAAGAACGCGATGAAGATGGTCTGCACCACTTCCTTGATGGATGCGCGGATGTTAATTGAGGTATCGCGACCATAGAGGACTTGCACTCCTTTGGGAATTTCACGGCGGATATCTTCTACACGCTTGTAAAATTCGTTAGCGATTTCTACGTGGTTAGAGCCGGGCTGCGCCATCAACGCGAGCGTGATGGAATTCTTGCCATTGCGCCTAAAGCCCGTGCGCGTATCCTTCGGTTCGTAATGGATGTCCGCCACATCCGAAATGCGAATGACCGTACCATCGGCAGCCGTCTTTACTGCAATGTTTTCGAATGATTTCGGGTCCAAAATGCGGCCCAGCGTGCGGATAGAAAGCGTCGTCTCGCTCCCTTCGATAGAACCGGAGGGCAGTTCCAGGTTGCCCTTCTTGAGCGCAGCCGACATCTCGGCACCGGAAACACCCAACGCCTGCAAGCGTACCGGATCAATCCACAAGCGAACCGTCGGGCGCTTCTCGCCCCAGATGGCAACTTCGGACACGCCATTGATTGTCTGCAGGCGTTCCTTCACAAAGTTATTGGCGATTTCGGAGACTTCCATCGGGTCGAGCTTGTCGCTCACGAGACTCACCATCAGAATCGGGTCGTTGTCACTATCGGATTTATAGACGGTCGGTTCATCGACATCATCCGGCAAGCGACGGCGCACACGGCTCACACGGTCGCGGATTTCATTCGCAGCCGCTTCCAAATCCATGCCGGTTTCGAATTCAATGTTGATGAAAGAGAAACCATCTCGGCTCGTAGACGTCAGCGCCTTGATACCGGAAGCACTATTGATGGACGCTTCCAAAATTTCGGTCACTTCGGCTTCCACCACCGCAGCGTTCGCACCGGGGTAAGATGTACGCACCTGGATAAGCGGGTAGTCCACGTTCGGGTATTCACGCACACCCAAGTTGGAGGCGCCAAAGGCACCGAGCAAGATGATGACAAGCGCCATCACCGTCATGAGCACCGGACGACGTACGGATAGGTTCGCTACACTCATCGCTCCCCTACTCCACTTCGTAATCGGTATTGTGGCGGATTTCGCGGATGCGCACGGATATTCCTTCGCGCAAGCTGATCAGGCCGGAGGTAATCACGGTATCGCCCTCGTCGAGGCCGGCAGTCACATCGACCGCAATCGGAGTGCGGAGACCCGTTTCGACATGCTTGATTTTCGCCTTGCCGCCAGTCGCCACGAACACGTAAGCGCCATCTTTATCCAGCGTAAAAGCTTCTGCCGGAATCGGGATGCTCTTGGCTATTCCCGACTGCATCGACACATTCACCTTCGCATAAGAACCTGCCAAAAGTTCGCCATTCGCATTGTCGACCTCCACCATCACCCGGCGGGTACGACTGCTTTCGGAAAGCGAAGCCTCGAGCGCCTTCACCACGCCCGACTTGGAAATATTGCGTTCTTCGTCCTTGACATCAACAGCATCGCCCACATTGAGGCTAGACGCATAGCGCTGCGGGAGCGCAAACTTGGCCTTGAGATATTCCACATCGCTGAGGGTAGCAATCGAAGTTCCCGTCGTGAGCCAAGCCCCTACCGACACGTTCACGAACCCGAGCTTACCCGCAAACGGGGCACGGACTTCGGTCTTTGCAATTTGCGCCTTGATGAGTTCTACGGAGGCTTCGGTCGACTTGAGCGAAGCCTCGGCACTTTCCATGTCGGCCTTGGTGGCTCCGTCTTTTTCGAAAAGCGTCTTTACGCGGTCGAATTTTTGCTGTGCGAGCTGCTGGTTCGATTCAGCCTGTTTAAGTTGCGCCTTGAGTTCGGAATCGTCAATCTTTGCAAGGAGCGCACCCTTCTGCACTTGGGCCCCGTCCTTCGCATAAAGGTTCATGAGCCTGCCGGACGTAGCCGCCGTGAGCTCTACGCTGTTCATGGGTTCAAGCGTCGCCATTGCAGAGAACGTCTTATTCGCCGAATGGGCCTCGGCAATATAGCCTTCGACGGCGATTTCGCGGGCCGGCCTGCCGCCAGGGCCACCCTTTCCACCGGGAGCGCCTGCTCCGGGGCCGCCCTTACCACTGGGCACAGAGCCAGATTCACCGCCACAGGCAGCAAGGAAAAAAGACACAAAAATGGGGATAAAAATCGATTTCACGCCCATTAGATGCATGTCGGGCTTATTTGGTTGCATCAAAACCTCACATTCTGCAACTTTTTAGGCCTTAAATTTAGAAAAAAACGTTCTCCCTATTTCCACCCAAATTCCGAGCGTATCCACGCACTGAGACTTTCGGCGTCGGCAAGAGCCTCTTCCTTGACCGGATGATAATAAATACCATAACCAAGGTCTCCCTTCGGCTCTAAAGAAAATCGGTATAATCCCTTCTCTCCTTGGCTTCTGAGAACTTTTTTTACAACATTCAGATAACGCCGGCATTTGGCCCTATATTCTCCCGTCAACATCGGGCCATCCAGCAGTACAATCTTTGCTTTCGCATGATAAGACCGAATATCCCGAATAAAATCAACTGCAGCATTTACAAAATGGGCAGAATCACTCTGACCACTTGCTATATCGTTCGTTCCCAGGTTTATTACAATTATATCCGGGTGCCATTTACTGTGGTCCCAGGCAACAGCAGAGATAGACTGCGTCCCCGTCTTGTTATATACAACAGGAAGAAGATCCGTTTTCGTTCCATCTATATTCACATAAAGGCCATGCCCACTACAGCAAATGACATGAGGTTCCGCATTGAGGATTTTCGCAGTTTGCCCAGCATAGCTATAATACGAGCTTTCATAAGTGAGTTTCGAATCCATAGTCGGGTCGGGGATCAGCACATCCGCACCACAAGTTATAGAGTTCCCGATAAACTCAATTTTCCGTTTAGGCACGGAAGGCAAAAGATTCTTTTCTGCACGCCCCAACACGCGGAAACCATAGAAATACAAATCTCCCACATTGCTTTCGCTTCTTTTATACAAAGTAACGACATGAGGGCCATAGGACAAGCCGGACACAACCGGCACCATCGACGAAGAATCACCGGAATTGATGTATTCGACTTCAGAGGACGGATCCTCTTCTTTATCTACAAAGACATCCAGATAAACAACCGAATTCGTCCAAATTTTCATTTCCAATGCCGTTCCGACAAAACCGACCGTAACGGCAGACGAAGACCACGACAGAATCACATAATCGTCTTTTTCATAATTACCCCGTCCCGTAATACGCAAAAGATCCGAATTGTAGGGAATCCAGGTCCATTTTTGGCCCTGCGCGTCGGTTTCAGGGATTTCCAAATAAATATCGTTACTGCAAGAAACCGTGAGTAAAGAACAGAGTAACGCAATAAAGAGTGCTGGCTTCATCACGACACCTGAATCTATATTTAGAATTTCACATTCACGCTCAGGCCGCTTCCATCTTCTGTAAACTCAGGCAAGAAATGCACCCTTTCAGAAAAAGATCTGGAAGATGTCGCACGGTAAACACGCATAACATCCAGCATGGAAATCACGCGGTTAAGAACCAAGGCGCCAACAGAAACCTGAAATACGATACGGGAAACACGGTAATGGCTCAAGCGGTCCTTATATTCATCGATATGTTCGGTCGTTTCAGGATTGTCGCTGGCACCCCAGTCCCACTGGATGCTGGAATCAAATTCATCGTCAATCTTTTTCCCGGAGCGAATCATCGCCTGGTTGTAGTCTTCGTCCATATCCGGAGAAGAATTTTGCCCAGCAACACCGCTACGGCTACGATAATCCCCCACCGTATTGAGGAGCGAAACATCCTTGCTGTTCGTATTCAGGCCGGCATGCCGCACCGCATAATCGTGCGCAGACGAAATGTAACGATTCCCGATGACATAGGAACTGATGGCCGTAATCCAAAGAGCGGCATCCACCCAGACAAAGGGACGCACCATCTTCTGTTCGCCCAGATAATATTCACCCATACCCGGAAGAAGAGCCGAAGCTCCTAACCCGAGAAAAAGGTTCTTGTCGTGGTTACGACTTACATTCTCGTCAACCGAAATCACGACCTGGGAAAAGCCGAACGTGGCGGCAAGCAAGACAAGCAAGAAAAGGCGCATCAGAATCCCCAGGAAGCGCGGACATCCACGCCATACCCGTTAAAGAAGGAAAATCTGCTATCGAAATGCAGACGGTCGTACCAGGAAACGTCTTCCTCATACAAGGACTTGTTGTGAGAATGAGCCGTAAGGGCAGCATCCACAGCAGAAACCAAGTGGTTGAGAATCAGGCCGCCGATGAACCACGCCTGCATGTCGGCCAAGTCGTTCGCTTCTTCACGCATGGAACGGTACTTGTCGCGATTACTGGACTGCCCCAGAGCAATCGTTTCCGAATTCGGGTCTCCCAAGTCCAGCGAGCCGACAAGCGCCACGCTGTCCACATCGTCCCAGCCAAGCACATATGTCGCACCGCCGATCATTTGATACACTTCGGACGGTTCGTAGAACCCACCCTTGCGTTCTTTCTTCAATTTCCGAGGATTGTCACCGAAATAGCGCTTGTGATCGGTTTCCTTTTCGTACGGGAGATACTTGCTGGTGTAGCAACCGCGATTGTTGCTTGAACCGTACAGCGCCTCGCAGAAGGCCTCACGGCTGCTCATGTACCGTTCGACAAAGCGGGAATCCTGGTCTGCATCGTCCAGGGAAGTGAACAAATCATACATGCTGTTCTCGTAACGACCAATGGAGTAATGCTCATCCGCAAACTTCTTGTACTTGTCCACCTGTTTGTCGTACTTGTACACAGAATTATAATACCAACCAGCCCACAGACCTGCTTCGAGAGCCAGGTAAACCACGCCACGGGCATAGGTAAACTTGGAACCGCCCACATAGAGTTGGCCACTTCCCGGAACAACCAAAGACATGAACAGGGCCTTGCGCGGGCTCTTGTACTTGCCCTTCATCTCGTCAATACTATGAACTTTGGACACCTTGACCGGGCCAAGGAGGTCTCGACGGCTCATGCTGCTCGAAGACGGCAGAGCCTGCTCGGAACTGCTGGAACTGAGCGCGGCAAGGGAATCCTGCTTTCTGGATTTTTCCACAGAAGCGTTTACGGCATCAACATATTCCTTTATTTTTGCCGAATCCACCTTGGCAGAATCCACCTTGGCCGAATCGGCAACCGCGGAATCGGCGGCAACAGGGGCCGACGAAGATGAAACAGCCGACGTATCGGCCACCGGAGCGACAGCCGGAGCAACACTACTGGAAGAAACCACCACGGAACTCGACAGCGCCACAGAACTTGACGATGGCGCCGGAGCCGAACTGGAAAGATTTGCAGAAGAAACAGGCGCGGGAGCGACACTGCTCGAACTAGGAACAGTCTTTACGGAATCAGCGGACTGCTGGGTAGCCTCAGCCTCGAATTCCGCAAACAGGTCACGAGTCTGGGCGAAGGACTGAGCCACAAAAACACTAGCCACACAGGCAACAAGAGAAAAGGCAAAATTGCGCATATATCTTTAAAATAGCAAATATCGATTCCACATAACCAATACAAGCGACCATTTTGCACCAGAAAGGCGCACGAACTCAAACTCAACTCACTTTTAGGTAAAAGCAGAGCCCGGCAGGCAACCCGCCAGGCTCAACAACTTTACACACTCCGAAAATCTTAGGCCGTAAGGCGCTTGTTCACATGAGCCTCGACCACGTTCACCACGTAGTCGCCGAGCTTTTCGCAGTCGTTCACCACGTCCATGTAGTGCACGCCCATCTGGTAGCTGTATTTCTGATTCTCGATATCCACAATGTTCTTCTCCTTGAGAATCTTGCGGTAATCGTTGATTTCGTTCTCGAGATTCAGCGTATGGTTGATATCCACCTGCTGCGTATCGTCGAGCACGGCAATCATGTGCGTCAGAGCCTTGTCGCAAAGGTGCATGATGTGCTTGATATGGTCGTACTGTTCTTCGGTGAAATCTTCCTTGCTGCGGAACTTGCGGTTGATGGAACGGGACATGTTGTAGCAAGCATCGCCGATGCTTTCGATTTCGGAAATTTCCCTGAGCATCGCCTGGATGGTCGTCTTGCTTTCGGGGCTCAGGCGGCCTTCGCTTACTTTGTTCAGGTAGTTCGCGATTTCGATTTCCATGTTGTCGCTGATGCCCTCGTACTTCTCGATGCGGGCGAACAGTTTCACGAAATCGTTCTCGTCCTTCATCTCGAGCAGGTCGGGAATGAAGTGGAACATCTTCTGCGTACGGGTCGCGAACAGGCTGATTTCCTTGCGGGCCTCAAGCAGAGAAAGTTCGGGAGTTCCCATGAGGCCGGAACTGATGAAGTGCAGGCGGGAATCTTCTTCCTCTTCGGAGTTCTTGGGCTTGATAATCCGGCACACGAACTTCTCGATAAACTTAATGAACCAAATCTGGATGAAGGTGTTCGAGACGTTGAACGCAGAGTGGAATGTGGCAAGCACCACGGAAATCTTCGCGAGGTTCGACGCATAGCCTTCGTCGCCAGGGCCAACGGAGAGGTCGTAGCCCACCACGTGGCACACAGCGGCGAGGAACCACTTGAGCACGATGATGACCCAGATAACACCTATCACGTTAATCGTGAAGTGAGCCAGAGCGGCGCGGCGGGCCTGCGTATTGGCGGAGAGCGCCACAATGTTCGCCGTAATCGTCGTACCGATGTTTTCACCGAGCACGAGCATGATGCCTTGGTCGATGTGGAGGACGCCGGTGGAGCAGAGAATCATCGTAATGGCCATGATGGCCGCAGAAGACTGCACACACAAGGTAAGCACCGTGCCCATCACCAGGAAGAACAGGGAATTGAAGAAGTTCGGGTCGCTGAAGTGAGCGAAGAACGAGCTGATGGAAGCGCTCGCGTTCGGATCCTGCACAACGGAGAAGCCCGTTTCCTTGAGGGTCGTAAGACCGAGGAAGAGGAAGCCGACGCCGAACAGGAACTCGCCCAGCACACGCTTCTTGTTCAGGTACACGAGGATGATACCGATGAAGAACGCCGGGTAGACGAAGTTCGCGATGTTGAACGAGAACCCGAGGCTCATGATCCATGCGGTTACCGTCGTGCCGATGTGGGCACCGAGGATAATCGAGATGGCCTGCATGAGCGTAAGGAGCCCCGCATTAACAAAAGAGACCGTCATCAACGTGGTGGCGGTCGAACTTTGTACCGAGGCTGTAACGAACATACCGGTGAGCATACCCGTGAAACGGTTTGTGGTCATGGTTCCGAGCACGTGTCTGAGCTGCGGACCAGCCATTTTCTGAAGGGCTTCGCTCATGGACTTCATACCGAACATGAGCAGGGCCAAGCACCCTAACATTTTGAGAGCCATCCAAGTCATAGAATAGGACCTTCCTATAAGGAGCGCCACTACCGGATCATCGTCGCTGCCTTTCAGCTAGTTCGGGCTCATGGCGGTGAATTGTTTATTGTAAAACTGGCGTAAAATATAGAAAAAAACTAGGTAAAATTTAACCGCAACAGAAAGGGGCGCCCAATCTCGTTGAACAGGGAACAACGAGGGACGAGGTAAGTAGGAAGTAGGAAGTGGTTAGTGGTTGGTGGTTGGTGGTTAGGGATTAGAATCTAGGATCTAGGGGTTAGGGAGAAATTCATCGCTCACTGCTCGAGCCCCGAGCCTTTTCCTTACAGACTTCTTACCATGGCAACGGCCTGGCTCGCAATGCCTTCGCCCCTGCCGGTAAAGCCGAGCTTTTCGGTCGTGGTGCCCTTGATGCCGATTTGCTTCACATCGAGGCCGAGCACACGGGCGATGTTCGCCTTCATCTGCTCCTTGTGCGGGTTCACCTTCGGGCGTTCGCACATCACGATGCTGTCGATGTTCACGATTTCGTAGCCGGCTTTGCGGACTTCTTCGCCCACCTTGCGCAACAGTTCCAGGCTGTCGGCACCCTTGAACGCAGGGTCAGTATCTGGGAAGTACGTGCCGATGTCGCCGAGGCCGGCGGCCCCGAGCAAAGCGTCGCTAATCGCATGCAGAAGCACGTCGGCATCACTGTGACCGAGCAGCCCCTTCTCGTACGGGATGTCTACCCCGCCGATAATGCACTTGCGGCCTTCCACCAACTTGTGAACGTCGAAACCAATACCAGAACGATAAATTTTGTCCATAAAAAGTCCTTTTCTATACCTTTTAAAAATAAAAAAATAAGGGACTCCGACGGAGTCCCCCATTACGCTACATTCGCCTCACTGTTAGTCCTTGAGACAACGAACAGAGAGAGCATTATTCTTGTTACTGTAGCCTCCGCCCCCGGAGCCTGGGCGCACTAAGTTGGCTTGGATGTCATCGTACTCAGAGGCACTCCACATGTAGGCATGCTCGCCTTTATCGTCAAAGTAACCATTGGGGGCCCTGATACCAGCAGGAAGCACAGAGAAGCCCACGCTGTCCGTACCGGCTTCTACATATTCCCAACCTGTTTTCGACCTGAGGACACGTCCACACGTTGATATACCGCCCAACTCAGTATACAAAATGTCCCATTCTGAATACGACGGAACGTGCCAACCGTCGGGACAGATTCCCTGCACGCGGCCCGTGTCAAGGTGGCATTCGTGACCATAACCGCACTCGTCCTCAGACTTGTCCACTGCTGCCGCCCAAGTGTACAGGCGTCCGTACATAGCGCAATCACCTTCCGTACCTCCGCTGCCACCACCACACCAACTGTTTTCCACTTTGTAGTTCAAGTTCTCCGCCATCCAGGTCTGTGAGCCGATGGTCACTACCCTGTAGAGTTGCTTGTCGCGTGGGTCAACCATCCAATCGTCCATAAATCCCTTTCCGTCGGCACCATCCTTGCCGTTTGAAATCGTCCCAACGACATTGCCGCCGCAGGTAAGTTCAAAGCCGGAACTGTCGCTCAAAGCGGTCGCCGTGCAAGATGTTCCCGGATTCCCCTTCAGCGATTCAAGCCACGAAGCGACATCCGTAATGGTTGGATCTTCTTCCTTGGCAATTTCGTAGGCCGATTTGCCCTCTTTACCATCAGTTCCATTGTGAAGCACACCCGTAAAATCCTTGCCACAAGAAATCTGGATATCGCCATTTTCAAGAGTCTTGCCCGTGCAATTTTCGCCCGATTTTCCTTGAACGCCCTGCGCTCCAGAATCGCCCTTGGCTCCATTCAATAGCACTCCGACCGAATCACCACCGCACAGCACTTTGTAACCATTCTCAATAGGCTTTACCGTGCACGAAGCTCCATCTTTTCCATTCTTACCATCGGTACCATTTTTTCCATCCTTGCCGTCCAAGCCATTCTTTCCATCGGAGTTGTCCGCACTCAAACTAGTCCATTCACTAGCGCCACACAGATACGCCTTTGCGGAATCCTTCACATACACAAGTTCGCCTTCGTTTTCGGCGGTGCATTCGGCCAAATTCTTGAACTTGTCAACAGAAGTCAAGCCCGTGGTTTCGGTAATGTTAGTCGTTTCATCGCCGCAAGCGCTAAAGAATGCGGTTGCTGTCAAAGCAAGAACCGATGACCATAATATTTTATTCATAAGAGGTTCCTTATTGATTTATTCCCTTTATTCAAAGATTTTTCTCTTTCAAATATAATTATAGCCAAGTATTTTCAACCGCATTCATATCCCTGCTCAAGCGAAATATTATCTTTTTCGAAAAAAAGGATTTGATATGAAAAACTTTAGCGACAGCATCAAGTACGTCGGCGTAGACGACAGCGACTTGGACATTTTCGAAGGGCAGTACGACCTCCCGAACGGGGTGACCTACAATTCCTACGTCATCATGGACGAGAAGGTCGCGGTGCTCGACACCGTAGATTCCCGCAAGGTGGACGACTGGATGGAAAACCTCAAGAAGCAGCTCGACGGCAAGGCGCCCGACTACCTGGTGGTCCACCACATCGAGCCCGACCACGCCGGCGGCATCCTGGCCTTCGTGAAGGCCTACCCCGATGCAACAATCGTCTCGTCGGCCAAGGCGTTCGCGATGCTCCCACAATTTGCACCGCTGCCGCAATCGCAAAAGACGCTCACCGTCAAGGAAGGCGACACGCTCGCGCTCGGCAAGCACACGCTCCAGTTCATCGGTGCACCGATGGTCCACTGGCCCGAAGTCCTGTTCAGCTACGAGCAGTCCGAAAAGGTGCTGTTCTCCGCCGATGCGTTCGGCAAGTTCGGCGTGTACGATGCCGACCCGGACGATTGGGCCTGCGAAGCCCGCCGCTACTACTTCAATATCGTGGGCAAGTACGGCAACCAGGTACAGGCGGTGCTCAAGAAGGCCGCCGCGCTCGACATCAAGACCATCTGCCCGCTGCACGGTCCGGTGCTCGCCGAAAATCTCGGCTACTACATCGACAAGTACAACACCTGGAGCAGCTACACTCCCGAAGACAAGGGCGTGCTTATCGCATTTGGCACCATGCACGGGAACACGGCCAAGGCCGCCGAAGTCCTGAAGCAAAAACTGACCGCCGCCGGAGTGGAAAAGGTCGTCGTTTCCGACCTCGTCCGCGACGACATGGCCGAAGTCATCGAAGACGCCTTCCGCTACGACCGCATGGTCATCATGGCCCCGACATACGACGCCGGGCTTTTCCCCGCGATGGAAGATTTCCTCAACCACCTCAAGGCAAAGAATTACTGCAACCGCAAGGTGGGCATTGTTGAAAACGGCACGTGGGCACCCATGGCCGCAAAGAAGATGACCGAAATCGTGTCGGCGTTCAAGAACGTGACGCTCGCGGAAACCGTCGTAACGATCAAATCCGCGCTGAACGCGGATTCCGAAGCGGCTCTCGACAAACTCGTCGCCGAGCTGGCATAACATTTCAAGCCTTAATCGCCATTAACAAAAAATCCTCCGCCATCGCGGAGGATTTTTTCAGTCAAAGTCTACTGCTTACGCAATCAAAGCCAGGTTCGGGAAGATACCGATGACAATCAGGGCAATCGCGGCGACCGTCACGCCAAAGCGGAGCAAGTAGGCGAACGGAGTGGAGCCGCAGCCGATCTTCTTGCATTCGCACTTGTTCTTGACAGGCATAAAGAGCACGAACGCGACACGCAGGTAGTACACCGCGGCCACGAGGGACAGGCCAAAGCCCGTAATGGCGAGCCAGCCGAGTCCACCAGAGAAGGCTTCGGTGAACAGCGAGAACTTGGCCAAGAAACCGGCAACCGGCGGGAGGCCGGCAAGGCTTGCAAGGCAGACCGTCACACCGAGGGCGACATACGGACGCTTGCGTCCACTGCCCTGGAGGTCTTCCAGATTTTCGTTACGGTCTTCGCGACCGGCCAAGTAGGCAATACCCGTCAGCGCACCGGCACTGGCCACGGCGTAAGTGACGAGGAAATAGAACATGGCGCCCATCTGCACCGTGCCATCCTTGGCGTAGTTCGGGAGCAGGAGGCCAATGACGATGAAGCCCGCGTTCATCACGGCGGAGAACGCGAGGATACGGCGAATGGACTTTTGGGCAAGGCCGCTAAAGGCGCCGATAATCATGGAAAGCAGCGCGACGATGACCACCATGTAGAACAGTCCCTTGGACTGGCTTGCGATGGTGACCGGCTCGGCGAGGTTCCAAGCAGGAGCGGTAGCGGACTTTGTAACAAGGATTCCCAGCCACACAGAAGCGAGAGCGGCAAGAGCTCCCACCTTCACGACAGCGGCCATGAAACCAGTCACGGCAACGGATGCGCCCGTGTAAACGTCGGCAACCCAGAAGTGCACCGGAGCGGCACCCGCCTTGAACAGGAGGCCAATCACGGTCAGGAGCACGCCGATACCGTAAAGCGCTTCACGGCCATCGAGGCAAGAAGCAAAGAAATGCGTCGTACCGGTAGCGCCGTAAACAAGCGCCACGCCATAGAGGAATATGGCGCTAAAGATGGAACCCGAGACGAAGTACTTGAACACGCCTTCGTTCGCGTTCACGTCTTTGCGGCGAATACCGACCAGGGCGTAAATCGGGAAACTCGCGAGTTCCATGCCAATAAAGAGCGCAAGGAAATCAATCGCCTGAGTCATGAGGCATGCACCGCACGTCGCAAGCATCAGCAAAGCGTAAGCCTCGCCGCCCTTGTACTTCTCGTGACCAAGCGTCCACTGGAGGCCGGCAATCCCGAGGAAAGCGCAGAACATGACGGATGCGCCGAGAACCTTGCGGACAGGATCCATGGCGTACAGGTTGAACATCACGTCTGTCGTGCAAAGGTAGTAGGCGGCCATGCCGGTGATGACAAACAGCGATGCTACCCAAGGGAGAATCTTGTGCTTGTTCTCGTCCTTGATGAACGGTTCTGCCGCAAGGCATATCAATGCGCCAACGGCAACGATAACAATCGGCAATAAATTGATGTAGTTACTCATTTTCTGTAGCCTCCACGTTTGCTTGCGCGGATTCATTTGCCTGTGCGGCATCGGCTGCAATCATCTGCTGGATAAGCGCAGCGCGTTCGGATTCGTCAAAACCGGCCTCGGCCAGCGTGGAATCCAGCTGGGCGATTTCCTTCTCCGTCATCGGGTGATGTTCCTCAGTTGCCTCGACAGCATCGGAAGCCTGCTCGGCAAGCGAATCAGCCGGAATAGCCTCTGCGGGTTCGCCCTCCTGACCGGAGAGTTTGCTCATTTCCTCGATGGCATCTTCGTCAAAGAGGTGCAGGGAATTGGTGATGAAAGCCGGATGGATACCGAACGTGAGGAGCAGGGCGACCATGATACCGAATGCGGCGCCTTCGAGCGCAGTCATGCGCTTGCCTTCTTCGTATTCGCGAGCCTGCTTGCCGAAGATAACCTTCTGGACAAAGCGCAGCATGTAGGCGGCGGAAAGAATCAGGCAGAAGCCAGCCACCACGGCCGGAAGCGGACCCATATCCCAAATGGCGAGAAGCACGGTAAATTCACCGACAAAACCTGCCGTACCGGGAACGGCAAGCGCCATGATGGCGGCAAAACCGAACAAGGTACTGAACACGGGATTCTTGCCGGCAAGGCCGCCCATGAGCGTAATGTCGCGCGTACCGGTCATGCGTTCGGCGACACCCGCGAGATAGAACTGAACACCGGCGGAAATACCGTGAGCGACCAAGAGCACGAGCACGGCCGGCAACATTGCCTCGGAGAGGCTGAACACGCCAGCGACCGCAAGGCCGAGGTGACCCATAGAGCTATAAGCCAAAAGCTTCTTGGCATCCGTAGCACGCAGGGCGAGCAGCGCGCCGTACACAGCCGTCGCAAGCCCGAGCCAAAGCATCACGTTCACGACCGTCATGGAGAGCGGGAAAATCGGGAGAATCCAAGCGATAAAGCCGAACACGCCCGCCTTGCTCATCGCACCCGTCAAGATGGCGGAAAGCGGAGCCGGAGCCTCGGCGTAGGTAATGGCCTGCCAGCCGTGGAACGGGAAAATCGGAGTCTTCACGAGGAAGGCGAGCAGGAAGCACATCAAGATGACGAACTGCGTCTCGGCAGGCAGCCCCTGGAGGGCGATAGCGAACGAGAGCAGCAGCGAGTTATCGGCAACGGTGAGCAGGTACCAAAGAGCAACCATCATCGGAGCGGAACCCACGAGCGTGTAGATGGCGAACGTCATCGCCGCCTTCGTACGCTCCTTTCCACCGTAACCAGCGATCATCACGGCAGCCGGAATGACCATGGCCTCAAAGAAGAAGAAGAACAGCACTGCATCTGCAGAGAGGAAGGTTCCGTTCATGGCGCCCATCAGCGCGAAGATGCCGATGGCGAAGTTACGGTAGTTCTTCTCGAAGCTGTTGCGCGCGGTAATCAGAGCCACGAGCGACAGGCCGCAAGAAAGGAACACCATCCAGGCGCCAAGGCCGTGGCTGTACAGGTAGTAATAGACCGGCCCCTTGCAGCCGGGGATGCGGAACCATTCCATGGGTTCGGTAGCCTGGTTTCCGCCGGCCACCAGAGCGATGGACATGGCGAAGAAGGCGACACCGAAAAGGAAGGCCAAACGGGAAGACGACTTGGAATCTTCCTTGGAAGTCGCGACCATCAGGATAGCAGCGACAAACGGAGCCAGGACAAGGAGATGTAACAACATTAGATGGAACCTCCAGTCAAAAGGACAACAGCCACAAGGATGGCGACGCCCGCCACGCTAAGGGCAAGCTGCAGTCGGACCTTGCGGACCTGGAAAGCGGCAGCACCGTCGCCCAGAATCTCGGCGATGGCACCCACCATCCACTGTATTGCCTGCAGGATTTTCTCGACGACGACGTCGGCAATCCAGGCAAGCACGGCAACCGGGATGATACCGCAGAACTTATGGACCCTGTCAAAGAAGAACGTCCAGTCGGCCTTGAAGCCCTCGGGAGCAGAAGAACCCTTGGCTTCGGGAACGCGGGACGAACCATAAACCTTGAGCGCGATGAACATACCGAGCAGTGCGGCCAGAGTGCCGAGCCCGGCGAAGATGAGCGGATTCACGTGGGCCATGTGGGCGGCGCCAGCCTGAGCGGCACCGACGACCGGAGCGAGGGAATCCTTGAACATCGTCATTCCGAGCGAATCAGCCCAGAAGTAACCGGCAAAGATAGCGCCGATCGAGAGCACGACCATCGGGATGAGCATGGAAGCCGGAGCTTCGTGGATGTGTTCCTCGCTCTCCTTGCTGCCGCGGTAGCTACCGAAGAAGGTCAGGATGATGAGGCGGCTCATGTAGACAGCCGTAATGACAGCAGTCAAGAGACCGATACCGTAGAAGACCGGGCCCATGGGGCCGCTCGTGTAGAGGCGTTCCAGAATCAGGTCCTTAGACCAGAAACCGGCAAAGCCCGGGAAACCGATAATGGCGAAGAATGCGAAAATCATGACGCATGCCGTCACCGGGGTCTTCCGGAGCAGGCCACCCATCTTGCGCATATCCTGTTCGCCGGCGAGAGCGTGAATCACAGCACCGGCACCGAGGAAGAGTGCCGCCTTGAAGAAGGCGTGGGTGAACACGTGGAAGATGGAAGCATCGAAGGCGCAGACGCCAGCAGCCATGAACATGTAGCCCAGCTGGGAAATCGTCGAGTAGGCAAGCACCTTCTTGATGTCGTTCTGGAAAAGACCCGCCATAGCAGCCCAGAAGGCAGTCGCAAGGCCGACCAGCGTGATGATGAGCAGCACGACCGGCAAGAGCGAGAAGAGGTTGCCCATACGAGCGAGCAGGTACACACCAGAAGTCACCATGGTCGCGGCATGGATGAGGGCGGACACAGGGGTCGGACCCGCCATGGCGTCGGGGAGCCAGGTGAGGAGCGGAATCTGCGCGGACTTACCGGTGCAGCCGATAAAGAACAGGAGCCCGGCCAGCGAAAGCAGCGGGAGCACGATTTCGACGTGGCCACCGGCAATGAGCATCTGGATAAATGCACTCAGCGAATCGTAGTTGAGGATTTCGGAACCGCCCACAGTCACGAGGCAGAGCATACCGAGCAAAAAGCCAATATCGCCCACGCGGTTCACGATGAACGCCTTGTTCGCAGCCTTGCAGTTGGAGAGGTCCTTGTTCCAGAAGCCAATGAGCAGGTAGGAGCAGAGCCCCACGCCTTCCCAGCCGAGGAACGTGAGCAACAGGCTATCCGAAAGCACGAGCACAATCATGCTGAACAGGAACAGGTTGATGTAGGCGAAGAAGCGAGCGAAGCCGCGGTCGCCGTGCATGTAACCGATGGAGTACAGCGCGATGAGCGAGCCGATACCCGTCACGAACAGGAGCATGATGCGGGAGAGCCCGTCGAACAGGAATCCGATATCCACCTTGAACAGCGGAATGTCAATCCAGTTGCAGAGCGTCTGGCGCAATCCCTCAGTGGGCATGCCCCAAGCCAAAAGGACCACGCTTGCAAAAGCCAGCACAGGGAAAATCACGGCGAGGAAGCCGACAATGCCCTCTGCCGGGCCCTTCTTGCTGCCGGAAGAAATCACGGCGATAGCGCCCAGGAGGATAGTCCCGACCAGCGGGAAGAGCGGAATAAGCCAAAGCGGTAAATTCGTCATTGTTTACCCCTTCATGTTGGAATACGTGTCGGCGTCGACGCTTTCACGGTTACGGAAAATGAGGATGACCATGGCAAGACCGACGCAAGCCTCCGCCGCAGCAATCGCGATGGAGAACAGCGGAACAATCTGGCCCGCGACACTCAAGTCGGCAGGCAGGGTCTTTGCGAACCCGACAAAGGAGAGGTTCACCGCGTTCAGGGCGATTTCGACACCCATCAGCACAAAGAACACGTTACGGCGGGCAATCGCCACAATCAGGCCAATGGAGAAAAGAATCAGCGCAAGGACCTGCACGTAAATAGCTTCCAATGCCATTATTTTTCCTCCTTGTCGTCAGAATCTACAGAACCGAGGCGCTTCTTGGCGAGGAGCACCGCCGCCGCCATCGACGACAGCAAAAGCAAGCCAAGGATCTCGAACAAAACGAAGTAACCCGGGCCCGTCTGCGCGACATCGAACAGCGTGCGCGAGGTGAGAGCCACGGAACCGCGGAGCGTCGTTTCGTCAAACGCCATCGGGGTACGCACGAGAACAAACCCGACGAGGGCCGCAAGCACGATAACGCCCGGAATGACAAACAGGGAAACGCCATCGAACATCGGGGTCTTGGAATCGCGGGCCCCGTTCAGCACCATGATGACAAACGTCAGGAGCATCATGATGGCACCGGCATAGACCATGACCTGCACCACCCCGATGAAGGGGCTACCCAGCAGGCCGTAGATGCCAGCGAGCGAGAGCATAGACAGCACGAGCGAAAGCGCACCGTACAGCGGGTGCCTCGACAGGAGAACGCACAGCGCGCTACCCACGGCGAGGATTCCCAGAATAATAAAGTATATCAGGGCAAGCATTACTTCACCTCCATTCCCCAGACCTTGCGGGCCTCGGCATTCTTAGTTCCGCCCGGAGCCATTTGGCTCTGTTCGTCTTCGGGATAATCCTTCGGATCCCAGGCGGTAAGGTCTTCCAGGTGAGCAACGAACTCGTCGCGGGTCCTGTGCTCAAAAGAAATCACCTTGGTATCCATGCGGAGCGCATCCACCGGGCAGGCTTCGGCGCAAAGGCCGCAGAACACGCAGGTCAAATGGTCAATGTCGAAACGCTTCACCTTCTTTTCGATGCGCGGGTCATCGCTGGCCGTCGCCTCGATAAAGATGCAGTGGGCAGGGCAAGCCGCGGCGCACATGCCGCAGGCCACGCAACGCGGAGTGCCATCGGGCCTGAGCATCAGGCGATGCCTAGCGCGGTAGGTGTTGCGGACTTCCGGCTGACCTTCCGGGTAAGAAATCGTCGGCAGGGTCTCGTAACGGAACAGGCCGCGAGCGGCGTGCTTGAGCGTCGTCCAAAGACCGCGTATTGCCTCGAAAACATAGAGACGTTCGACCCAGTTCATGGGCCTCTGTTTAATAACGCGCATTAGTTACCCCCTACGAGTTTTGCGATGACGGCAGTCACCACGAGGTTGATGAGGGCGATGTTCAGGATAATCTTCCAGCCGAGGTGCATCACGTGGTCATAGCGGAAGCGCGGCAGAGTCCAGCGGACCCAAATCCACACCCAGCAGAAGAACACGCTCTTTGCGATAAGCACCAGCAAGTGGATGAGGGCGGTGCCCACCGCGGTAGCGAAGCTACCCACGGCAAAGCCGTTCACCACGAACTTCGACGGGTCGTAATAGAGCCAGGCGCAAACGCCACCGGCAACAAGCACGGCAACGGCCAGCCAGGCCACAATCTTGTAAAGGCTGTATTCGCGCAGGATTTCGAAGCGGTTCGTAAGGTTCGTCGCCTTGAGCTTGCGGGAATAGCGGTAAATCAGGTGGAGGAAGGCCAGGGCGAAGAAGGCAAGCACGCCGCAGAGAATGGCCAGCGAGCCGCCCATGTGGGCCTGCATCGTCTCGGTCGTGACAAACGGCACCGAGTAACCGCCCAAGAAGAGCGTCGCCACCAGGAAGCTGTTGATGCAAATGTGCGAGTATTCACCCATGTAGAACAGGCCGAACTGCATAGCGCCATATTCAGTATGGTAACCAGCAACGAGTTCGGGTTCACCTTCGGCCACGTCGAACGGAGCACGGCCCGTTTCGGCGATACAGGCGATAAGGAAGCAGAAGAACGCCACCGGCTGGGCGACAATGCCCCACACGTGGTGTTCCTGCCAGTTCACGATATCGGTCAGGTTGAAGGAGCCTGCGAGGAGCAGCATGCCCATCATCGAAAGGCCGAGGCAGACTTCGTAGCTAATCGTCATAGAGCTCGTACGGAGCGCACCGAGGAAGCTGTACTTGGACTTGGAAGCCCAACCAGCCAGCACGGCACCGTAAGCCGAGAGCGAAGAGAGGCCGAACAGCAAAAGCACGCCCACCTCGGAATCCACGATGGAACCCGGGATACGGACGACCTGGCCACCCCACTCGAACACCATCGGGCCAAACCACGGAATCACGCAGGGGCTCAGGAACACGATGGCAAACGGAATCGCCGGAGCTACATAGTAGAGCACCTTGTTCACGCCCGCAGGAGCGAACATTTCCTTGAAGAACAGCTTGGTGCCGTCGCACATGTTCTGCACGTAGCCAAGCAAGCGGATCTTGCCGAAGAACGGAATCTTGATGTAGGAACGGTTCGGTCCCTGGCGGTCTTGCATGAAGCCTGCGCCACGGCGTTCCATCGGAATCAAAAGAAGGATGTAGAGAACAGGCACGAAGCAGAAGGCGAACTTCGCAATCGTGATGACCCATTCAATCCATGTCCTGGATTCGATAATATCCATTATGCGTTACCTCCTTCGAGGAGTTTTCCAGTGCTCTTGATGCTGTCGTAGGTAAGTCCGGCCAGTGCAGGAACATATTCCGTCGCCTTGGCAAACGCGGCAGATGCACTTTCGAGCTTGTTCCCGGCCAATTCCGAAATGACCTCGTAAGCGGCCTCAAGATTTTCGTCGGGGCAGACCGGGCAGGCGTTCAGCTTCTGGATAATGTTCAGGCTGTTCACCATCGTGCCCTGCACCTCGCTCCAGTGCCTTACGCCGATGGCAATTGTCGCCTTGCGGGCGGTCGCATCGTCGAAAGCGGATAGCGCTATGCGGCTATTGATCTTTTCGAGATCCTTCGCAGCGGCGGCATCTTCACCGAAGAGGTCCGCGTTCACGGTCACGAGGGTTTCGAACTCGGAAGCGCGCTTCATGAATTCAGAAACATCGGCAAAGCCCATGAGCTTCATGCCGCTACGGTTCGCCACCGGGTCACCGCTCTTGGCGATGCCGTCCGGAGCGCCAACCTTGAGCAGGCTGCCGCCGAACAGTTCGGCGCCATCCCCGAGGGATTCCTTGAACATGCGGAGCGCAGCGAGATCTTCCATGGTGCAAGAACCACCAGCGACAAGGGCAATCTTGCCCTTACCAATCGGCAGGGATTCCACGTCGATTGCCGGGAGGCGGTTCTTGTCGAAGTTCTGGAACGCGAGGCGGCTCGTGTTGGAGAGCCAGCTGCGGTTCACTTCGGGGTTGCAGCGCGGCATCACGCGGTAGATGTGGCCGTCGGCATGGTCGAGCCAAATGTTCGCGCCAAGGGAATCGTCCATCGAGATAGTCGGTGTGTGACTCAAGAGCCATACGCGCTTCTGGAAGCGGAAATACTTCGCAGTCATCGCGCCCACCGGGCAAACGTCGGTGACGCACAAGTCGTATTCGTGGTCAAGCTTTTCGCCCGGGAAGGTGGTAATGTAAGTGTGGTCGGCGCGGCCAGCGAGCTGAAGCTGTTCGGAACCGGCGATGCTGCGCATAAAGCGCACGCAGCGGTCGCACTGCACGCAGCGTTCTTCGTCGAGCAACACGCGGGGGCCCAAGTCCACATGCTTGCCGCCACGGACCTGGCCCTTCGCATCAATGAACTGGTGCTCGGGATTGCCGTGGTAGTTCTTGCCGAACTCGGGGCGCATGCGGGATTCGTTCTGGCCCGCTTCCATGTAGTTCTCTTGCAGGGTGCATTCACCAGCCTTGTCGCAGATGGGGCAATCGAGCGGGTGGTTCACCAGCATGAATTCCTGCGTAGCCTTGCGGGCGTTCTTCACGCGGGCGCTGGATGCAGGCGTATAAATTTTCATCCCCGGAGCGACCGGCGTGTAGCATGCAATCACGAGCATGCGGCCGCGCGGGCCTTCCTGTTCCACCAGGCACTGGCGGCAGTTACCCGACACCGGGAGGAAAGGATGGTAACATACGTGGGGAGTTTCAATCCCGACAGCCTTGAGGGCCTCGAGGAGGTTCGTATCGCCAGGAACCATCACCGGCTTGTCGTCCACGAAGATTTCCACCTTCGGGCTGTTCTCGGTCGGGAGTTTCGGCATGTTGTAGTAGTTACTCATATTATTACCAGAAAATTCCAGGACGATAGGTTTCTTGAACACGCGGCTTGGCGTGGTCGGGATTCTTTGCGATATACTCATCAAAGTCCGCACGGAACTTTGCAGTGTAGCTGCTGACGGGGCCGCCAAGCGAAATGGACAGCGGGCAAATCGTCACACCGCCAAAGCCGCCGCAGAGGCTCTGCATCAGTTCCACGTCGCCGTCGTGGCCCTTGCCCGCAACAATCAGGTTCAGCATGCGGTGCAACAGGCCCGTACCTTCGCGGCACGGAGTGCACTGGCCGCAAGATTCGTGGCTGTAGAAGTTACCGAGGCAGTTCAAAAGGTCGACCATGTTGTGCGTATCGTTGATCACGATCATGGCGCCCGAACCGAACATCGTCTTCATCGAGGCGAGGCATTCGTAATCCATCGTCGCGACAGCGGCTTCTTCGGCAGTCAAGGGAGCGCAGGAGGAACCGCCCGGCAGCACGGCCTTGAGCTTTCCGCCCACGACGCCGCCGGCATATTCGTTAATCATCGTCATCATCGGGGTTCCGAGAGGAGCCTCGTACACGCCCGGATTTTTCACGTCGCCCGAGATGCAGAACACCTTCGTACCACCGGCACGGGGCGTACCCATCTTGGCGTATTCGCTCGGGTCGTGCTGCAGAATCCACGGGAGCGCCATGATGGTCTCCACGTTGTTCACGCAGGTCGGGGACTTCCAGGCGCCGCTCACCGCCGGGAAAGGCGGCTTCAGGCGGGGCTGACCCTTCTGGCCCTCGAGCGAGTTAATCAAAGCAGTTTCTTCACCGCAAATGTAGGCGCCAGCGCCGCGATGCACGAAGATATCGAAGCAGAACTTGGTGCCCATGATATTTTCGCCGAGGTAACCGGCCGCGTATGCCTGGTTCAAAGCCTTGTTGATGCTCTCGATGCAGGGCAGGAATTCGCCACGGCAGTAGATGTATGCCGCGCGGGAACCGAGCGCCCAAGCCGCGATAATCAGGCCTTCGATTAAGCGGTGCGGATCTTCCATCATCAGGAAGTGGTCCTTGAACGTACCGCCTTCGCCTTCGTCCGCGTTCACCACGATGTATACGGGCTTGCCGGAATTGCGGGGCACGAAGCTCCACTTCATACCGGTCGGGAAGCCTGCACCACCACGGCCGCGCAAGTTAGAGCGCTGCACGTAGTCGATGAGCTCGAACTGGCTCATGTTGAACAAACGTTCCGAGATGTTCGCATAGCCGCCCAGCTTCTTGTAGACTTCGATGTCCTGGGCGCCCTTGCCAAAATTCTGCGTACAAACTTTCACTACTTCTGCCATAATTACTTGCCCTCCTCGACCGGAACCGGCTTCTGGGTAGTCACCGCTTCGTTGGA
>JAEEGG010008261.1_pt1 | contig 23677 bp, 22 predicted proteins | sample 9134161 | NCBI WGS metagenome assembly JAEEGG01 (sample SAMN16246543, study PRJNA631951) | gut metagenome | biome: gut microbiome; feature: rumen; material: CR-attached | host: Bos | place: Iran: Karaj | collected 2018-10
GTGCTTGTTGTATTCTTCTTCGATGGTTTCCAGGACTTCGCGAACGGCCTGTAAGTACTCATTTTCGCCCGGATGCTTGGCTTCCAGAGCGGTCATAATTTCATTGACTTTCATTTTTTTGACTTTAATTAAAGGTTTATTTAGTTTTGTTTGAAAGTTTGCTGCTTATGTAAAGCGGTGCAAAGTTAGGACTTTTATTTGAACAATTGTCAAATTGCGCAAAATATTTTCCTTTCCCCAACTCACTCACCGTCATTTTGCGGATTGTTCTCTTCCGAGACCGCCTTACCCCTTTCGTATTCAACAATTTTCGTTACCCGGCCATCGGGATTATAATAGATTTCCTTGCCGTGTTTGAGGTTGTCGACATAGGGCACCTCTAGGCATTTGTAGCCCGACTCTTCGTAGCAAGTCTGTTTGCCTGTGCCCATCACGTAGTCTGCCTTGCTCGCCAGCGCACCGCTCGGATAGAAGATGAACCACTGCCCGTCCATCATGCCTTCGGAGTATTGCCCTTCTTGGAACAGTTGCCCGTTATCATACCATTTCTTGGCCTCACCGTCCAACTTCCCGTTCACATAGCACTCTTCCGAAGCCATCTTGCCATTAGGATGCCAACTAACACACTGCCCTTCAAGAACATCGTCCTTATAATGGACTTTTTTCATCAGACCGCCGTTTTGGGTGTACCAGACGCACTCGCCGTTCAACTTACCGTTCTCATAACGCAACTCCGACTTGATCTTCCCGTCATCCCAATAGACTTTCTGCACGCCGTCATCGCAAGCGACGAGCATTGCCATGGCAAGGAGCAAAAGCATACATTTCCTCATTCGTCTACATCCTCCGTCTTCGTTTCAAAGGGATTGATGGGCCTTAATTCTATCAATTCTTTGTCAAACTGGTAAATGCTCCAATACATATTCTCCTTGCCGTCATTTTGACTCGTTGAGAGGTAGTTCCGGTAATAGAAGCGGAATTGTGTATGCATCATAGGCGGACGATAGCAATGGAGACAGCCCAGCAAATCATCGCTGCCATAACGCATCATGGCGCTCAAGAAATAATAGCCCAAATCATAGCCTTCAAAGGCATACTGTTGGGGTTCGGCAGAGTATTTTTCACGGAAACTGAGCACGAAACGCCTCACCTCATCGCTACTATAGTCGACAAAGAAGTCGCTGACATATATGGCATTCATCCGCAACAAGTTGTCAACAAGCAGTTTTTCATACTTTGACCAATCTGGTACGCATACCAAGGTGATGTGGTAGCGGTCTGCATCCTTAGCGAGACTATTGAGGATCTGAGTGGCAAAGACATTGTTGTCGCCGTAGGCAATGATCACATTATCGCGGACGCCTGAAAGCTGCGACTTCATGCTGCTCAATTCGCTGTAAGCATAACGCTTGACTGAATTCGGCAAGACTACGCGCTCGGCAGATCCAGTCTTGAAGTCGTTGGTGGAATAGACTTGGCCTTCCACTTCAAGCGTGGGGACGAGACGACTGCCCATCTCCAACCGCTCGCTCTCGTGGCGAGCATATTGCAGCAACTCATTGCTTGTCACCACGACTTCGTCGTTAATGGCAAAATTGAGATGATGCTCCAACTGGTTCAAGAAGATCGAGTCATTCGACTTCTCCCTGCTGACAATGGAAACATTGGCATTGGGATAGTTGTTTTTCACCAAAGCAGTAAGACTCATAATGAGTCCCACATTGCCAGGTTTCACCTTCACCACGTTGGGGCTGTCGACGATAACCGACTCGCGGTTCGACAGCGGATTGACCATCGTGATGCCCATCGACTTGGCATAATCCTCAATGACCGCAAACGACTTCCCGAAGAAAGGCCCCACAATCAGGTCATACTCCTGCCCTTCTATCTCAGTCAACGCCCGTTCGGCAGTGGACACGTTGTCGGTAACATCAAAGACCTTCAAGTCAAGTTTCAGGCCTTCCTTTTCCAAGTCTCTGACTGCCATCATGAAACCCTCGTAATACTGCAAGAACGACAGAGAACGCGCCTTCTGCGCCTTGGGAGCGTCTTCCTTGCCGACATCGAGTTTGCCCATTTCGTTGAGGTAAAGCGGCACCATAAAGGCAACCTTATACTTTTTCATGGCATTTTCAGGATCGGCATAGCATTGTTCTATCGCATCTAGGTCCTCGTCAAGGAACATGCTTTGAGGTACAGGTTCAGGTTCAACCACCTCTAATTCCTCCACTTCTTCAACTTCTACGATTTCAACAGGGTCCTGGACAATCCAATAAAAATCCCTAACTGGTTCAATGGGTATCAAGACAACCTGGTTTTCAAACACATGCGAACCTACCGAGATGTTCTTCAGGCGGAATTCACCCTCGTCGACTTTCCAACGCTTCAAGAGCGATGACACCCGCTCATTCTTTTCGCAATGGTGCACAATGTAGTCGTTCTCATTAATGATATTAGGCAAGGCAATTCTCGTACCCGCCGTCGGTTCATTGGTCAGTCCGGGGTTACAGCCCTTGATTTCAGCCACATCAATGCCACATTCCTTGGCAATGTCATATAGGGTTTCTTGGGGTTGCAACACACGGTACGTCTTCTCCCCTACCACAACAACATTGTCGTGTTTTATCTCAGTCTTAGGCAACAACTTCGGTTTCTCGGGTTTCACGGGTTCTACCTTCGGTTCCTCAACGGGTTCCTCCTTGGGTTTCACAGGCTCCAACTTCGGCTCCTCAACGGGTTCTTCCTTGGGTTTCACGGGCTCCAACTTCGGTTCCTCAATGGGTTCCTCCTTGGGTTTCACGGGCTCCAACTTCGGTTCCTCAATGGGTTCCTCCTTGGGTGTCACGGGTTCCAACTTCGGTTCCTCAATGGGTTCCTCCTTGGGTTTCACGGGTTCCAACTTCGGTTCCTCAACGGGTTCCTCCTTGGGTTTCACTGGTTCTACCTTCGGTTCCTCAACGGGTTCCTCCTTCGGCTTCACAGGTTCTACCTTCGGCTCCTCAACGGGTTCCACCTTCGGCTTCACAGGCTCCACTTTTGGTTCCTCAACGGGCTCCACCTTCGGCTTCACAGGTTCCACTTTCGGTTCCTCAACGGGTTCCACCTTCGGCTTCACAGGTTCCACTTTCGGTTCCTCAACGGGTTCCACCTTCGGCTCTTCAACAGGACGAACAGGAATGCCTAAAACATGACCGACCTTCAAGCCATTTTTCACTTCGGGGTTGAACATCTCTATTTCCTCAATCGTGACATTGTAGGCACGAGACAGGCCATAAAGGGTTTGTCCCGACTTCACATGATGCAAATAATACTCCTTGCCACCAATCAAGGTGGTCTCAGTTGACCGCTTGATAGGTTCCTGGGCCATCACCTTGCCTGTAAGCAAAATGCCCATGAATAACAAGACGAAGAAAAGCAATCTATTTTTCATGTTCTTGTTGATTTTCAGCATTATTCCCATTCAATGGTCGCCGGTGGCTTCGACGAGATGTCGTAGCACACGCGATTGACGCCTTTCACCTTATTAATAATTTCATTCGACACCTTGGCCATGAAATCGTATGGCAGATGCACCCAGTCGGCGGTCATGCCGTCGGTAGAGATTACCGCGCGCAAGGCGATAGTATATTCATAGCTTCTTTCGTCTCCCATCACGCCAACCGACTTAACCGGCAGCAAGATTGTCCCTGCTTGCCAGATGCTGTCGTAGAGATTGTCCGCCATCTCATTCGGATAGGAAGCGCTTGGCAACTCGCAAGGCCAATTGCGCAAGCCTTTGATGAAGATGTCGTCGGCGTCACGCAAAATGCGGAGCTTCTCTTCGGTCACCTCTCCTAAAATGCGGATACCGAGACTCGGTCCAGGGAAAGGATGGCGTCCGATAAGTTCGCGCTTGATGCCCAAGGCGCGACCCACGCGGCGCACCTCATCCTTAAACAAGGAGCGTAGCGGCTCCACAATCTTCAGGTTCATCTTCTCCGGCAGACCACCCACATTGTGATGCGACTTGATCTTGCAGCTCGGGCCGTTGACGCTCACACTCTCGATGACATCAGGATAGATAGTGCCTTGTGCCAACCACCGAGCGCCTTCTATCTTTTGCGCCTCAGCATCAAACACATCGATGAACGTAGAACCGATGGCTTTGCGCTTGGCTTCGGGATCGGTGACGCCTTTCAGTTTCTCGAGGAACAAAGCCCCCGAATGGACGCCGATGACGTTGAGTCCCATCTCCTTGTATGAGTCTAGCACCTCCTCAAACTCATTCTTGCGAAGCAAGCCATTGTCGACGAAAATGCAGGTGAGGTTCTTCCCTATCGCCTTATTCAACAATACGGCCGCCACGGTGCTGTCGACGCCGCCCGAAAGGCCAAGGATAACCTTGTCATCGCCAAGTTGCTGTTTCAAGCTCGCAACGGTATTGTCGATGAAAGAATCCGGTGTCCAGTCGCCTTTGCAACCGCAAATGCCAAGGGCAAAATTGGCGAGCATCTTTGGTCCTTCCTTCGTGTGGAACACCTCAGGATGGAACTGAACCGCATAAGTCTGCTCTCCATCGATTGTGTAAGCGGCATGCTCTACGTCGTCAGTCGACGCGATGACGCGAGCGCCCGTAGGCAGCTTTGCGATGGTGTCGCCATGACTCATCCAGACCTGGTTGGTCTTGCTCACGCCTTTGAATAGAGGGCACTGCTCGTCAACGACAGTCAGCATGGCACGGCCATATTCGCGCGCAATGGACCCGTTGACTTCGCCGCCGAAATGCTGCGATATGAATTGTGCGCCATAGCAGATGCCCAACAGCGGCAACTTGCCTTTGATGCCTTCGAGTTCGACAAATGGCGCCTTCTCATCGCGTACCGAAAACGGGCTGCCGCTGAGAATCACGCCTTTGACATTGTCGCCTATGGAAGGTATTTTATTGAAAGGATGGATTTCGCAATAGACATTCAGTTCGCGAAGGCGGCGACCGATAAGCTGGGTCACTTGCGAACCGAAGTCAAGAATGAGAATCATTTCTTGCATAAACGAAAATTTTGTGCAAAAATAGTTTTTTTTCATAGATAAATCCGTATTTTTGCCGAAAAGAAATCACAAACACACAACGCTATGATTATTGGTTCCTTAATTTTGGGCCTCACGTTGCTGCCCGTTTTCCTTTTGATGATGCTCATCTACTTTCAGGACAAATACCAAAAAGAACCCATCAAGACGCTTATCAAAGCCTTCTTTGCCGGAATGTTAGCCATTGTTTTTACGATGGGGCTTGACTTCCTCATCGACTTGACTTTGGGAAATATCCCTGTTTTTTCTGATACCGTTTTCTACGCCGCATTCCTTACCGCTGGCATTCCAGAGGAATTATGCAAATTCCTCATTTTCATGATATTCATTTGGCGAGACAAAAACTTCGACGAGTATTTCGACGGCATCGTCTATGCCTGTTTCATCAGTTTGGGTTTTGCCTGTTTGGAGAACATCATGTACGTATTCGACGCCACGGTAATTTCGGTAGCAGGCGGTTTCGTGACCAGCATCCTTAGGGCTGTGCTCTCTGTGCCAGGCCACTTCCTGTTCGGCGTCATCTTGGGCTATTTCCTCTCGATGGCAAAATTCAGGCCTGAAAAGAAGGGCAAATACATCATGACAGGTTTGCTATTGGCCATGCTGGCCCACGGTTTGTTTGACTGGCTGCTCATGATCACTGATCAATTGAGCACAGGCCTGACCGTTCTCGTTTATGCCTTCTTCATCCTCGGCGACGTCGGTCTCTGGTTCTATGCCGTCAGCTTGATACGCCGGCAGCAGGAGAACTCGCGCCTTCAGCAAATCGAAACTGAAAGTGCCATCTCTAATAATGAAATCAACCAAACACTTTAATAAACTATGTCACTTAATTGCGGAATCATAGGCCTCTCCACTGTTGGAAAGACCACCATATTCAATTGCATTTCAAACACCAAGGCGGAGATTGGCTTTGCCTCAAAGTCTAACATCGGCATGTGCGAGGTCGTCGACGACCGCCTCAAACTCATTGACAACATCTCTCACTCAAAGCGCATCGTGCCCGCAACGGTTGAAATCGTCGACCTTCCCGGACTAAGCAAGGGTGGCCAAGGGGTAGGCAACAAGCTCCTTGCCGAGGTGCAGACTATGGATGCCCTCATCCATGTACTTAGATGCTTCGACGACCCCAACATCCCCCATAGCGAGGGCAGTATCGACCCAGTGCGCGACATGGAACTTGTCGACTTAGAGCTCCAAGTGCGCGACCTCGATCTCGTCACCCGCAAGTTGGAACGCGTCCAAAAACTGTTGAAGAACGGCGAAAAGGACAACAAGAAAGCCTTCGACGTACTCAGCGTTTACAAAGAGACTTTGGAGAACTTCGGCAATGCCCGTGACGCCAAGGTGGCCGAAGAAGACAAGAAATTCGTCCAGGACATCCAACTGTTGACTGCCAAGCCCATCATTTATGTCTGTAACGTGGATGACGCTTCGGCAACAACAGGAAACCAATACTCCGATGCAGTGAAAGCAGCGTTGAAGGATGGCCAGGAAATGCTGATTATCGCTGGCAAGCTGGAATCTGAAATCGCCGAACTCGATGCCGACGACCGTGCCCTTTTCATGGAAGATGCCGGCTTGACCGAACCAGGCGTGAACAAACTGGTGCGCACTGCATATCACACCTTGAATTTGCACTCATTCTTCACCACTGGTCCCGACGAAACCCGTGCTTGGACCATCCATGTAGGCGACACCGCTCCCATCGCTGCGGGTGCCATCCACAGCGACCTGCAGCGGGGCTTCATCCGCGCCGAGGTGATGAGCACCGAGGATTTCTTGCACTATGGCTCTGAAGCCGCTGTGAAGGAGGCCGGCAAGTTCCGGGTTGAAGGCAAGACATACGTCGTGCAGGACGGTGACATTTTGAACATTCGATTCAATGTATAGTCTTCAAAAACTACAGATTACACAGATTAAACTGATTTTCGACAGATAATTATGGGGACGCAAGCGTCCAAATTGGTACAGATGGTTGGAGAAACAAATGGAAACAGATCAGTTTATATATAAAAAAGAAACCTATAACATTATTGGGGCTGCCATGGATGTGCATAAGACTCTTGGCATGGGATTTCTAGAATCTGTATATCAAGAGGCTATGGAAGTAGAATTGGCAAAGCGAAGTATTCCTTTTGTCTCACAAAAAAGAATTCAAATTCAATACAAAGATGTTTTGCTGAATCAATACTATATCGCAGATTTGTTCTGCTATGACAAAATCATTGTGGAATTGAAAGCTGTTTCAACCATTCTCCCAGAACACGAAGCGCAAATCATCAATTACATCCATGCCACTGGTATTAAACTTGGAATGCTATTGAATTTTGGAGAAGAAAGTCTTTATTTCAAACGTTTTCCTAATATTACGCCAAAACCCATCTGTATAAATCCGCAGCTTTAGCTGCAAAATTATCAAAATCCATTTCTGTATCAATCTGTTCAATCTGTAGTTAAAAACGAACCCCAACTGTATAAACCCGCAACTTTAACTGCAAAATATAATTCTGAACATTCGTGAAATCCGTAGTTAAATAAGTAATATGGAATACGTAGTTCTGGTAGACGAGCAAGACCATCCCATCGGACTGATGGAGAAGCAGGCCGCCCACATCGGTCCGCATCTGCATCGAGCCTTTTCCGTATTTATCTTCAATTCGAAAGGTGAATTGCTGATGCAACAACGTGCGCTGTCGAAGTACCACTCCCCTGGCCTGTGGACCAACACTTGCTGCAGCCATCCGCGTGATGGAGAGACCGTTTTGGATGCCGCCTTACGTCGCCTGATGGAAGAAATGGGCATGGCTTGTGAGATACATGAGGCCTACACCTTTATCTACAAGGCATCCGTTGGGCAAGGACTCACCGAACACGAACTTGATCACGTATTCATCGGGAAAAGTGATGCCATCCCCGTCATCAACACCGACGAGGTGGCATCGTGGAAATACATGAGCGTTGAAGACCTGCAGGAGGACCTCGCCTCCTACCCCGAACTTTACACAGAATGGTTCAAGATCACCTTTGAAGAGATGACACACCACGCCAGCATCCTGAAGGCGAATAGCATCGAGCATTAGTGCTGTCCCAGATGGCATTGACGCATACTCGCCATTGCGAAAAAAATAGTAAATATATTTACTATAAGTATTTTTACTATTTTTGCCGCGCAAAACAAATTGAAAACGATTAAAATCTTATTTCTATGAAACGCAAATTTCGCATTATCGTCGGAATGCTTCTTTTAGCCATTCCGCTGTGCATGAACGCACAAGTGAGGCCCAGCAAATCCAACCAAGAGTCGGAAAAGGCCAAGCTTGAACTCAAACAGAAAAACGAACAAGAGCCTGTGCAAGAAAAGGTTGAAAAGACAGAGGCCAAAGGAGGCCTGGAGATGCCCAAAATCTCCGGTTTCGTGCAAGGCATGTACCAAGCCAACCTGAGCGACAAGGGCGAGCTCATCGACAACACCCTTAGAATGCGCCGTGTACGTCTGTCGGTCGACGGCAAGCTTTCGAATACGGTGAGCTACAAGATCCAAGGCGACTTCAGCCGCAGCCCCATGTTGGTCGACGCTTTCATCAAGTACAAACCCTGCAGGGAGTTTGCCATCCAGGTCGGTCAGTTCAAGACCCCGTTCACGCTTGAAAGCCCCATCAACCCCGTCAACCTCGAGATCTTCGACTATGGCGAGAGCGTGCAGCAACTGGTCGGCTACAAAGACGTTTGCGGTGTCGGCGCCCTCGGTCGTGACCTCGGCATCATGGTCACGGGCAGCCTCTTCCCTATTGAGAATGCAAAAGGTTACCAATACAGCATCGTCGACTATGCCATCGGCGTGTTCAACGGCAACGGTGCCAACCAACTCGACAACAACAACCGCAAGGACATCGTCGGTCGCCTCGAAGTTCATCCCGGCTTGAAAGACCTTACCCTTAGCGGTTCATATTATTATGGCCTGTACAAGGGCAGTTCGGATCCTACCGCACTCGAAGAAGGCAAGACCAATTTCGGTCATGGCGTTCGCAACCGTTGGACCGCTGGTGCCCAGTATAACGATGGCAAACTCGTTCTCCGTGGAGAATACATTGCTGGCAAAACTGACTACCAGTTAGGTTACTTTGATGGAGTAATCGGAGAGCTTGCCATCCAAGATTGTTTCCTCAACAGCAATGGTTACTATGGCGTGGTTGGCTACAACTTCGCCCTGGGCAAAGACAAGAGCCAAAAGTTGATGCCCGTTCTCCGTTACGAACACTTCGCCAAAGATGCCAGCATCGAAAAAGGCGGCACCAATTGGTACACTGTCGGCCTTAACTACTGGCCTTTGAAGTCTGTCAACTGCAAACTCGACTACTCACTGGTCCAAAAGGAAGCCGGCGACAACTCACACCGCGTGGTTGCAATGGTCAGCTATAAGTTCTAATTGACTGGGGTTCACTTCTCTAACGCCTTACATCGTCATGGCGGAGAGATCGTCATTCCGCGAAAGCGGAACGCCATCTCCCAAGCGCGAAGACATCACTCTTTCCTTGGGAGATCGCGGATCAAGTCCGCGATGACGGATAAAAGCAGAGTCAAACATTAAAAAACTAAACATAATGTCAAACGGAAATAAAATCTCCAATCTCTGGAAAAAAGAAGACTGGCTGGCCGTATGGATTGGTTTCATCGTCATCGCCATCGGTTGCATAGCAGTACTCACAAATTGGTTTAATTTCGATGCCGCCAAGTTCGGCAGCTGGCATTGGTGGGAGAACGTAGAAGAGAAGAAATCATTGGCTGCCCAATTCAACGGCGCCTTCTGGATCAAGTTGCTCCGCACCTTCCTTGTGCTTGGCATCCTGTTCGGCATTGGCATCAAGCTGCAAGGCGAGAAGATTGGCAAGTTCATCCCTGCCTTCATCGTGCTGTTCATTATCTGTGTCATCGTCAGGATGATCAGCGCTGAATACACCCTCAAGATGTACCTCGAATGGGCTTTCTGGGCATTGCTTCTCGGCCTACTCATCTCCAACACTGTCGGCACTCCTGAATGGTTGAAACCTGCCATCCGTACTGAATTCTACATCAAGACAGGTTTGGTCATCATGGGTTTCTCAGTGCTGTTTTCCAACATCGTCAACGTAGGCCTTTATGGTCTCGGCATCGCTTGGATCGTGACGCCCATTGTCATCATCTTCATGTGGTGGTTCGGCACTAAGGTGCTGAAGATGGGCAACAAACCGTTGGTCATCACAGTGGCATCGGCCACCTCGGTGTGCGGCACCAGCGCAGCCATTGCGACGGGAGCGGCCGCCAAGGCCAAGAAGGAAGACCTCTCGTTGGCCATCAGCATCTCCATCATCTTTACCATCTTGATGATGGTGTTCGAACCTATGATTATCCGATGGGCTGGGATGAGCAGCATCATGGGTGGTGCCCTCATCGGCGGCACTGTCGACTCGACGGGTGCTGTGGCATTGGCCGGAAACGCGCTCGGTCCTGAAGCCGAACAAGTCGCTGTCCTCATCAAGTCAATCCAGAACATCCTCATCGGCTTCATCGCTTTCTTCGTGGCCATTTTCTTTGCCACCAAGGTTGACAAAGACCCGAACCAAAAAGTCGGCGCAAGCGAGATCTGGACACGATTCCCGAAGTTCATTATCGGCTTCTTCGTGGCCTCGTTAGTCGCATCTTTCGTCATCCAACCCCTCACCAAAGGCATGGATTTCGACGGCGTTTCGGCTGTGAAGAAAATCAACGACGTGCTTGACCAATACAAGAGTTGGGCTTTTGTGCTAGCCTTCACCAGCATCGGCTTGGACACCAACTTCAAGAGCCTCTTCAAGCAGATGCAAGGCGGAAAGGTGCTGTGGCTCTACATCGTGGGCCAGGTGTTCAACATCGCCCTCACCTTCTTTGCCGTATGGCTGTTGCTGTCGGGCGTGCTGTTTGACATCCCTGCCTTGGAAGTGTTCAAATGATGAACCGAAACCACAAAATATTCAAAGTGATTACCATCATCGTGGTGGTAATCACTTTGTTTTTGGCAGGCTGGATCATGGCCAACCGCCTCGGCCTTGTCGAAGGTTACGACTTCGGCGCGGGGGCCTACTACTATGCCGACATCCCTGCCGAGCAATACGCTGAAATCGTCGACGAAGGCGTTTACAAGACCTCCGTCCCCCATTGGGTTTTCTACGTCCTCTTCTTCGCCTGGGGTTGGCTGATGTGGAGGTTGTGGGTGTGGATTGAGACGAGGGGAAAGAAATAGGCCTTACAATTGTGTATTAGGCATATATTTTTCAAAATCCACCTTAGGCAGTTTGCTTCCTTTGGCAACAACATCATCAACAAACTGCTCGCAGTCCTTTACCGACATCTTCCCCCTTTTTATTCCATAATACAGGAAATCAAGCGTCGTCAGATAAGTGATTTGCTGTTTCTCGCAGTATTCCTTAATGTCTTTCAGATTGCTGCTACCGATGACATTATGGGTATAGCGGCAATAGGCCATACAAGCGCTCTCGCCTTTTCCGAATGATTGAAGAAGCCTTGCATATTCAACGAGCATCTCCCCCGCTGGGTTAAAAGTTTCTTTTGAAATATTTTTCAGAAACAAAATCTGGTTATCCAACTGGTTTTGAATGGATTTAATCTCATCATACACCACATTAAGCACGACATGGTCATATTCCGGCAATATCTCAGGTAACATGCTCATTCGTCCCGCCTTGGCGAAATGAATCAGCACGTCAGCATCCAGTATGATTTTGACCTTCTCCATAACCAATTAGGTTGAGCAGTTCGAGATAATGCCCTTCGGAAATCCTTTCCTCGTCGAATAACTTTCGAGCCTTGGAACCGAAATCACCGATGACCAATCCCTCGTTTCCTTTTGAATAGAGTTCGACATCATATCCCCGCAAAGTTGCCTCCTGCGTAATCGAAACAGCCAATAATTCGTCAGCGGACAAAGGACTGATAATGTGCAGTTCCTTCAGCCTCACCACCAAAGTATGATGCGAAACCCCATAGAGATGCTCTATCCGAAGCAAAGTGTCAACACTAACACTTTTGCTGACAATCTCATCAGATGGAATGTTCTTCAGCAAACCTTCCTTGGGCATCAGCAAAGCGGAGGCGAACAGGTTGGCCGACCTCTCAGTAGCATCAGCATAGATTGAGTTGTCGCAGAAATGTGGTTGGAGATTCTCGTCATAATACAAATGATACAATTCATGCGCGATGGTGAAATGTTGCCGGCCTCGTCTCGAATTGCTATTCACCAACATAAATCGATGCTTTTTGTCAGGAGTCAGCAAAGACAATCCAAATAATTTATCAGACAATGGACGATAGAGCGTCATCACATTCAATTGACGGAGGACAGTTTTCATATTGATCGGCTCCGTTGAGGAAACACGCAGCAACTCGCTTCGCATCTTTCCTGCAAGGATTTCGGCCGTTTCAAGATTCAGCTTTTTCATTTTCCCAACAACCTTTCCATCTTAAGATAATTCATCACAACGCTCTTGAACGAGGCCACTTCTCGCATATCGTCAGCGCTAAGGTCATCAGCGCGGAAAGCGCAAACCAGCATATTGCGGACTGCCGTTTCGTCTTCCTCAAAGAGAAGCGCCAATTCGCAGCCAAACAAATCCGCTGCCTTTTGCAGCACCTCCAACGGCGTTTCGCGCTCACCCGCTTCATAGTTGGCGTAAGCCGAACGCCCAACACCAAGATATTCAGCCATTTTCTCTTGCGTATAGCCATTGGCCTCACGCAAGGCTTTCAAGTTTCTGCCTGTGATTGTGTTCATTTTGACCCCTTTTTAACTTCTTTTCGCGTGGCAAAAATACAAAAGATTCTAAAACTCATATAATTTTGCCACGCTATTTTAAATAATACATTTCATTTTTTCATTTTTCTTTGTACTTTTGCCACAATTGAAAAACAAAGGCGTTCCATGCAAAATCCTGATATTCAAAACATATTAGCAGAACTAACGCATTCCATCGGCGAAACGCCAAAGGATATTCTGCCCATCGCAGAGTCAGGCTCGGCAAGGAAATATTTCCGCATCATCACTGACAATAGGAGCCTCATTGGCACCTATAGCAACAATGTCGAAGAAAACGAGGCCTTCCTCACTTTCAGCAAGCATTTCCATGACTTGGGGCTGAATGTGCCGGAGGTCTTTGCCGTTAACGAAGAGAGAACCTGCTATTTGCAAAGCGATTTTGGGGATGACAATTTGTTTGCGCATGTGCAAAAGGCATTGATAGCAAGCAGCGGCCCTTCGACAGGCTCAGGGACCTTGGCTTCATACAGCGAAAAAGTCATCAACCTATACAAGAAAGCATTAGGCCATCTAGTGAAACTGCAAGTGTTAGGGCATCAAGGCTTGGACTACACAAAGGCCTACCCTACCGAGCGCTTCGACAGACAATCTATTATCGACGACCTCAACTATTTCAAGTACTACTTCGTCAAGCCGCACGAAGAAATCGACTTCAACGAGACACGCCTGGGCAAAGACTTTGAGGCCTTCGCCGACTTCGTCAGCCAAGCGCCTTGCGACTTCTTCATGTACCGCGACTTCCAGTCACGCAACATCATGGTCAAAGATGGAGAACTGTATTTCATCGACTTCCAAGGCGGACGCAAAGGCCCGTTGAATTATGACGTGGTCTCGCTGCTTTACCAAGTGAAGGCGCAAATCCCACAAGCCACACGCGACGAGTTGGTGGATTATTATAAGGCAGAGTTATCGAAATATGTGAGTCCTGAAACCGTCAAATTCGACACCTACCAGCCTTATTTCGTCTATCTGAGGCTGATGCAAGTGCTGGGTGCCTACGGATTCAGAGGCCTTATCCAGAAGAAATCCCACTTCATCGAGAGCATCCCCTACGCCTTAAAAGAACTGAGAACTTGGAATGAGACCCACCCATTAAACAAATACCCCGAACTCCAAAGTATCATCTCCCAACTATCCACTCTCAACTATCCACTGACTCTCAACTCTCAACTCTCAACTCTCAACTCCAAACTCACCGTCACAATAAACAGCTTCTCGTTCAAAAAAGGCTATCCCAACGACTTCAGCGGCAACGGCGGCGGCTTCGTGTTCGACTGCCGCGCCCTGCCTAACCCTGGTCGCGAACCCGAGTTCAAGACCAAGACCGGCCGCGACTGGGAGGTCATCGACTACCTCATGGCCAAGCCGCCCGTCCATGTCTTCCTCGACCATGTGAAAGGCATCGTCGGACAGAGTGTCGACAACTACCGAGAGCGGCATTTTAGCAATTTGATGGTCTCGTTTGGTTGCACTGGCGGGCAGCATCGTTCCGTCTTCTTCGCTCAAACGATTTACGAATGGCTGAAGGCGACCTATCCCGACATCCACCTAAAGTTGAACCATATCGAACGCAAAATCACGGAGGAGCATAACGCATGAAGCACGACACCACCGCCATGATATTGGCTGCCGGCTTGGGCACCCGCCTCAAAGCTTTGACACAAGACAAACCCAAAGCATTGGTCCCACTCAACGGCAAGCCTTTGCTGCAGCATTGCATCGAAAACTTGACAGCCAACGGTTTCCATCATATCGTCATCAACGTGCATCATTTTGGCGAGCAGGTCATCGACTTCGTAGCGCGCCATCAGTTTGATGCCGACATCGAAATCTCCGACGAGCGCGACCTGCTGATGGACACGGGAGGCGGCATCGTCAAGGCCACGCCCCTATTCAAGGACTCAAAAACCGTTTTGGTGCATAATGTAGACATTATTAGCAATGTGGATTTACGCGCAATAGGGCAACAGTTCCTAGCATCAGGAGACGACGCCTGGTTGCTGACGCAAGAAAGGGAGACGAATAGGAAACTGCTGTTTGATGATGAGAATCTACTTGTTGGGTGGACTAACAAGGCTGAGGGCAAATTCAAGTGGGTTCATCCCGAAAAAGACGGCCCTTCGACAAGCTCAGGGACCTGCGGGTATCAAGAAATGGCCTTTAGCGGGCTGCACTTCTTCCGCAGCGACTTGTTTGCTGGTTTTGAAGAAAAACCACAGAGTGTCATTGACTTGTACCTCAATGTGGCCAAATCCAACCGCATCCTCTCCAAACCCATCCAACCTAATTATTGGTTCGACTTAGGCAAACCCGAGCAATTGAAAGCCGCCGAAAACTACCTTTTAACTAACCCATGTCATTTCGAGGATTTTGAAGGCACAGATACACTCGCCTTCAAGGCTCGGTATGACATGCCTTCAAAATCCGAGTAAATCTATGAGCGAAAGCACCTTCATATCCAGACTGGCCAACCATATCCAAATCCACTACGACCTCAAAAAACAAGAACTGACCGTAGTCTTCCCCAACAAAAGAGCAGCTTACTATTTGCGCAACGCCTTCAGAGAGCAAAGCAACCAAACAATCTGGCTGCCGCAAATGATTTCCATAGAAGAGGCGGTCACGCAATGGAGCGGAATGGTCCTTGCCGACAACATCGACTTGCTTTTTGAACTCATCGACATCGACGCGCAAATGCATGTGGAGCAAAGCAGCGACATCAGCGTTTTCGGTGGACAGGCAGCACAGATGACCAAAGACTTCGATGAGATTGACCAATACGGCATCGACGCCCAAAAAGTGTTCGAGTATGTCTCAAGCGACAAAGAACTGAGAATTTGGGACATTGACGGCGAAGGGCACACGGAAAAAGAAAGAGAATACCTGAAGTTTTACAAATCTCTTTATGAGTATTACCTCCGCCTCCGCGAACGTCTATTCCAGCAAGGCAAAGGTTATTACGGCATGATTACCAGATATTTGTCCGAGTTGTCCGAAACCGAACTGCTTGAGAAAGCAGGCGATGGAAAGGTCATCTTCGCCGGTTTCAATGCCATGACCGCCACCGAAGAGCGCATCATCAACTCCATGATCAAAAACGGCAAAGCCGAAATCCTTTTCGACTATGACCAGTATTACCTTGACGACCCCAACAACGAAGCCGGGCACTTTGCCCGCCTTTACCAAACCAAACATACAGAATGGCTGAGCAACGGCATTTGCGATCGGTTGCGCACAGAACAGAAGACCATCCATATCATCAGTGCCTGCGGCAACGCCTTACAAGCCAAAGCTCTACAAGACAAACTTCAAGAGACTAATGACCCCACACAAGCCGTCATCCTTGCCGACGAGCATCTGCTCATCCCCGTGCTAAACGCCATACCCGACAACGGCACCTATTCCGATTTCAAAGTCTCCATGGGCTATCCGATGGCCAAGACTCCGGTCAACCAACTTGCCAAAATGTATTTCACACTATGCCGGCACAAAAAGATCAAGCGAACGACCAAAGACAAAACCAATGAGATAGTAACGGAAGGTTGGTACATCTGGCCCATCTTCAACCTCATGGACCTCGAAATCGTGAAAATCGTCTTCCCAAAAGCAGAAACCTCTGCCTTTAACCGTTGGAAGAACAAAGCGGTGAATTCGGGCAAGTTCATTTTTGAAGAAAAGGACCTTCAAGACTTGACACCAATGCCGACCCTCCAAGAGTTCCTGCGCATCATGCTCAACGGCATGGCCGAGAACGACCCCAAATCCGAACTGACGGCCCTCAGCAATCTTTTAGCCTTCCTGACGCAAACCCTATTGGCAAAAGACAGCAACCCGAAACAATATTTCCTCATCAACCAATTAAGCGAAACCGGGAAACACATTAACCGCCTAATGCAAATACTAGAGCGCAACAAAAAGTATGTCAAAGACTTACAAAGCGTAGAAGTTCTTTACCGCTTATTGGTTTCGGGTGCCTCCATCAAACTCAAAAGCGAAAGCACCGAGGGTTTGCAAATCATGGGGTTGTTGGAAACCCGCAACCTCGGTTTTGATCGATTGCACTTGCTCAGCGTTAACGAGGGCATCCTGCCCCCCGACAAATCACAAGGCAGTTTCATTCCCCACTTCATCCGCAAGGAATACAGGCTTCCCAGCTACGCAGAGAGTCAAGCCGTAGTCGCATACCATTTCTATCGCCTATTGCAAAACGGCAAAGACATCTATTTGTACTATAACAACTTAGGAGACACCTCCGGCGGAGAAGCCAGCCGTTTCATCTTGCAAATCAAGCACGAACTGGCCAAATACAACAACATCAAAATCGAGGAAGAGTCTTTTGGGAACAAGACTCAATCCGCTCCCGAAACCAAGAGACTCAGCGCAGAGAAAGGCGACGCTTTAGACCGACTTCACTACCTCATCGAAGACAAAGGACTCTCACCCTCCGCATTGTCCACCTATCTCAACTGCCCTTTGAAGTACTACCTTCATTATATCGCTCAAATCAAGGACGACAGCGTTGAAGAGGATGTTGGCATCAATGACATTGGCACCGTCATCCACGACACACTTGAGTTGCTGTTTGCAGACTATCTGCCCCATGAAGGAAAGCTAGAAATCATCGACAAGAGCTTGTTTGACAAAGTGATACTACCCCAATGGCAGGAAAAGCTCAAAGAAGCCATCGCCTCCAAATTCCCTAAGGGTTTCCCAGACGTGGGCTTCAACTATCTCAACCACATCACCATAGAGCAGCAACTGAAAAACTACTTAAGCTACACTTCCAAGCAATTGGAGAAAGGCGACTTGGTTGTTTTGGAGACCGAAGGCGAATTAAGGGCAAACCTTCAAACTGCCCAAGGCGATTATGTCTTCAGCGGCCGTGCCGACCGCATCGACAAGTTTGGAGGCGTCATTCGTGTCATCGACTACAAGACGGGACATGTTGACAATGCCGACCTCAAGATGCCAGTTCGCCATCACAGCGAGAACGCCCTCGATTATTTGAGAGCAATTCCCGACAAGGCATTGCAATTGCTCCTTTACAAATACATGTATCTTAAAATGCATCCCACAACCGAACCCGTGGAAGGTGCCATCCATGGTTTGAAATACCCACGCAACATTGAATTCTGTCTTACAAGGACCCCCCCCAAGAGTAGCGACATCGATGCCGACGCCTCATTTTTGCAAGACGGTTCTTTTATCGCCCACATGGAAACCATGCTCGAAGCCGTCGTGAACGAAATGCTCGACACCAGGACTCCGTTTGTGCAAGCAAAAGACGACAAAAAATGCAGCTACTGCGAGTTTAGGCTGATTTGCAAGCGCAAATAGACATGTCCGCTTTACACTCTACTGTAAAGTTTTGTTACACCACTGTAAAATAATGTTACACTTTATTTTGAATCTTAATTTTTAAATCTTTGAATTTTAAATAGTTACATTTTTGGCATGCGATATGCTTTCGTTTGGCACAAAGAAAATATGTGTAAAATGAAAGCTAAACATACCTTTATCATTTTGATGATGTCGCTTGGAGCCTTGACCAGCGTCAAGGCCCAGGACACCGTCACCATGGACCTCAAAGCCTGTATGCGCTATGCCGTGGAGCATTCCACCAAGATGCGCATTGCCCATGCCGACAACCGCGATGCGCAAATCGACCGTCGCGATGCCATTCTTGCTGCCTTTACTCCAACAATCGAGGGCAACACTTACGTCTACTCCAACTTCGGCCGCAGCATCGACCCTGAGACCAACACCTATATCAGGACGACCTCGTTCCATAACGGCTACAGCCTCTCGGCGGGCATCAACCTCTTCAATGGATTCCAGGCGGTTAACAATATGAAAATCACCAAGACAGCGCAACTGATGGGCTTGACTAAGGAGCAACAAACAGAAGACCAGATCTGTCTCGCTACCATGGAGGCCTACTGCAATGTGTTGTATTACACCGAGATGCAGAAAGCCCTGCAAGCGCAGGTGGCCACAGCGGAAAAGGCCGTGCAACTCGCTACAAGGCAAGAACAATTAGGACAGAAATCCCACGCCGATGTGGTGCAGATGCAAAGCGACCTCGCCGAGCGGCAGTACCAACTGACCACCTGTCGGAACAACCTCAACAATGCCGTCATCACCCTGAAGGATGTAATGTTTTGGCCCATTGAAAAACCATTGAAAATCGATGGTCTGGCTTCGATGTCATCCCGAGTCCCTTCGGCCACAGATACACTCACTCGTTCCTTCGTTCGGTATGACATGGCCGAAGGGGCGAGAGGATCTATCGAAGCCATAGTGGATCAAGCCAAAACCAATATGCCTGCCGTCCTTTTGGCCGAAGGCACGATGAAAAACGCCCGTCTCGCCCTCAAGACTGCCCGCTGGCAGTTGCTGCCCCGCCTCTCGCTTTATGGCGGCTGGTCGTCGAGTTATTTCACCTATCCGGGCATGGAGGGCTATGTGCCCACGCCGTATTTCGAGCAGTTGAAGAACAATGGCGGTGAGTATGTGCAACTCTCGCTGAGCATCCCCATCTTTGACCGCCTTTCCAGCCATTCCAATATTGCTAGGAAAAAGAACGCTTACGATCGTGCCCAGGCCGACTATGAACAGACGCTCCAAACGGTGGAGGCCGAGGTGCGCCGTGCAATCGCCGACCGCGACGGCAGCGCCGATGCCCTGCGCCAAGCCGACACCCGCGCTGAATTGCAGCAAGAGGCATACGCGCTGAACACCAAGCGTTTCGAGCAGGGATTGATTTCTTCCATTGAGTACCAAACGGCATCAAACAACTATCTCAACGCCCTTGCGGAACAATTGAACGCCAGGCTTCAATACTATATCAAGTGCAGCGTTGTAACTTATTATAGCGGTACACCGTATATTGAGCAATAGTATTTATCACAAAACCGACAAAACTTGCAAAACAATGATAAAGTCCAAAGAAAAGCGTTTGGCGGCTCCACAACCGTGTCGCCGCCGGGAAGCAGCCGGTTGGCGTGCTTCCCACAACCCTAAAAACGGTTTTGAGGGTTTTGCAGGTTTTGTGACCAAAGGAATAAACAATTAAATAACTCAACAATATGGAAACCTACCTAAGATTCCTATCCAGAAACAAGCTCTACACCATCATTGAGTTTGTTGGTTTGAGCGTTGCGCTCGCCTTCGTCATCATTAGTTTCTGCTATGTCGTGCAGCAATACGCCGTGACGCGCGAGAACCCCGACCGTGAGCGGATTTATGCCGTGGGACCTGAAAAAATGACCAATTCTTACGGTATGAAGGAAATCATAGACGGAAAACTGCCCGAAGTGGAGGCGGTGACGCATTTCCACGTTCAAGAGAAGCAAAAAATCCGTATTGGCGAGCAACTAATGAATGGCAATCTACTCAACTGCGACCGCGAGTTTTTCGACTTTTTCCCCGTCCGTTTCAAGGAAGGCAATGCCGACCAAATGACGGAAGCCAAAGTGTGTTTCGTTTCCGAAAGGTTAGCCAATCAAATCGAAGGCGAAGTCATCGGAAGACAAATTATTGTGGGTATGGATACGCTAAATGTTGTAGGCGTCGTTTCCGACTTGGGCAGTTCGCTGATGCCCGATTGGGATGTCATCGGCAACATCGCCGTAAGTCGCTACGAGAATCGGTTAAGGCAGAATGCATTCAATATGTTCACACTTATGCCGACCTTAATCCGAGTGCATCCTAACACCAACCGCGAGTTGCTTGCTGAGAAACTGAAAGGGCTATATGTTGAACCGTATCAGAACTCTAAGTCGTTTGGAGTGCCGCATTTGATTCGTTTGGATGAAATCTATTTCAACGAAGTGGATGTGCGTTTGCATCGAGGCGACAAATCCATGCTGCGCACGATGATTATAGTGGGCTTGCTGCTTTTGATTTCAGCGCTCATCAACTATATCAACTTGAATGTAGCCCTCACAGGGAAACGCGCCAAGGAGATGGCTTCGCGGCGGTTGCTCGGAGCGCAAAAATCCGATATCGTTTTGAAATTCCTTGGAGAAGCGTTTTTCTTTACGCTGTGTTGCTTCGCCGTCGGCTTGGCCATCGCCCACGCCATCACGCCTGCCATCAACCGTTTGTTGGCTTCGGATGTTCCGATTGAAGTGCCGTTAAGGGTTGCGTATCTATTAGCCTATCTGCTGATGGTTGTCATGGTGTCGCTGTTGGCGGGATTCTTGCCTTCCGCCATCATCTCGCAAGCCCATCCCATCGATGTGGTGAAAGGCACGTTCCGTTTCCGCACCAAGAAAACACTTTCGAGGATTTTCATCGTGGTGCAAAATGTCATCGTGGTCATCCTCATCGCACTTGTTCTGACCATGGAACTTCAAATGCGCCACATGGTGGAACGCCCGATGGGCCTGAATTTGGAAAACCTGTATTTTATTCGTTCCGATTTGGACCGCAGCACCCAAAAAAATGCTTTTATTGACGAACTCCGTGCCTTGCCCTGTGTGAAGGAAATCGGTTCCACGAACACGATTCCCGGAGTCAAAAACGAGACGATGGGGTTGAGACCGAAAGATCGCGATGAGCAAGTGATGTGCAATGTGCTTTTCTGCGACAGCGTTGCGTTCAGGCTGTTTGGCATTGAGTTGTTGGAGAAGTTTAAGGAACCCCAAAGCAATAGTTTCTATATGACGGAAACGACCTTTGCGGCCATGACGGGACTGCCCTACGGCAATCATAGTTTTGAGGCGGTGCAGGCTTGGGGTGACGAGTTTTTCAAAAACGATATTTGTGGTGTCGTCAAAGATTTCAATATGCTTGATGCGCTTCATGCCACCGACGAGGACTTATGCATCATTTTTGCTGGCGACTGGTCAACTGACCTCAACAATCCGCCATTGCTTGAAATCACGGGCGACCACAAGGAAGCCAAACGTGCCATTGATGCGTTATTGAAGAAACATTTGGAGCAGGCTTTTGGTGTTTATCTTGAGCCTAAAGCCAATGATTTTGTGGAGAACGTGATTGCCAAGCAGTATGACAAGACCCTGCGCCAAATGCGACTCATCGAGATTATTTTGGCGGTGTCGGTGCTGTTGGCCTTGCTTGGTCTCGTGGCCATGAGCACGCATTTCGCCTCGGAGCGCGAGAAAACCATCGCCATCCGCAAAGTGTTTGGCGGCACGATGCAGAGCGAAATCCGCCGCAACTTGAAAGAATACATCATTATGATATTGATTGCCAACGCGATTGCCATTCCCGTAGCGGTGTGGCTCTGCAAACGCTATCTGGAGGACTTCGCCTACCGTATCGACTTGCACCCGTGGATTTTTGTGGTCACGGTGGTGCTGTCGTTTGTCATAGCTATCGGTTCGGTGCTTTGGCAGATTGTCTCCGTGGCGCGGGTCAATCCGGTGACGGCTTTGAAGAAGGAATAGGTGTATGAAAAGAACTACAGATTACACAGATGGAACAGATTTCAAACAGAGAAATTAAAAGGCGCAAGCGCCCGATTCATACGGATTCCTACCGGTGGCAGCCATCCGTACCAATCGGGAGCCTGCGACCCAAAAATTATTGCAAAAACATCTGTAAAATCCGTGAAATCTGTAGTTAAACAACAATCATAAAATCTTGAATTTTAAATCTTTGAATCTTTAAATTCCAGAATAAAATGAATAGACTCTGCATTCTTCGTGGCCCGCGAGTGGATAGAGCAGTTCGCTTTCCGTATCACGTTGTCGCCGTGGTATTTCATAGGTGCGGCGGCGATTGTTTTGGCCGTTGTCGCCTTGGTGATTGGCCTCAGCAGTTGGCGCATTGCACGGATGAATCCTGTTAAGTCGCTTAGAGATAATTAATTCATATGTGCAAACAGATCCAAATAACGGTTGAGCGCGGTGAGCGTTTCCAAATCGCCTTCAAGGAAAGCTCCGCAGTAAAGTTCCCTGAAGCGGCAAAGTTCCTTCAAAAGGGCTTTGCGGTTGGGCGCGTCCTGCCTGCCGTAGGCGATAGTGAGGTCGATAAGTTCTTGCATCCGTTCGAAGGCTTTCTCCGCATTGTCGCGACGACCTTTGGCGAGCCATTTGGTGGCCCTGTAGGTCTCGCTTCCGATGTTGGCCATTTGTTGGGGAAAGGTCAAAGAAAGCCATGCGCCGTTCTGAAGTGTCTGGTGCTGCATCATTCCACGAATTTTGAAACAAGTTCCTTGATTTGTTTTCTCACGCTTTCGTTCTCCACATCACGGCTGCGGTTGCCTTGCCATGCGCGGATATTGATTAAGGAGTCAAACTCGATGAAATCGTCTCCAGTCTCATCAGGATACAGGTTGAATCCCCAAAGGTTTTCTTGTTCAGAGCCATTCTCAAGCAGCATGGATTCCAAGTCTGCATGGAGTTCGGCATCGACAGCCAGAAGGCCGCGATTGACATCGGCCACACACTTAATCATGTCAACAAAAGTATTGGAAGCCAATTCTTTAAGTTGCTCTCTCGATATTTTTTCAGTAAGAATCTGCATAAGTCAAATTTTCCGCAAAAGTAACAAAAATCGGATAATTGAATCTTTGAATCTTAAAATTGCTGAAGAACAATTGATTATTATCACAAAACATTCAAAACAATGCAAAACCTTTTCAATAATCTAAAAACTACAGTCAACGGCTCGCAACCGCTTGCCGTTGGAAAGGAGCCGTTCCGAGTCAAGTTCGGAATGACGGGCGACTTTCCATGTGAGAAAGAGGTTTTGCAGGTTTTGCAAGTTTTGGTCAAAAAAGAAACAACAATC
>JAEEGG010008263.1_pt1 | contig 23675 bp, 29 predicted proteins | sample 9134161 | NCBI WGS metagenome assembly JAEEGG01 (sample SAMN16246543, study PRJNA631951) | gut metagenome | biome: gut microbiome; feature: rumen; material: CR-attached | host: Bos | place: Iran: Karaj | collected 2018-10
GTGGCTGAGCTGGAGGACGTGAAGGCCAACCTGATCAGCGTGCGCCGCATCATCTTCACCCCCAACACGGACGTGAAGGACGAGCTGAAGAACACCAGCATCCAGATCACCTGTCTGGACGAGGACGGCAACGTGCTGAAGCGCGTCACCTCCGGCGACAGCGGCGACATCGAGGACAGTGAGAACGAGAACGGATCTACGGAGAATGCAACGCAACACTCTGACCAGGGGTCAGAGAACGGCGGCACGAACCAGGGTGGCACCAATACCGGTGGTGACAACGGTGGTGGAACCAACACTGGCGGTGACAACTCCGGCGGTGACAACAACGGCGGTGGCGGTAACCCCGGTGGCGGCATGGACCAGAACTGATGTAAGATGGCTGAGGGCTGATGTCTGATGGCTGAGGCCCCAGCCTCTTTTAAAGGTAAAAAGGTAAAAAGCTAAAAAGCTATGAAGAAGCGTTTTATTGAGATTGCGGTGAAGGTTGTAGTAGCCGCTCTCACAGCCTTCCTGACGGCCATCACAACGACCAGCTGTATGGGTCACGGACCGTTTTAAGTTAAGAGTTAAGAGTGAAGAGTGAAGAATCGGCTTACGCCGGTTTAAGCGACCACGGATTGAACGGATTACACGGATAAATAAAAGAATTAAAAAGGTGGGCTGATGTTTGGTCAGCTCACTTTTTTTTTGTACCTTTCTCCCTTGGAGACATCCAGAACTGCGGGTCCATCGTGAAGGTGGGCCCGTTTATTTTAATGTTAAATTTATTGAAAAACAATAAAGTTTTATCGATTTTGTTTGGTGGAATGAAAAATAGTTCCTACTTTTGCATATCGAAATTCGATAAACATATAAACGGAATCAATAAATAACATCATTAAAACAATAAAAATATGGGTACAATTAATTTGTTTCGCAATGCTGTAAAGAATCCATTCACCACGGTTTTCTTTTTGGTTATAGCAGTTGCAATGGCAGTTGTCATTTATGGCGATATTCAGGACATGCGCTCTGCCACGACAGGCTACGACTATTGCCAAAGTCTCTGCTATCTGTTCGAGAACATCTGCATCTGCTATTTCATGGCTATCTTCTTCACTATGTATTATCTTACTTATATCAATAAACAATATTCCAAGTGGAGCATCTGGCTGTTTTATGCGTTGGGAGTGTCGGTAATCGTAAAATTCTTCATAGCGGGCTTGATGTTTCGCTATGTTTACCATCATGTTGAAAGCGAGTACATGGACAAACTTCCCTCACTGGCCAGGACAGTCTTCTCAGGAGCCGTCTACTGGATTGCCATCGCCTTCTTCCTCGTCCCCAAGTTCATCAAGGACACCATGAAGCTGAAAGAAGAACAGGAACTGACAGTATAACGATAATAAAATAATGTATTATGAAAAAGAAACTGAATTTTTTCTGTGTGCTGATGCTACTGCTAATGGTAGCACAGGTAGTTACGATGTTTGTGATGAATGCCGATGCCTTCCAAGAAGGTTGGCAGAAAGGCGCATCCGATCAAGCCACAAGTGGTTGGACTGCATTAATTGGTTTCCTCTTCGGTATTGCTGTGATTTTGGCTGCCATCGTATCGTTCGTCTGCTTCTTGCGCTTCATTCTCAACGTGAACCAAAACAGCGTGCTCACTGGAGAGAATGTCAACTTGCTCCGGCTCACTGGTATCGGACTGCTGATCATCACAGTGTTCGTTCTTTGTTCCACTTTGTGGGAAGGTGAGAATTTTGCCGTAGCATTCGACGAAGCCATTGGCTTGATGATTTTCAGTGTGTTTAATCTGATTGTTGCCGAGGCATTCGCCATTGGTCTGAAACTGAAGGAAGAACAGGATTTAACAATATAATGCCTATGGGAAAGATAATAGTAAATCTCGATGTTGAGATGGCAAAGCGCAAAATGTCACTGAGTGAACTGGCAGATCGTGTAGGGTTGACGCTCGCCAACCTCTCAATCCTAAAGACAGGTAAAGCCAAGGCCGTGCGCTTCACGACCCTTGAAGCCATCTGCCGCGAATTAGGTTGCCAACCCGGCGACATCCTTGAATATAGAGACGAATAAGTAAAAAGAGCAATTATGGAAAAAATCAAGATTCATTATTCGAAGAAATTGATAGGCCAGATGATAGCGGCTATAGTCTGCCATTCGTCGTGGCATGTATTTTAGTGGTAGGAATTCTTACTTTTAGTAAGATTCGCTTTAGTGGAGATATGTAATCCAAGCAATGACACCACAAAAAACGGGCTCATCGTTTGGTGGGCTCGTTTTTTTTTCGTACCTTCGCAGCCAAAATAGAATATGAACATTAAGCTACATACCCCGAAGAGTTTGAAGATGGGCAGCGGGATGAGTTCACTAAAGCAATTCCTGCTGTCGCTGTTTGCCACTACCGTGTCCATTGCGCTGACGTTCGGAACAGCGGCCATCATCGACTATAACAAGAAGCAGAAGGAGAAGCGCGAGATAGTGATGATGGTGATGTACGACATGTATAACTCGCTGGAGTCTATCGCATATAACGACTCGACGATTCTCAGGGCAATGCAAACTCAATTGCAGATTGCAGAAGATACGACGCGATACGACATGTTTCGTGAGATTGTTTATTTGAGCGTGCCGAGTGTGGAGTATACGGAGACTACGGAGCAAATATTCTCGTCGAGCATTGAGACCATCAATACGGTGGGCAACGTGCTATTCACGGAGAATGTGGCAGAATTCTATAAGTACCGTCAGCAATACAAGACGGAGGTTTGCGAGGCGATGTTCAAAGACATGCAGAAATGCGATCTGACATTAAGCGTAAAGAACATGCTCCGTTTCCAATACAGGACCTATGCCATCTTAAGCGGTGGAATAAAAAGAACGATGCAGCGGCTGTTTGCCCAGTGTAAGCAGATGATGGACGTGAGCGACGAAGAACTGGATGCTTATCTGAAGGAAAGAAAGCAGATGGAAGAAGAGGGCATGGCTGACGAACAGCATGAAAGAATATTATATATGAAGAAGGTAAACCAGCTTCAAAACGACATTGACAGTGCCAAGAATAGACGGTATAACAAATAAGTATGCAGCCAAAATAAAATATGATTATGAAGAAAGTATTATTGATAGCAGCAATGGTAGCTGCAGTGATGCCAGCAATGGCACAACAGACGAAGTATTCCGTCAGCGGAATCAGTAACGACAATGGTAAAACGGTTTATCTGACCAACCGAAACAACAGTCTGTTTCTGGACAGTACGGTGGTGGCAGACGGTAAGTTTGCATTCGCAGGGGCTGTGGACAAGGACGCCCTGCTGTCTGTGAGAGTGAAGAATGTGGACTGGGAGACGTCTTTCTTCAACGACGGTACACCTATCACCATCAATCTGAACGACAGCACGGTGAAAGGTTCAGCGCTGAACGAGAAGTTGAATGCCTACGACTTGCAGATGAACCAGCCGTTGAAAGACTTTAGGGCAAAACTCGCAGGAAAGTCGGAGACTGAGATAAAGGAGCATGCCGAGGAACTGAATAAAGAGATGGATAAGCTCCTCAGCGAATATACGGCCTCCGTCAATAAGTTATTTGTGGACGAACGCAACACCCTGATTCCTGTGGCCTTTGCTGAAATGTATTTCTACGATAACGGACTGAGGGCTTACGACAAGCTGGTAGCGGAGAAGGTGGCCTTTGCCAACCATCCTGCGCTGAAACATACAAGAGACATCGTGGCCTTCAGGCTGGCTCCTGCCGAAAAGACGGCTTTCATCGGTCAGCAGTTTACGGATTTGGAAATGGCCGACACCGACGGCAAGATGCACAAAGTCAGCGAGCTGACAGGCACCGGCAAGTGGGTGCTTGTAGATTTCTGGGCTTCGTGGTGTGGTCCCTGCCGTGCGGAGATGCCTAACGTGTTGGATGCCTACAACAAATATCATGCGAAAGGTTTCGAGGTAGTCGGCGTCTCGTTCGACAACAAGAAAGAGGCTTGGGTGAAAGGTGTCGAACAACTGAAGTTGCCCTGGCTGCAGATTTCCGACCTGAAGGGATGGCAGTGTGCCGCTGCATCCATCTATAAGATTGACGGCATCCCCGACAATATCCTTATCGACCCGCAGGGAAAGATTACCGATCGCGCCCTTCGCGGCAAGGCCCTGCAAAGTCGTCTGCAGGAGATTTTCGGAGAGTAATCGCAAAGAACGATGATAGTATGTATCGCTGAGAAACCCAGTGTGGCGCGGGATATTGCACGGATTATCGGTGCGACGACGAGCCACGACGGGTATATGGAAGGTAATGGTTTTCAGGTGACGTGGACGTTCGGTCACCTGTGTACGCTGAAGGAGCCGCACGACTACACGCCGATGTGGAAGGCGTGGAGTCTGACGTCGCTGCCGATGATTCCTGAGCGTTTCGGCATCAAACTGATTGACGACAACGGTATCAAGAAACAGTTTTCGATTATCGAGGGACTGATGCAGAAGGCCGAGCGCATCGTGAACTGTGGTGACGCGGGACAGGAGGGTGAACTCATCCAGCGGTGGGTGATGCAGAAGGCTGGGGCGAAGTGTCCCGTAAGCCGACTGTGGATATCGTCGATGACGGACGAGGCCATCCGCGAGGGTTTTTCCAATCTGAAAGACCAAGCCGACTACCAGCCCTTGTATCTGGCCGGACTGTCGAGAGCCATCGGCGACTGGTTGCTGGGCATGAACGCCACGCGACTGTACACGTTGAGGTACGGTCAGAACCGCCAGGTGCTCTCGATAGGTCGCGTGCAGACCCCTACCCTTGCCCTCATCGTCAATCGCCAGAAAGAGATTGATACGTTCAAACCCGAGCCGTATTGGGTGTTGGCAACGGTCTATCGCGACACGACATTTACGGCTACGTCGGGTAAGTTTACGTCGAAGGAGGAAGGCGAAAAGGCCTTTGCCACCATTGAGGGCAAGCCGTTTACGGTGACGAAGGTGGAGAAGAAAGAGGGCAAAGAACAGCCGCCGCAGTTGTATGACCTGACGTCGCTGCAGGTGGATTGCAACAGGAAGTTCGGCTATTCGGCAGAGATGACGCTGAACCTTATCCAAGCACTCTACGAGAAGAAATACACGACCTATCCGCGTGTGGATACGCAATACCTGTCAGACGACATCTATCCGAAGTGTCCGCAGACGATGAACGGCCTGTATCAGACGAAGTTTCAGGGCGTAGCGCCGTATGCAGAGCTCATCAAGCCCATTGGCGGCAAGGCACTGAAGAAGTCGAAACGCGTGTTCGACTCGTCGAAGGTGACCGACCACCACGCCATTATTCCCACGGGAGTTATTCCGCAGGGACTGAGCGATGCCGAGCAGAAGGTGTTCGACCTCGTGGCAAGGCGGTTTATCGGGGTGTTCCTGCCGGATTGCAAGTTTTCCACGACGACGGTGCTGGGCGAAGTGAAAGGAGAGGCAGGGGGTGTTGCGACCGAGTCGCAACACACAGTGGGCATCGGTTCCCCCGATGCCATTGAGTTCAAGGTAACGGGTAAGGAGATCCTTGACCCAGGCTGGCGCGTGGTGAGGGACAAAACCCCAGAACCCGCAGAAAACGCAGAAGCGACGGACAATCCTGAGAAAAAAGAAGCTGACGAGGAGCGCACGCTACCCACCTTCGTAAAGGGCGAGAGCGGTGACCACCAGCCCACGCTGACGGAGAAATGGACCACGCCGCCACCTTATTATACGGAGGCTACTCTGTTGCGTGCCATGGAAACGGCAGGTAAGTTTGTGGAGGACGAGACTCTGCGTGCCGCCATGAAGGAAAACGGCATCGGACGTCCGTCGAGTCGTGCAGGAATCATCGAGACGCTGTTCAAGCGCCACTATATCCGTCGTGAACGCAAGCGTCTGGTAGCCACGCCGACAGGTATCGAACTCATCGACCTGATTCGCGAAGACCTGTTGAAGAGCTGCGAGCTGACAGGTATCTGGGAGAAGAAGTTGCGCGATATTGAAGCGAAGAAATACGACCCGAAGCAGTTTATCGACGAACTGAAGCAACAGGTGACCGATATCGTTCACGACGTGATGAGCGACCCCACCAACCGACGCATTACCGTCATGCCCCAAGAGGAAGAAAAAAAGAAGAAAGGCAATAAAAAGGGGTGAAACTGCGTTATATAGTCAGTATGAAGAATTATTGGCTGTTGGCAATCGGCTGTTGGCTGTTGGCACTCGTCACGGGATGTGCGGGGGCCGATCAGGCCGTGAAGAAGGGCGATAAGTTCTACGCCCTGGGCGAATATTATGATGCTGCCAACCAATATAAGAAGGCCTATTCGCAGACGCCTCCCAAGCAGCGTGCCCTGCGTGGAAAGCGGGCATTGAAGATGGCTGAATGCTATCGGCGCATCAACTATACGCAGAAGGCTATTGCCGCCTACAACAATGCTGTCCGCTATAAACAGGAAGACTCGCTGACGCACCTGTATCTGGGTCAGCAACTGATGAAAAACGGCAGTTACAAGGAAGCAGCCAAGGCATTCCAGACATTCTTGGACTCGGCAGGGAATTACGCATTTTCGGATTCACGAGATTATGTACAGCTGGCTCGCAGGGGACTGCGTTCGGCACAGCAGGCTCCCGCGTGGAAACAGGAGGGTTCGGCCTATACCGTCAAGCGCGAGAACTTCTTCAATTCGCGACGGGCGGAATATTCCCCCATGTTGGCTGGCGAAGAGAACAACCAGCTGTTCTTCACCTCCACGCGTAATCAAGCTAAAGGCGACGAGCTAAGCGGTATCACAGGAACGAAAAACGGCGATATCTTTATGTCGCAGAAGGATGATAAAGGCAAGTGGCAACGGCCGGAAGTCATCGACAGCGAACTGAATTCAGAGTTCGACGAGGGTGCCTGCTCGTTTACGCCCGACGGTCGGACGATGTATCTGACGGTTTGCAAGACCGACCCCCAATATCCGCGCTATGCCGTTATCGCCACCTCGAACCGTAGCGATGCCGCCTGGAGCAAGGCGACGGAACTGAAACTGACGCACGACACGCTGTCTGCCTACGCCCACCCTGCCATCTCGCCTGACGGAGAGTGGCTCTACTTTACCAGCAATATGCCTGGCGGAATGGGCGGTTACGACATCTGGCGCGTCCGCCTGACGACCAGCGGTGTGGCAGGCGTAGAAAACCTCGGCGCACCTATCAACACCCCTGGCGACGAGCTATTCCCAACGTTCCGACCCAATGGTGACCTTTACTTCTCATCGGACGGCCATGAAGGTATGGGCGGACTGGATATCTATATCGCCAAACCTGCCGAGAATCACGACAACATTTCGGAAAACTCACAACTCTACGAGCTGGAACATCCAGGCTATCCGCTGAACTCGCAGGGCGACGACTTCGGAATGACCTTCGAGGGACTGAAGAACCAAGGATTCTTCTCGTCGAATCGTGGCGACGGCAAAGGCTGGGACCACATCTATTCGTTCTACAACCCTGAAATCATCCAGACGGTGACGGGTTGGGTGTACGAACAGGATGGCTACGAACTGCCTGCAGGCCAGGTGTATATGGTAGGCAACGACGGTACGAACCTCAAGCTGAGCGTCAAGGGCGACGGTTCGTTTACCCAGCAAATCAAGCCGGGAGTGGATTATGTGTTCCTGGGCACGTGTAAGGGTTTCCTGAACCATCAAGAACAGTTGCGCGTAGAGCCTTCCACCGAGTCAGAGGACTACGTCTTGCAGTTCCCGCTGGCAAATATCATGGCGCCTGTGCTGATTGACAACATCTTCTACGATTTCGACAAGGCCACGTTGCGTCCGGAATCGAAAACGGCATTGGACGATTTGGTCAAACTGCTGAACGAGAATCCCAATATCACCATCGAACTCTCGGCACATACCGACTACAAAGGCTCGGCGGAGTATAACAAGCGCCTGAGCCAGCGTCGTGCGGAGTCGGTGGTGAATTACCTGATAGAAAACGGCATTGCGACAGACCGCTTGACACCTGTGGGTTACGGCAAAGAGAACCCCAAGAAGATTCGCAGGAAGGTAGCAGAAAAGTATCCGTTCTTAAAAGAAAACGACGTCTTGACGGAAGAATTCATCAAGACGCTGGAGAATGAGGAACAGCAGGAGGAATGCAACCAGCTGAACCGTCGTACGGAGTTTAAGGTGTTGAGGACTACCTACGGACTCTTTCCGAAGAAATAACCTCGCCAGCCCCCACCAACAATAATCCGAAGACGACGGAGAATATCATCATCAAATTGATGCTAAACGACTGTGTTGCCAATGTGCGCAGCATCACTTCGAAGTGTACGGCCAGCAATTCCCATCCGCGGAACACGATGAACAACACCACGAAGGTAGTGATGCAGAAGACATTCCACAGACGGTTAAACGTCCGAAGTCTGACATTTGAGGTCTGAAGTTTACCTTCGGCCTCAATGCGCTGCATGACGCGATCCGTGAACCCGTTGTCGTCTATCTGCTGACGGGCAGCATCGTTGAAAAACTGCTGTAGCAAGCGTTCGTTATCTTCCATCATATCCATTCTGTCTTAAATAGTTAGCTAATTTCTCTTTGCCTCTGGACAGGTGTGACTTCACTGTGCCCTCTTTGAGGCCTGTAATCTTGGCAATACCTGCAATGTCGTATCCGTCAACGAGTTGCAGGGTGATACATGTGCGTTCGTCAGGTTTCAATAGCGCCAAAGCAGCATAGAGGTCCATCTTTAATGATGAATTGTCGGAGCCTGAGCGCTGGGGAATCACGTCGACATCTTCCGTAGGACGATTTCTGCGAGTATAGTCGTAGAACACGTTGTAGGCTATGCGCATAATCCACGTCTGGAACGAGGCCAGCCCACGGAAGGAAGCGATATTCGTATACGCCTTGAGGAACGTGTCCTGAGCCAGGTCGTCACTCAACTGACTATCGCCCAACGTCTGATGCAGGAAAAACCTGCGAACGGGTGACTGATACCGGCGCACGAGCTCGTCGAAAGCCCGTCGATTGCCCGATATAGCCACCTGCGCAACGAGGGAGATGTCAGTGAGGGAAGCCATTTACTGATTCATCAAAGCATTTTTCTCAGGAATGATGATCCACGCTACGATATAGAAGGGAATACCAGCGAAAGCTGTGAACAGCGTCAAAGCGGCATAACCCAAACGTACTGCAACCGGGTCGAAGTCCATATACTCTGCAAATCCTGCGCAGACACCGCCTAATACGCGGTCGTTACTGCGTTGTAGTTTCTTAGTCATAATCTCTATCGTTTAAATGTTGTTATTATCGTTATTGTATAAATCTCTGTTGTTTCTGCGAGCCGTACGCGAGGCAAACACCTTGCCCAGTCCGATGCAGAACACCAGTGCACCGATGCCGAAGCCGACTTGTCCGGCTGCATAGCCCAGGAATATCATCAAGCCCACGCCTACGAAGCATTGGCGCATTCCCTTCTGATATTCATTGTCACTATCTATCGGCTTGTCTTCCAACAGCTGGTCGGGAATGGGCTGTCCCTGTTGCATAGCCATCTGTGCGAGCTTCATCTTCTGCTTGCGGTTTTTGTTGATGAAGTAGAACAGCACGATGATAATCAATACGGGAGCCAGTACGAAAAGGATGAGCAGAACACCCAGTACGAAGAACATGCCTGTTACGTCTTTAGCATCCATGTTACTGAACACGTGGTGCACCATGCTTCCAAAGTCTTCGTCGTCAACCTCATAGGTCGTCGAATTGCTACTCCAGGGAGAGGTCGGATAAGTGACGGTGACGGTGCCCTTATGTTTCGTGACTGATGATGTAGCTGTTGCCGTATCCGTACTCGTCGTATCGGAATAAACCTCTACAGCATCCTTGCTCGTCGAATCCACCAGTTCACTCTGTGGCGTGTGACGGTGCCTCTGAGCTGCTACCTGTGCACCCATTCCGAGCGTCAGCAGCGTTGTTAATGTTATTAGAACCTTTTTCATATTCGTTTTGTTTTGGTATTTATCGTTTTACTTTCCAACAGTCAATCCAGAGACGTTCATATCGCCAGATCCGCGTACATTATATTTATAGTCCTTGACATTGCCTGAGAGCGTGATGTCGCCAGAGCCTATCACGTTAGCATCCACAGTACCGCTGTCGTCAAGCCTCATCTTGATGTCGCCAGAACCTACAACCTGCGCGCCTGCCCACTGGGTCTTCACATGCTTCACGTCCACGTCGCCAGAACCCACCAGCGACACATTGACGCGGTCGCAAATGATGTCGTCGAACCTGATATCACCAGAGCCGCTAAGTGTGATATCGAGATTGTCGGTATCCACAAGACCATTAGCCTCGAAATCGCCAGAGCCTTTCAGTTCAATACCGAGGAAATCGGGAGAGGTCACAAAGACCGTAACGCCGTCAGCATCAGACACGCCTAAGTTAAGTAACTTACCTTCACCCTTCATCCTAACCAGCAGCTTGTTGCCAGTCACATAGGTCTCTACGTCGTCAAGAACCTTTACGGGAGCCTCAACACGTACGGAGAATGAGTCGGCCTGAGCATACTTCACGTCTAACGAACCCAGCTGTTCTATGCGCTCAAAGCCCTTCAAATCACGTTCCTGTATTCCGTGTGGATCGGTTTTCGAGTAATGCACCTTCAATCCGTGACAGGAACAGGATGTCAAAATCCCCAGAACCACAACTGATAATAATAAAATCTTTTTCATAACTGCGTCTTTTTTTGTTTCTTTTTATCCGTTAGACGTAATAAATCTGCAATTAGTTGCAAAGGTACGAAAAAAATTGTATCTTTGCAAACGAAATGGCAAATTTACCTGCGGCATTCAGCGAATATACACGCCAATTGATGGGCGAGGAGCGCTTCGGACGATACCTGAAATCGTTCGAGGAGGAGGCTCCTGTGAGCATTCGACTGAACCCGATGAAGATAAAAGAAGGCAGATGGCAGATAGAGGATGCCGAGCATGTGCCCTGGTGCAGGAATGGCTATTACCTGAAGCAACGCCCGAATTTTACCTTCGACCCGCTATTCCACGCTGGTTGCTACTACGTGCAGGAAGCCGCATCGATGTTCCTCGACGAAATCATCCGCCAACTACTCCATGACGGTAGTAAATTCTTCACTCTTCACTCTTCACTCTTCACTTTAGACCTCTGTGCAGCACCTGGCGGCAAGTCTACCCTACTCCGTTCTGCTTTGCCCAACGACTGCGTGCTCTACTCCAACGAACCCATCCGCAATCGTGCGAACATCCTGTTGGAAAACGTGACAAAATGGGGTTACGCGAATCACTACGTCACAAACGTCTACCCTGAGGCTTATCGTAAGTCGAAGCACCGCTTCGACGTTATCCTCTGCGACGTTCCTTGCTCTGGCGAAGGAATGTTCCGCAAGGACGAAGCCACCATCCGCGAGTGGAGTCCCCAACAGGTAGAAAAGTGCTGGCAACTGCAACGTGACATCGTCACAGATGCGTGGGCTTGCCTGAACGATGGAGGCCTGTTAATATATAGTACGTGTACCTTTAATACTAAGGAGAACGAGGAGAATATCCGTTGGATATTAGATTCATTCAAAGATGCTAAAGTGCTGGATATCAACACAAAACAAGAGTGGAATATCACCGAATCTTTGCTTGAAGGATTCCACGAACCCGTCTATCGTTTCATTCCTGGCATCTCGCGGAGTGAGGGGCTTTTTGTCTGTGTCCTGCGTAAAGGAAGCGAGCTGGAAGTTCCCACGGAGCAAGCTGAAAATTCCCACGCTGGGAACAAAAAATTCCCACGGAGGGAACAATCCATTCCCACGCTGGGAACAATTCCTCTGCACGTAGACGGTCCTCAGGTCGAACTGACCTATCAGCAGGCAATGGCCTATCTGCGCCACGAAGCACTCGTACTGCCTGAGGAAACACCACGCGGATTGGTCAACGTTGCCTTCCAGGGTTTCCCCCTTGGACCAGCCAAAAACATCGGTTCGCGCGCCAACAACCTCTACCCCAAAGAATGGAAAATCAAAACGACACATATACCCAACGATTACGAACCCATACTTAAACGATTATGAAACAATACTTAGACATATTGAACCGCATCCTCACAGAAGGAACGGAGAAGGGCGACCGCACAGGCACAGGTACCATCAGCATTTTTGGCACCCAGAGCCGTTACAACCTCGACGACGGATTCCCCTTGTTGACAACGAAGAAACTGCACCTGAAGAGTATCATTTACGAACTGCTTTGGTTCCTGAATGGCGACACCAATGTAAAATACTTGCAGGAGCACGGTGTACGCATCTGGAACGAATGGGCTGATGAGAATGGCGAACTGGGCCCCGTCTATGGTCACCAATGGCGCTCGTGGCCTGACTACAACGGAGGCGTGATTGACCAGATTCAGTACGTCGTCGACCAATTGAAGACCAATCCCAACTCGCGTCGAATGATTGTTTCCGCATGGAATGTCGCTGAGGTCAACAAGATGGCATTGCCCCCCTGTCACACCATTTTCCAGTTCTACGTCGCAGGCGATCGTCTTTCGTTGCAACTCTACCAGCGCTCAGCAGATACGTTCCTGGGCGTGCCGTTTAACATTGCCTCGTATGCGTTGTTGTTGCAGATGATGGCGCAAGTGACTGGTTTCAAACCAGGTGACTTTATCCATACGACAGGTGACACGCACCTTTACTTGAACCACATCGAACAAGCCAAGTTGCAGCTCACGCGTGAGCCTCGTCCCCTGCCCACGATGAAGATTAATCCTGACGTCAAGAGCATCTTCGACTTCCATTACGAGGACTTCGAACTCGTTGGTTACGACCCACATCCGCACATTAAGGCGGAGGTTTCGGTATAACGGAATTACGGTATAACGACATAACGAAAAAAATGATTAGTATAATTGCTGCGGTGGCGAAAAATCGCGCCATTGGTTTCGAGAACAAACTGATTTACTGGTTGCCCAACGACCTGAAACGCTTCAAGGCGCTGACAACGGGCCATACGATTGTGATGGGACGAAAGACATTTGAATCGTTGCCAAAAGGTGCCCTGCCCAATCGCAGAAACGTGGTACTGAGTCGTACAACCAAAGAACTTACTGGTTGTGACGTTTATCCCTCGCTGGAGAAAGCCCTGAAGAGTTGCAAGCCTGACGAGGACATCTATATCATTGGTGGAGCGCGCGTCTACGAACAGGCGTTACCCTTTGCTGATCGTCTGTGTCTGACGGAGGTTGACGACACGCCAAAGGAGGCTGACGCTTTCTTCCCAGACTACAGCGACTGGCAGATAGCACAGAAAGAAATGCACGAAAAGGACGAGAAGCACGCCTTTAATTATGCTTTTGTGGATTACGTGAGAACGTCGCAGAATAGTTGATGTTCAGCGCCCCAACCTTGCGCAGCTCTTGCTTTACATCATTGATAAGGCCCATCTCGGTGTTCCTGTCAGCTCGGATGGAAACGACCATATGCTGGCGCACGTCCTCAGGCATTCTGTCGCGTTCCCTTTGCACGGCATCACCCAACTGAGACAATGCTACAATGCGCTTGTTCACCTGGATGCATGTCTCGTCGCTGGTCACATTACCCTGTTGGTCGACGCGCTTTCCAATAAAGAGGTACACCAAACCCGACTGGTGTGCCTTTTCTATTTCTGAGCCTTGCGGAATCTGATATTGCACCTTCGGTTTCACGTCCCTCATGTGAGTGACAATCATGAAGAAAAACAGGACCGTGAAAATCAGGTCGGGCATTGCTGCCAGATTCAGTCCTGGGACCTCACGATTCTCTGTCGGGCGAAACCTACTCATTTCTCTAAACTCTAACCACTAAACTCTAACCACTAATCACTAACCACTAACCTATTCTGCAATTCCCTCGCTAATGCGTTGTGGGTAGCGCTGTTTGATGGCCTCCTGTTGCGACTCAGTACATTGACTAAAGGCACAGCCATACTTCTGACGAGCCATCTTGTCACGCAACGAACGATAGGCCGCAACCACCGCATTCTGCATCTCGAAATAGGCATCATAACTGGTTTTGCGGTCAGTCTGTACGGCAAGGATATACCTGTCAGTCTGTCGCGATACCACAAACGACTCCACCTGTTGCTGCAACTGTGCCAGCGTTACGGTCTTGTCGTCGCAATACAGCACGTCGTTTTCGTCCAAACGAATCTGCAACACATTGCTGCGGTTGATGTCCATCTGTTCCTGTTGTTCCTCCACAGGCGAGAGTGTACGACCCAATCCCTTGTCACTGTCCATTGACGAAGTGACCAGGAAAAACACCAACAGCATAAACGAAATGTCAGCTGTCGACGTCGTATTGAGTTCAGGAACCTCCCTGTGTTTCTGTTTCCAACGGAACATCTTACTACCTACCTCTTACTTCTTACCTCTTACCTCTCACTTCTTATTGTTCAACCAATAGGAACGCACGGCAGAGACTATTGTAGCCACAATGGCCACACCCACTACGATATACATCAGCCAAAGCATCACTTCAGCCAAGAAAAAACCACCTGCTTCAGCCATTGTTGCGCATCTTTAATTGGGTTATTGAATCCATGAGGATAATGGCGCCTTCCTCCATTTGCGAGGTCAGGTGCTCAATCTTCGAGAGGATATAGTTGTAGAAGAACTGCAGCACGACAGCCACGATGATACCGAAGATGGTGGTAATCAGCGCCACCTTCATACCTGCAGCGACAATGGTCGGACTGATGTCACCAGCCGTCTGAATGCGGTCGAAGGCCATCACCATACCAATCACCGTTCCCAAGAATCCCAGCGAGGGGGCAACGGCAATGAACAGGCGAATCCACGTACAGCCCTTCTCCATCTTCGAGATCTGAACGGTGCCAAAGTTCGTCAGCTGACGGTCAATCTGCTCCAGGGGTTCCTTGACGTGCAGCAGTCCCTGATAACAGATAGAAGCCACAGGACCACGCGTATTGCGACAGAGGTCCTTTGCCCCTTCCGTGTCGTTCTGCTGCAACTTAGCATCCACATCACGCATCAGTTTCCTGGTATCCACCTCCGACAGCGTCAGATAGATGATGCGCTCGATGCAGAAAGCCAGTCCCAGTATCAACGCAAGGGCCACCAGCGACATAAAAGCTGCCGAGCCCTCGATAAACTTCCGTTTCAACTGTTTGTGGAGTCCACCACCCTCTTCTGCCGCCTCTGCATCAGGATCACCCAATTCTGCATCCAAAGCAGCCATAGCGGAGTCTGCCACAAAGACCGTCGAGTCTTCCGAAGCCAACATCTCTGTTGTGTCCATCGGTTCTTCGTCCTGTGCTTGCACGCGCTGAACACAAGCCAGCAAACCAATTATTGCCAATAGTGCAATCAGTTTCTTCATATTTCTACTTCTCTATTTTCAGTTCTCAATGATTTACGGGCGGCAAAATTACGCATATTTTTTGAGATACGCAAATAAGCGCTCTTAAATCTTATTAAAGTATTCAAACCATCTGTTGCAACAACTCTACGGCAGACGCTACTGTGGGGATATTCGCAATGACCATCGAGCGTTTGCCATTCACCTCGCGGAAGTTGCAGCGACGGGGATTCTGGGCCACAAACGACAGGATGTGGTCGAAAGCCTCACTCCGATAGAAAGGACTGTCGGCATTAGACACGAAGAACAAAGTCATGCGGCCTTGTTTCAGCACAACCTTCTCGCAACCCAACGATTTGCCCATTCTGCGCAGGGGGACGACACGCATCAGCTCTGCCCCGACTTCTGGTGTGGGACCAAAGCGGTCCACCAGCCGTTTACCGTAGGCTGCCAACTGTTCGTCAGTCTGCAGGCCATCCAGTTCGCGATAGAGCAACATTCGCTCTGAGTCGCTGGGCACGTATTGGTCAGGGAAATACATCTCCAGGTCGCTCTCGAGGGTACAGTCAGCCACCCATTGACCATTGACCATTGACCATTGATCATGATTGGCTACCGCCTTCGACGCTCCCTTTGAATGGTCAATGGTCAATGGTGAATGGTCAATCGACTCGTTCCGCAGTTCCACCACAGCTTGGTTCAGAATCTTCACATAAGTCTCGTAGCCCAAGTCAGCTATGAAACCACTCTGTTCGGCACCCAGCAGGTTGCCAGCACCGCGGATGTCCAAATCCTGCATGGCAATATGAATGCCGGAACCTAAGTCGCTGAACTGTTCAAGTGCTTCCAGTCGTCGGCGGCTTTCCACAGGCAAGGCAGCCAAAGGAGGTGCCAACAGATAGCAGAACGCCTTCCTGTTACCTCGTCCCACACGACCTCGCATCTGGTGCAGGTCAGAAAGTCCAAAGTGGTGGGCTCCGTTGATGATGATGGTGTTGGCATTGGGAATGTCAATACCGTTCTCCACAATGGTCGTCGAGAGCAGCACGTCGTAGTCGTAGTTCTGGAAGTCGAAGATAATCTTTTCCAGTTCCTCGGGCTTCATCTGTCCGTGACCAACGGCAATGCGGGCATCAGGGACATATTTCTGAATCATTTCCTTGATACGCGTCAGGTCGTTGATGCGCGGATTGACGAAATACACCTGTCCGTTGCGCGACATCTCGAAATTGATGGCGTCGGCAATAATCTCTGCGCCAAAAGTGTGTATCTCCGTCTGGATGGGATAGCGGTTGGGCGGAGGTGTCTGGATGATGCTTAGGTCGCGGGCTCCAACCAGCGAGAATTGCAACGTTCTGGGGATAGGTGTTGCACTCATGGTCAGCGTGTCGACATTGGTTTTCATCTGGCGCAGCTTCTCCTTTGTCGAGACGCCAAACTTCTGCTCTTCATCTATAATGAGCAGTCCCAAGTCTTTGAATTTCACATTCTTACCGATAAGCTTGTGTGTGCCTATCAAGATGTCTATTTTGCCATCGGCCAGGTCTTTCAGGATGGCTGTCGTCTGCTTGGCACTACGGGCTCGCGAGAGATATTCCACCCTGACGGGCAGGTCCTTCAATCGACCAGAGAACGTATGAAAATGCTGATAGGCCAACACCGTTGTCGGCACCAACACAGCTACCTGTTTCGAGTCGCAGGCTGCCTTGAAAGCTGCTCGTACTGCAACCTCCGTCTTGCCAAAACCCACGTCGCCACACACCAGTCTGTCCATGGGTCGGGCTTGTTCCATATCGGCCTTCACATCGTTCGTGGCCTTCAACTGGTCGGGGGTGTCCTCATACAGGAATCCTGCCTCCAGCTCGTGTTGCAGGAATGAGTCTGGCGAGAAAGCGAAACCCTTTTGTTTCCTGCGGGCGGCATAGAGTTGAATCAAGTCGCGGGCAATATCCTTCAGCTTCTGCTTGGTGCGCTCCTTCATGCGCTCCCACTGGCCTGTACCCAGATGCGAAAGGCGTGGAGGGTCGCCACCATCCTGCGCCTTGTATTTCGACACCTTATACAACGAATGAATGGACACATAGATGGTTCCGCCACCGTCGTACTGAATCTTGATCATCTCCTGATAGCCGTCACCCTGAGGCATGCGCACCAGTCCGCCAAAACGTCCGATGCCATGATCGATGTGAACCACATAGTCACCTGGCTCAAACTGCTGGATTTCCTTCAGCGTCAGTGCCACCTTGCCGCCACGGGCCTTGTCCGAACGAAGGTTATATTTATGGAAACGGTCGAAAATCTGGTGGTCAGTAAACACGCAGAGCTTGCGGTCGGAGTCCACAAAACCAGCATGGAGGGTCTTCTGGATGGGCTCAAAACTGATGCGGACAGGGCTTTCTTTGTGGTTGGAGGTTCCCCCTCCAACATCAACCCGCATCTCTGCGAAGATATCCTTCAGTCGCTCCAGCTGCTTGCCGCTGTCTGCCAGTATGTAGAGCTGATAGCCGTCAGCCAGATACTGCTCCAGCGATTGTTGCAACAGCTCGAAATTCTTGTGGAACTGGGGCTGGGGAGCAATGTGGAAGGAGAGCGTGGCATCAGGGGTAAACGAGGGACGGCTGCCCATCTCTACACGTCGAAAACGCTGAATATCACTACTGAACTGCGCACCGCTGACCAACTGCATCTCGCGCTGCATCTCCATCCTGACTTCCTTCTCCTCCATCTCGGTAGCACTCTCAAGGCGCTCTGTTAGAGCCTGTTGCGAGAAACCTTCCTGATATGTCCGTTCCACCACGTCTTGCACATACTGGAAGTCCTTAGCCACCAGCAACACATCATCCGGCAGGAACGACAGCAACGGCATCTTCTCTTCAACAACGCTTAACTCAGGGACTATCTCGACCTGTTCGCGCATACTCTTCGACAACTGCGTGTCAACCTCAAACGTGCGGATAGAGTCAATGTCGTCGCCAAACAGGTCGATACGGAAAGGCAGTTCGCTGCTGAAGCTATAGATGTCCAGGATACTACCGCGAAGGGCAAACTGACCAGGTTCATAGACGTAGTCAACCTCATGGAAACCCAGTTCGCGCAGGAAATCCGTCACGTCATCAACGGATATGGCTTCACCCTTACGCAACACCAGCGTCTTGTCACTCAGCTGTTTCTTCGACACCACCAGCTCTGCCAACGCCTCCGGATAACTAACGATCATCAACGGGGACTGTCCACGGGGACTGTCCCCGCTGTGAGCAAGGAGCATTTGCGACTGAATTACAGAGGGACTGTCCCCTATCTGCTCGGGGGACTGTCCCCCATATGTTGAAAGTTTACTGAGTACTTCTGTTCGAAGTATCTCGTTGGCTGCATCACGCTGACCATATTTAATAGCACGGCGATAGCTGGAAGGGAAGAACAGCACCCGCTCCTCCCCTAACATCTGCACCAAGTCGTGGTAGAAATACCCCGCGTCGTCACCATCCTGCATCACAAACAAGGTGGTCAAAAAATTGGTTTTTGACACGCCCTTCTCCCCTATCGCTGAAAACACCACCGGAGCTGACGAACACATCAGTCCCTCGAGGAAAACAGTCTTCACCGACTTCTTCTTCAACGTGTCTCCCAAGGCCTTCACCTGTGGCGACTGTGCATATATTTTTAGCAGGTCCTGAATTTTCATTCCGCGAAGGTACGAAAAAAATCCGAGCCCACCAAACGAAATATCCTTTTTTAATACTCCGAAAGAAATTTTGAATACTCCGAAAGTATTTTCAATTACTCCGAAAGTATTTTCAATTTCTCCGAAAGTATTAACGCTGGGTCATTCAAAAGCAAAAAATTGAAGTCGGAGAAGATAATCGCCCTCTCCGACTCCATAATTCCACAATTATTTCGTTTTAACTAACTACTTCACAATCACCTTTACGGCCTTTTCTCCAATTTTTACGATGGCGGTGTTGCCGGGCTGGATGCTGGTACCAATAAGGACGGCGCCATTGCGACTAACGGCACTGCCAGCCTGCTTGCCATCAGGGGTGTATACAGAAACCTGCGTCCCGTCATCAACACCTTCAACCTTCAGGATGCCACCTTCACTTTGTATCAGCACAGCCTTAGAAGGTATCTGCGCCATTCCGTCGGTAATACCTTCCGCCTTTGGTTCCTTATCAATCCAACATAATGTTGCCGTCGCCGTTTCGGAATTGTCATAGCCCGCCTTTATAGCATATACGCTGATGTTATAGGTGACAGCCAATTCTACTTCGTTGCCACTATACGACTTTATATCAGTATCGGTAATAGTTGACTGACACTCGGCCCCTTCCGTTTCGCAGTGGTATATCAGTTTCCCATTGCTATAACCGATGGTGGGCTTGGCGCATTTCTCAGGCGTGGTTCCACCTCCAGTTCCTTCCTCGATAAATAAGAAATCCTTCCAGCCCTCCGTTGCCTTATACTTGTCAACCGTTCCCACTGGAACATACAACGTGGCATTGTTGAAAGTATTCTGGCTAAAAGTTCTATCTTCGTTTGCTTTTCCTCTTATTTCGTTTGGATTTTCAATTAATGAAATAACAACAGGAATATTACATCCATCAAACGCACCGCCTCCGATGACAGTCACACTATTCGGTATGGTAACAGATGTCAGGCCAGCGCATTCAAAGAATGCAAAACTTCCAATGTATGTCACGCTGTTGGGGATGGTGACAGAGGTAAGACTTATACAGCCATCGAATGCTAACCCTCCTATGGTTGTTACGCTGTTGGGGATAGTGATGGATTTTAAACTCCTACAATCTCCGAACGCACCGTAACCAATATTAGTTACGCTGTTGGGAATAGAAATTGAGGTTAAACCGTGACAGCCCCAGAACGAATTTCTTCCAAAACTTTTTATGGTAGTAGGGAAAGTGACAGAAGTAAGGTAATAACAATATTTGAATGCATCTTCTCCAATGCTCGTCACTTTACGAGTCCTGTTCATATAGGTCACTTCCTCAGGAATAACAACAGAACCTTTATATTTGTAATCGCTGTAATCACTCATTTCATGATGCGTTACTTCCAGTTCCTTTCCATCATTGGTATAGTTATAATAAATGGTAACCCCATCGGCATTTTCAACGGCAAATTCATATGCCTTTGCCACCAATGGCAGCAAGGTTAATATGAGTAATAGTAGTTGTCTCTTCATCATGGTTCTATTTCATTTTAAGTTTCTATTCTACCAGTTTTATATAATAGTCATTCTCTTCGTTTCCGCCAACAAATATAAGCTTGTTCCCATTTACGACAAACTGGAAGTTGGGGATTTTATCTTCCGCTTTACCCTCCTCAAACAGATTAGTCACTAATTGTCTGAAATAGTTTTCATAATAGCTGATTAGGGAGTCATTGCTTATCTTAGGTTTACCGCCAAACATGACATGGGCCTCAAATTCATCGGGATTGATTCTAATATAATAATCTTTCACCTCTGCTTTGTATTTACCGTCTGAAACAGAAAGATGGCATTCCAAGACAGCAATATAAGTAAAATCACACACAATAGTTTCTCTGCTTTGTTTATAATGTTCTGTTGTCTTTCCATAAGCGCGTCTTTCTGCTAAGTTACCTTTTATATACATCTCTTCCTTCTCAAATCCTTTCCCGGGATTGATGGCCTTATATGTTCCAGAAACATCCTGCATACATGAAGTCACTAGTGGTATCATCAATGCCACCAGCAGCCAGATGCTCCAAAATTTCAGTCGCTTCATAATTTTATAGTTTTAGTTCGTTTAAATATGCAAAAAACGTGGACAAGTACTTCGTTTATGTATTCCAGGTATCGGCAAACACCTATGTTTCTTAAACGAGCAAAAGTCCACGCCATCAGGCGCGAACTCCGACTTTCGTTCTTGAAACATTCTTTCAATTTTGCCGATTTAGGAATACAAGAATCTAAAAGCGGATATTCATCCTATATGTCCAGTGTTATATTTCTCTCAGCCCATAGGCATCATCGTTTTTAGGGTTCAACATTATCTTTAAGTTCATCTAAATACTTTACCATCTGTTCGCGAATAGGTGCTAAATCGACGGAAATTGCCTCCCAAACCAAATCTTCCTCCACGTTATGATAGCCATGTATCAGGAAGTTACGCATGTTTGTTATCTGCTTCCACTGGGTTTCTGGGTAGGCCTCACGGAATTCAAAAGTAAGCATATTGGCTGCCTCGCCCATAATCATAATATTATAGATGACAGCATGATATGATTTCTTGTCTGCAAGGAATGTCTTCATATCACGATTATCCACATACTGGAAAATCGTGTCTATTGCCTGCAGGATATCCTTAAGGCGCTTGGGATCGTTACGCGGCTCTCTCATAAATCAGGATTTTATCACGATCTGCACTTTCACGGGCAAAAGGCATCAGACCTCCGTCAGTTATCAAGTCTATATCGCGTCCTAAAAGGTTCTTTAAATCTTCATACATTCCGCTCAACGTGAAAAGGCTGAAATGCTGTGACTTGTCAGGAAGAATCAGCAAGTCAACATCGCTGTTTTCGTGCTCTTCTCCTCGCGAAAAAGAGCCGAAAAGCCAAACCTTCAAGACGGGTTGTGTCTGGAAGTAGTCTGCTATCTGTTGAATCATCTCCTGCGTTGTCATAACCATAGTTGTGATGTTTACTCGCTGCAAATATAGGCAATAATTTCGAAAGTTCCAAATAATTAGACGAAAATCTACTTTTCGAGCCCAACGCACGGGGGACGGGCGTCTAGCGTTAGCAGGCAGTTGGAGGGGAAGAGTGCCGTGCAAACAGGGAGAAAGCGCCTATGTAAAAGGGAGCGAATGCCTAGGTAAGCGGATTCGGGCGGGCGCCCGCATTAATGTGGGCGGCCGTGCTTATTATTGCGGGCGGGAGGCCGAATTATTGCGACCGCCCGCCCGTAACCGAGTTTTATACCTTGAATCCTATATATTTCTCTCAGCCCATAGGCATCATCGTTTTTGGGGTTCAACATTATATATTATTTCTTTTCTCTGATTAACTGCTCTATCGTCTTGATAAAATCCGCAGCGAGGGTGATTCCATCAATTATATCCTGTTCTGACACGTCGAAAAAGCAGTTGTAATCGCTCTTTTCACGAAGTCTCTGAAGGTTATTATATAGGCGACCATAATCTATTGGCAGCAGACCCGTTGAACCAAGATCTGCCGTTCTTCATTAGTCAAACTCATACCAGAACTATTTTATCGTGTTCAACATTCTTGTAGAATGGTGTGAAATGGTATCCTGCCCATTCTGATTTTGAATAGACTTGTGCATTTATCTCCTCATTGATTTTCCACCCCAGCTCAGAAAATGGGTAGCCAAAATCGTAATCTTTGAAAGACAAACTCGGCTTGTCAAGCAAAATCAGCAAGTCCCAATCGCTGTCTGGACGATTGTCGCCACGTGCCCTTGAACCGTATAGCAACAACGAACTGTTTGCCGGCAATGTCTTACTGGCAATCTCTTTTATGTTGCTTATTACAGTGGCCTTATTCATATTACTCACGGTTTTATTCCGCAAAGATAGGTAATATTTTCGAAAGTTCCAAACTTTCTTCTACTTTTTTTACGAAAGTACGAGCGACTTTTGTAGAAAGAGCTTGAGAAAACGAAAGGTTCGTTAATACAATTTCACACACAGTTAACACTTTGGGGCATATTGGGACGCTGATTGATGTCTGGCGTTGGAGGTTGATGAGGTTACGAGGAACTCTGGAGATGCCTCTAAATACTGGTATTGACAGAGTTTAGCATCTCTTTTGCCTCAAGAATGCCTTACCATAGGGTTGCTCCCAGTCTGCTCTGGGGTTGCTCTAAGGATGTTCCGAGTTTTTACCAACATAATGAATGGGATGAGCGAAAAACCGAAAATATTTAAGATAATTAACGATTTCGTCTAACGTTAGCGGGCAGTTGAAGGGGAAGAGTGCCGTGCAAACAGGGAGAAAGTGCCTATGTAAAAGGGAGCGAATGCCTAGGTAAGCGGATTCAGGCGGGCGCCCGTATTAATGTGGGCGGCCGTGCTTATTATTGCGGGCGGGAGGCCGAATTATTGCGACCGCCCGCCCGTAACCGAGTTTTATACCTTGAATCCTATATATTTCTCTCAGCCCATAGGCATCATCGATTTTAGGGTTCAACATTATCTTTAAGTTCATCTAAATACTTTACCATCTGTTCGCGAATAGGTGCTAAATCGACGGAAATTGCCTCCCAAACCAAATCTTCCTCCACGTTATGATAGCCATGTATCA
>JAEEGG010008264.1_pt1 | contig 23674 bp, 23 predicted proteins | sample 9134161 | NCBI WGS metagenome assembly JAEEGG01 (sample SAMN16246543, study PRJNA631951) | gut metagenome | biome: gut microbiome; feature: rumen; material: CR-attached | host: Bos | place: Iran: Karaj | collected 2018-10
CCAGCCGGGGAGCACCACGGTGGAGGAGGCATCGACGCTGCCGCCGCTGCCCTTGGGGCAGTCGCTCTGCAGATAGCAGACCTCGCAGCCGCCGCGGAAGGGATAGTGCGTCACCACGGCAAAGCGGCGCTCCAGCACGGGCATGTCCTCGCGGTAGGCGAGGCCGATGCCGGCAAGGGCCCTGCGCAGCGTGTCCGTGGGGCGCGGCGCCGGCGCGCAGCCGGTCAGCTCCACCTGGGGGACGAGGCCGCTCACGGCCTGCATGCACATGTACTGGGCCAAGGCATTGGCAAGGAAGCCCAGCGAGGGCGTCTTGTCCCAAGTTTCGTCGATGGTGCGCTCCACCTCTTCCGGCAGCCACACCGCCAAGTAGGGCGTCTTGCCGCAGGTCACCTTGCAGACGCCGAGCAGCTCCTTCCACTGGTTCCAGAAGCGCTCGAGCTCGACGACTATCTTGCCGTCGATCTTGGTCTCCTGGCTCATCTCCATAAAGCCTATGAGATCGAAGTAGGGATCGCTCTCGAGGGCTTCGGCCTTCACTTCGGGCAGCGCGTTGTCTTGGCTCACTTCTTCCTCCTGGCGCCAGCGGGGCGCATGCATGGCAGCAGCCGGATGCGGGGCTCCTGTCCAGAGAAGCGTCAAGCCTCCTCCAGACGCGGCGTTCAGCCGGCAAAGCGCTGGCATTGTACCTTCAAGGTGGATCGCGTCAAGCCGGAGCGCGGGCCGCAGCACGAACCGGAGCGCGGACCTCGAATGCAGGCGCGACATGCCGGGCGGCCAGGCCCGCTCCGGCGCCTTGGGCCTGCCAGGTTCCGGCCAAGGCCTGGCCAAGTCTGGCCGCTTCCTGCCAGGACAGGCGAGGGAAGCGCTGTTGACATTGGCTAGGCTCCATGAAACCTTTGCCTGCCCGCCCCAGACCGGAATGCGCGCAGAGGCCCAGCCTGCGCCGGCGCGTCTGAAAGCGCCGCCAAGGAGATTTTCCCATGGACGACCACGTCACCAAGTACATCCTCAAGTTCAGACGCGATCCCGACCTCCCCCTCCCCCTTGTTCACGGCGTCTTCGGCGGCGTCAATCCCATGGGCGAGATCGAGCTCAACTTCTTTGCCGAAAGCGAGGACCTGCCCGACCGCGTCGAGCGGCTGGTCAGCAACGCCGACGGCGCCGTGCTGAACGAGGAGATCATCTCCGGCGATCCCGAAGCCAGGCACGTCACGCGCACCATCGTCTCGCGCATCGTCGTCACCTACGCCACCGCCCAGGCCATCAGAACCTGGCTGGACGAGCAGATCAAGGTCATGGAAGACATCGCCGCGGGCGCGGACATCCCCTTTTTCGGCGATCCCTCCTCGGGACCCAAGCAGTAGGCCCTAGGGCCAGAGGCTTTTGCCATGCAGGACCGCGTCTTCCATATCCTCACCTTCGGCTGCCAGATGAACGTCAACGACTCGGGCTGGCTTGCCAGGATGCTCGCTGCCAGGGGCTTCCGGGAAGGCGGGCTGGAGGAGGCCTCCCTCGTCGTCGTCAACACCTGCTCCGTGCGCGAGAAGCCGGAGCTCAAGGTGAAAAGCGCCCTCGGCCGCATCCGCCAGGAGACGGCAGGACGCGAGGTCCTGGTGTGCGTCTGCGGCTGCGTTGCCCAGCAGCTGGGCGAAAAGCTCTTCGGCTGCTCCCCGCAGGTGCGCCTCGTGGCCGGCACGGACGGCATCGCCAGCATCCCCGGCGCGCTGGAGGAGCTTCTGGACCATCCCGAACGCAGGCTCTGCCTCACCGACTTCACGGTCCGCTACGAGGAGCGCCCGGACGCCCTTGGCGCGCGCGTTGCGCCCTCCTGCTTCGTCAACATCATGCAGGGCTGCGACAACTTCTGCACCTACTGCATCGTGCCCTACACCCGCGGACGCCAGAAGTCGCGCGCCCACGGCGCCGTGCTCGAGGAATGCCGCGCCCTCCTTGCGCGGGGCGCCAGCGAAATCACCCTGCTCGGCCAGAACGTCAACGCCTACGGCAAGGACAAAACGGGCGACGGCACGAGCTTCGCCTCCCTCCTGCGCCAGGCCGCGACCCTGCCCGGCCTCAGGCGCCTGCGCTACGTCACGCCCCACCCCAAGGACATGACCGAAGAGGACGTCGCCCTCTTCGGCGAGCTCGGACCGCTCTGCCCCAGGCTCCACCTGCCCGTGCAGGCAGGCTCGGACCGCGTGCTCAAGCGCATGAACCGCCGCTACGCGAGCGCGGACTTCCTGGACCTGACGGAGCGGCTGCGCCGGGCCTGCCCCGGCATCGCGCTCTCCACGGACCTCATCGTGGGCTTTCCCGGCGAGACGGAGGAAGACTTCCAGGCAACCCTGTCCCTGGTCCGCCAGAGCGGCTTTATGGCCAGCTACTCCTTCTGCTACTCCGACAGGCCAGGCGCCAGAGCCTCGCTCTTTCCGGACAAGGTCCCGGCAGAGGAAGCCCAGGAACGCCTCCTGCGCCTGCAGGCCCTGCAGGAGGAACTGGGCGAAGCCTGGTACCGCTCCCGCGTGGGCGGGTCATGCGAGCTGCTCATGGAGCGGCCAAGCCCCAGGCAGGATCAGGACGCCCCGCCCAGCTGGCAGGGACGCGACCCCTGGGGCGCTCCGGTCCACGTCGCCCTGCCCGAAGGCCGCGACTGGACAGGCGCCTTCGTCGAGGTCCGGATCACGGGCGCCAAAAAGCACAGCCTCCTTGGCGAGGCGACAGGAGTCTAGGCCATGATCGGCATGCGCTATGCGGGCACCACCCGCTTCCTGAAGAAGCGCTACCTGCTGCTCAGGGAGAAGTTCGGCGACACCATCCTCCCTCTGGAGCTCAGCGCCTGGGAGGCGCTCACCGTCACCCTCCTGCTCCACGGCACCAGCGGCGAGGGGCTTGTGCTCGACGCCTACGAGGAATCCCTCGCCTGCCTCCATGGCCACGTTTCCGCCGTCGTGGCCGCCGACTGGGTGGAGGGCCGCCTGCAGGCCCGCATCCATCTGGAAAGCCCCGAGGGACTCTTCCCCGTGGAGGCGCCCCTGGCCTTCGCCGTGGCCCTGGCCGTCAGGAAGAAGCTCCCCCTGCTTGCCTCGGAAGACATCGTGGCAAGCCTCGTGCTCAAGCAGAAAAACCTCTTCGAGGCCATCCAGCAGCTCTCGGACGGGAACGAGGCCATGGACGCGGACGCCTTCCTCGCCTGCGCTGCGCCGCTGGGCCTTATGGGCGTGCCAAGGGCTGCATGGGACGAGGTCGAGCGCTTCCTCTCCCAGGGAGCCCTTCCCGGCAGCGAGCCGGCACAGGCCGCAGGCGCCGAAGCCGGCCTGGAGGACCTCTCCCGCATCGAGCCGCTGGTGTCCAAGCCCATGTAGCGCCGAGGCCGTTCCTCTAATGCTCTGCCCGCTTCCGGCCGATAAAGGCTGGTGAGAACGCTATGGGCGGTGCCTCCCGCACGGGAGCCTGCCCTGGTCCAGAGGAACGTCCCCATGAGAGACTACGCCCGCTTCAAGGAAATCGACGAGCTCTTGTCGACCGGCCATCCGGACGAGGCCAAAGCCCGTCTGCGCGGCCTGCAGGCAAGCGTCATCGCCCTGCACGACGAGGTGGACAGGCTGCAGGCCCGCATCGGCAGCTTTGAGGAGATGCTCTCCCTGCCGCGCACGCTGGTACGCGAAGAGGGACTTGTCTACGTCGACACCCCCTCCGGCAGGCGCGGCCCATTCTGCCCGCTCTGCCACGATGCCGAGGGAAGCCTCATCCGCCTGGAAAAGTTCGCCAGCGGCTGGTGGTGCCCCTGCTGCGGGGCGGAACTCCCCCTGCATGCGGAGCCCGTCCGCAAGGAGCCTGCCCGGATCATCCAGTTCCGGAACAAAGCCTGACCCTTGGGGCCAGATTGCAGCGCCATGCGCATGGCGCACGAAAGCCCGCCTTTCGGCGGGCTTTCGCATTTTCTTCTGATCTGCGTCAGGAACCAAGGAGCCTGCTGGACGGCACAACTCGCCCAAGCGCCACCAGCTGTGCATCCAGGCGCTCTTCTTCCCAAGGGCTGAGCACGGAAGCGGGAGCATGCGCCCGTCTTCCCGCCTGCATCACCTCAGGGCATCGCGCACAGCACCGTCGCCCGCGACAGAGAGCGCTCAGGCGACAAAAGCGTCCTCTCTCCAGACCGCTACTGCACGGCCTTGACGATGGCATCGGCGCTGGGCTGGTCCATCACCCTGCCGTCGACGACCACGGCGGGCAGGCTCTTCACGCCGTAGTAGCGCTTGGCCTGGCCTGTCTGGAACATGTTCACGTTGCCGGCCTCGTAGGCGTAGTCGGCCACCTTGCACTCCTCGGCCTCGGAGACGCCCAGCCGGCGCATGCCCTGGAAGACCATGGGCAGCTCCGTGCGCGAGCTCACGGAGTCGTACTCGCTGATGAACTTCTTGCCGCGCTTCTTTGCCTTGGCCTTGTCCCAGGCGGCCAGGGCCCAGTCGAGGGTCTCCGCGCCCTTGCCCTTGCGGTTGATGTTGGCCCACAGGACCAGCCCCGTCATGTCGTAGGCGTAGAGCTCGCTGGAGTCGCTGAAGAGCACGACCTTGGCCTGCGAGGGATTGAGCCTCGCCATGGCGCCCTTGACCGCGCCCCAGACGGCGCGGGTCTTGGGCGAGGCGAAGTCGATCATGACGAGAATCTCGTGCGGCGCCTTGGGATCGCCGAAGAGGACGGGATAGACCTCCTCGCGCCAGTGCTTCCGCCAGCCGGCTTCGGCCTCTATGCTCTGGGGGCGACCGCCGAGCTTCTTGAGCATCTCTGCGGCTTCGCCCTTGGGCTTCTTGGAGTTGGGGAATTCCGAGTGCAGATAGGGATTGAAGGCCTGGCCCTCGGCGCAGGGGGCTTCGGCAGGGCTTCCCGCCAGCATGGCGAGGCAGGCCAGCGCCATGGCAGGCGCGCGGAAGAAGGAAGGCATGGCTTGCGTCCTTATGTATGGAGGAGAGTGAAGGGAACGGGGCTTTGACATCAGGCAGGGCGTATGCCGAGCCTGGCAAGAGCCTCCTCGAGGTGCCTGAGCCAGACGGCGGCAAGCGCCCTGTTCTCGATGGCCCCCTGGACGACGGGCAGGCACTCGTGGCCTGCAGCCTCCAGCAGGGTCTTCCAGGAGTCGGGACCTGAGCCGGCCATGTCGTGTTCGGCGTGGCGTCCCACGGTGGAAAGGAAGGGGATAAGCCACACCCTGTGCGAGGCGAGCTTCGGCATGATCTCCCGGATGGTCATTTTGCCCGACATGGTTGCCAGATGGATGCGGGGTTCGCGTTCGGCAAGCAGGGCCGACAGCCTATCGTAGCGCTCCTGGGCATGGTGCCTGGCGCCGTGGCCCATGAGCACCACGTGCTCGGAAGGCAGGCGGCCGGCGGGCAGTCCCGCCAGCACTGCCTCCAGGCATTCCTCCATGTCCCTGTCCGTCGACAGCAGCGGCTGGCCTACGCTGATGGCCTGGCCGGTCTCTTCGGCAACGGCCTGGGCCAGCTGCTCCACCTCGGAGTTCTCCGTTGCCGGCACCACCTGCAGGGGCTGGGCGGCAATGGGGCCGAAGCGCTCCAGAATGAGCCTCTTCAGGGCCTTGGTGACGGAGTCGGACTTGGCGCGGACCTGGCTGGCCAGGCGCGTGCGTATGCGCGGGGAGGTGTAGGCCCAGCGCACGGGGAGGCCCGGATAGCGGGCCCGGACGTCATCCTCGAAGCGCCTCAGCGCGGCCAGGCCCTTTGCATTGCAGGAGCCGTAGGCTATGAGAAGAATGGCTGGGGAACCGGGCATGGGCATGACCTCGCGCGTATCGGAAGGCTTAGGGAAGCGCATGGCCGTTTTTCTATGCCGCAGGCCGCCGCTTGGCAAGGCGACCCGCTTCCCACTGCTTCCTGCGGGGCGCAGTCTCAAGGCCCCCACCCCATGCCCCCTTGCGGAGAGCGCGTATGGAAGACATTGCGGCTGTCGCCGTCATCGTGCTGGTGCTTGCCCTGGCAGGCACCGTTTCCTGGCTGGCGGCCCGGACCGGCGCCCGTCCGCCGGCCTGCGGCTGGGGCTGAGGCGCCCTGCCCCGGCCCCTGGCAGGGGAGCGGCAGAAGCGCTCAGGCACGGCGCCCAGACAGGATGCAAATCAAGCGACAGATCAGGCGGAGGGACTGGCCGACAACGCCAAGGGCAGGCGCTGAGCCCTGAAGCCGGCGAAGTCCGGACCCAGCGGGCTCTGGACCTGTTCTGGATCCGGAAGCGCCCTCGACGGCGGCACCCTTTACGGCATCACGCCTTCGCCGTACAAAAGGCGGGCCGGAAGGAGCCTGTCCTTGCCGGCCTGACACCCAACGACAACGCAGGGAGGCGAAGATGCGCATCCTCATCACCGGCGGCAAGGGCATGCTGGCTAGGACGCTGGCCAGAGAGCTTGAAGGCCAGCACGACGTGGCGGCCCTCGGGCACGGCGAGATCGACGTCGTGGACGCCATGTCCGTTGCCAGGGCCTTTGCCGAGGTCAGGCCCGACGCCGTGCTCCACTGCGCGGCCATGACCCAGGTGGACAAGTGCGAGAGCGAGGAGGGCCTGGCCTATGCCGTGAACGAGCAGGGCTCGGCGAACATCGCCCACGCCTCGCGCGAAGCCGGCGCCCGCCTTGTGGCCTTCTCCACGGACTACGTCTTCGACGGCGCGCTGGACCGCCCCTACAGCGAATTCGACAAGGCAGGCGACGCCCTCAACATCTACGGCAGGAGCAAGTGGGCCGGCGAGTGCGCAGTGCGCCTTGGCTGCCCCAACCACATCGTGGCCAGGGTTTCCTGGCTTTACGGCCCCGGCGGCCCCAGCTTCGTGCACACCATGATGCGCCTTGCCGACGGCACGCGCCCCCTGCTCAAGGTCGTGGACGACCAGCTGGGCAACCCCACGAGCACGCTGGCCGTCGCCAGGGCCGTCAAGGCCCTGCTGGAGCGCCCGGATCTCAGGGGCACCTTCCACCTCACCTGCGAGGGCGAAGCCACCTGGTTCGATCTGGCCAAGGCCGTGTTTGCGCTGGCAGGCAAGGACCAGCAGGTGCAGGCCTGCACGAGCGCGGAGTACCCCCTGCCCGCTAGACGCCCCGCCAACTCCAGGCTCGAGAAGCGCATGCTCGCCCTCAGCGGCATGCCGCCCATGCCCCACTGGCGGGACGCCCTCGCCGAATTCATGGCCCTCGAGTTCGGCTGCGGGAAGGCCTAGGCGCTCAGCCATGCATCCGCTCGCCATCTGCCTGCTCATTTTCCTCGCCGGCGGCTGCGGCGCCGTGTCGCGCTACGGACTGACCTTGGCCTGCGCCCGCCTCTTCGGCACCGGCTTCCCCTTCGGCACCATGGCCGTCAACATTCTGGGCTGCTTTTTCTTCGGCTTCGTCTACGAGCTGGCGGCCGTGCGCGCCCTGCTTGCCGACGCCGTGCGCGTTGCGCTCTGCGTCGGCTTCATGGGCAGCTTCACGACATTTTCGTCCCTTGTCTTCGACAGCTGGGCCCTGGCCTCGCGGCCTGGCCTGCTCGCCCTCAATCTTGCCGTGCAGGCTGCGGCCGGCTTCGGGGCCCTCTGCCTCGGCATGCAGGCCGCACGGCTGATCTAGCGCCTGCCGGCAGCCAGGCATCTTCTTCCAGGCGCCTTCTTCCAGGCACCTTTCCCAAAACCTCTTCCCCCGCCCCCTTCGGGGCTTCTTTCCTCAACCAGCATCTCTCCACAAGGACACGCTACCGACATGCTCCGCACATCCGCCCTTTCTCTCCGGCCCCTGGCGGCCCTCGCCGCCCTGCTGGCCCTCCTGCCGGCCCTCTGGCTCGCCCTCCCCGGCCAGGCCTGCGCCAAGCCCTTCAAGACCGCCATGTTCGTCATCGAGCTGCCTGCCGGCTGGTCGCTCATCAACGGCCCCCTCAAGCGCAACGGCGGCGAGATGGCCGTGCTCGGGCGCCGGGACCACAAGGCCTCGGTGCAGCTCATGTACGGCCCCACAGATCCCGCGCACTTCCGCGACATCGTCGAAGGCTACGCCAAGAGCATGCACGGCACGCCCCCCGTCTACGAGGGCAGCCGCCAGGCCTCCTTCGACTGCTCCTCCGCCAAGGCTGGCCAGAGCCTGCATCTGGTCTTCCGCAGCGACGACACGGGAACGAGACTGCTCATCTGCATCTTCAACGGCAAGATGGAGGACATGCTCTTCATCGCCCGGAACATGACGACGCCCTATCCCGGCCTTGTGCCCAACCTTGCTCCCGCTCGCCCGGCCCCCTCGGCCAGACCCGCGCCCGCCAGATCCTCCATGCGGCAGCCGGCCAGATCCTCTGCCCGGCAGCCGGCCAGACAGGGCGCACGGCCCCAGGACAGCCAGCGCCTCTGGTAGGCGGCAGAACCTGAAAGCACGAAAGCCCCGGTCCGCACGGATCGGGGCTTTGCCGCTGAAGGGGGGGCTGGCCGCCTAGCGTATGAAGTTCGTGGGCGTCCAGGGCTCGTAGTCGGGCTTGGCTATGCCCGCCTTCCTGCCGGCCTCGATGCACTTGATGAGCCAGGCCATGTTTTTGGCCAGCGTGCGCATGGTCTGGAGACCCTCGATGTCCTGAAGGACCTGATCAGGCGTGTTGCCGTGCACCATGTTCCAGTACTGGGAGGTGACGATGGGCATGTTGAGCATGCCGAAGAACTGGTTCAGGCGCTCGAAGGCCGCCGTGGCGCCGCCGCGGCGGCAGCTGACCACGCAGGCCGCGGGTTTGCCGGCGTAGGGAGCGGCCTTGCGGAAGCAGAGGCGGTCCAGGAAGGCGCAGAGGCTGCCGGTGGGACCGCCGTAGTAGACTGGCGAGCCCACCACCAGGCCGTCGCACTCCTTGAGCAGGCCTATGGCCTCGTTGACGGGATCGTCCTTGAAGACGCACAGGCCCGTTTCGGCGCACTTGCCGCAGGCGATGCAGTCCTGGACGGGCCGGGTGCCGAGCTGGAGCAGCACGCTTTCGACGCCTTCCTTCTCAAGCTGGCCCGCCACTTCCTGAAGGGCGGTGTAGGTGCAGCCCTTGGGATGGGGGCTGCCGTTGACGAGCAGAACTTTCATGGGGGAACTCCTTGCGCAGGGCTTTTCTGGAGACAGGCCCGAGGCTTGGCCGGCATGCTGGGCGCCTGCAGTCCAAAGCCCAGGCCGGCAGGGGCTGAGCGATCCTTTCCGGCTACTGCAGCGAGGCCGGACGGAACACGGGCTTCCTGCCACGCTCCAGGGGTTCGCCAAGGTGCAGGCGCATCATGGCGCTCCTGACCTCGGCGCCCTTCTCCTCGGGCCCTCTGGCGAGCACGAGAACGACAACGTGGCGTCCCTGCTGCTGGAGCCTCGTGCGGTAGCCCTTCTCCTCGATCTTGAGGCGCAGGTCCTCGGCCTTGGCGAGACTGTCCACGGTGGCGACCTGGAAGACGAAGTCGTAGGCATCGGCCTTCTGGGCCGGCGGCTCAGGCGGTCCCTCGATGACGGCGGGACTCATGCCTGGAGCCATCTTCGGCATGGCGGCTTCCTTCTCCTTGTCCACGGCGGGGGCAAAGCGCACGGGCTTGGGCTCCTGCACCTTCTCGCCCGGGGCAGCCCTGAGCACGCGGGAATAGGAGAGTTCGGCAGGCCCCAGTATGGCCTGGGAGCCGGCGGCACTGCCGGCATCCTCCTGCGCCGAGGCCTTTGCGCCTGCGCGCCCGTCCTTGGCATTCTTGGCATTCTGGGCATGCCGGGCTTCCTCGGCGCTGCCGGCTTCCCGCGCTTCCCGGGCTTCTTCGACCCTGGCCTGCTCCTCGTCCTTCATGCGCTCGACGGCGGTGGGCGCAACAGGGCAGCTCCTGCCGACCATCACGCCCGCCATGTAGGCAAGGGGCAGGGCCACGGCCAGCAGGAAAAGGGTGCAGACGAGGGAGGAGATCGTCAGTCTGAAGCCGGAACGGGCGCCGGAAGCGCTGGAGGAGGTGTTGGCGTTGTGCACGTAAGGGTCTCCTGAGGGCTCCCGGCGGGCGTTGCTCCTGCAGGACAAGTGCAGCCGCGGAATTGCCGAGAGAGTGTCAAAATTGTTCAGCGGCGCGAAAAAGTCAAGAGCAGGACCAGCGCCGGAGCCTCTCCCGCACGGCAGGCAGGTCCTGCGCCAAGCCGGCCCTCATGTTGACCGCCCCTGCCTGCGCCTGTATCTTTTCGCCGTCTGGCAAGGCATCCTGCCGCAGGGCCCCGGAGCTTCCTGCGTCTGGCATGCCCGCCGCATCCGGGCCCAGTGCCGGGAGGCCTTCCTGGAGGAAGGACCTCTTCCTGGAGACCCTATCCCTTGCGAGGTGACGCCCATGTTCCACGCCGGTTCACGCATCCTGCCGCTGGCCCTGGCCCTGCTCTGCCTGCCCTGCTTCCAGGTCCAGCCCCAGGCCGGGCCCGACAAGCCGAAGAGCGCCGTGCTCATCAGCAACAGAAGCCGCAGCGACCTCGTCGGCGTGCGCTTCGTCCAGCCGCAGGGCGTGAGCCTCTCCAAGCTGGATCTGGCGCCAGGCATGGAAGAGGAGCTGGAGAACCCCGGCGGCGAGGCGGAGCTCAGGCTGGATCTGGGACTTGAGCTGTGCACCTACAGGAAGGTTGCCCTGGACGGCCTGAAGACCCTGACGCTCTGCCCGGATCACCGGGGCTGCATTGTGCTGAAGGGCGAGGCGGGCGCGCCTGCGCACCTTGCCGGCGAATGCGCGAGCCTCCTCCCTCAGCCCGGCGAAACACCCGTCTGCGCCCTGGACAAGTTCCGCCCCGGCATGACCATGCGCGACGCCTGCGGCCTCATCAGCGCAGCCTACCGGGCCGACGACTCGGCCTACGTCACGAGCCTCGGCTACGCCGGCCTCGTCTGGAGCGCCAGGCTCTATGCCGGCGGAAGCCAGGCCGGCGGCGACGCGACCAGCGAGCGGCTGGAGGACATCGAACTGCGGCAGACGCTCACGCCGGAGCATCTGGCCGCCGTACGCGCGGAGCTTGCCAGGCAGGACTTCGTTCCCTGGCAGGCCACGCTGCCCGGCATGGAGATCGACTTTGCCGACATGGGCTACGCCGGCCCCGGCGACAGGGAAGCCCTGCTCAAGGCCTGCCTCGACCTCTTCCTCAAGTCCGGCAAGGGCGAAGCCTCGGTCATGTTTGCGCCGCAGGCCCTCCTGCCCGAGCTCGCCACGGCCGACGCACCCCGCGAGGACGTCTACCTCTTCACGCTCATGCTGCGCCGCGATTCGGGCACCCTGCTGCTCGACATGGCGGCCTACACCGGCGAGGAGCCGCGCGACTAGCAGAAATGCCTGCACAAGGCGCTCCGGCGCCCGAAGGCAGAGACGCGGCCTCGCCTGCTACACTTCGGAGATGACGGGCACGACGATGGGATCTCTGCCCAGAATCCGTCTGAAGAAATGGCGCAGGGAGCTGCGGATGCTGTCCTGGAGCTCGGCAATGCTCGAGGAGCCGGAAGCCGACACGAGATCGACGATCATGCTCTTGGCTTCCTCGAAGAAGCCGTCGTACTGGTCGTGGAACACGAAGCCCTTGGAGACGAGCTCCGGGCCGTGCAGGATGTAGCCGCTGTCCATGTCCAGCACGAGGACGACGATGACCATGCCCTCGTCGCCGAGTATGCGCCGCTCCTTGAGTATGGCCGTGCCGACGTCGCCGACGCCCTTGCCGTCGACCAGCGTGCACTCGTGGGGGACGGGATCCTCCTTGCGGACGCTGTCCCAGGTGATCGAGAGCGGGCAGCCGTCTTCGAGAATGACGACCTTCTCCTGCTCGACGCCGGCTTCCCTGGCGAGCTGGCCGTGCTTGATGAGATGGCGGTACTCGCCGTGCACGGGAACGAAGTATTCCGGCCTGACCGCTTCCAGCATTTCCCTGAGCTCCTCGCGCTGAGCGTGGCCTGAGGCGTGCATGGCCCTGACGCTTTCGTAGAGCACCTCGGCACCCTGGCGGTACATTTCGTTGATGAGGCTGGAGACGGCCCTGGCGTTGCCGGGGATGACGCGCGAACTCATGACCACGGTGTCGCCGGGCTCGAGCTCCAGCTGCCTGTGGGCGCCGAAGGCCATGCGCGAGAGCGCCGACATGGGCTCGCCCTGGGCGCCCGTCACGACGAGCACCTCCTTTTCGGGCGGCAGATCCGGCACGCCTTCAAAGGCGTTGTAGAAGCTGTCCGGCACGTGGATGAGGCCGATGTTCCTGGCCATCTCGATGTTGTTGGCAAGGCTGCGGCCGCTGATGACGACCGTGCGGCCGTAGTGCTCGGCCAGGCTGAAGACTTCCTGGATGCGCTGAATGTGGCTGGAGAAGAGGGTGATGACGATGCGCCCCTTGGCCTCGGCAAAGACGCGGTCAAGCGAGGTCTGCACCTCCCGCTCGGTGAGGCTGCGGCCTTCGCGCTCCACGTTGGTCGAGTCCGACATGAGCAGCCGGACGCCCTTGCGTCCGGCAAACTTCCTGAAGAGCCGCATGTCGGTGCCTGGACCCGACAGCGGATGCTCCTCGATCTTGAAGTCGCCGGTGTGCACGATCTTGCCCACAGGCGTCTCCACGGCCAGGGCGTAGCCCTGGGGGATGGAGTGGCAGACCGGCAGGAAGTGGAAGGTCATGTCGCCGAGCGCGACCACGGCTTCGGGGGCGACCTCCTGCAGATGCACGGCATCGAGCAGGCCGTGCTCCTTGAGCTTGTGCCCGACGAGCGCCAGCGTGAAGGGGGAGCCGTAGATCGTCGTGCCCTCCAGTTCCGGCAGAATCCAGGGCAGGGCGCCGATGTGGTCCTCGTGTCCGTGCGTGACGACAATGCCGAGCAGATTGTCCTTCACCGCCTGGACGGCGCCGAAGTGCGGTATCAGGACATCCACGCCAAGATGCTCGTCGCTGGGAAACATGAGGCCGCAGTCTATCATGACGACGCCCCTGGACGTCTCCCAGAGCTGGCAGTTGAGGCCAATTTCGCCCAGGCCCCCCAGGGGGGTGATGGTGAGCTTCTTGCTGTTCATCTGCGGATGATAGGCGGCGGGATGCCTCGGCACAAGGCTTAGAGCAGGTCCGGCCTGTACTCGCCCATGGCGAGGTAGAGCTTCGAGAGGGCCTTGAGGTAGTCGCCCTTGGCGGCGGTGAGGTCAGCCTGTGCCGTGAGCAGCTTTCGCGAGGCATCCAGCACGTCGAAGTTGGTGCCGACCTGCGCCTGGTAGGCGCCAAGCGCGGCCTCGTAGGCTTCGCTGGCCGAGGCGACGCTGGCCTTGGCGACGGCAATGCGCTTGTCCGCCTCGCGCAGGGCGAGGAAGCGGCTCTTCACCTCGTAGCCGGCATCGAGAATGATCTGGCGCATCTGGCTGCGCATCTTGGCAACGAGCCAGCCGGCTTGCTGATCGGCAAAATAGGTGGTGCCCCACTGGAAGAGGTCCCAGGAGAGCCTGGCGCCGACCTCCCAGGTCGTGCTCCGGGAGGATCGGGATCCGCCGCGTTCCAGATCGGGCGTGTTGCCGGTCTTCGTGATGTTGTAGTAGGCCTCGACCCTGGGATAGTAGCCTGAACGGGCGAGAAGGCGGTCCTTGACGGCCATCTCCACGGCCTTGCATCCGACGTAGAGATCCGGGCGCAGGCGGTAGGCCCTCTCAAGGCAGCTCTCGAGCGTGCCGGTGAACTTGGCGACGCGCAGGCCGCCCTGGTACTGGACCGGCTTCTGGGCCGGCAGGCCCAGCAGGGTGTTCAGCCTGGCCCGGGTCGTGTCGCGCTGGTTTTCAGAAGCTATGAGCGTCTGGCTGGCCTTGCCCAGATCGACTTCCGCCTGCAGGACGTCCAGCTTGGGCTTGAGGCCGGCATCGTGGAAGGCTTTGGTGATCTTGAGCTGATCCTGCAGCCTGGCCTCCGCCTCCCGCTGGCTGTGGATGAGCTCCAGCCGGCTGAGGTAGTCGATGAACTGCTCCTGCACGGCCCCCGTGGTCTCCAGCTCGCTCCGGCGCAGGGACGCCCTGTCGCTTTCGGCCTGCAGAGCCTGCTTCTGGTAGGCGCCGAGATTCTTGAAGCCGTCAAAAAGCACCTGGGAGACTTCCAGGGACCAGGAAAAGGTGCCGTTGGACGGGGGCTGCTGGGCATTCTGGACCGACGTCGTCCTGGTCTGCTTGAGCCAGCTGTAGGTCGTGCCCAGCTTGGGACCGAGATATCCCCTCTGCGCCTTGCGGCCCTCTTCCGAAGCGCGCATCTGGGCCTCGGAGGCGCCAAGGGTCTCGTTGTGCTCCATGGCAAAGCGCACGGCCTCGCCCATGGTGAAGGAGCGGGGACAGGCCTTGTCCGCGGAGGGACGCGTGCGCGTGTCCTGGCTTTTGAAGCGGGGCTGGGCGATGGGGCGCGAGGCCTCCCTGCTCAAGGCAGGGCCGAAGCTGTCCTCAGCCAGAGCCTGGCCAGCTCCGGGGAAGGCCGCAGCCAGGCAGAGCAGGCCAGTGCCCAGCGCAATGCTGGCCGCTGTCCGCAGGGCGCCTGCCAGTGGGGTGGAGAGCAATGTCGACATGTCAGCCCTATACCCAAAAGCCCTGCTGCAGACAAGCCACAGGCAATCCCTGGCTGGCCCTGGCGGCCGGCCGCGCCCTGCCCTCGCGAAGGGCTGAGATTGCCGGGCACGGCGAAGCCCGGCATGGCAAGGGCTCCGGCGCCGGAGCCCTGTGCCTGCTTGGAAAAAAGGGGTCTGCGGAGCAAGGGGGCCTGGCTACTTGCCGGCCTTCTTGGCCTTCACGGCTTCGCGAAGCCAGCCGTACCACGCTTCGAGACCGTCGCCCTTGGTCGCGGAAACCTGGAAGATGGGCAGATCCTTGTTGAGGGCCCTGGCGTGGCGGGAGGCCTTCTCGACGTCGAACTGGACGTAGGGAAGGAGGTCGGTCTTGTTGAGCACCATGGCCTTGGCGAGATTGAAGAGCAGAGGGTACTTCTCGGGCTTGTCGTCGCCTTCGGTCACGGACAGGATGCCCACCTTGGCGTCTTCGCCGAGATCGAACTCCGTGGGGCAGACGAGGTTGCCCACGTTCTCGATGAAGAGGATGTCCACGCCCGTCAGGTCAAGGTTGTCCAGGGCGTTGAGGATGAGGTTGCTATCCAGGTGGCATCCGCCCTCGGTGTCGATCTGCACGGCCTGCACGCCGGTGGCGGCCACGCGGCGGGCGTCGTTGTCGGTCTGCAGGTCGCCCTCGATGACGGCCATCTTGAACTCCTTGCCAAGGTCGGTCAGCGTGCGCTCAAGGAGCGTCGTCTTGCCCGCGCCGGGCGAGGAGATGAGGTTGAGGGTCAGAATGCCCTTCACCCGTTCGCGGACCACGCCGGCCATTTTTTCATTGGCCTCGAGGACGTTGCGCACAACAGGAATCTGCATGGGAAGCTCTCCTTAAAATATGGTAGTCATTGATAGCAAAATATCTCATTTCGTAGCAGCCAGGGCAGGTTTCTACACCCGCGGGAACGGCAGGGCAAGCGGCCGCCTCCCCGTCGTCCCGCCTACTCCCCCTCCAGCCAGACAACGCGCATCTCCCTGCCCTGAAGCACCTCGTGGCCGAGCACCTCGCCGCAGCCTGGACAGGGCGAGAGCTCGCCCATGCCGCCTGCTCCGGCTATGCCGCCTATCCCGCCGGGGCCGTCGAAGACGAGGCCGCAGGCGCCGCAGCGCAGCTTCAGGGGGATGGGCACGATGTCGAGCGTGCAGCCTTCGTGGAGCGTGCCCTTGACGAGGCACTCAAAGCCGAAGGCAAGGGATTCGCAGACAACGCCCGACAGCGCGCCCACTTCGACCCTGAGCAGGGTAAGCTTCGTGCAGCCGTGGCGGGCCAGCTCTTCTTCGGCAATCTTGAGCATGTTTTCGGCAATGGCGAGTTCGTGCATGGCCCGGCACTCTACGCCTCTCCTCCGCTCCCGTAAACAGCCGTCTTCCCTTTCGCCGGCCTGGCCTGCCGGCTTGGCGCGGCCCTTGCCATTACAACTAAATGATGTAGAGTTTTCGCCAGACGCCGGCCCCTGCCGGCTCTGCCCCGCGCGATCCGCAGGCCTCGGCCTGCGGACGAAAGGCGCCTCGGAACGGCCCCTCTGCCGCAGCCTGAGCCTTCGCGCGGAGCGGCGGAATGCCCCTGTGCGGGCCACACGGCCATGCCGGGTGCCGCCTTCATCCGATAGCAAGGATTAGCCTCCCGTGAATAAAGTCATTGCCTGTCTTCTGCTGGCCGTAGCCCTGCTCGGCATGGCCCTCGTGATGCTCAACCAGCAGCTGACGCCGCCGGCGCCCACGCTTCAGGGACCCCAGTCTGCGACCTCGAAGCTGCCCGACCTGCCGAGCATCGAAGGCGGAAGGCAAAGCGCCCCGCCCGTGCAGGACGGCCAGACCGCCCGCCAGGAGCTGCCTCCCCTGCCCGATTCGCTGGAGGCACCAGGCGCCGAGCACAGGGCGCCTGTGGCCAGCACCACCCTCGCCGAGGCGAGAAGCCAGGAGACTGCATCGGCCGTCCAGCCGCCCGAGCCCTCTGCCGCCGTGCAGCCGGGCACGCAGGCAGGCGCCGAAAAGCCCGCTCAGGAAGCTTTGGACGAGGCCAGACGCCAGGAACAGGCCAGAGCCGAAGCCGAAGCGAAGAGGCAGGAGGCCAGGCGCCAGGAGCAGGCCAAGGCCGAAGCCGAAGCGAAGAGGCAGGAGGCCAGGCGCCAGGAGCAGGCCAAGGCCGAAGCCGAAGCGAAGAGGCAGGAGGCCAGGAAGCAGGAGCAGGCCCAGCAGCCCAGGATCAAGACCGGCAAGGTCGTGGTCTTCGCCAGGGACAAGGGCGCTACGGTGCGTCTTTCCAGCGCCGAGTCCATCGACTACCGCCACATGGTGCTCAAGGAGCCCGACCGCGTGGTGCTGGACCTCCAGGGCAGCTGGAACGTGTCTGCGGCCGGCGTTCCGCGCAACGTCCTTGTCACCAACATCCGCTTCGGCAGCTTCCCAGGCCGCACGCGCGTAGTCATCGACATGAAGGGCACGCCGCGCCAGACTAGGCTCAGCCAGACCAAAGACCGCCGCCAGCTCGACGTGCGCGTTGACCAATAGCCCCGTAACATCCCGAATCTTTCCGGGCCGGGACGGCGCCGCATCCAGCGCCCCCGGCCCGTCGCCTTCCCGGAGAAGCGCATGGGAACCATACTCGAATCGCTGAGGAGGCTCCTCGGCAAGGAGAAGAGAAAAGACCGCGAGCACGCGCTCGCCGACTTCATGAAGCGCTACGGCTCCTTCAAGAACCTGCTGCAGGCCAACTCCGACCTTGCCAAGCTTGTGGCCGAGCTGGAACAGGTCTCCAACGGCGAGCGCGGCATGGACGTGCAGCAGGTGCGCCACAGCGCAACCCAGGCCATAGCCTGCGTCAAGACCATGTCTGAGTCTCTCTCCGGCCTCTCCGGCGGCGGCTACAAGCAGCTCGCGCCGGCCCTGCGCACCATTGCCCAGCGCATCGAGGCCGAACTCGAGGAGCACGCGCCAGGCGACGTCACGGAATTCACGCTTCCTCTGGAAGGCATCGACAGCTCCATGGCCTACGTGGTCGGCGGCAAGAACGCCAACCTCGGCGAAATGGCCAACATGCTGGAGCTGCCCGTGCCCCGGGGCTTCGCCGTCACCGTCCAGGCGGGCCGCACCTTCCTCTCGCGCTATTCCGGCCTCTTCGACTACGTGCACAAGGAGCTGCTCAAGATCGACGTGGACAAGGCCGCCTCCATCGACCAGGCTAGCCGGCGCATCGTGCAGGCCATTCTGGACTCGCCCATGCCGATGCAGCTGGAAGACGCGCTGCTCAAGGCCTACGACACGGCCTTCGGCGGCCGCCGCGCGCGCGTGGCCCTGCGTTCGAGCGCCATTTCCGAAGACGGCATGCAGTCCTTTGCCGGCCAGTACAGCTCCATTCTCGGCGTCACCAGAGACACCCTCATCCAGGCCTGGAAGGAGGTCTTCGCCTCCCTCTACTCGCCCCGCGCCATAGCCTACCGCGCGCGCAACGGCTTCGAGCTCCACACGTCGGGCATGGGCATGTGCTGCATCGAGATGATCAACGCCAAGGCCGCCGGCGTCGCCTTCTCGCGCCATCCGGTGGACCTGCGCTCCAACGACGTGGTCGTCAACGGCGTCTGGGGCCTCGGCGAGGCGGTGGCCGACGGCTCGGCCACGCCGGACCAGTGGCTTGTGTCGCGCGCCAACTTCCGCATCTCGCGCGAGATCATCGCCACCAAGCTCACCCGCGTCGTGCTGGCCTGCACGGACAGGGGCGTCGAAAGCCAGCCCGAACCGCTGGAGGAAATGCTCAGGGAGCTTCCCTGCGCCACCAGAGAGCAGGTCTCCCAGATAGCCCGCTACGCCCTCAAGCTGGAGCACCACTACAAGTACCCTCAGGACATCGAGTGGGCCATAGACCAGAACGACAACATCTTCCTGCTCCAGACCCGGCCCATGGGCTTCGACACCCAAGCCGAGAACATTCAGGCCCCCCAGCTTGAAGATCTCAAGCCCCTTGTCCAGGGGGCCGAAATTGCGGCCAAGGGCGTGGCCTGCGGCAAGATCATGCATTGCGATCCCGACCAGGACCTCACGCACTTTCCCGAAGGCTGGGTCATGGTCCTGCCCCATTCCTCGCCCAACGCCACGGTCGCCATGCAGCGCGCCTGCGCCATCATCGCCGAAACCGGCTCCCAGACAGGACACATGGCCTCGGTCTGTCGCGAATACGGCGTGCCCACGCTCATCAACGTCCGCGGCGCCTCGCTGCTGCTCAAGGAAGAGCAGCTCGTCACCGTGGACGCCCTCCGCGGCCGCGTCTTCGATGGCGAGGTGCCTGAGCTCCTGGAACTCAAGCTCCAGCACCGCAAGCCCTCGGCGGACACGCCTGCCGTGGCGCTCATGCGCCGGCTCGCCGGCCACATCCTGCCCCTGCACCTCGTCGATCCCAGGGCGCCCACCTTCAAGCCCGAGAACTGCACGAGCCTGCACGACCTCATGCGCTTCATCCACGAGAAGTCCTACAGCGAGATGTTCAAGCTCTCCGACTCCATGACGGACTCCTCGGACAGCGTCGCCTGCCAGTTCCGCGGCCCCATTCCGCTCGACCTCTACATCATCGACCTCGGCAATGGCCTTGCGGATCCGGAGGCCCGCACCGTCGAGCGCAAGGACGTTTTGAGCGTGCCCTTCGGCAAGGTGCTCGACGGCATGCTCAACCCCGACGTGCAGGCCAAGGGCCCGCGGCCCGTGGACATGCGGGGCCTCATGTCCGTCATGGGCAACACCATGATGGGCGGCAGCAAGGCCGGCGGCGACCGCTTCGGCGACCACAGCTACGCCATCATCTCCAGCCGCTACCTCAACTTCTCCTCGCGCGTGGGCTACCACTACGCCATTCTGGACTGCTGGTGCGGCCAGACCCTGAGCAAGAACTACATCCGCTTCGAGTTTGCCGGGGGCGCGGCCGGCTCCGTGCAGCGCGAGCGCCGCGTGCGCTGCATAGGACTCATCCTCAAGGAGCTCGGCTTCCGCACGGACATCGTCGGCGACCGCATCCAGGCCCGCTTCCAGAAGTACCCCAAGGAGGAGATGCTTCCCCGCCTCGACCAGCTGGGCAGGCTCCTTATCATGACCCGCCAGATGGACATGCTCATGCGCACCGAGTCCTCGCCCGCCGAGTACGCGACCAAGTTCCTGGCAGGGCAGTACCACTAGGGCTGCCACTCCATGCCAGCAAGAGTCCCCGAGCCGGAGCGCCTCTGGAGCCGTGACTTCGTCCTGCTCTTCCTCCTGCTCGTCTGCGCCAACTGCTGCATGGCCGTCTTCTACTGCTTCGAGCAGTGGCTGGATCGCATAGCCGTGTCCCCGAACTGGCGGGGAATCCTGCTCGGCGCCATGTTCGCGGCCGTGCTTGTGGCGCGCCCCTTTGCCAGCGTGCTCCTGCTCAAGCGCAGCAAGCTCGCCGCCATGGTGCTCTCCATTCTGGCCACAAGCGGGGTCATGCTGGCCTACATGCTCCTGCCAAGCGCCAGCCCCTGGTTCGTGTGGATGGCGCTTGGCCTGCGCGTGATCCAGGGCCTCTTTCTGGCCCTGTTTTCCTCCTGCACCGTGGCCCTGATGGTGACCTGCTTCCCCAAGGGCCAGAGCGCCAAGGGCTTTGCCATTTTCAGCCTCACGGCGCTGCTCCCCTACGCCCTCATGCCGAGCGCAGGCGAGTACCTTCTGCCCCTGGTCGGTTCGGAAGCCTGCCTTTTCGCCCTCACGGGCCTGCTCGGCCTGCCGGCGCTCTGGATGACTGCCCTGCTCGCCCCCAGGCTGCGCGTCCCCGAGGTGTCGACCGAAGCCGTCCGGGAAGGCAAGGGCGTCAGGCACATCCTTGCCTGCGTACGCAGTTCGGGCCTTGGCCTGGCCTTTCTGGCGCTCCTGCTCTCGGGGCTGACCGTCAGCACGCATATCTTCTTCATGAAGGGCCTGTGCAGCGTCACGGGCGAGGATCCGGCCCAGTTCTTCTACGTCTACACCACGGTCATGATCGTCATCCGCCTGGCCGGCAGCGCCCGCATCGACGGCCTGCCCCGCTGCCGGGTCGTGCCCGTCTGCGCCCTGCTCATGGCGACCGGCCTGCTCGCCATCACCTGGGGGCCCTCCTGGGCCTACGTGCCCTCGACCGTCCTCTACGGGGCAAGCCTCTCCCTGCTCTACCCGCTGCTGGCCTCGGTCATCTACGAGCGCTCGTCGCCGGAGGCCAGATCCGTCAACTCCAACATCATGATGCTCATGTTTGACGCCGGGGGGATCCTCGCCCCTGTATTCGGCGGCCTTGTGATCAACTGTGGGTTCGGCTACCGCGGAGTCGTCACGGCGGCGGCCGGCATGATCACGGCCTGCGGGCTCTCCTGCCTTGCCGACTGCCTGCTCTACGCGCGACGCATGCGCAGGGGGGCCAAGACCAGGGCGCAGTCATAGCCAAAGGCAGTTCCGCCGTCCCATGCCAAGAAGGCAGGGACGGCGGAAGCAGGAGATCAATCCACGCACCCGCATGGGGAGCGACGCTTCAATCCACGCCCTCGCATGGAGGACGACTTTGGGCCACCATGACGCAAACAGGGCACGCAGGCCAAAGCCTGAGCGTACGATCTGAGACGGTGAGCGCGGGGAAAAAGCTGAACGAAACCGACGTGCTAGAACGAATGCCGCACCGTCGTCTGCGCCAGATCCAGACGCTTGTCATGGTGTCCAGCGGGCTTGGCGCCGGCAGCCGGATAGCCCATGGGGAAGATGGCCACGGGAACGATGCTGTCAGGCATACAGAAGGTCGATTTCAGCGTCTCGGGGTCGAAGTAGCCGACCCAGGTGGCGCCGAGCTCCAGGTCATGGATGGCCAGCATAAGGTGCGTGGCGACGATGGCTGCGTCCACCTCGCCCATGTCGTGCCCGTCGTAGGAACGCTTCCAGCTGACCGTCCTGTCGTAGCAGACCACAAGCGCCATGGGAGCGTGTAAGGTGTACTTGTTGCATCCGGCCAGCTTGGCCATGTCTTCGGCCGTGTCCAGCACGAGCACGCGCTGGGGCTGGTAGTTGACGGCCGTTGGCGCCAAGCGCCCCGCCTCGAGCACCTTGTCCACCAGTTCCGGCTCCACGGGCCGGGGATCAAACTGGCGCACGGAATAGCGCTCCCTGATCAGTTCCCTGAATTCCATGTCTTCCTCCTTGGGGCGCGCAGGCCCCGCCTGCGGGACAGCCTACTCGACGACCTGGGACGGCGAGGTGAGCACTATCTCGGGCACGCCCTTGTACTCCTTGACCGTTCCCGTCGTGCACAGATTCTGACCCGGGGCGAAATCGGCCAGATTGAACCGGCTCTGGTCGGACTTGAAGATGACGTTTGTGAAGCGGTGCTGGGGATAGTGGCCACCAAAGTTGATGAAGAAGGCCTTGCCGGCCTGCTTGGTCTGGGAAATCGTGCCGCAGAAAGTCACCCGCTGGCCAACGTAGAGGCCGACGTTGGAGACGTTGACCACGGTCTCCATGGCTTCGGCGCGCACGGCCAGCGCCAGCAGGGCCGCAAAGGCCACGAAGGCAAGCGCTCGCTGCATCATGTTGATCCTCCTTTGCGGGAGCCGCGACAGCTCTGGACCAGCTCCCCGCCCTCAGGACGGCAGCCTGCAGGCCGCTTCCCGTATGCTCCCTGATAGTACGGAGCGCAAAGCCCGTCAAACAAGACGACCCGATGCCCCACCTGCCAGAGACTCCAGATTGAAAAGGCGGGACAGCACGCCTGCGGCTTGGATTTCGGCCTCGCCGCAGCGGCCGTCTTCGCCTGTGGAAGAAAGGAGTTCATCGACGAACGTCCGGACTTGCCGGGCGATGGCATCCGTCAGTTCAACGGAGGCATCGGGATCGACGATGTCGCACAGCCGGACTATGTCGGCCTTGTGCTTTCTGATGTTTTTCTTGTCTCTGCCGTGCTTGACTTCCAGGGCATTCAGGTTGCTGCAGGCGATGATCTTCAGAGCGATCAGATGGCTGGCGGACACGACGGACAGCCCGTCAACGACCTGCTTTCCGGAAACGACAAAGCTGTATGCCTCGTCGTCCAGCAGGATGGCTGACAGATCCGACATGTCTCCGTCCATTGGGATTTTTGCGATTCTACCGCCGTCTGGAGCCGGCCCCAGCGAGTCGGGCCTGGGGGAGAAGATCTCGATAAGCTCCGGATACCCGGCAACCGCCGGCCGGCTAAAGCGGTACAGATGCGGCTTCTCCCCCTGTTTCAGGGACTGGTACCGTCCGTTCCCGATGAATTGCCAGAACCTCTCGCAGAAGCCCCGATCCAGCCCTTCGGAATCGAAGACGAGCACCAAGTCGACGTCCCGGGTTCTTCTGAAATCTTCGGCTCTGTCCCTTTTCGTGGGGGCGGGGCGGCTCCGGCGCCAGTCTAAAAATTCTCGTGAAGTGTCGTTGCCTGCTCGCCTCGCCCATCTTTGAAGACAAGCATGCCACGGCCTGCACGCTGCCGCGAGCGAAGAGGAGCTCCATGCGAAATGATGCATGTCGAAACTTTCGCGCCAGGCTCGGGCCTGCTCATGGCTCTGCCGTGCCGAAAACTGGGCGTGACAGGCTTCAGGAGCTGAAGGCTAGCCTTCTCCTGTTTCAGTGCCAACGCAAAAGAGCGTGGCAGCAACTACGCGGCTTCAGCGTCTACCCTGAATTTCATGCCGCCTTTCAATCTGAACAAAGGATGCCTGACTGATGTTCCTGCATTCATATCGAGAAGCTTGAGAAAAAAATATCTGTCGTCAGGTATGCCATACGCCATTCTTCTAATTGTTTTTATCTTGTTATTGACTCCTTCTATCTTTCCAGAAGTAAGATTAAATTCTGCATGTGTGACAATCCCATCCATATGATTTTTAATTAGTTTCGCAAATCTCTTGAGATGCCTGTCTTCCGACTCCTCGCATAGCTCGACAATCCAGTTTAGCTCCTCAACCATCTCTTCCCTTATCAATGTAGAAAAGGCACGCTTCAACGCTTCCTTGACGAAGTCGCACGTCATCAGCAGCCTGTTTTGCTGGATGAGAGTTTCGTAAATTTTAAATGGACTTTCTTTCTTGTTCTTCTCAGATTCTTTATTTTTTTTTGTGCAAGTCCCATCAATATGGATTGGTCTG
>JAEEGG010008265.1_pt1 | contig 23669 bp, 19 predicted proteins | sample 9134161 | NCBI WGS metagenome assembly JAEEGG01 (sample SAMN16246543, study PRJNA631951) | gut metagenome | biome: gut microbiome; feature: rumen; material: CR-attached | host: Bos | place: Iran: Karaj | collected 2018-10
AAGACAAACCAGCTTCAAGATCTATCGCCGTTCCATTAGAGAAATAATAAAGAGGTTGGTCAAAACCGACTGAGCCTCCAAAAGTATATCCAGTTCCCTGACGGCCATTATTGTTAAAGTTAAAAGTGAATTTGTCCCCTTCAGCAAATAATCCCACATAATATGCCCGCCAATCCCGTGCTTTTTTAGTCCGAATACCTGACAAATGTCTGCGACGGAAATAACTTAGATTGCTTGATAGCCAATTGATAGTGGTATCTCGACTTTCTACATTCCTGCGATATCGAGAGGATAAAAACGTCCTCCAATATTTCCTAAATTCGACTTTCAATTGTAATGTGTTAAACACAAAGCGAGGTGCAACCTTATTAAACAAGGCTGGACGATATTTTGCATGAATTCCTAATGAATAACGACTGGTCTCCCGACCAGAGAGGTCAAATTCCACACCAATGTTAGGCATTGCTATGGCCCAATCGATGACATTCGTATGGAAGGAGAAACGTTTGCCAAAGCTGACAATACTATCGCGGTCGTTCCAGTTAATCTGATGTACAACACTGTCTGATGGTACAGGCGACTCCCTTGCATTCATCTGAATACAAGCAAAGACCTGTAGCATGAACACCAAAGCGATGATGTGTCGTAGCATAACTGCTGTCTTAATAGATCTTAGCAGCCAACAGTTCCCGGATTTAGCTATAATGTTTAATAATGGATACCAGCAACATATCAAAAAAAGACGTGGGAACTCTCTTGCTGCTCATCCCACCTCCTGAGGCTTCTCGCATTGCCCGATATTGTAGAACGAGCAACGCAGAAGCCCACGCCGATATGTAATAGCCCCTAACACCTAATGTTACATTATAAAAAAACATTATGGTATAAAGGATGTCTATTAACACATCCCGAGGACATCTACCGTTGCCTCATCCTTGACAATATCTGAGATTTTGCGAGAATTTCAGGAAGTCAATGGACAAGACGCTTGTAAACGCCTTTATGTATGTTGTGACTCTTTCCCACCCAAACCCGCCACAGCAGATTATCCATACTGGAATTGGCCGCCTTGGCTCGGCGCGGGCAATCTATACATTTAGGCCTCATGAACACGTTCAAAATGCCAAAAGAGGTTATAGACTTCAAGAGTCGGGCGCAAAGGTACGGCAATTATTTCACATAAAGAAAATATTTCGCAACTATTTTACAAAATGGGTTAAAAAATACATTTTTTTAGAAATGAGTGCCTTTAATAGATTTCAATCCATCGGATAGCGTACGCCCCACTTGCGGCGTAGGTTATCCATGAGTTGCATGATATAGAGCGTTTCGTCGAGGGGCATCTCCCGAGGTTCGAGCAGGCCGTCGAGCAACGCCTGACGACAAGCGAGGAACTGGTATTCGTAGCCCGTAATCTGTTGGGGCACGCATATTGTCTCGACATAAGTACGGTCGGGACCGTTCACGGTGATGGTCTGCGGATTATTGATATTGTCGATGATGAGGTTGCCTCGGGTGCCGGCGATGACGCCAATGTTGTCGCCCACACAGGCGGCTGACGACTGCACGTTGGCAAGCGCTCCATCCTTGAGTATCAATGTGATAGCATTAGTCAGGTCCATGCCCGTATCACTCTTGACGCATTGACCATCCATCCGGACGATGTCGCTGTCGGTGAACATACGGACGAAGTTCAGAGCATACACACCCAGGTCCAACAACGCGCCGCCACATAGGTCGGGCCGCATGATGCGTTCCTTGTTGCCCATCGAATAACCCAAGGTAGCGGTGATGAGACGGGGCGTACCGATGCGCCCGTCGGCCAAGAGTTGTCTAACCATCTGAACCGCAGGCTGATAGCGCGTCCAAATAGCTTCGGCGAGGAAAACTTTCTGCTGTCGCGCCAGAGCGATGACCTCCTCCGTCTGTCGGGCATTGGCCATGAACGCCTTCTCCACCAGACAAGGTTTGCCCGCCAGCAATGCCTCGCGCGTCACATCATAATGGTGCGAGTGCGGCGTGCCGATATAAACCAAGTCCACGTCGGGGTCGGCAATCAAGTCGGCATACGACCCATACGCCTTCGGGATGTTCCACTCGGCAGCAAAAGCGTCTGCCTTTTCCTGGGTGCGCGACCCGACGGCATAAGCCTCACAGAGCGACATCTGACGTAGCGTCATTACCGCCTTCTGGGCTATCCAACCTGTGCCGATAATGCCGACACGCAAGATGTTGTCTTGTTTCATGCGATTTGTGTTTTTAGATGGTTATGGGCGCAAATATAGAGACTTTTTCCGACCGCGCCAAATAATTGAGTAAAAAATCTCCCGAAGGCCCGACAAAACAAGCCATTGCTTTCTTTCAATACCATGTGACAAAACCCCTATTAAAGAAACAAATACAAGCCAGCAACCACAAAAAGTTGCCCATTCATTTGGTAATGTGGTGCATGTACCGTATTTTTGCAGCTCAGAAAAACAAGGCAATCATGGCAGACAACTTTTTGGAACGACAATATGCCGCCTACGAAGAGCGGAAAAAGCAGTTGGGCAAACCGAAACCCAAGTGCTCCGTCAAGTTCTATACCCGTCCCGGCAAACCTCAAACAAAGACAGACAACGTTGCTGCCCCTTCGACCGAAACTAACCCAAACAATACAAAATAAATCACCCCACTCATGGATATGAGAAAACTATTACTTTGCGCATTCCTGCTGTCGGCAACCTCGTTGTTGGCAAAATCCTACGAATCTTACAGCAAAAAAGAGATCACTTGGGAGAGCCGCCCACTCCAGTTGGACGACTTCCTGGGCAAGCGTGCCAAGAACGACACCATGGCCTATCGCCTCTATTGGAAGATTCAGTCATCGGCCAAAAAAATTCGTGTTCCCTGGGGCCGACTCACCTACATGAAAACGGAGCTGTGGATGGACCAGAACAAATCCTTCATCGAGAAGAACCTGCAGACGCCCGAGATGTTGCGCTACTGCCAGACCTCGTTCAACCTGCTGGAGTACTATCGTCGCAAGACCAACCAGGACTTGCTTGCCAACCCCGACGCCCAGTTTGATGACGTCTTCAACTTCTACTTCAGCCAGCACAGCGAAAAGGACGCCGAGATGGCCGACAGCACCCATTTCGGTCAGAATACCGAGGTGATGGACCGCTTTGCCGCCGAGGTTGATTCCCTGTTGGCCACTCCAGACATTGACCCACAGCAGATTCCATTGGGCAACAGATTTGGTTCGTTCGACGTCCACTTCGGCTACAACTACAGTTACACCAACAACGACTTTTACACCAATGCGCCATCGGGTTTCAAGATGGGTTCCGACTGGGAATACAAACGCTATCTTGTTGGTTTTGACATCTGTAGCAACTTCCGCGCCAAGAGCAAACAGTACTACAAAAGCAAAGATGGCCCAATCGTGAAAGGCGAGGAGGTGGATGCCACGCAGGTCCTCATGCAGGCTGGTTATCTGGTCAATCCATCGGGCAAGAACAGCTTCTATCCTATGCTCTGCATTGGCGAGGCCCGCATGAACAGTCGAGACAAATATACCGACGAGAATAACAAGGAGCATACCCCGAGCCGCTCAGGTTTCTGTTTCGGTATCGGTTGCCGTTACGACGTGCCGATATTTACCCACACCCATGTTTACAATGGCATGGCCATTTACAGTTGGGGCAGTAACTATCGCACCACTGCCAACCAGCAATTCTTTGCCTTGCAGGTGAAACCAAGCATCCTTTTTTCCAAGTTGAAAGACAGCAAAGGCTTCTACCCAATATTCAATCTTTCGTTTAGCATTACTATGGGCTACAAGGCATTTGCCAACAAGATTGAATAAGGGTTTTCATACATAATTATTGAAAGAATAATAAGGGGAGTAAAAAAGCAAGAAGAACATGGGCAAACCGAAGCCCAAATGTTCCGTGAAGTTTTATACCCGTCCCGGCAAGAAAGTTCAACCAGATCCATCATTAACCCAAGAATAAAACGCTTATGAAAAACCTGTTTCGTATGGCAGCTCTGCTGCTGACCGTTGCGGCTCTCGCAGCCTGCACTCGCACCAAGGAGGCCGCCCTGGCCGACATGGAAGAATTGTACAACAAGACATCTGCCAAATGCAGTCAATATACTGCGAAGGATTGGAACCGATTTGAGAAGGAACTCCAAGACATCGAGGCGGACATCGCCAAATACGAGTATTCGGCTCAGGAGAAAATCCAACTTGGCAAACTCCGTGTGAAGTGTGCCGCCCTCAGTGTCCAGGGCAAGGCCGTCCAAGCCAAAGAGGCGGCTGCCGATGCTGCCGAAGACGTCTCCAAAGCAGCCAAGAAGGCGGCCAACGAAATCTCCGATGCCGTAGAGGACGCTGCAGACAACATCTCCGACGCTGCCAAAGACTTCAAGAAAGCGATGGAAAAATAATATTTAGGCCTGTTCTAATGTCATGTTGAGCGAAGCGAAACATCTCTGTATTGACTGCTAATGCGTCTTAAGATTCTTCGCGATGAACAGAATGACAATTAATAGAAGTCCCCTTTAGTATTTAATATTTAGTATTTATCCTAATAACGGTACGCGAGTCTTCACTCGCGTACCGTTATTAGGATTCTCTTTGGTCCATCGTCGTGCACCTCACAGATGCTGCGCAAAGGCGAAGATACTTGTTGTGTACCGCTTCAATTCTTTTTCCAACGCTGCTTCCTGACCATCAAGCATAGCGTTCAGGCGGGCATGGAAGCGCGGACTGTGATTCATCTCCAACGTATGGGTCAGCTCATGGAGCATGACGAGGCGTTGCAGTCGCTCGGGCAGGAGCAAGGTGTAGAGCGATAGGTGGATATGATAATCGGACTGGGATGACCAACCGAACAGACCACGTTGCTGTTTCCTTCCGCAACTGCCCCACCGACCGTGGGCGGCATTGATGCGAACGTCGGCAAACGGCAGGTCAAACTGTTGCGACAAGGCGCGCAACCGGGCAGGCAAGATACCTCGGGCGTAACTACGAATCTGTTCGGTGATGACTTTCTCCAACCATGCCTGTACCCCCTCGCCGTCGAAATCATAATCGGCAGGTCCGACCAACGTGACGTGCCCACGGTCCTTGGTAAGGCGGAACTTCCCGTCGCGCAAAGTGGCATCGGGTTGCAAGTCGATGGTGATGTCCTCCGACTCCAGGCGGAAGTTCCAGTCGATGTGCCGCAACTCAGGTTGCTGGGAGGGCGACTTGGTTGCTTTCTCCCACAGTTTCAACAACTTAGGACGCATCCGCTCAATGCTCTCCCGCAGTTCCCGTTCCGTGCACCTCGGTGGTAGGGTGACGACCATTTGACCCTCCCTCACCCGAAAGGTAAAGCCCCTGGCTCGACTATTCTCACGGAGCAATATCTCTCCAAAGTCAGTATCTACGATTGACGTCATCCGTTTTTGAATATTACTTACGGAACTCAATTATCAATTGCCAATTTGATTTGTAACTACCTTACACATTACTCTTTACTCTCTACTCTTTCACAACAGCGGCAATGGCACTGGCCATTGCCGCTGTTGTGAGTTAGTGCGCCACCAACCAGTTGTCGCCACTGCCGCAGTCGGCAATGAGGGGAACGGACAGCGGGCAGGCTGCTGCCATCTCCTCCAGCACCAGTTTCTGCAATGCAGGCAGTTCGGCAGCAGGTACCGAGAAGTTCAATTCGTCGTGCACCTGGATGAGCAACTTGGCATGCAGACCCTCCTGCTTGATGCGGCGGGCGATGTGGACCATGGCAATCTTGATGATGTCGGCAGCCGTACCCTGGATGGGGGCGTTGATAGCATTGCGTTCAGCGTAACCGCGCACGGTGGCATTGGCCGAATGGATATCGGGCAACATACGTTTGCGGCCAAAGAGGGTCTCGACGTATCCCTTCTCGTGCGCCACGGCAATACACTTGTCCATGTACTCCTTCACCTTCGGATAGGTGGCAAAGTACCCGTCTATCAACTCCTTCGCCTCGGTGCGCGAGATGTTCAATCGGCTCGCCAATCCGAACGAGGAGATACCGTAAATGATGCCGAAGTTGGCAGTCTTGGCCTTGGTACGTTGCAACTTAGTGACCTCGTCCAACGGCAGGTGATAGATCTTGGCAGCCGTAGCACGATGAATATCCTCGCCCGACAGGAAGGCCTCCACCATGTTTGGATCCTGACTGAGGTGCGCCATCAGACGGAGCTCAATCTGACTGTAGTCGGCGCTGAAGAACACCTCGCCCGGGTCGGGAACGAAGGCCTTACGCAGCACGCGGCCCATCTCGTCGCGCACCGGAATATTCTGTAGGTTCGGGTGACTGGACGAGAGTCGACCCGTGGCCGTGATGGTCTGGTTGAACTGCGCGTGGATGCGTCCTGTTCGAGGGTTCACCTCCAGAGGCAACGCCTCGATATAGGTGCTGAGCAACTTCTTCACCCCGCGATAGGCGAGGATGTCGTCGATGATCTCGACCTTCTTCTCGTTGTCCAACACCTTGTTACGCAACTGCTGGAGAATCTCCTCCGCCGTACTGCGCGACTTGCCCTTGGGGTCCATCTTCTGTTCGTCGTACAGCACCGTGGCTACCGCCTTGGGCGACAACGGGTTGAACGGATGACCCACCAGTTCGGCCAGGCGGTTGTCCAACCGTTGCAACTCCTCCTTGAGTTCCGACTCCGACTCTTTCAATGCCGAGGCATCCAGACGCACGCCCGTCAACTCCATTTCGGCCAACACGCACACCAGGGGCATCTCGATGTCGCTGAACAGCTTCTCCATCCCCTCCGACTGCAACATCGGAGCAAAGGTCCGATAGAGCTGGAACGTCACGTCGCTGTCCTCGCAACAGTATTCGGCCACCTGCTCGACAGGGCAGTCGCGCATGGTGCGTGGTGCCGCGTTGGTCGGCTCCTCCTCCACCTGGGCAAAGAGGTCCTCGACATACGTCGGTGCCTTCGGCTGACCGTCGCCCTCCAACAGGGCCGAGGTCGGAATGGGTGTATAGTGCAGATAGACCTCACTCAAGTGGTCCATGTTGTGCGGCTGTTCGGGCTCCAACAGGTAGTGGGCTATCATGGTGTCAAAACAGGGTTCCGCCACCTCCAGCCCATACCGACGCAACACCGAGTAGTCGTACTTCAGGTTCTGTGCCACCTTGAGCACCTTGCCGTTCTCCAACAGCGGACGCACCTCTTCGACGATGCTCTGTGCCGCTTTCGGGTCGGCCGGAACGGGGATATACCAGGCCCGATGGTCGTCGATGGCGAAACTGATGCCCACCAACTCGGCCTCCATCACATTGGTCGATGTGGTCTCGGTGTCGAAGGCAAAAGCGGGCACCGACCCGAGTTGCTGCACCAAGGCGGCACGCTGGGCAGCGGTGGTGCAGATAGTATATTGATGAGGCACATCGGACAGGTGCGACATCGGCAGTGCCGGCTTTTCGGCCTCCTCCTGCTCCGATGGCATGACCGAGGCAAACAGGTCGCCGCTGGGTGCGGGGGTGGCCGACGGCTTCACCTTGTCGCGCAGTTGGCGGAACTCCAGTTCGTCGAAGATCTGGTACAACGCCTCGTTGTCGGGCTCCTTCAACCGCAACTGTTCGGGGTCGATAGTCACCCCTGGCACCGTTCGGCAGATGGTGGCCAGATACTTGGAGTCGCGTATCTGCTGGGCGTTGTCGAGCACCTTGGCAAACATCGTCTTCTTCATCTGGGGCAACTCCTTCTGTCCCTGAGCAGCCGCCTCTTCCACTTGGCGCAACATCTCGTCGATGCTGCCGAAATCCTCAATCAGCTTCTGTGCCGTCTTGGGTCCCACGCCCGGACAACCTGTGATATTGTCGGCCGAATCGCCTTGCAGGCCCAGCATGTCGATGACCTGTGCCGTGTTCTGCAAGCCATATTTGGCCAGCACGGCAGGCACGTCCAATATCTCGTAACCCGGTCCGAAGCTCTTCGGTTTGAAGATGCGGCTACGCTCCGACACCAACTGGGCATAGTCCTTGTCGGGCGACATGAGGAAGGTGTCGTACTCCCCCGCCTCGTCGGCCAACCGCGCCAACGTACCGACCACGTCATCTGCCTCGTAGTTCGCAACCTCGAAGATTGGGATACGGTACGCCTCGATGATTTTCTTGATCCAAGGCACCGCCACCGTGATGTCCTCCGGCTGAGCTTCACGCTGCGCCTTGTAGGTCGGGAACTCTTTATGTCGGAACGTGCCTCCCTTCGGGTCGAAGCACACGGCAATGAGGTCGGGCGTCAGCAGGTCGTCGAACCCGGGCATCTTCTGCCCGCTCAGCACATCCTGCAACGTCTTGACAAAGCCATAGATGGCACCCGTGTTCACGCCCTTGCTATTCACCAGGGGCTTCGATATAAAACCATAGTAGGCTCTGTAGATCAATGCGTAAGCATCGAGGAGGAAAAGTCTTTTCATTTTTCACTTTTCATTTTTAATTTTTCCTGGGCCCGTCCTGCCGTCGTCGTCCCGTAGTTGCGTTCTTTTTCCGTTCTTTTTGCTTTCTTTTTTGGTTCTTTTTCGTTCTTTTGGAAGAACGGACCAAGACCGCAACACGACCGGACCCATTCCGAAGGTTGAACGACAGTGAATGAGGGGGGCGTGGGAGGTCCCCGGGTCCAATGACGCCACAAAGATAAACAACTTTTTCGAGATAGACAACAATGTGCTATTAAAAACGAAAATAATCCACAGAACGTCGAGAAGAAAAGAATGAATATGACGAATATATACTATTTATGCTAAATTCAAGCAAAAAGTTATAAAAATACCGAAAATTAGGCAATTTTCTACTTTTTTTGCAATTTAACGTAAAAAAGTTATAAAAATATTTGGTAGTTGTTGAAAAAAGTTATATCTTTGCACCGCGAATTTGAAACCAAGACGCATATTAGTTAATTTTTAATGTATATAGTTCTTTAATCCAAAAACAATTCAATCATGGACGCAAAGAAAGTTCTTGAGAATCTGAAGCAGAGATTCCCTAACGAGCCAGAGTATCATCAGGCAGTAGAAGAGGTCCTCGGCACCATCGAGGAGGAGTACAACAAGCATCCTGAGTTCGACAAGGTCAACCTCATCGAGCGCCTCTGCATTCCGGATCGTGTTTATCAGTTCCGTGTCACTTGGATGGACGACAATGGTAACATCCAGACCAACATGGGCTACCGTATCCAGCACAACAATGCCATTGGCCCTTACAAGGGTGGTATCCGCTTCCACAAGTCCGTTAACTTGGGCATCCTCAAGTTCTTGGCTTTCGAGCAGACCTTCAAGAACTCTCTGACCACTCTCCCAATGGGTGGTGCCAAGGGTGGTTCCGACTTCTCTCCACGTGGCAAGTCAAGCGCCGAGGTTATGCGTTTCTGCCAGGCCTTCATGCTTGAATTGACCCGCCACATCGGTCCTGACTGCGACGTTCCAGCTGGTGACATCGGCGTAGGTGGTCGCGAGGTAGGTTACATGTTCGGCGCTTACAAGAAGTACACTCGTCAGTATCAGGGCGTCCTCACGGGCAAGGGCATCGAGTTCGGTGGTTCTCTCATCCGTCCTGAGGCTACTGGTTATGGTACCGTTTACTTCCTCCGCGCTATGCTCAAGACCAAGGGTCAGGAGATCAAGGGCAAGAAGGTGCTCATCTCTGGTGCCGGTAACGTTGCTCAGTATGCTGCCGAGAAGGTCCTCCAGTTGGGTGGTATCCCAATGACCATGTCCGACTCTGACGGCTACATCTACGATCCAGAAGGTATCGATCGCGCTAAGTTGGACTACATCTTCGACCTCAAGCAGGTACAGCGTGGTCGTATCAAGGAATATGTTGACCAGTATCCTAACGCTAAGTATGTCGAGGGCAAGAAGCCTTGGTTCGAGAAGGCCGACATCGCCCTGCCTTGCGCTACTCAGAATGAGCTCAACGAGGAGGCAGCTAAGGCATTGGTTGCTAACGGCGTAATCGCTGTTTGCGAGGGTGCTAACATGCCTACCACTCCAGGCGCTATCAAGGTATTCCAGCAGGCCAAGATCCTCTACTCTCCAGGTAAGGCTTCTAACGCAGGTGGCGTATCTGTATCTGGTCTTGAGATGTCACAGAACTCAGAGCGTCTCTCTTGGACCGCTGAGGAGGTTGACGCTAAGTTGCTCTGGATCATGGAGAACATCCACGAGAACTGCGTCAAGTACGGTACCGAGGCCGACGGCTATGTCAACTACGTGAAGGGCGCTAACGTTGCCGGCTTCATGAAGGTTGCCAAGGCTATGATGGCTCAGGGCGTATTCTAAATCGAAAAAATGGATCAATTCTAAATAACTCAAGGGTATAGTTGAGTGAAGCGATCCAACTACTAAATATTAACTCTGCTATGGAGGGTGCACCTGTCAAGGCGCACCCTCTTTTGTGGTTGGAGGAAGGATATCGGAGTAATCAGAATACTCGGAGTAATCGGAGAACTCGGAGTAATCCAAATAATCAGAAAAAACCATCGGAGTATGCCGATTTCTCAGCATACTCCGATGGTTCCTATCTTTATAAGGTCATATAGCACACTCGGCCAAAGAGCGACATCCAGTCCTTGCAGAGTTGGTAGCTGTGTTCGTCCTCACAGATCCAAAGGACTTTGGCTCGGATGGAGGCATCGACCACCGGGTGCGGTGCTCCGCCATCGGTAAGAATGATAATGCCGTCGTAGTCATTGTGGTCCCGAACGTAGTCGAAGATGGGTTGGAAACTGGTGCCGCCGCGCCCTTTGATTTCTACCCGTCGGGAGGCTTTGCGCAACGGAACGACCTCGCGCAAGGCGCTGTCGAACTGCACGCTGTCGATATGGTCAATGCCATAACGGAAGAAACGGTTGATGACTCCGTAAAAGTAGGTCAACGTGCGGTCGGAGATGGAACCACTCACATCGACCGCCACCAGGAGACGGGTGTCGAACTTGCGGACCGACCCCATCTGGTCGAAACCTGTACGGCGGTTGGGTCGCATACGGGTGAGACGTCGTTTGCTCGACAGGATATGTCCCCTAAAACCTTGCATGATAAGGCGATAGTCGATGCGCGACTGGGTGGAGGCCTGTATCATCTGCACCACGTTGCCAGGGATGGTCCCCCAATGGGAGAGGGTCTTGATGAGGTCGTTGATGTCTTGTACGGCCAAGGCATCCTCGCGCCACAGGACGGAGGAATCGCGCCACGCGCCGTCGTCATGGTCATCGGAAGATGAGGTCGCCCCTTGACTATCGGAAGACGAGGTCGAAGTCTCGTCCTGAGAGGCCTCGGAAGGTGATTCCGTCTTGTCATCCTCCCCCGCTCCTTGTTCCAACTGCTCCTCGATGCGTCGGGCATACCACTCGAAGTGCATTCCTTCGTCCAAGTGGAAATCGCTGGGTCGGGCATACGCGAAAGGCTGTGACGCTGGCGTATTGGAGGTCGGCAATCCGTACGAAGAAAGGGCGCAGTCACTACCTAATCGCTTGGCAGTCAGACTACACCCTTCGGGTTGTCGCTGATAGGGATGCTTCATGAAGATACGGAGCAGTTCGATTCGCAACAGTTGCTCGATATCGGCCAAGGTGCGTCCCTTCAACAAGGCGGGATTATACTCGATGCGATGTTGCCCACTACGCACGGCGCACTGCATGGCGAAGTTCTCCTCCAGCGGATGTGTGCAATACAGACTGAAGAAGGCCGGTTCGCGTAGGAACCATTGCTCCGAGATGCGTCGAAAGATATCTTGCATAATATGGACCCCCTCGCAAAAGTATAATGATCAAAAATGGGTCGAGTTAGGAAGTTTTCAAAATAATAATCCCCCTCCCTCTAAGGGAGGGTTGGGGAGAGTCCCCCTCACAACTTTGCAATGAATTTCATCAACTTATCATATACCTTCGGCGTATGGTCGAGGAGGAAGAGGATCGCTTTTTGGTAAGCTCCTTTGTCATAGACCGATGCGAAGTGGGCCAAGGCCTCGGTGCTCTTCGACTTGGAGAGCAAGGTGTAATAGGCAGTGAGGTTGGCGGCTACCGTCTCCACCTGATTGGGTTGGATGTCGCCCGCCTCCAAGAAACGGAAGATGCCCTCGTTGACCATCGCCAACTGGTGCAACTGGTATTTCTGGAGCACCATTTTGTGACGGTCGAAGTCGAGCAATACCTCCATGCCGCTCAGCACTTTGGTGTGACTGATCGAGGCAAAGAACTGGCTCGTGGCGGCGGTACCGACAATGCCTGCCACCATCTTCCGGTGCACTTCACGCAAGTCCTCCTGTCCCAACAGGAGGTCGGACACCTTCTTCCAAGCACGGCGGTCGGGACTCTTTTCCAAGCCGGTGTCGATGCCCTCTTTCTGGCCCTCGTTGCCGTCCAGCCAAATAGGTTCGGCTTGAAGGAACTGTCGGACGCGGTAATCCAACTTGTTCTGCTCTGCCCACAACAACCACTCGGCAGCGGTCGGCTGGAACTGGTAGATGTTGAAGCGCGACACCAAAGCGGGGTCGAGGTCGGTGACCTGATATTCCTCACCCGCATTGACCGCAGCAATGACCCGACTGCCTGCCGGAAGGGCTCTACCTGCCAGTTTGCGGTTCAACGCTAAGTCCATGATGGTCTGCAACACCTCGGGTCGAGCGCGGTTCAACTCATCCAGGAAGAGCACGATAGGTTGGTCCTCCTCGGGCCACCAATAGGGGGGCATGAAGACGGTGCGACCAATCGTCTTTTCCCCATCCGACTGCATCGGACGCGGCAAACCGATGAGGTCGCCGGGGTCGGACATCTGCCCCAGGAAGAGTGCCACGACACGCATGTGGCGCTGCTCGAAGTAGTGGGTCAATATCTCCGACTTGCCGATGCCGTGCCGTCCCACCAACATGATGTTCTGGGCAGCAGGCGTCGCGTCGAGTATCTCCAGGAGTTCTTGGGTATTGATATTAATCATTGCGTGAGGTTTAGGAGAACCTTAGGTTATGAGGTGGTAAGGTTCTAAGGTCTTGAGGTTATGAGGTTTTGCAGCAGATTACATTTTCACGCCATTGAGCAATGCCTTGACATCCATGCGTTTCTTGCCGGGGAACTGGAGTTCGTCCAACGAGAGGATGCCGTCGGCACAACCGAGGTGAATGTAGGTCTTGCCGTCGGTATCCATCTTTCCGACGGGGAGCGAACCAGCCAACTTACTGGCTTTGAACACCTTGACGGGAGCAACCTCTTCGCCCGACGAGAGGGTGAGAGTGGTCCATGCGGCGGGGTAAGGAGAAAGACCGCGCACTTGATTGTAGAGTTGTTCGCACGTGCGGTTCCAATCCAACTGACAGGTCTCCTTGAAGATCTTCGGAGCGGGACGCAGCTCGGCAATACCCGTGGCCGATACAAGGTCGGACATCAAGGTCTCCTGGTCGATAGTCGGGATGCGGTTGATGTCGCCCTCAGCGGCAAGGACGAGGTCCACGGTACGACACACCAGTCCTTTGCCCAACTCCATGAGTCGGTCATGCACCGAACCAACATTCTCGTCGGGCGCAATGTCCATCTCTTCTTTCAAGATGATGCGCCCCGTATCAATCTCGTGGTCCAGGAAGAAGGTTGTGGCACCCGTTTTTCGGTCACCATTCATCACCGCCCAGTTGATAGGTGCGGCACCTCGATACTGAGGTAAGAGGGCAGCATGGAGGTTGAACGTACCGCATCGCGGCATATTCCAAACCACTTCGGGCAACATACGGAACGCCACAACTACTTGCAAGTCAGCCTTCCAGGCACGCAAAGCCTCCAGAAAAGTCTCTTCCTTCAACTTCTCGGGTTGCAGCAACGGGATATCATGCGCCAAGGCATACTCCTTGACGGGACTGAACTGCACCTTGTGACCACGTCCCGCCGGTTTGTCGGGCATGGTGATGACACCCACTACGTTATATCCACCCTGCACCAGGGCATCCAACGATGGCACCGCAAAGTCCGGCGTACCCATATATACGATGCGTAAATCTTGCTTATTCATAATGTTCGATATTTGTTTGATTAATAAGGTTGGTCATAGTGAATTAATTTCGACCAACAATTTATGGTGAACGGCGCCTTAATCCCTTTAGTGAAGAGCATCTCAATCCCTTACTCTTTCATCATCTTGGCAGGACCATCGAAGGCACAGATTTCAGCCGCCAGGGCATTGAGATTGTGAAAACGGCTATAGTCAGAATCGGCTGGCACGTCGGCCACTGGTGCCATGTCGTCCAGGCCCCAGGGTGCCAGGATTAAGAGACTACCTCGTGCACAAGCCTCGAAGCGCCGTCTTTCGGGTTTCCAATAGCGGCCGATAGGCTCTTTCTGTATATGTATGAGGGGATAACCTCGTTCGAGGCATTCCTCTTTCATCAACTGTTCGCCGCGTGACACACCCGGCGTGACGATAACGGTAGCCCCTCGCAATATAGCTTCGCGCCATGCCTCGCGTTGCCGGACATAGTCCTCGGTCGTTTCATAAGGCTCTCGGCTGACAGGATGACGTCGATGACAGAATACCTGCACCCGATTGGGCCAACGCAGCAAGTGGAGATTACCAAATGCGCCATAACTGCGGTCGCCAATCTGCACATGCAAGCTGCGGCGCATCACATCTGGCAAGAGGCGACGCAAGATGGCGCGACGGGGATTATCGTGCACGTAGGCAATCATTGCTGCCCGATGGCGATCATCCAGGCATACCGTGTCATCGTAGTTCTCGTCAAAGAGCGGCCGTCTTTCTGGTCCCACCCGCGCGTAATATTCTCGCCGTTGGCGCTTGGAGAGGCTGTTAATCAAGGCCCCCTCGGTGCCATGTTGCCGGGCTTTTACCTGGAGCCAAACCGGCGCCTCCGGACCGAAGCAATCGACCGATATTGGTCGATTGCAGGACGACTCAAGCCCCTGTTGCTGTTGCCAATGCTTGGTGCAAACCGACTTAAATGCCTGCACGATATCGCCCAGACACCGCTGCATCGGGGCCAATACCTGTATCACGCCATGGAAATGATCGGGCATACACACCCCCGCCAATACCTGCACCTGATGGCCGTGACGGGCTTGGTGCTCGGGGATGCGCTGCCAATCCTGTTGCACCGCTTCGCCCAACGGGGTCAACTGCACCGCAGGATGAGCCGCATCGTCGTTGAGTCTTGCCAACAATGGCCTACGCTCACTCACCACCAGCGTAATGAGATAAGTGCCCACCCCATAGTAATCGAAGCCTGGGTTGCGCGGGCGATAGGAGCATTCTACTTTGCTCATTACCCTTTACTCTCTACTCTTTCCCCGCGAACTTCGCCTTCAGGTACTTCGCTGTGTACGACGCCTCGCACTGACAGAGGTCACGTGGCGTGCCTTGGAAGACCAGATTACCGCCAGCATCTCCACCCTCGGGACCGAGGTCGATGACATGGTCGGCGCACTTGATGACGTCCAGGTTGTGTTCGATGATGACCAACGTGTGCCCATATTGCAACAGTTCGTTGAAGGCGTCGAGCAGGATGCGCACGTCATGCAGATGGAGGCCTGTGGTAGGTTCATCGAAGATAAATAAGGTGTGTTCGTTGGCCAACAACGTGTCGCGCTTCACGCCGCCCACCAGATAGTAGGCCAACTTAACGCGCTGGTTCTCACCGCCCGACAGCGTGCTCGAACTCTGTCCCAACTTGATGTAACCCAGTCCCACTTTCTGCAACGGCACGAGACGACGCACCACGCTGGGTTCGTCTTTGAAGAACTCTACCGCCTCGTCCACCGAGAGGTCGAGCACCTGGGCAATGTTCAATCCCTTGTACTTCACCTCCAACACATCGCTGTTGAAGCGCTGACCGTGACAAGACTCGCACTCGATGACCAAGTCCGCCATGAATTGCATCTCGACGGTGATAGTGCCTTCACCTTTGCATTCCTCACATCGGCCGCCCTCCACATTGAACGAGAACGTAGCCGGCGTGAAGCCCAACTGCTTCGACATCTGCTGTTCGGCAAAGACACGCCGAATCTCGTCATACGCCTTCAGGTAGGTGGCGGCATTGCTTCGGGTCGATTTGCCAATCGGGTTCTGGTCAATGAACTCGATATGCTGGACGGCCGACACATCCCCCTTGAAGCCGGCAAAGGCACCTGGCGCATCGCCCACCAAGTCCAACTGGCGCAACATACCTCGATACAGGATGTCGCGCACCAGCGTCGATTTGCCCGACCCCGACACACCTGTCACCACTGTCATCACGCCCAACGGAATCCGGACGTTCAGGTTCTTGAGGTTGTTCTGCAACGCTCCGCATATCTCGATGTAACGACTCCACGGACGGGTATGCAGAGGCGGCTCAATCTTCTCGGCGCCAATCATGAAACGCGCTGTGTAGGAGGACGATACATCCTTCCTCTCCGCCGTCTGGACCGATGCCCCGTCGCCCTCCCATTGGAGTTCCGACACCGGACCTTGATACACCACCTCGCCACCGTGCACACCTGCCTCGGGGCCGATGTCAATCAGGTAGTCGGCCGAGCGGATGATCTCTTCGTCATGCTCTACGACGATAACCGTGTTACCCTGGTCACGCAATTCGCGCAACACCTGTATAAGTTGGTCAGTATCACGACTGTGCAAGCCGATGGAGGGTTCGTCCAAGATATACATCGAACCCACCAACGCCGAACCCAACGACGTGGCGAGGTTGATGCGCTGACTCTCACCGCCCGACAACGAGTTCGACAGTCGGTCCAGGGTCAAGTACGACAGTCCCACCTCCTCCAGGAAGTGCAGGCGGTTGCGTATCTCGGTCAACAGGCGTTTGGCGATAGTGCGCTCATGTTCTGTGAGTTGCTCCTCCAACTGAGCAAAGAACGGCACCAGGTCCGACACGCTCATACGCACCACCTCGGTGATTGACTTGCCACCCACCTGGACATAGGTGGCCTCTTTCTTCAACCGGCTGCCATGACAAGTGGGGCATACCGTCTTGCCGCGATAGCGCGCCTGCATCACGCGGTACTGAATCTTGTAGAGGTTCTCGTTCACCATCTGGAAGAAGTCGTCCAATCCATAGACCACCTTCTCCATCCGCGCCTCCTGACTGGTGCCCAACACCGGTGGATACCCCTTCCAGAGCAGGTCTTTCTGCTCCTGCGTCAACTGGTAATAAGGTCGATGAATAGGGAAAGGCTTGCCGTCGCTCAATGTCACTTCCTGACTGCCCTGGATGAAGTATTTCTTCCACTCCCCCATCTTCTCGCCGCGCCAGCACACCACCGCATCCTCCATCACCGAGAGGGCCTGGTTCGGGATGACCAGGTTCTCGTCGATGCCCAACACCTTACCGAAGCCCTCGCACGTGGGACAAGCACCCATCGGACTGTTGAAGTTGAACATCATGTCGGTCGGTTCCTCGAAGGTGATGCCGTCGGCCTCAAACCGCTTGGAAAAGAACGCCTCACGTATCTCCTCGCCCCCTTCGCCGTCGGGCACCCACGCCTTGAGTGTCATCTCGCCGTTGCCCTCGTAGAAGGCCGTCTCCACCGAGTCGCCGAATCGGCTTAGGGCGGCAGCATCCTCGAACGGCATCTTCATACGGTCTATCACCAGGTTGAAGGGTGAGGCCGACACCTCCTCCAGACGGATGAAGCGACCTTCGTTCTCGGCACGCGCAAAACCCGACTTGATCAGCACATCGACATGCTCCTCCAGGGTTCTGCCCTCGGGCACCGTCATGCGTACCAGCAGAGCCACCTTACTGCCCTCAGGCAAGGACTGTGCACAGGCCACGACGTCGGCGGTGGTGTGTTTCTTCACCTCCACCCCGCTCACGGGCGAGATGGTCTTGCCGATGCGGGCATAGAGGAGACGCAGGTAGTCGTATATCTCGGTCGATGTACCCACCGTACTGCGCGGATTGCGCACAATGACCTTCTGCTGTATCGCCACGGCAGGCGGAATGCCCAGGATGTAGTCACACTCCGGTTTGCCCATGCGCCCCAGGAACTGACGGGCGTAGGCCGACAGCGACTCCACGTAACGGCGCTGACCCTCAGCATAGAGCGTATCGAACGCCAACGACGACTTGCCCGAACCCGACAGTCCGGTGATGACCACCAACTTGCCGCGCGGTATCTCCACGTCGATGTTCTTGAGGTTATTGACCCTCGCTCCCTTGATGCGAATGCAGCCGCTATTGCTCTCTTCGTGAGGCACTTGCGCGTTCTGTTGCTGCTGCTTGAGTTGGGCTACGGATGGTGCTGTCTTACTCATATAGAGTTGCTGTCTTGCTTGTTTGGATTACCGATTTTTCCTGCCTCCTCCCTTCGGCTGTCGGGTTGAAAGCAACTGCAAATATACAAATAAATTTCCAAAATCGACCACTCCCCTCCCATATATTTTCAGATTTTCTTCTTTTTTTCTCTAACTTCCTGTCAATCTGTCTGCTGGATATACTAACAAGAAGAGGCGCACCCCGAAAGGCACGCCTCTTGGCTCTATATATAAAACTCGGTCAAAAATCAAATCGCATGGAGAAATTGACAAAAGCCTTGTCCCGTATCGGGTTGATGATATAGCTGGCACTCAATGGCACCATTCGACCGCTTGTCAGACGAAGGTTGTAAGTGTATTTCAGGTCAATATTGACGTTGTTGCAGAAATTGCTGCGGTCATTGTATAAACTGCGGTCATTGCAGAAGCCCAGATTCAATGACAAACGGTTGGCATCCAGAAATTCATACCATGTACCTATCTCTGCATAGGTCGAGTAGGCCTGATGGTCTTCGTGCGAGTCATATTTGTCATCGCCGGCAATCATGGTCGCAATCATAAACGTGAGCGGAAACTTCTTGGGTGCAATGCCCAACGATGCTTCAAGCAAGTGTCTTGTCTCGCCGTGATTAAAATTGGTATAGTCATCTTCGGCCGATGTAAGGTCTGGGAAGTAATAATCGGTCAATCCAACGGTCACCCACTTGTAGTTATAGTCAACGCCGAGGTTCACCTGACTGAACTGTCCATTGGTGGCATATCCCCCTTTGGTATAAGCCCGCCAACCTTTATACTTGTAATACAACTCGGTGAAAACAACGGGTGCCGATTCCGAAACCATCATCTCCTGTCCTCTCCATACATATTTGGTCTGGAGTTCCAAACCGATATGGAAATTAGAAGGACGACGATTGTCCACCAACGAATCTGTTGGTTCGGCAGCATTTGCTACAATTGCCACGAACAACGCAGCAACGGAAAGGATAAGTTTTTTTGTCATAATTAATCTATGTTAGAATTTTTCAACAATGGCTTCATTATTTATTTGATAGTAAATGATGGATGAATATAATGGCTTTCCTCTTTTTCAAGTTTTAATTTCCCATTTAAATACCCTTTCACTTTGATTTTTACGTATTGGTCGTCACATTTAACGGTGCAACCAGCCCAGTAAAGATGTGTCTTATAAGTATATTTATACCCAGTACTCACTTGGATAGTTTCACCTGTATAACTACAATCAAATAAAAGACTTGCATTAGCATCACTTGCCAAAATCTCCCAAGTGACGGTATTCTCATCCCCAATCTCATCATCTTCCTTGTCACAAGAAGAAAACACACAGGATAAGGCACACAACAACAAACCAAATAAAAGCTTTTTCATATCACAATAAATTGAAACAAAGTAAAATAACCCTCTTGAACTACTTCAAATAAGGATTTGCGGGTGCAAAGATAATAAAAAAACAAATACAATATGCATATTTATGATAGATTTTTTCAATAAGGCTATAAGTCATCCTGAACAGTCTGAATCGTTCTGTCGCCCCTTCAGGGCTTAAAGAAATCCGTCGGACAACCATTTCCTTGGCTATCCGACGGATTAACTGTTTCGTATTATAACTCCTCCCCTCGGGGTCCTCGCAACTGGGGACAATCTCCTTCCCTCGGGAAGGTCGGGAGGGGGTCTTACTTCTTCTCAATATACTCCACAATCCACTGGCCGACTTCCTTGGTGCCGTACTTGGCGCCGCCCTCCACCTGGATTTCGGGGGTGCGGACGTTCTGGTCGAGCGATGCGTTGACAGCCTCGCGAATGAGGGCACCCTCCTCCTTGAGGTCGAAGTACTCAAAGAGCATAGCTACGGAGAGGATCTGTGCCAATGGGTTGGCGATGTTCAGACCCTTGCCCTGAGGCCAAGAGCCGTGGATAGGCTCGAAGACAGGAGTGTGTTCGCCCGTCGAAGCCGATGGCAACAAGCCCATCGAACCGGTGATGACAGAACCCTCGTCGGTGAGGATATCACCGAAGGTGTTCTCGGTCACCATGACGTCGAAGAAACAAGGGTCCTGAATCATGCGCATGGCAGCATTATCGACATACATGAAGTCGGTGGTCACGTCGGGATACTGAGGAGCCATCTCCTGCGCCACCTTGCGCCACAGACGGCTGGAAGCCAGTACGTTAGCCTTATCGACCACCGTCAAGTGCTTGCGGCGCTGACGGGCATACTGGTAGGCCACCTTGAGGATACGCTCCACCTCGGGACGAGAGTAGTAGTTGGTGTCGAGGGCATCCTCCACACCGTTGGCGTTCACCTGAGGCTCCTGCTTCTTGCCGAAGTACATACCGCCCGTGAGCTCACGGATGCAGATGAAGTCGGCACCCTTCACAATCGAGTCCTTGAGCGGAGACTTGTGAATGAGGCAATCGAAGGTAGTGACTGGTCGGATGTTGGCAAAGAGGCCCAACTTCTTGCGCATGGCCAACAAGCCCTGCTCGGGACGCACCTTGGCGTTGGGGTTATTGTCAAACTTCGGGTCACCCACGCTGGCAAAGAGCACGGCGTCGGCCTCCATACAGGTCTGGAAAGTCTCTTCGGGGAACGGATCGCCCACCTTGTCGATGGCGTCTGCTCCACAGATGGCATACTTGTAACTCAACTCATGACCGAACTTCTGGCACACAGCCTTGGTCACGGCCAAGCCCTGCTCCATAATCTCTGGTCCGATGCCATCACCTGGCAGTACAGCTAACTTCAGATTCATAGTGTAAATGTTTTTTAATCGCGGCAAAGTTAACATTTATTTTTCAATTATGCAAGTATTTGCTCACATTTTAACGAATATTATAGCAAAATGAAAGGAAATTGAAAGTTGAAAATTGAAAATTGAAAAAACCGCTCCTTACTATTAGTGCCAAAGGACCTGGTCAATGAAAAACGAAAAGTGAATTGAAAGTTGAAAGTTGAAAAACCAAACTGCCCTACTTTGAAGACGCTTCTTCTCTTTAGGGGGTTGGACCTCCACCTACACCTACTTATGCTTCCATCTGCCTACCCCAGATGCGGCACAGACCTTCTCCCTTTTTCCTCCCTTTTAAAGGTAGCAAAAAGGGAGAAGGTCTGTAAAAAGACAAGAACATTTCAACAGGAAGAAAAGGAGGAGGAAAATTAAAAATGAAAAGTGAATGGAGCAATTGAAAGTTGAAAATTGAAAATTGAAAAACTCCAAGTTTTCAGATTATTCCGATTATTCTGAGTTTTCCGATTACTCCGATGGCTCCCGAGCTCCTTAGCGCCGAAGGCCATTAGCGTGAACGAAGTGAACTTTTTGCGGCGCAAATGCGCCTATTAGCGCCCATTAGCCTCCGTTGCTATCGTCCGTTAACTCCACAGCCGCAGGCTGTTAACTCCTTATAACTCCCATTAACTCCTATTCATTACCAATATTTTTCCCCTCAACCACCGATAATTGAAAAATAATGCTTATCTTTGCAGTTCAAATAAAGCTCGCGGATGGTGCAGAACCATTCTGTGAAATCGGCGAGAAACAATAAACTATTGAGCAGAATGAAGATAGCAAACATCGAATTACCCGACCGCGCCGTCATGCTTGCCCCGATGGAGGACGTGACCGACGTGGGTTTCCGCCTGCAATGCAAGCAGTTCGGCGCCGACATGGTCTATAGTGAGTTCGTATCGGCCGATGCCTTGATACGCTCCATCGACAAGACCATGCAGAAGCTGAAGGTGCTGGAGGAGGAACGTCCCGTGGTGATACAGATATATGGTAAGGATGTTGCCTCGATGGTGGAGGCGGCGCAGATTGTCGAACAGGCACACCCCGACATCATCGACATCAACTTCGGCTGCCCCGTCAAGCGGGTGGCTGGCAAGGGTGCCGGTGCCGGTCTGTTGCAGAACATTCCCCTCATGCTCCAGATAACGCGCGCCGTGGTGGATGCCGTCCACCTGCCCGTCACGGTCAAGACGCGCCTCGGCTGGGACTGCGAACACAAGATTATCGTCCCCTTGGCCGAACAGCTTCAGGATCAAGGCATTGCCGCCCTCGCCATCCACGGTCGTACCCGCTCGCAGATGTACAACGGCGAGGCGGACTGGACCCTGATACGCGAGGTGAAACAGAACCCGCGCATGCACATCCCCATCATCGGCAACGGCGACGTGACATCGGCCCAGATTGCCCGCCAACGCTTCGAGGAGACGGGTGTGGATGCCATCATGGTGGGTCGCGCCACCTTCGGTCGCCCTTGGATATTCAAGGAAATCAAGCACTTGCTCCAGACAGGCGAGGAGTTGCCACCCATCCCTCTGGACGAGTGCATCCTGGCCCTGAAACATCAGGTGGAGGCCTCTGTCGCCCGCATTGGCGAATACCGCGGCATCCTCCACATCCGCCGTCACTTGGCCGCCACCCCTGTCTTCAAGGGCATCCCGAACTTCCGCGACACGCGCATCGCCATGCTCCGCGCCGAAACGGTGGACGAACTGTACGCCATCATGGAGTCTGCCGTCAATCAAATCCGTGAGTCGGGTGTTCAAAGTGTATCCTCCGTCAATTGGTGAGTAGCAATATTTACTCCGTCAATTGAACTTAATTAGAACTTAATTTTTATTAGTTTTCCTAGGTGGAGACAAAAGAGGCTCATTCAAGGGAACTTAATGAAACTTAATTTTTGATTGAGCAAAAGAGATACTCTTAATCAATTGAACTTAATATTTGTGTCCACTGAAAGAAGTCCCGAAGGGACGGAAAGACCACAGGGAGGGGTGAAACCCCTTCTTGGCAATCAGAAAATTATAAGCCCAGAAGGGGCGACAGAACTATTCTGACTATTTAGTGGACAGAGATTAGAAATAAACTTGATTCGCATGAACGGGGTTGATAACGAGATTGTGCAATTGTATTACATAGTAATAAACAAGGCCTATGAGGTAATGAATTACTTCAAGAAAGGTTTACAGGAATCGGCATATCACGCAGCCCTGGAGTGGGAGTTGCATGATGCTGGAGTGCAGGTCGAGACCGAACAACCTTTTCATATCTGGTACAAAGGGAATCGGTTGGACAAAATGTACAAAATAGATTTAGTGGTGAACGGGAACATCGTTGTCGAACTGAAAGCCAAGGAAGAAATAACGTCGGAGCACCGCCTGCAACTGTTCAACTACATGCGCCTGGCCAACCTTCCTTTCGGCCTCCTCATCAACTTCGGCACCAAAGGAACCCTGTCTGCCGAACGCTATTTCTACGACACCACCACCAATACCATCACCCTCTTTGACAGCAAAGGAACTCTGCTTCCACCACTCAAATAAACCACTTAACTCCAAAATTAGGGTCTAAAGCAGTATCCC
>JAEEGG010008268.1_pt1 | contig 23663 bp, 23 predicted proteins | sample 9134161 | NCBI WGS metagenome assembly JAEEGG01 (sample SAMN16246543, study PRJNA631951) | gut metagenome | biome: gut microbiome; feature: rumen; material: CR-attached | host: Bos | place: Iran: Karaj | collected 2018-10
TGGTCCCAGCCTTCAAGGTCGTGAACGTCTTTGATGTCAGCCAGACGGACGGAAAGCCCCTTCCCACCATCGGCGTGGATGAGCTCTCTGGCAACGTCACGAACTATGAGATGTTCTTTGAAGCTCTGAAACGGGCCTGCCCGGCTCCTGTCGGCTTTGAGGATATCCCTTCCGGGGCCAAGGGCTACTACCACACAGTTGATCAACGGATCGCCCTGCAGGAAGGTATGAGCCAGGTCCAGACGGTCAAGACAATGATTCACGAGATGGCCCACCAGAAGCTGCATGCCATTGATCCAAAGGACCTGCCTCCGGAGGAACCGAGACTCACCCGGAATGCCAAGGAGGTTGAAGCAGAGGCCGTTGCCTATACCGTCGCTCAGCATTACGGCATCGAGACCAGCGATTACAGCTTCGCCTATATCGCCGGATGGTCTCACGGAAAGGATACGCCGGAACTAAAGGCTTCCCTGGACCGGATCCGCCAGGCTGCCGATGAAATGATCACTGCTATTGACGATCACATCATGTATCTTCAGCAGGAAAAGGGAATTGAGGTAACGCCTGAGATTCCGGCAGAGCCTGCTCCCGGTCTTCAGGAGAACGGCATGTACCGCTACTACTCCACCCAGCGTCCAGTCGACATCGGTACCTTCCCGAAGCCTGCTGGGAATGCTCCTGTTGAGATTCACAACTATGATAAGCGCCAGCCTGTTGAAGGCGGCGCGATGCAGGCCTGGGGCTGGTTGGAATACGCTAAGCCACTGACTGAAAAGGAAGCCAGCGATTATGAGCTGAGACCGGCACCGGCTGCGGCAGAAGCGATAGCCACACCTGAGCAGTCCGCACCATCATCTCCGGAAAAGAAGACTTCGGTCCTGCAGGAACTGCATTCCCAGGCTGGGAAGACCAAGGAAAAACCCACACAAAAATCCGTACAGAAAACGCACAAAAAGAAGGAGGAAGCACGATGATCTTTACCGTTGAGGAAACCGCGCTGGTTTCGGCTTTTGACCACTCCAGCCGCAGTGCTGCCGTCATGGATATGATGGCTCAGCTCGGCCTGATCGAGGATGCGGAGCTGAAAGAACAGGTCAGCCATCTCAGCAAGAAGCTGAAAGCATTAAATGATGAGGAGTTCATCAAAGTGGACTTCTCGGTATACGAGGAGGATGAAGATGAGTAAATGGGATGAGGTTCACACCGAGCCGATGCATGATCATCCGGCTGAGAAGGATCAGCTGGTTGCGGCAATGGAGGCTGCCGGGTATGTCCTGGATACGGCAGAAAGCACGGAGGACAATCTTCGCTTCTTCGGAGCCTACGGCAATGTCCTGACGATGGGCGGCTGGCATGAATGCGAGGAGTGGCTGAACGGCGTCGTGTTTGATGATCCGCAGGTCTCTGACCGTGTGGAGATCATCCTGCATCCGGAGCGTTTTCCGGAACGCGATCCGCAGAGAGCCGCCCTTCGCGCAGTGGAGGATGCGGTGGAACAGAACGACAACAGCTTTGACGGAATCATCAATAATATGCCCCAGCCGGATCCGGCAGAAGCGCTCAGAGCGCAGGCAAGACAATCCGAACAGGCTGCTGCCAGGGATTCTGTCCTGGAGGATCTGAAGGCACAGAGAGAACGGGCTGAACAGCTCGAAAAGGCAAAACGCCGTCTGCACATTATCCGCAGGCCGGATGAAAAGGAGCGCATATGAAAAAGCGTATTATAAGGGTCGAGACCCTGTTCTCCCCGGAAGAATATCAGATGCTGCGAGACCGCATGAAAGAGGCAGGCGTTCAGTTCATGGGTCCGTTTATTCGCAAACTGGCACTGAACGGCTATATCGTCAGGCTCGATACCACTGAGATCCAGGAGATGACTTCTCTTCTCAGACGGTGCAGCAACAATCTGAACCAGATTGCCAAAAAGGCAAATGCCACCGGAAGCATTTACGGCGCGGATGTGGCGGAGATGCAGAACCGGCAGGAAGAAATCTGGGATACTATGAATGAACTTCTCGCCCGACTTGCTTCGATCCAGTGAGTACGATGGGGATCGCATCGGAGCCTTCTCCGGTGTGGTCCCCGCCTTTTTTTATTATCGGAGGTACAGATGGCAGCAACAAGATTGATTGCCCTGCATCAGCGCAAGGGCAGGTCCGTGGCAAACAGCCTCGGAGAAAGAACGGACTATGTGAAGAATCCGGATAAGACAGAAAAGGGAGAACTGGTCACGAGCTATGCCTGTGATCCGATGACTGTTGATGAAGAGTTCCTTCTGCAGAAACGGCAGTATCATCACATCACGGGCAAGGAGCCGAGGCACGATATTATCGCTTACCAGATAAGGCAATCCTTCAAACCTGGCGAGATCACGCCGGAAGAAGCTAACCGTGTCGGCTATGAGCTGGCAATGCGATTCACGAAAGGAAACTACTCCTTCATCGTCGCCACACACACGGATCGTTCTCACATCCACAATCACATCGTCTACAATTCCACCAGCATCGATGGCACCCGGAAATTCAAAAACTTCTGGTTGTCAGGCCGGGCACTTCAGCGTTTGAGCGATCTGGTCTGCCTGGAGCATGGGCTTTCCGTGATAGAGCCCGTTCCTTATCCCCTGCGGGAAAAGCGTGAGACTTATCCGCAGCATCAGAGTGCCAGGGATCTGATCTGCCGGGATATTGAAGCAATTCTGCTGAAAAAGCCAAAGGACTTTCCTGCATTTCTTCAGATGCTGGAAGAGGCTGGTTATGAGGTGAAGCAGGGAAAGAACATTGCCCTCAAAGGCAATAATCAGAAACGCTTCATCCGCCTCTCTTCTCTCGGAGAGGGATTTACGGAGTCGGCGCTGAGGGAAATCATTGCAGGTACCCGGAAACCGGCTTTTAAATCCAGGAGCTATACGAAGAGAGAAAAGCGTGTGGATCTCACAATCGACATTCAGAAGAAACTTCAGGAAAAAGGCCCCGGCTATGCACGCTGGGCCACGGTTTATAACCTGAAGCAAATTGCTAAGAGCATGCTTTTGCTCCGGGAGCATGGCGTAAGAACGCTGGATCAGCTGAGTGTGCTGACTGATGAAACCGTAAAACGGCGGGATGCGCTTCAGATCCAGATGCAGGAATCCGAAAAACGTCTTACGGAGATTGCTGCGCTGAAGAAGCACATCATCAACTACTCCAAGACCAGAAACACCTATGAGGAGTATCGAAAGGCTGGTTACAGCAGGAAGTTCTTCGAGGCCCACCGTGAAGAAATCACACTGCATAAGGCGGCGAAGCAGGCCTTTGATGAGCTCGGTGTTCGGAAGATCCCGAAGGTAAAAGAGCTGTCCGCCGAGTATGCCGAGATTCTCTCTTCCAAGAAACAGGCGTACGCCGAGTTTCGGAAAACCCGCGATGTGGCCCAGGAGCTTCTCATCGCAAAACAGAATATTGAATCCCTGTTTGAAGCTGAAAAACAGGAAAAGGAGAAAAGCAGGATCCTTGAAAAGTCACGGTGAAGTAATATGGCAGTCGCATCTTTTTGAAGGTGTGGCTGCCGGAACTTTTTGCTTTTCAGCGTTCGTCAGAACGCGCAGCCATCACGAAGTGATGATCTTGGAAGGGGCTTGGGCATGCCCAACAGGCAGTTCCGAGGAGGCCCATTTTTGAAAAAAATGGCGGCGGAACCGGATCGGAACACTGCTTGCCAAGTACTGAAGAGGGCAAAAATGAATCTCTTGATGTTTAGAAGCGTCAACATTACAGAAACGACTGGAATCAATCTTGAATAACCGCGGGTTTTGAGGTATAATGCAAAATGTTGGGTTGTATCCTGATGGACATGGGGATTCAACCACTTACTCAAATATTACAGCAACGCCGACTTTGTTTGATAGAGAACAGGGGGTTGTCAATGGCAGTCAGTTATAACAAGCTCTGGAACCTTGTAAGGCAGAACAAGATGAAGAAAGGGGATCTTGCCAGAGCCGCAGAGATCAGTGATTACATGATGTCCAAGTTGAACAAGGACGAGCCTGTGCAGATGGAAGTAATGCTCCGTCTCTGCAAGGTATTCCATTGCGATATCGGAGACTTAATGGAAGTTATTGAAGAGTAAAACGCAACGCAAAAGTGATTATGTAGAAAGGAGGTGGGATCATGTGGTGTAAGCAGTGTAATCTAGAAACGAATGAGTCAGTCTGTCCTGTATGTGGCAAGAAAACAGTCGACGATATACCTATTGAGATTTACTGGTGCGAGAGCTGTAAGATCCCCCTTATTCATATTTCTACAGCAGCTGAAAAAGGTGTTTGCCCCATTTGCGGTTGTAAGACTCATTATCTGGCATCTGATTTAAGACCCGTCTTTCCTGAAGAACGATTGCTTTTAGCATGTTTGCTAAACGAGAAGCCAGACGATTACATGAATCGCTCTGTTTGGGCTGCAAATAGTAGATATTACATTGATGGGAAAGCCCTTTCTGTCTCGGCGAAAGTTTTTGCTAATGCAGACACTGAAAAGATAGCAGGAGATATTTCTTCTAATTTAAAAAAGATTGATTACGCCTCCTTCGATGAGAGCATTACTCGTTTTGTTAGGGCAAACCAGCACAGGCTAGCTTATCTCAAAGACGAAGCCTTCGCTTTCGTGCGGCAGGCCGCAGCAAAGTACAAAGAAGAAAACATCGTAATATCGTTCTCAGGCGGTAAGGACTCAACCGTAACAGCGGATGTTGTCATAAAGGCTTTGAGCAATCCGAGCCTTGTTCATATCTTTGGCAACACCACACTAGAGTTCCCTTCCACCATCGAATATGCCAATCGATACCGCAATTCTCATCCGCTAGCCATCTTCCAGATTGCCAAAAATGATGAGCAAGTGTTCTATGATGTATGTGAGGATATCGGTCCCCCGGCACGGATGATGCGCTGGTGCTGCTCCATGTTTAAGACTGGCCCAATCACGAGGATCATAAACAGTATGTATCGGAGTCAGCAGATTCTGACGTTTTACGGAATCAGGAAGTCTGAATCAGTCAGCCGAAGCAAATACAATCGAATTGAAGACGACGCAGAGTCCGTAAAAATCCAACAGCAGACCGTTGCCTCCCCAATCTTTTTCTGGAAGGACATCGATATCTGGCTTTATATACTAGCTGAGGAAATTGACTTTAACAAGGCATACCGGCTTGGATATGATCGTGTGGGTTGTTGGTGCTGCCCAAATAATAATGAACGAGCGCAGTTCCTTTCACGAATCTATATGCCGGAAGAATCAAAGAAGTGGCGTAGATTCCTTGTTAACTTCGCAAGAAAAATCGGCAAGCCCGATCCAGAGGTTTATGTCGATAGCGGAAAGTGGAAAGCTCGTCAGGGCGGAAACGGATTGGCATCGGCTGGAGATGTGAAAATTCGCTTCACGAATTGCACAACTGAGGATCATGCCAAGATTTATCGCTTAGTGAGACCGTTCGACGATGAACTGGTCGGGATGTTTGCCCCATTCGGGAAACTCGCTCCTGAACTTGGTAAGAAGCTGCTTCGTGAAACTATTATCCTTGATGCTCGATCTAATGTGCCAATACTGTCGATTCAGCCGTTTAATCAGGACGGCTACGATTATGCAGTAAAGGTCAAAACGATGAATGTGGCGGACCATGATGATTTGCAGAGAATGGTCGGCTATCAGATTAGAAAATTTAACGCTTGCCGAAAGTGCCTCAAATGCGAGTCCATATGTCGGCAAGGCGCGATATCGATTATTGGCGACAGTTACTTTATCGATCCCGAGAAATGTGTTCACTGCAAGATGTGCATGACCGCAAAGTACCTTGACGGCGGTTGCATGATGGATAAGTATCTGCGCACCAAGTAAAACGCTTGGAGGACACAACAATGTCAATGAAATTCAGAGCTCACGATACATTCTTTATTAGAAAAGGCTGGCTCAGCAAGGGCATGCGCTGTGTCGCCAATAAACCGGATGTGTTTATCTCCCATGATGAGAACCCGATGGACGTGCTTGGGATCGGTGCAAATATGGTGAAGGCGCTTCGATACTGGATTCAGACCGTCGGGCTTACCGAGGAACCGACTAAGGGTAAACGGATGCAGCGTTTTACCGATCTGGGCAAGATAATCTATCAGCATGATACCTATATTGAAGAGCTTGGCACTCTCTGCCTTTTGCAGTATTGCCTCGCGTCCCAAGAGGACGAAGCCACTGCATGGTACTTCTTCTTTAATGAGTTTTCCATGTCTGAGTTTTCTAGGGAAGACTTCGTTTCCGCCCTGCAGAAATATATAAAAATGAGAGACAGCGAGACTAACTATGCAATTCGCTCTTTGAACGAGGATTTTCAGTGCATTATCAACACGTATCTTCCTCACTATAAGTCAAATCCGGCTAAGGTTTCCCCGGAAAACAATATTGATTGTCCTTTTGGCGAGCTCGGGCTGGTAGACATTCTTAACAAGAGAAAAAAGACCTATAAGAAAAGCACTCCAGCCAGCGACGTGTTAAATCCTTATGTTATGCTCGCGGTTATAGTAAAGAATGCCAATGGGCGAAAAGAGATCAGTTTGAATGAGCTTTTAACCGCACCGAAAAACATCGGGAAAGTATATAATCTCGACTCAATTACAATGCTGGATGTACTGTATCGGATTGAAAAGCTGGGCTTAATTAAAATCAACCGCACGGCTGGTTTGGATGTCATTACCATACAAGAAAACCTGGACTTCTATGACTGCGTGGAGCGTTTCTATGCGTCTATTGATGTCCAGGAGCAGGAGAATGCACGATGAGAGACATGATTTCCGTCGCATCAGGTTTTCAGTACTCCGTTAATATCGGGTATGATCTTGGGAGCGATGATAAGCTGGAAAACTTTATACCGACAAGATCGGCGCTCAACCTTTTGGAGGATGTCCTTTTAAGTGTTAACCCTGCCTCCACGGATCGCGCAAGAGTTTTGATCGGTGCATATGGCAAAGGCAAGTCTCATATCGTACTGACGATTCTCGCTATATTAATGAGGAGAGACTTGACTCTGTTTGAAAAACTAATGCCGAAGATTGAAGATAATCCGAGGTTGTATCAGCTTGTTCAGAATTACTATGAGAGCGAAAACAAGATTCTTCCGGTGGTAATCAGCGGAAGCAATACTAGTCTGACCCAAGCGTTCCTGCTTTCTTTGCAGCGGACGCTGTCGGAGCATGACCTTTTGAGCGCCATGCCAGAAACTAACTACAAAGCCGCGATTGGTGTGATCAAACGTTGGCAAAAGGATTTCCCGGAAACTTTTGAAAAGTTTCTGAACGAGATCGATGATCCGGTAGAAGTATTTATTGACCGTCTGGAAAACTATGATGTTGCCGCCTATGGAGAGTTCGAACAGGTTTACCCGTCACTTACGGCTGGAAGTGTTTTTAATCCATTCCTTGGCTTTGATGTGGTTGAACTCTATGAGAGTGTGGCGAAAAGCCTCAAGTCCAAGGGCTATACAGGCCTCTATGTCGTCTACGACGAGTTTAGCAAATATCTTGAGGCTAATATCGTCGATGCCTCAGTCAGCGACACGAAAATGCTTCAGGATTTTGCGGAAAAGTGTTGCCGGAGCGGGTCGCTTCAACTGCACCTGATGCTGATCTCCCATAAGGAGATTTCAAATTATATCGATAAGCTCCCTAAGGAGAAAACCGATGGATGGCGTGGCGTATCAGAACGCTTTAAGCATATCCATATGAATAACAATTTCTCGCAGACCTATGAGATTATATCCTCCGTCATCCAGCATAAGGAGCCGATGTGGGAAGCCTTTTGCGATGCACATACCCGCGATTTCGAGGCGCTGTTTTCCCGATATCAAAAGCATCAGATGTTTATGGATGCACAGGGCGAGATTGAAACGGCGATTAGAGGATGCTTCCCTCTCCATCCGGTCTCAACCTTTATCCTGCCCCGGCTTTCTGAACGAGTGGCACAAAACGAGCGTACGCTTTTCACTTTTCTGTCAGCGGAAGGAACAGCCACACTATCGGCGTTCTTGGACGAATATGAGAACGGTTTTACCCTCGTAACGCCCGATCTCATCTATGACTATTTTGAGCCGTTGCTAAAAAAAGAAGTATATGCGGGCGATATCCACGACACCTTCGTTCTCACAAGTACGATTCTAAATCAGATCCCCGAGGATACGCTTGGCAGCAAGATCATCAAGACAATCTCCTTGATCTATATTCTCGAACAGTTTGAGCGTTTGAATCCGACAAAAGAGCAAATCATTGGCATCTATTCGGGAACTTATGAATTAAGTGAGATAGAGCAGGCTATCTCTGACCTGATTGAAAAGGAGTTTGTAATTTATATTAAGCGGAGTAATGATTATCTCCGTCTTAAGCAGACATCTGGCGTTGATATCCAGCAGAAAATTCACGATCAAATGGAATCTCAGGCCGGGAACATCGCCACAAAAGATATTCTCAATGGCTCGAACTTTGATAACTACATGTATCCGTCTCGCTATAATGACGACCATGAGATGACAAGGTTCTTTGCGTTTCAATTTATTTCTGGAGCAGAGGTCACCGCTGATGTTAATTGGAATCTCAAAAGCGAGTCGATTGATGCTGACGGAATTATCTATGGAATCATTCCGGAGAATGAAACTCAACTCAAAAAGCTCTCAAAAATCATAAAAGATACCAGCGCAGGTTGCGAAAGGTATATCTTCGTGCTTCCCAAGCATTACAAGGACATTGGCGCGGTAACTCAGGAATATGCTGCCCTTACGAAGTTGAGAGACCACGCCGCTGATGATCCGGTACTGTTTGATGAGTATGAAGTCATATTTGAGGATTTACAGGAAATCATCAAAGGCTTCATTGGATCTTACACGCACCCGGAGATCTACCGTTCGGTATATATCCATAATGGAAACGAGATTCATGTGCATCGAAAGTCTGGACTGACCGAGGTCATGTCCAGAATCTGCGATGCCGTATATAGCATGACTCCCGTTATCAACAATGAGTCTGTCAATAAAAATGACATTACAAGCATCGCACAGAACAGCCGTAACAAGATTGTAAGTGCCCTGCTACGAAGCGAGCTTGAGCCGAATCTCGGCCTCTCCGGTACAGGGCAGGAAGTTTCGATTATGCGCAGTACGCTTCTGCGTACTGGAATCTGGAGCGAAGACGGAGGCATTCCTCAGATAAATCTCCATCCCGAGAATGTGGTCATGCGTAATATGCTGGAGACCATCGAGAACTTCATCCTTGAAGCGCGACAGAATGGGCAAATCAGCTTTGCTGTGCTCTATGAACGCCTGACTTCGCCGGAATACCATATTGGACTCCGCTATGGTCTGATTCCTATCTATATAGCTGCGGTCATGCACAACTATCGCCAGCAGACTGTGGTCAATGACCGTTTCGGGCCGATTCAGACAAGCGCAGACGCATTGATTCAGATCAATAGCGATCCGAGTGGTTTTACATTGGAGTATTTGGATTGGAATCCGGAAAAAGAAAACTACATTGCTCGGTTGGCGGATGCTTTTAGAGACTACATTGTGGAGGCTGAAAGATCCGGCAACTCCTATGACTATGTAGCAAATGCGATGAGGCGCTGGTACATGGCGCTTCCCAAGTATTCAAAAGAAAGCACGAAGCACCCCACAGGGGAAAAACTCGTGCGGCGGCAGACTGAGATGATAAAGCTCCTTCGTCAAAACATCAGCAGTTCTGATTTGCTATTCAAGAAACTTCCAGAGGCTGTTGATTACCATGGGGACTATGCTGACGCCGCCACGGATATCATAGATGCAAGAGGCGTTTTTGACGGCTTGTTGACTGAATTAAAACAAGACCTGATTAGTAAAACAAAAGCCACTTTCCTCCCGGAGAATGACAAAAAAGCTAGCAAGAAAACAACACTTACAGATGCCGCGAAAGATTGGTGTGACCGGCTTGATCCGAAAAGCTTCGAGCAACTTTTCTCGGACGGGACGGAACGTTTCTTACAGCATCTGAGAAGCATGACGAATGATGAGGATTTATTTATCACGCGCCTTGCTAAACTGGCAACGGGACTTCGCCTTGAGGATTGGGATAGTAAAACTGTCAACCAGTATACCGATGCGCTTGCTCGATTCATGAAAACGGCCAAGGATTTCCACAGTAGCGTCGTAGCTGAAACAATCAACGACACCTCGAGCTATCAAGTGACCTTTGCCGATGAGGAAGGAATCAGCACAACGCGACGATTCGACAAGGTTGAGGTATCGGCGCGTGGAAAGCTCCTGTTCAATCAAATCACGGCTTCTCTGGAGGCGATGGGCCACTCAATCTCAGAACAGGAAAAAAGGCAGATTCTTATGGAAGTGCTAAAGAAGCTCTGCTAAAGGGGGGATATCCAATGGCTTACTTTGATAATGCAGCAACTACATATCCAAAGCCTGATGCGGTATATTCCTTCATGGACAGCTTCTATCGTAATCACGGAGGAAGTGTGGGGCGAGGAGGTTATGCTCTGGCCAACACTGCAAAGGGTCTTGTGGATGAGACCAGAAAACTCATTCAAGAGTTAATGCACTGCCCCGCGAAACAGGTGATCTTTACCCCGACGGCAACAATTGCTCTCAACATGATTATCCAAGGGGTGATTATCGGCGGAGCTCGAAGCGTTTACATCAGCCCGTTTGAACACAATGCCGTGACCCGCATTTTACACCATTTCGAGCAACTGGGCCAGATTGCCGTGACCGAACTCGCTGTGTCAGAGTCACTCGAATATGATATGGCACGGATACGCTATCAGTTCGACGATATTCGGCCTGATTTGGTAATCGTGAGCCATGCCAGCAATGTAATCGGGTTAATTGCGCCGGTAGAGGAAATCTTTGCATTGGCCAAAGAGTATAGTGCTGTAACACTTGTTGATATGGCGCAGACGGCAGGACTAGTCGATCTGAATACGGGACTAGAAACCATTGATTTTGCTGTATTTGCAGGTCATAAAACACTGTTAGGCCCAACCGGTATTTCTGGATTCATTATGAATCCAGAGGTTGAGCTTACTCCGACATTATATGGTGGGACCGGATATGATTCGGCAAATCAGAATATGCCTGTCAGTCTTCCTGAAAAATTCGAAATGGGAACTCTGAATATCGCTGGAATTGCAGGGTTGAATGCTGCGCTAAAGTGGATCAAATCGCAGTCAATTGAAAAACTTTATAAAGAGGAAGAAGAACGACGGCAGCAACTTCTGTGTATTTTGAACAACTATGATTATCTAACGGTAGTCGGAAATGTGGAAGGTCGGAAATATGTCGGCATAGTCTCTTGCTTGCTTGAAGGGATTAGTAGTGACAGCGCAGGGAATATATTTGCTGAACGAGGAATCTCTGTTCGTGTAGGATTACAGTGTGCTCCGAAAGCCCATCAGTTTTTGGGAACATATCCTGCTGGAACAATTAGATTCAGCGTTAATGCATTTACCAATGATGAGGACTATAAAGAATTGAGAGACGCACTTGAAGATATTTCATCGGAAATGTGAGGAATAGACTATGAGCAAGTATCAAGACTTAATGTTCCGCTTTAGCCGGGAGTCATTAAAGGAACATCTTGGACATGATATGGTTGATGTTCTAATTGAATGGATGCCAACGAGTGATGGGCTTCTGACAAAAAGTAAACTCATAGAAATGATAAATTACTTGCATGGAGTCAATATTCTAAAAAGTCGTTCTTTTAGGAAAGACTTGCTGCTTGCAATGGAATCCAGAGATATTTACAAGATACGTGATGATTGCTTGTCCGCTACGGAGAAGCAAATCAATGATGCCAATACTTTAGTAGATATCATTTGCAGAAAATCATGGGGAAACAACAAGCTTTCCAAATACCTCCTCTCTTTATGGGAGTATCCTTCTGATGTCTTCGACAAAGAACCCGAGGATTTGACTGTCGAAAATACGGTTAATGTCGCTGAACAGTTTTTTGAGTTGCTTGACTATCAATACCTAATAAGGCAACGAATACTCAACAATTTGAACTCAGGGAACTTGCAGGAACGTATGCTCGTCCATATGCCAACTGGAACAGGGAAGACAAAGACTACAATGCATACTATTTCCAACTATTATGCATTTTCTTTACAGAATTCCGGAGCCATTCTTTGGGTTGCCCATACAACGGAGTTATTACAACAGGCATATGATACTTTTGTTCAGGTCTGGTCACATCTAGGTAATGACTCAATTAAGGTTTATAAGTTATGGGGTAGTCGGATCATTAGCGATGATCAACCAATTCAAGGTATAGTTTTTTGTGGGTTAGCAAAGCTGATGAGTATCAAGGAGTCAAATGTAGCGTTGTTTTCCCGTTTGAAAAAAGATTGCAGACTTGTAGTGTTTGACGAAGCGCATAAAGCCGCTGCGGTACAAACCAAAAGAGTTATAGAAGACCTGCTTAGAATGCCTGAGGGGTTTGAGAATCGAGCATTAATAGGCCTTTCAGCGACACCAGGCCGTACAACGGCAGATTCATATGATAACAATTTGTTGTCCAATATGTTTGGCAATAAATTAATTACTATTGATGCTTCCATACTGAATCAAGTGAATCTTGGAAGGTTACAAGCACTGAATGCCATAGCAGAGGAAAACATTATCGCGTATTTTCAGAGGAGACATATACTCTCCAAGATAAAAACTGAACGGTTACAGTATCAGACCGAGTTTTCTGAGGCTGAGCTTAAGAAACTGAATCGTGTTATTCAAGATATGGATTTTGAGAATACGGATTTCACGCCTGCTCAACTTAAGATACTTGCTTCAAATGCTGATCGGAATCGCGTAATAATGGAAAGGCTAAGACAATTAAATAACGACCAAGTTCCGACTATCGTTTTTGCTTGTTCTGTCAATCATGCAAAGATGCTCTCAGCTATGCTTACGCTTGAAGGCATCTCCAACAGCCTGGTTATAGGAGAACTTGATCCTGTAACACGAAAAAAAGCAATAGATGCTTTTAAAGACAAAACGAATAATGTCAATGTCATAATCAATTATGAAGTTTTAACCACTGGTTTTGATTCCAAAAACATTCGTTGTGTATTTATTACACGTCCAACAAAATCAGTTGTTTTGTACAGTCAAATGTTGGGGCGAGGCCTTCGAGGCCCCCTGATGGGAGGAAATGAAGAATGTCTATTAATAGACGTTGATGATAATTTGGCTGTGTTTAATAACGAGAGTGCTTTTACACACTTTAACGATTATTGGAGAGTCTAAGGAGGCTAAAAATGGCAAGCAGTATTGTTGATATCAAAAACATGGGGGATGCACTCCGGAATACAGGCTATAAGAATATCGAGAGTGCTGTCGCAGAAATAATCGATAACTCAGAGGAAGCAAATGCTAAGAATGCGTTTGTTATTCTCGGCGAGTACGTTGATCCTTCTTCTGGAAGGAAAGTTGTTCATGAGATTGGGTTCCTAGATGACGGAGATGGAATGGACACAAACATACTCGGCTCCTGCCTGGGAATTGGATCATCAACCCGATTTGCAAGGCGCGGGTTAGGAAGATTTGGTGTTGGATTGCCGCAGGCCTCTCTGTATGCATGTCCAAATGTGATTGTATATTCATGGCAAAATGGAGTTCAGAATAGTCAAAAAGTATTCCTGGATATTAATAAAGTAAAATCTGGGGAACAGACTGAAATTGCCGATCCGATTAATGAACCAATACCTGAGAAATATCAGCAATACATTCATTATCAAACGCCGACTAAATCTTTTGATTTTTCTAAATCTGGGACGTTGGTCATTTGGGCAAATTGTGATAGGATTTCGCCTAAAACACGAGGTCCGTTAACAGAGCGACTTGAGTTTGCACTTGGTCAGAAGTTTAGGCACTTCATTCACAATAGTGAGTTTAATATCAAAATTATTGCCCACGAAAATCAAGATGCTGCGGTTGATGTGGCACCAAATGACCCGCTATTTTTGATGGAGGACAATTATGTCCTTTGCAATGAAGAAAACCCTGCCCAGATTTACAAGGGTGTAAAAGGGGATCATTTAGAACCTGCATTTGAACTATACGGAGAAGTGGTTGTCCCGATTAAATACATTGATAAAAACGGGAATGTATCAACCGCAAATGTTACCATTCGTTTTTCCAAAGTAAAGGCAAAATTCTATGATGAAACCGCTTTCCCAACTGGGAATCCAGGCTCTTACCCGTTTGGAAAATATGCAAGCAAAATGGAAGGAATTTCCGTTGTTCGTGCAAAGAGAGAAATAGATTTTCGTCAATTTGATTTTTATAGCACTACTAATGAACCTCAACATCGATGGTGGGGCTGTGAAATTATGTTTGATCCAATACTTGATGAAGCATTTGGAGTTGCAAACAATAAGCAGTATGTTGAACTTAAACGGATTGAGTCGGAGGACATTGATTACGAAGAAGAAGTACAACCTGTTTGGTGTCAATTATATGAAGTTGTATATAACACCATAAAAGAGATGTATCGGCTCAATGAGGAAACCAGAAGAAATACTAGGTCTTATGATGATGCCGATACTCCCGCAACCAATATAATTAATTCTGTTGAAAGCGAAAATATTGATGTGGATGAAAGCGATGCGGGTGATGAGGAAGAAGTAATTGATCCCGCATCTGATGAAGCAATTTCTGCGGGTAAAGAAGAGCTAGCTAATCAAGGATATGAAAACCCGACAGATGAACAAGCTACAAGGTTTATCAGCAACAAAGTAAATTTTGATTATGCGGATAAGGGCGAGCGTGCACCTGCCTTTGACTATAAGTTTGTCTTGTCAACTACCATAATCACAATTAACACGAGTCATAAGTTCTATACGCTACTTCTAGAGAAAATATATCCTAACACTGAAGCTCGTACAACCTTTGAGCTGTTGTTGGCATCACTTGTTCAGTCGATCAGAAAGACAGACACTACCCAGAAACAAGAAAATGATAAGTTGGTTACGCTCTGGTACAACAGACTAAACAACTACATTTCCGAATTGGCCAATCCGAAGAATGCAAATTGAAAGGGCAGACTATGGCTATCTTATTCTCTAATGAGATCTATGCAGCGATTTGTAACGAGCTAAGTTCAGCAGAGGAATCAGTTCAAATCCTCTCAGCATATGGCAAGACAAATGCAATTGCTGCCATTATTGAGAACGTAAAGCCTTCTGTTGAAGACAAGAGGATTATGCTTCGATTCAGACTAGATGATCTAATTAAAGGAAGTACTGATTTTGAAGTTCTCGATTTCTGCAGAAATCTTGGTTGGACTGTTTATGTGCGTTTTGACCTTCATGCAAAGACTTATGTGGTCGATAATAAAAGAGGGATTATAGGTAGTGCAAATGCTACTAATTCTGGACTGGCATTAACGAGAACGCCAAATTATGAAATGGCTGCGCTTGTTGACATCGAGGATAAAGATATCGAAAAGATAAACAACCTGTTCAATGACGCATTATTGGTAGATGATGATCTGTGGATAGAGCTTAATTCAGAATACACGAATATAAAGCAACAAGGGACCGTTGCAACATTATTTCAATGGAGCAAAGCGGTAACTGATAAGTTTAGACCGCATATCAAAACATTGTTCTCTTATGAATTTCCGGAAAAAGGGTTTTATTCTCCCGGAGAATATATCCAATTCTTAGACCTGATCTATTCAGGAGAGGAAGGACAACTAAAGAATAGCCTCAGATGGAGTACAGCTTATCTGTGGTTATTGGATCTACTAGTTGAGAATAACGGAGAACTCTATTTTGGAGGATTAAGTGCTAAACTACATGATTCTCTAGTTACAGATCCAAAGCCATATAGAAAAGATGTAAAAATGCTATTATCAAATCTTTTGCAACTGATAACCTCTTTGGATATGCCCGAAATCGGAGTTGATCGCCCCAATCATTCACAACGAGTTTTTCTTAAATAATTATGAAGAATGAGACTTGATTTCACCTATTCAGCTCTCTTTTTCGTGGTAGGAGATCGTTATGGACAAAGACCCAAAGCTTCGCCCATTATATCTGGCTCAAATCTTATATGAACGCACAGACGAGGACCATTATCTGACCACGGCTCAGCTGATGGAGATCCTTGAAAAGGAATATGGCATCAAGGCCCACCGACAGACGATCCCTGCCGATGTGGCTGCCCTGCGCTCTTTTGGCATGGAGATCCAGGAAGTGATGTCCTCCCAGAAACGCTATAACCTGATCAGCCGCGAGTATGATATCGCGGAGATCAAACTGTTGATCGATGCAGTGGAATCTTCTAAATTCATCACCAAGAAGAAAAGCGAGGAGCTGGTGGCCAAGCTTTCAAAGATGGCTGGCCGGAACCAGGCCGAGAATCTGAAGCGAAATATCGCTGCGGAGGATCGTATCAAATATGATAACGAGAGCATTTACCTGATCATTGACGGGATCAACGAAGCCATCAACGCTGGAAAGCAGATATCCTTCCTGTATTTCAAGTATGATGTGCGAAAGGAGCCGCGGCTACGCAATGATGGCAAGCCGTGGGTATTCAGCCCTCATAAGCTCGTCTGGAACGGCGACTTCTATTATATGGTCGGCGTGTTCGATAACGGCAAGCGGGTCGGCACCTTCCGTGTGGACCGGATCATTAGGCGTCCGGAAATTCTGGAGGCTGATGCACTTCCCTTCCCGGCAGACTTTGATTTCGACAAATACCTGCAGACCAGCTTCCGGATGTATGGGACGAAGTTCACGACGGTGGATCTCATCTGCAAAAACGATGTCATGGATGCGATCCTGGACAAGTTCGGCAAGGATGTCACCACCTACTGCTATGACATGGAGAATTTCCGCGCCGAGGTGGATGTCGTGCCCAGCAACGTGTTCTACTCCTGGGTATTTGGCTTTGGCGGCGATGTCGTGATCAACGGACCGGCCAATGTCAAAGAAGAGTATAAGCAGCTGGTACAGAAAGTGGCGGAAAGGTTATGACATGATCGACGTCTCTTTTGATTTTACATCAGATAGCCCAAATTACTGGGATAACTACTGGGCCAATAATGGTGGACTTGGTGGAGGAAACAGTGATCCGGATTCTTCCAGTAAAACTCTGCAGAAGTATCACCAGTTCCTTTGGAGCAGGCAACTTCCAAATGGAGAACATATGGAGCTTCGCTGCGGCACCGGCCCCGAGTATTTGACTTGGAAAAATTATCGGTTTGGCAGCGATTCAATAATCGTAAGCTTCAGATATCAGAACAATCGGGCTTTGATTGAGTCAGTAGCTGAGACGTTGCCGGATTATCAATCCTTTATCGAGGATTATGTTCATAGAAGCTATACTATCGGCGGTATGATGATTTTCCCGAAGCATACCGGGAGTATAAACCAGAGAAGAGGTACAAACCAACTAATTAGAGACCGCTGGGATCTGACATTGGAATGTATTCGACGCTTCTATGCAGGGAAATCAAGCCCTCTGTTCTCGACACTGCAAAGGGACAAAGATTTCTTTGATCTGTTTGTAGACTTCAAAGGCTTTGTAGACTATTTCTTCCTGCAGGACTGTGTTTCTCAGGATTATTCAAAGGTTATGATATGGCTCGGGAAAGGCGATTTTAGCGAAGACCCATTACCCAAAACAGTCGAGCAATATCTTGCGTGGATTGATACGGAAATGCGGTTTTTGGATCAGAGGAATGGGCGTATCAATGACTATATAAGATCATTGAATCGTTAGTTCTCATATTAAGCCAAATAGATGAGGAGATAATGTATGTTTGAAACCAAGAAAACCCTTATCGTCGTTTATAAAGACGAGTTGCTGATGAATCAGCTTAAGAAAATGGTGGAAACACATGATGATTCCGAGGACCAGGTTGTCGGCACAAGGGATGACACTATCAATGTCGTATCTTGGACAGAAAAAGTGTGGCTAGGAAATAAAAAAGCCGGGAATATTCAGGGGAAAATACTGTTTCTTGGAGAGATCAAAGGAACAGATAAACTGATACCTGTAATCGATGTTCAGTTTGATGAATTTGGTGCCAAATATGGCTGGGCCGGGAATCAGGCAGTAGTTTATGCTGACCCTAAGGCTTTGACTGCCCGTGCAGATTATGATGCTTTTTTGAAAAAACTCTCAGCTTTACCGGTTCCGGAGTTTCTAAAGACCATTGCGGAGAGCGAGGAGCCTTCTGACGTGGGCAATGAAGCAGATTCTGAAGTGTTCCCGGACAGTGATCCGGAGAGCAATTCTGAGCAGGCGATCAGTGAGATTACAGAACCAGAAGAAGGAGTTCGCAGAAAAATAGACTTGTTCAAGCCTATCAGAAAAGTAGTTTCCTCGGGAGCGGATGCAATAGAAACTATGGGGTCTCATATTGCATCAAAGTCGGAGGAACTGTTCAGAGATAAAACACTTATGAAGCGTCAATTAATGTTCTACGGCGTAATAAATCTATATAATGATGGACTCGAAAGGTTCATGAATAATTGAGGTATAGACTTATGCAGTCAAAAACCGAAATGCAGCAAGGCTGGGATTTTGCTACAAGTCTAATGGGCGCTGACATTGCCGCTCGTATGGGACAGGAGTATGTCAATGCCGTTGAAGATGCAATTAGGCAGCTTGAAGAAAACATAAATAATCATCAGTACAGGAACTTGGGCATTGGACAGCTTCAGGGGTATATGCTTGAAGAATGGGGAGCAGGAACATTCAATGTTGATGCAGTTGCCGCTGATTCCGCAGACCGAGCTGCAGTCTTACATAGTACAGCAAAAGATTCCGTTGATATTCTCCTTGACTCCGGGGAAGCATACAGTGCAAAGTCTTATTCTACAGCTGAACAAACCGCGAAAGCTCAGGCAAGAATTAATCCGGATTCAGGAATGGCAAGTTACCAAGACCAGGGTAGACTTGTTCCTTCTGATCAACTTTCTGACGCTCAGGCTACTGCCCATCGGGAAGCTCTGAGGAACCAACCAATCAGGCCTGAAGTGTCAGAAGCCTATTCGGATACTGAGGCAAGATTAACGGACACAATCAAAAACCAGGATGGCGTCAGTTCTAAGAGTGCATCTCGAAAAGAACTGGAGGACATTGCCCGCGAAAGCAAGAAACAAAGCTTTAGTGCAGATGATCATGGTATAACAGCGGACAGTGCAATAAAACCAGAGTATATTCTCAAGCAGGCTTTGAAAGCCGGATACACTACTGCTGCGATTACGGTTGCTTTTCAGCTTGCGCCGGAGATTTATAAAGCCATTGATTTCCTCATTAAGCATGGGGAGATTGATGTCCAGCAGATAAAAAGAATGGGGACAAAAGGGATATCTGCCGGAGCTGAAGGTTTCCTTAGAGGGTCTATATCTTCTTCCCTTTTGATTATGTGTGAGAAAGGTGTTTTGGGAGAAGCCTTCAAAGGGATCAATCCCACTATTCTTGGCACAGTTGTAGCGCTTGTCATGCAAACAGTAAAGAACAGCATACTTGTCGCAGCCGGAAAAATGAGCACACAGCAAATGGGGGCTGCTTTTGTTGATACTGTCGTGATTTCTGGTGGTTATCTGGTTGGCGCGCATATCGGCGGCATTATCGGTCAGGCTCTCGGCTTTGAACTGCCGGTTGTGGGATATCTGCTTGGCAGTTTGATTGGTACCGCCTTTTGCGTTGTCTATAATATTGGGAAAAAGAAACTGATATCCTTCTGTGTGGATACTGGGTTCACTTGTTTTGGGCTGGTTGAGCAAAACTATGAATTACCAGAAGATGTCTTACATGACCTTGGAGTTGAAACCATTCCCATTCCAAGAACTCAAATTGAGAGAACACCTATTTCAAGAACACAGACGATAACGGCCAATGTTAATGCAGCAGAATATGAAACCATAGATATTACTGTTCTCCGTCGGGGCGTTATTGGAGTTAATAAGATAGGATACGTTCCTGCATAAGCTTAACGTTTCAATCGGGATTTGAAGGAGCAACAATGTATGATTAAGACAGATCGGCTTTCAATCAGACGAGTTCGAACTGACGATTGGAAAGATATTCAAGCGATATGGACAGATGCAGCGAATTCCGTTTATGCGCAATATGATAAACCAAATGACTTAGATGACCAGTCAGTTTCCCGCAGAATTGCAAAGTGGGCTTCTTTTGCGGATAACGATGAACACATATTCCTTGCCATCTGTTTGCAGGATGCTGTAATCGGCTATGTAGCTTTTAATAAAAGAGAAAGCGGATATGAAATCGGATACTGCTTCCATTCGAACTATCATGGAAAAGGATATGCAAAGGAGAGCATTTCCGCCATCCTTGACGTTATGAAAGAAAAAGGTCCAGTCAATATTACAGCAGGAACTGCCTTGAATAACACACCATCCGTTAGGTTGTTGACATCTCTCGGCTTTAGACAGACAGGAACAGAGAAAGTATCGTTTTACAAGGACGTTGAGGGAAACGACATCACGTTCGAGGGTGGAACTTATGAGCTTCTTTTGCTCAAGTAAACAACTTCCCGTTTGTAGGGATGTCGCTAAATCGCAGTTGATCTGGAAGGAAGGTTCTTGTCATGAAAAAAGAAACGACCGGCACAGTGATCTCCGTATCAAAACAATGGTGGCTTAAAATCAATACTAAGGCTGTCAGAAAAGGTCCTATGGATGGGGCTGTGTTTCCGCACATCATAAAGGTCTCATATTCAGTAGACGGAAAAGAATACATCAGGAGGAAATGGATCGGTGCCGGTGTACCCGTTCCAAATGAGGGCAGTTCAGTTAAAGTTGTCTATACTGATGGTGCACCAACTAAAGCAGAGTTCTTTTATTAATCAAATCGTCATTTGTGGAGGTATATTAAAATGAAAAAGGAAAGAACTATCGTTTCTGTCATAATTATGATCCTCGTCGGTATCATTGGCTTCTTTATCGGCTCAGCATTGGATAACAGCTTTGGTGGGGCAATCTTGTTTTCAATGATTTCTGGAATTGGATGTATCATCTATACTCTGGACAATCAGCAAGAATAAGACAAATTCTATCTTGTCAGTACTATAGTAAAGAAGGGTGATGAGATAATCTCATCACCCTTCTTTATCACGGTCCTCACGTGGTGTACTTTTTGTTTTCATTGTGGTATAATGAAACAAAATAATCCGAATCGGAGATAAACCATATGAAAAAAGCAAAATCGAAAAAGAAAATCATTTTTATCGTTCTGTTGTGCCTCATCTTTAGCATCATCGTTTTTATGATTGTCGGCTGGTGGGGATTCTGCGCAAAAATGTATGATGAGAATTTTAATATTAGCGGAAAGAGTTATGAACCTCTTATGCTTCACATAGGGGATTTTGACTCGCTTGAGTGTACCGAATATTCATTCCCTTCCGACAAGGGACAGATGCTTGCGGGATATCTGTACAGCATTGGAGATAATCAGCACGGAATAGTGATTATTGCTCATGGCTTCGGAGACGGTGGTCATAATTCCTACATGGATGTTGCCGATTATTTTGCCCGAAACGGGTACTATGTTTTTGCTTATGACGCTACCGCAATGGATAAGAGTGAAGGAGAAGGTCTGGGCGGTGTTCCGCAAGGCGTGATAGACCTTGATTATGTAATATCTTTTGTGGAATCGAATAATGATATTCCCGACCTTCCAATTGTTCTTTTCGGTCATAGCTGGGGAGGATACTGCGTAAGCGCTGTTCTTACGTATCATCCAGAGGTTAAAGCTGTTATCGAGTGTTCGGGATTTAACAGCTCATCGGAAATGTTTGAATCGGGCGGAAAGTCTCAGGCTGGTGACGGAATCTATGCCATGACGCCATTTGTTAAACTTCACGAGTTTTTCAAGTTCGGTAAATATGCAAAAAATACGGCGATGGACGGGTTTGAATCAACAGATGCTGTGATAATGATAGTACACAGCGCCGATGATGATGTGATAGGAATCGAGTACGGACTCGACAAGTATTATGAGAAATACAAAGACGATTCACGTTTCACTTTCATCAGGTTTGAAGACAGAGGCCACAATGAAGTGTTCAATGATCCGAGCAACACCTACAAAGACGAATTCGACGCTGAATTTGACAAATGGCTTGAAACGCTGGATTATAACTATAATGCGGAGGAGAATAAAGACAGATTCATAAAAGACAAGGCTGACTATATTACCGAAAACCTTGACCATGAAAAATGGAGTCATAGATTAGATGAAGACTTGTTTGCGCGTTTTCTGGATTTCTATGAACAGGCAATAAAAGGAGCATGAATATGAAAATTCTCGGAAAAGATAACGACCTTCGAACAGAAGACGGCACGATCACAAAAAAGGGATATGTTGCTCTGGCGCTGTCTTCGGTTTTCGGATTCGGGCTGTTCCTTATCGGCAGATATATTTACGGAAAAAGAAGGGTGAAATAAATGGACTTTAAAAATAACGATAATAAAAATATGAGCCCGACAACCTGTATGAGCATAGGAATGTGCCTCGGTGCCGGGGTAGGCGCCGCCATCGGTGCGCTTCAGGACAATATTGCCCTCTGGCTTCCCGTTGGGCTCTCGGTCGGAATGTGCCTCGGTCTCGCTATCGGTCAGAGTAAAAAAGGTGGTGACAACGAAGACGGCGACGAAAATGGCTCAGATAATAAGTAACTGACAAATTCCGGTTTACAGAACTGAATAAAGCAGTACCGCCGACAGAAATGCCGGCGGTATTTTTACATTAAATACTAATAAAATAATAGTAAACTTATCGTCGAAAATGGGAAGTTTCATATTCTTTTGGAAAAAATATCAGAAAAACTATTGACAAATACGAACAAATGTTCTAATATAGTATCCGTAAGGACATACCGTCCGAAAGGATTTGTTTAGTCCTTTTACCAAACTGCAACAATTAAATAATTCCCTCGACTTTTAATCGCGCGAGCGGAGCAGCTCTGGGTCCGGTTTATAATCACCATAAGGCTTCATTGATTGAAGATGCCAAGGACGCAACTGAAAAACTACCAAGCACCGTAACAGGTCGGATTGAATTCACAGGCTTAACTTGTGGATCAGTTCGTGTTATGGTGTTTTTCTTTTTCCCCTTTCAGAAGAGGAAAAACAAGCCCGAATGTAAACATTTTTTTAACAATCGGGTAAAACCGTCACATTTGACCTTCTCCCGCCGCCTATATAATGTGAGGACTATTTATTCTTCTTATATTATTTCTGCCGAAAATGAGAGATTCGGTAAAAAATTTTGAAAAATTTTAAAAACAGGGTGGTCAAAATGGCACTAAAATCTGTGTATAGTGAAAGGGTTTTTAAAAAAATCTGAAAATTTTCCAAAACCAGGGGGGTCAGAATGGTATGGATTTCTGTTTAATATTGAGGGAATTTGTAAAAAATTAGAAAATTTTCAAAAACAGGGACGTCAAAACGGCGCTTAAATCTGTATATAGTGAGAGGGTTTTATCAGAGATGAAAAAGCAGGCCGAAAAAACTTTTGAAATTTTTTTCGAAAATCCTTACATTTTACCCTCTCCCGCCGCCTATATATTGAGAGGACTTTTTATTCTTCATATGTTATTCCTCCCGCAAATGAGAGGATTGATATAA
>JAEEGG010008270.1_pt1 | contig 23658 bp, 11 predicted proteins | sample 9134161 | NCBI WGS metagenome assembly JAEEGG01 (sample SAMN16246543, study PRJNA631951) | gut metagenome | biome: gut microbiome; feature: rumen; material: CR-attached | host: Bos | place: Iran: Karaj | collected 2018-10
TCACACGACCGCCACGCACCAGCACGATGCTGTGCTCCTGCAGGTTGTGTCCCTCTCCGGGAATGTAACTGTTGACTTCCTTCTGGTTAGTCAAACGAACACGGGCTACCTTACGCATAGCCGAATTAGGCTTCTTAGGTGTTGTCGTGTAGACACGCACGCACACGCCGCGACGCTGCGGACAGTTGTCCAGCGCGGGTGACTTCGACTTGTCTACGATCACCTTTCTGCCCTTGCGAACCAATTGTGAAATTGTAGGCATAATTTAATTTACTTTTTTGTTATTATTTATATTATTTGTATATATATATTCAGCAAACCACAATACGCCCTCTTTTCGCAAGGGTGCATTTCGGGCTGCAAAGGTACTAATTTTCTGTCATTCTACCTAATATATCGAGGGGAAAGAATCTTTTATGGCAGAAAATTTAATAAAATATAACAGTACGATTAATTATTTAACAGAATTTTGCCGCATCCGCAGCTAATTAGTCCTCAGTAACGCCCCTTTTAGGAGGGGCGAAAATCGGGTCAGTCGTAAAACCTAGTAGGTAAAGCTGCCCCAAATGTAGGGACATATGACGCATGGTGCTCACCTGCGTCTTTTATTTGTTCGCAGTAGCAATAGTTACTTCTTACGCTTGCGGACAGATACGAGAATTTGTCCCTACGAAACAACACAGTATGCGGCTGACCGATCTTTTTATATTATTTAACGACTGATTGAACATAGGTTTGAAGCATTATTTGTACCTTTGCAGCCAACTTTGGGAGCGCGGACGTCCTCGTCCGCAATGATGCGGACATCTTCGCTCCCAGTCAAACTTAACTAACAACATTATAATATGAAGTACATAAAGCCAATTATGCGCATCGTGACCTTGGAGCAGCGAATGAGCATTCTTTCCGACAGCCTTGATTTACACCATGAGGTAGTTCAAGGGCAGTTGTCACGCAAGTCCTCCTCCTGGGATGACGAAGATGAGGATTGATAACCTCCTCTGGAACCCCCAAAAAACAAAAACGGAAAAAGCACAACTTATGAAAAAAGCAACATTACTCCTTCTATCCCTGCTTGCCGTCATGGGATGGAACACGGCACAAGCAGAGAAGGTGTCGCCGTATGCAGTGGATTTCAACACTGCCATCGTTACAGAGGGCGATTTCACCTTTGCTCCCAACTGGGGTCATGTGGTCAACTCCGGCGTGAGTTACACCTACGTGGCGGACGGTGGCGTGGGTGGCACAGGCGCATTGAGAACCTACACCAACCAAAAGAGCAAGAACTATTACGACTTGTTTGTCACCCCCCTCGTTTCAGGTACGGTGACCCTTTATGTGAAACCAGTTTCCGGATACTACAACGACTCGGCTTTCCTGGAATTCTATGCCATGGATGAGACGGGTACTACAAGGGGAAACTTGTTGGCCTCCACCAGTTTCTCCAGCAAGCCCAATTCAGAAGAATGGGACTGGTATCCGCTGACCATTATCCTCACCACGTCGCAGCGTATCGGCATCCGGGCCAGCGAGGTGTATTTCGACAATTTCAGTGCCTCGTCGGCAGAAATCGTTCCCCAGACCACGATGAGAGTGACTGGCGTGATGAATTCCAACGAACAGACGGGAACGACGGGCACCAACCCTACATTTGCTCAAGGAGCCGACGGGAACGCCGTGGTCACCCTGAAAGCAAAGCTTCAGAACACCGGCAACGTGGACCTCGTGGCGGGAGTCACGGAGAATTACACGCTGACCTTGGCAGAAGGCACGGCATCCGACGTCACCACCTATTTTGAGGATGCACCCTTCGCCATTCCCGTGAACCTGGCAGCAGGTGAGACTAAAATCATCGAAGTGACATTCACCGTTCCCGCAACCATCACCAGCAACGGTTTCACCTATTTCTATATCAGGGAAAACGTGTCGGGCACCACGTCAACCTCCAACCGTTATTGCGAAGTGGAGGAATATGCTTCCAAGTTCATCTTCGATGTTTCCGGCACAAGCTATTATTCCAGCTCGACGGCTACGACCAAGCCAATAGCTTTTGGCAAGGTCTCGACATCTACCACGCTCAATTATGAGATTTACAATGCGGGGGCTGCTCCGCTGGTCATCAACAGCTTCACCTTGCCCGAGGGCTTCACCAGCGATGCTCCCGCAGGTGAGTTCACCGTTACAGGAGGCGAGAAGAAACAGATTGCCATCACCATGCCCGCCACCACGCCAGGCATCTATTCCGGCGACCTGACCATCGCGTACACCAATTACGGACAGTCGATGGCTACCTACACCCTGGCTGTCAGCGGCACCGCGCTCGACCCCTCGAAGAGTTTCATCACCTTCGACGACGGAGCTGGCAATGCCTCCTACCCACAAGGGTCGGTGCGCTACGACGCGTACATCCAGTCGGAGGGTTCCGGCAGCACCACGAACTATTACCTGCGAGGTGATGGTTCCAACCCGCTCTACATCACCCCGCTGATGACTGCCACCGACAATGAGACCATCACCTTTGATGCTGAAAATACCAATTACAGCGGTGGAAAGGTGGAAGTGATGATTTCTACCGACCGACAGCATTGGACCACCATCCAGACCATCACCGGCATTGCCTCAATCTACAACTGGACGACATACACCGCCACCATTCCCGATGCCGGCGACTACTACATCGGCTTCAAGGTGACGAACGCCAAGATTGACAACATCTACGGGCTGACTTTGGCCACAGCCCCGGAGCATGACCTGCTGCTTGTGAAAAGCAACATCCCTGCCACGGGAAAGCAGAACAATGACTATACCGCCACCGCATCCATCGGCAATGTAGGCCCCAACGTGAAGACTGCCGGTTCATACACTGCAAAGCTCTATGTCGATGGCGAGGCCGTGGCCACATCCAACGGGGTGGACCTGCCCGTTGCGGTTATCTCCGGCAACTACAGCAACGGTGATGCGGAGAACTACACCGTGCTCTCCTTCACCTTCAAACCTCACCTCATTGGGGAGAAAGCCGCCTATATCGAGGTGACGAGCGGCGACGCCGTGGTGACTACCGAGGTGGTGAACGTGAACTTCGCCGAGGAAAAAGTGGTGGGCGAGGTCGCCATCAGCGGTACAAGCTACAGCAATCATAGCCTGCTGCACCTGAACTGGAACAACAGCGAGTCTGTCACACTCTACACTAAAGAAATGCTTTCGAGTGCAGGATTGAAAAAGAACGATGTGATTGAGAGTATCACCTTCAAGGGCTACTGCAACAACTCTGCTGATTACAGCACCACGTTGAGCGTCTGGTATAAGAAGACGTCGGACACCTCACAGGGCCAACCCGCCTATGGCAAGTATGACACCAACGGCATGACACAGATTCTCTCCGAGACCCACACTTGGACAGTTGTCGGCTCTTCCACCGATTGGGTAGACCTTATCACCATCAACCTGGCAGAGCCTATCGTCTATGATGGCAATGCGCTCCGCTTCGTCGTCTGTTCAGAAGGAACGAAATACGCGAGTGGCACTTACTTTGAGGTCACCGGCACCAGTGGAGAAAACAAGAGTTACTACAATCGCAGTGACGACGCCAATTCCTTTGCAAACTCAAACACTTGGTACGAAAACGCCAATGTGCCCGCCATTCATTTCGGACTGCAGAAACAGGCTAAGACCCTCAGTGGCGTGGTGACCGAGGAAGGCACTACGACACCCGTGGCCGGAGCCACTGTCACCATCCGCAATGCTGTGAACGACATCGAATATTTAGCCACGACCGACTATGATGGCTCATACACCATCAATGTCGTGCAGGACAACTTGACCTACACCGCCACGGTAACCGCCGACGGTTACGAGAAACTGGTGGAGGATTACGTGCTCAACTTCACGAATGGGAGCCAGACCAGGGATTTCGCCCTTACCAAGATAGTGCCTGTCGTGGTCACCATCGGCCAATATGGCTATGCAACCTTCTACTATTCCAACAGCGCATACGTCATGCCAGAGGGCGTGGAAGCCAAGGTCGTGGGGAGCATCAACGGGGAGGCCCTCTCGCTCGTATCTGTCTCTGGCATCATTCCTGCCGGATGTGCCGTCATCCTTATAGGCGGCCAAGGAGAGTACACCTTCGAGCCGACATCGGAGGAGGGTACTGTTGTGGAGAACATGCTTCGTGGCACCGATGGGAAACAGGTGATAACCCCAGAAGGACAGGAATGTAAATACTATAAGCTGGCTGTCAACAACGGCGTTGTGGGCTTCTACTATGGCGCCGATAATGGCGGCATCTTTGAGAACGATGCTCACAAGGCCTATCTTCCCGTGCCTGAGTCACTGTCGAATGGCGTCCGCAGCTTCACCTTCGACAACGCCAGCGGCATCGCCAGCATCCAGGTCAACAAAGAGGCCGGTCGCTCCTACAACCTCTCTGGCCAGCGCGTCAACGACGCTTACAAGGGTGTCGTCATCCTTAATGGCAAGAAAGTGCTGAGAAAGTAATCTGCTGAGTCCACTTTAAATAGTCGTATCAAGAGAAGAAGATAGCCGTGGGGCGCCAAGGCGCACCCGCGGAATTCGGATTGATCAGCATTATCGACCCTGCAGGGTCGCCCCTGCCTGCGACCCCTTCAGGGTAGATGCTATGATACATTCAACTTTCGCATGTTTCTTTTCAACACAGAGAAGGCATAGCGCACAGAGATGCACAGAGAGCTATTTTCGGCAATGATATAGCAGTTTACCCATTGTGCGCAGCCCTTCCCCTCCCATCAAGGGGAGGGGTTAGGGGGTGGGGTCAGTATCTTCTTCGCTGACAGGATATTACAGACCCCACCCCTGCCCCTCCCCTTGAAGGGAGGGGAAGGCTCGCGCCGCAGGCGCAATTCCTAAATTCCTTAGACAAAGGCCCCGAAGGGAAAAACTCCCACGCTCGACCTCTGGTCACTTGCTACCGCAGGGACGCAAGAACTCCCGAACTCCTTAGACAATAAAAACAATTCGTCTTCATTCGTTGTTAAAAGAGGCCCGAATGAGCACTCGTTGAAGAAAAAAGTGTTAAATGTGGGCGGGATGGCGCGGGAACAAGAAAAAAGTAGTATATTTGCACGGGCTTCCGTACCCTGTACGTTGATAGCAGAAAATGAAAATGACGGGAATGATACTATTCATGGCCCTGCCGCTGGCGGGCATAGTCTACGTGGCATGGCACGTATGGGTGCTGCTGCCGCTGGCCGGAGTGTGGAAATGTCTCCTCATCGGCATGGGCATCGTCTGTTTCCTCTTGCTCTTCGTAGGATTCAGTGGAGGGCTGGAGAAGATGCCGCTGACGTTGGCACGCATGGTCTACAAAACCGGCACGTCATCGGTGCTGGTGCTGCTCTATCTGGTGATGGTGTTTCTAGTGCTCGACCTGGGACGGCTGGTGCACCTCGTTCCGAAGGCCTGGCTCTACGGGAACGGGGTGACGGCAACGGCCATCCTAGGGATTCTCGCCACAGTCTTCGTCTGCGGAAACATCCATTATTATAATAAGGTTCGCGTACAAATAAATTTAAATACAGACAAGCCCCTACCCCACGACTACAAACTGGTGATGGCCAGCGACCTGCACCTGGGCTACCACAACACCCGCGCCGACCTGGCCCGCTGGGTGGATTTGATCAACGCGGAACAGCCCGACCTCATACTCATTGCAGGCGATATCATCGACAACAGCATACGGCCGCTGCTGGAGGAGAACATGGCATCCGAGTTCCGCCGGCTGCAGGCTCCCGTCTACGCCTGTCTGGGCAACCACGAATACTACAGCGGGGAGCAACGGGCTGAGAAATTCTATCGCGAAGCCGGCATCTGCCTGCTCCGCGACTCCTCGGTGGTTGTCGACTCGGCACTGGTCATCATCGGGCGCGACGACCGCTTCAGCCGGCGGCGCAAACCCCTGGAGCAGCTCGTCGGCGATGCCACCACTCACCCTTTCACCATCCTCCTCGACCATCAGCCCCACGCTTTGGAACAGGCCGAAAAGTGCGGAATAGACTTCCAACTAAGCGGCCACACCCACCGAGGGCAGGTGTGGCCTATCTCATGGATTACCGACGCCATCTACGAATGCTCGTGGGGCAGCCATCGGCGCTCCGGCACGCAGTACTACGTATCCAGCGGACTGGGCATCTGGGGCGGGAAGTACCGCATAGGTACCCAGTCGGAATATGTGGTGGCTACGCTTCGCCGCCCTTCACGTTGAAGGGGGCAATGGTACGCCCTTCGTTACTGGCCGGCTGCGGCATCTTGATGGTGCCGAAGGTGCGCTCATAGCGCATGATGTTCTCCTGCAGGGCACCCAGCAGGCGCTTGGCATGCTCAGGAGCCAGGATGACGCGGCTGCGCACCTGGGCCTTGGGCAGACCGGGCAACATGCGGGCGAAATCTACGATGAATTCGCTGCTGCTGTGGGTGATGATGGCAAAGTTGGCATACTCTCCCTGAGCCTTGTCAGGGGTCAGTTCTATCTGCAGCCCTTGCTGCTTCTGTTCGTTCTCGTTGTTCATTGTTTGCTTTTTTATTGGTTAAACTTACTTTTACATTTCTTACTGATAAGTCCTATCCGCAGTGGAAGTACTTCACGACCAGTTTCTGTATCTCCTCGGGATAGCCCTCGATGGTCTTACGAAGGGTCTTGTCGTCGAAGGCACGCAGCTGAGCGATGATGCCGTCGATCATGGCGGGAGAGAAGACACCATACTCCTCGAACACCGCACGCTGACGCTCCAGGCAGTCGGCCGAAGCCACGCAAGAGTCGGGCAGCTGTGCCAGGGTGGCCAGACGGCCGGCGTTCTCGGCGGCGTGGATGTTCACATTGACGTAGGTCCTCTCGGCCACCTCCAGGGCATCGGCCATCTCGAAGCCGTGGCGGCAGGCTACACAGAGTCCTGCCAACAGCTGGTAGAGGTCGGCCGAGCCGTCGGGCGAGCGCATCTCCACCGTCTGCTTGATGCTCGTATCGTATTTTTCCTCCTTCTCCAGCGGATTAGCCTTGTGGCTCATGTCGACATCGGCAGCCCAGCCCAGCGGCACGCGAACGAGCACACTGCGGTTGCGGTCGCCCCAGCAGACATTCGTCGGAGCCTCCTGATGGGGCACCAGACGGAAGTACGACATGGGGTTCTTGTTGCCGAAGGCAGTGATGGCGGGAGCGAGGTCCATCATGCCGGCTATCATCCTGCGGGCATCTTCAGAGAGCACGCCATTGGCGAGCATCTGGTTTCTGCCGTCCTTCATCATCCGCATGTGGATATGCAGGCCGGAGCCAGCCTTACCCGTAGTAATCTTCGGGGCGAAGGTGACGTCGTAGCCCATCTGATAACCCAAGTTGCGGATAATCCATTTGGCCAGCATGAGCTGGTCGGCAGCCTGCTCCACAGGCACGGGCAGGAACTCTATCTCGTTTTGTTCGTAGTTCTTGCCCTCGAGCGAGAAATTGCCCACCTCGGAGTGGCCGTACTTAATCTGTCCGCCGGCCTGGGCAATGAACTGCATGCACTGGGTGCGGAACTCATTGGCCTTGGCATAAGGAGCAGACTCATGATAGCCTCGCTGGTCCTGAGCGGGGAAGACGCCATCGTCGTCGCTGATGACGTAGTACTCCAGCTCGCCCATAGCCTGATACTCCATGCCCGTGACCTCGCGGAAGGCTTCTGCTGCCTTATGCAACGTGTACTCAGGAGAAGACTCCAGCGGACGGCCGTCCTTGTCGAAGAAGGAGCAGAGCATGGTCACCGTGGGTATCTCGGCAAAGGGGTCGACGAAAGCTGTGCGGAAACGGGGGAGCACATAGAGGTCGCTGCTTCCGGCCTGGATGAACGAAAAGAGGCTGGAGCCGTCGACGCGCTCGCCACAGGTGAGGATGGTCTCCAGGTAGTCGAGGTCGTTGATGACGAAATTAAGGGTCTTCAGCCGTCCGTCACCACCGGGATACATAAAGTTCACCATGCGGATGTCGTTCTCGATGATATACTCGATAATGTCCGCCTTGGTCAGCTCGGCGGCTGGTTTCTGCAGTGCTGCAACAATAGGATTTGCGTTCAGCACCAAATGTTTGTTGTCCATAGTCTCAATATTTTGGTTATCATTTGTTTCTACGTCCACATTCCGGACAGATGCCCTTCACGATATGGCTGGCCGACGTGACAGCGTAGCCTGAAGGCACGCAAACCTGCGGCACTGGGACGCCGTCGAGGCAGAAAGTGCGCTGGCAGTGCTCGCAGAAGAAGTGCACGTGCAGGTCGTCGTCCTCCGCGTCACCATGACTATGGCACAGCTCATAGCGCAGCGAGCCGCTGCCGTCCTCGATGGCATGCACCAGATGGTGTTCGCGGAACAGTGTCAGGGAGCGGAAGATGCCCGACTTCTCAATCGACAGGATTTTCATTTCCAGCTCTGCCAGCGTCAGCGGCCGTTCCGACGTGGCCAACGCCCGCAGCACCACGATGCGGTTGGACGTCGGTTTGATGTCATGCCCGGCGAGCAGGCGTACACACTCCTCTTGCTTCATCGGTACTAAAGCTCTTGACACACTGTGTAATCAACCTGCAAAGATACTACTATTTTTCCGAACTGCCAAGGAAAGGAGCCGAAAAAGCGCAGGAAATTCCATGTACAGCAGAAAAAGACAGCCTTTTCTTCGTCGTTTTGCAAAAAAAGCAGTACCTTTGCACGGCTAAATTGAAAACCAGCAAATGGAGAATAAGTAAAATAAGTAAATAGAAAATCAACATGTTGACCGCAAAAGAAATCCGCGACTCTTTCAAGAAGTTTTTTGAATCGAAGGGACATGCCATCGTGACCTCTGCTCCAATGGTGATTAAGGACGATCCGACGCTGATGTTCACCAACGCCGGCATGAACCAGTGGAAAGACATTATCCTGGGCACACGCGACCCGGAGCCTCGCCGCCGCGCCGACACACAGAAATGCCTGCGTGTCAGCGGCAAACACAACGACCTGGAGGAGGTGGGCCACGACACCTACCACCACACCATGTTCGAGATGCTGGGAAACTGGAGCTTCGGCGACTACTTCAAGGAAGGGGCCATCGACATGGCTTGGGAATATCTGGTCGACGTGCTGAAGCTGAACCCCGATGACCTCTATGTCACCGTGTTCGAGGGGTCTCCCGAAGAAAACATTCCCCGCGACGACGAGGCTGCTCGCTATTGGGCAAAGCATGTGCCCGAAGACCATATCATCAACGGCAACAAGCACGACAATTTCTGGGAAATGGGCGACACTGGCCCCTGCGGCCCCTGCTCGGAAATCCACGTCGACAGCCGCACCCCGGAGCAGCGAAAGGCCAGCGGCAAGACTGGTCGTGAGCTGGTGAATAAGGACGACCCGCAGGTGATTGAAATCTGGAACCTCGTGTTCATGCAGTTCAACCGCAAGGCCGACGGCTCGCTGGAGAAGCTCTCCATGAACGTCATCGACACGGGCATGGGCTTCGAGCGCCTGGTCCGCATGCTCCAGGGCAAGCACTCGAACTACGACACCGACATCTTCCAGCCCATCATCAAGGCTGAGGAGCAGATTACAGGGCTGAAATACACCACCTTCGAGGAAGAATCCAGCCAATCCGAAGATTCTAGAGAGCAAAGCGACATCAACGTCGCCATGCGCGTATGTGCCGACCACCTGCGCGCCGTAGCCTTCTCCATCGCTGACGGGCAACTGCCTGGCAATGCCAAGGCTGGCTATGTCATCCGCCGCATCCTGCGCCGCGCCGTGCGCTATGCCTACACCTTCCTCGGACAAAAAGAGGCTTTCCTCTACAAGCTGCTGCCCACCCTCGTGGAGGAGATGGGCGACGCCTTCCCCGAACTGAAGGCCCAGCAGCAGCTCATCGCTCGCGTCATGAAAGAAGAGGAAGACGCTTTCCTGCGCACGCTGGACAAGGGCATCTCCCTGCTTGACAAGGCTATGGAACAGCTTCGCAGCGAAAAGAAGACCGAGCTGGACGGCGTGCAGGCCTTCCGCCTCTTCGACACCTATGGCTTCCCCCTCGACCTCACTGAGCTCATCTGCCGTGAGAACGGCTTCACCGTCAACGAGGAGGAGTTCCAGGTGGAGATGCAGAAACAGAAGGACCGTGCCCGCAACGCCGCCCAGGTCGAGAACAGCGACTGGGTGTACGTGCCCGGTGCTTCTCCTGCCGGCGAGCAGCAGTTCGTGGGCTACGACTACACCGAATACACCTGCCACATCCTCCGCTATCGCAAGGTCACCCAGAAAAAGAACACCTTCTATGAGCTGGTGCTCGACTACACCCCGTTCTACGGAGAGATGGGCGGCCAGGTGGGCGACCAGGGCGTGCTCGTCAGCGAGAACGAGACTGTGGAGATTATCGACTCCAAGCGCGAGAACGGACAGACTGTACACATTGTAAAGCAGCTGCCCAAAGACCCCACGGCAGAATTCATGGCCTGCGTCGACACCGACAAGCGCGATGCCAGCGCCGCCAACCATACTGCCACCCACCTTTTGGACTACGCCCTGAAACAGGTGCTGGGTGACCATGTGGAGCAGAAGGGCTCTTTCGTCAGCCCCGACACGCTGCGCTTCGACTTCTCCCATTTCGAGAAGGTCAGCGACGAGCAGCTGCGCGAGGTGGAGCGGCTGGTGAACGACATGATCCGTCAGGACCTGCCACGCGACGAGCACCGCGACATGCCCATGGAAGAGGCTAAGAAGCTGGGCGCCATCGCCCTCTTCGGCGAGAAGTACGGCGACAAGGTGCGCGTCATGCGCTTCGGACCCTCATGCGAGCTGTGCGGCGGCATACACACCACCTCCACAGGCCGCATCGGCTTCTTTAAGATTATCAGCGAGAGCAGCGTGGCTGCAGGCATCCGCCGCATTGAAGCCAAGACAGGCAAAGAGTGTGAGGAAATGCTTTATCAGCTGGAAGACACACTGAAAGCCGTGAGGTCGTTCTTCAACAATGCGAAGGACCTGCAGGGAGTCATCCGCAAGTACATCGAAGAACACGACTCGATGAAGAAGGAGATTGAGGGCTTCCAGGCTCAGGCCGTGGAGCGTTGCTGCCAGCAGCTGATGGGTAAGGCCCGCGATGTGAACGGCGTGAAGGTCGTCACCTGCGTGCTGCCCATGGAGCCTGCCGCTGCCAAGGACCTCGCATTCAAGCTGCGTGCCGCCATCAACGGTCCGGTACTCTGTGCCCTCGGCACACGATACGGCGACAAGCCTCAGCTCACCATCATGATGAGCGACGACCTGGTAAGCGACCACGGGCTGAACGCCGGACAGCTGGTGCGCGAGGCCGCCAAGCTCATTCAGGGCGGCGGTGGCGGACAGCCCCACTTCGCACAGGCCGGCGGCAAGAATGCCGACGGGCTGAGTGCCGCTGTCGACAAGGTCATTGAACTGGCGAAGCTATAGCCCATCCCCGCAAAAACCCAGCAACTCTGCACCAAAGACAGGCAACAGACTGGTTTGCAGAAAGTTGCTGGTAGTACACTTTACTGAAAACCCTGCATAAACTCTGCATGAGCCTCGCATCTTCACTTCTGGAAACTCCGCGAAAGAGTCCCAAGCCTTGGGACAAAAAAATACTGCCAGTATTTTCCCAAACGGCGTTCGTATTTTCCCAAACGGCGTTCGCATTTTCCAGCACGAAGCACGTATATAGACAAATGCATAGTTCATGCAGGGTTTTGCTCCAAGTCTGCACCTGACACATTGCTGTAAAACAGCTAGTTATGAAGACAAAGTGCAGAGTTGCAGGGTTTACGCAGAATATGGCCATACCATTTTATTCAACCGCTAAAGCGGCCTTACTTTAATGTCTGCGCACCTTCGTGTAATGTGCCGCCAAAGTACAGAAAGATGAACTCTTTGTCATCTGCCTGCTGTGAAAGGATACATAAAATTAGGCAATGTTATAGCAGCTGACCCAGAAATTCTTCTCCGGTGGTAGCCGCTCCCCTCCCCTTGAGGGGAGCGGCTACCGCAGGAAAAGTAAATTCAGGTTAACTGCTATATTGTTTCCTAAAATTATTCAACTTTCACAAATCTATAATTGAACGCAAAGACGCAGAGCATGAGCGTATTTCAGCGTTTGGAGAGAAATGCTAAAGCATTTGCAGAGTTCGCAGAGTGGCTACGCCGACCTTTGCGTGCTTTGCAGGTGGCTTCTGCCACCCTCTGCGCACTCCAGCTATTGACGTATCATTCTCTGAAACTCTGCGACTCTGCGTTCAGAAACAAACTAGTGAAACTTGATTAAAATTTTAAAACCGGCAAAGAAAAACGGCGAAAAATCAGGAATTTAGCTCCTGAATACCTATTTCCTTTACAAGCCGTTCGAAGTCGTCACGATTTCCGGCGGCTTTGTTCTTGATGCGGGCACGATAGGCATAGATGGAGTTGGGCGAGTAGCGCAGGAACTCCGCAATGCGCGAACTCTCGCTGATGCCTAGCCGAATGAGGGCGAAGATGCGCAGGTCGGTGTTCAGGTGGTTGCGGTCTTTGGGCACGATGCGCTCTTCCGGGCGCAGCAGGGCGTTGAAGTCGTCGACGAACGTGGGGAAGAGCCTGAGGAAGATGGTGTCGAAATGGTCGAACAGCTCTTGCACCTCGTCTTCCTTCAGCTGCTCGGAACTGGTCATGCGCAGCAGGTCGTTATACTGGTTGGCTTTCAGCTTGCGGTTCATTTTCAGGCGGTAGTTGTCGAGCTTGTCGATATATTCCGAGCACATGCTGAAGAAGCGCCCCAGATACTCGTCCTTCACACGATTGGAGTCATGCTGCAAAGCCACTGCCTGCCTGAGCCGCTGGTTGGCATCCACAAGGCGGCTGTTAGCCTCGTGCAGTTCGTTTCTGGCCACGGCCAGCTGCCGCCGCTTTTTCGACACATAGAAGAGCAATGCCAACAGTCCTGCCACCAGCAGGCTCACCAGCGCCACCGCCCAGCGCAGATGGCTGTTGGCAGTCTGCAGCTGCTCTCTGTAGACATCGTTGATACGTGTCACCAAAGGAGCTACCAGCCAGGCCCTCATGTGGGTGCTGAACCGTTGCAGGCAGCGCCAGGAGAAGTCGACGTAGCGATGGGCACGGTCGGCATCCACACCCACCAGCAGTTCGGCGAGGCTCCAGAGTGCCCCCTGATCCATGATGGCCTTACGCACGTCTATCAGTGCCGAACGCACCAGCCAGGCACGCTGCATGTCGGTCTGCCCCAACATGCCGAAGATTACAGCTCGGTAGAAGGCCATCGTGGCGAAAGCACGGGAATCGGGCTGGCAGGCCTCCATCCAACGGTCGGAATAGCGCATGGCCAGCGCCGCACTGTCGGTATTCGTGGTCAGCTGTATGGTGCGCAACTGTAGCCAGAGGGCAGTGGTGCTGTCGGCCAGAGAGAGCAGCGAGTCGCTGAGCAGGTTCTTTCGTGCATAGAACTCATTTGTCAGTCGCGGGTCGTGAGAGTAGTAGCCCATCTCATTATAAAGATGTATAAGGCTGTTGAGCAAAACCAACCGCCAAGCAGGGTCTATGGCCGTCGTGTCAACCATTTCGAAATGCATACGCGCCTCATTATAGAAGCCCGACTCGGTCAGCTGCTCCGCCAGCTGCAGCTGGGTTCTGGCATACAAATCGCGTCGTCCCAGCCGGTCGGCCAAGTCCAGACAGGCATACTGATAGGCTATGGCTGAATCGTTGTCGAAGGGAATATACTCCTCATACAGGCTTTTAGCCCACTCAAAGCGCTCGTTATCGGTTGTGGCCAGCCGCAATCTGTCCTTCTGCCTGGCCAACTCGTCCGTCTTCCATTGCAAGTATATCTGTGCAGAATCAATAGCCCGGTCAAGCACCTGGTAAAGCGAATCCAGATTCACCCGTTCTTCAGCCCAAGAGAGGGCACCAGCACAAATGGCCGTCAATACTAAAATCAGTCGTTTCATCATCCTTTCCCAGTTTTAGGTATTCAGGATGCAAAGATAGCATTTTCCTTTCATTCTACCAAGTATTTGTCCGTTTTTCTTTATTTCCATCGATATATTTTTGGCAGAATAGTCTATATTTTTAGCGCGCCTTCGGTTTATTTAAATAGCTGTTAAATAACAAATTAATAGAAAACCAACGCCAATATTATCCATATTCTCACCTTGATAACGATAGTGGATCCGTTTTTTTTGCCTAACTTTGCACCACATAACAACAACCTAATTATTAACAACAAACCATTTATGGAAAAAAGAATGAAACTAAACGCAATGAGGCGAACAGCCTTTGCCTTCATTGCCATGCTTCTTTCGATGACGGCTTTTGCCCAAGGCGGAAGTGTGTCGGGAGAAGTAAAAGATTCGCACGGCGACGCCATTATCGGTGCTTCTGTGATTGTGAAAGGTACATCGACAGGCACGGTGACCAACTACGACGGCCAGTTCACCCTCGCCGTGCAGCCCGGCACCACGCTCGTCATTTCCTACATCGGCTTTAAGAGCAAGGAAGTGACCGCTACCGCCTCGCGCATGAACATTATTTTAGATGAAGACGAACAGACGCTGCAGGACATCGTGGTCATCGGCTACGGCGTGCAGAAGAAGAGCGTCGTCACAGCCTCCATCGCCAAGGTCAGTGCCGAGGATCTCGACGGCAAGACCCGCCTGCGTGCTGAGGATGCCCTAAAGGGCATGGCCGCCGGTGTCAGCGTCACCTCTTCCTCCGGTCAGCCCGGCTCCAAGTCTATGATCCGCATCCGTGGTATCGGCACCATCAACAGCTCCGAGCCACTGTACATCATCGACGGCATGCCCACCGACCAGAACGGTATGGAGAGCGTCAACCCTGGCGACATTGAGTCGATAGAGGTGCTGAAGGACGCTGCCTCCGGTGCCATCTACGGAGCCCGCGCCGCCAACGGCGTCATCCTTGTCACCACCAAGAAAGGTAAGATTGGCAAGGCTCAGATCAACTACAACTTCTCACAGGGCTGGCAGAGCGCCTGGAAGAAGCGCGACGTGACGGGTGCCACCGACTATGCCATCCTGCAGAACGAGCGCCGCGTGCAGAACGGTATGGCTCCCCTCTATTACGACCCCTACAACCTGGTGGATGCCAACGGCGACAGAATTACCGGCTTCGGCACAAACTGGCAGGATCTGCTCTTCAACGACAATGCCCCCATCCAGCAGCACGACGTGAGCATCAGCGGCGCCTCGGAAAAGGTGAACTACTACCTGTCGATGGGCTATTTCGACCAGGAAGGCATTGTGGGCGGCAACTTCGGACATTCGAACTACGACCGTCTGACCATCCGCTCGAACAACAACTTCAACCTGCTCGACGCCTCGGAGGAGCGCTCGTTCCTCAACAAGCTTGACCTAGGCGCGAACCTTTCCTATATGCGCGTGCACAACACTGGCATCGACGCCAACAGCACCTGGGGTTCACCCCTCGGCTCAGCGCTCTACCTTGCCCCCACCCTGCCCGTCACACTGACGCAGCTGGGCTATGAGGAGGATGGCAGCGCCCGCTACGGTCAGGCCATGATAGACCGCTACTCAGCCTACGACCTCTACTACGACGCCAATGGCAATCCCTACACCATTCCCGGCTATGTGGGCAGCTATCAGGAGCAGAACAACCCCATCGCCATGATGCAGGGCAACCCCAACCGCAACTGGAGCCATAAGTTCATGCCGAAGTTCTCGCTCGACCTGCAGCTGTGGGACGAGTTAAAGTACCACTTCACCTACAGTGCCGAGCTTTCCTTCTGGGGCTACGAGGGTGCCACCCTGCAGAAACACTATCTCTCGGGCAACAACAACAGCGACCATACGCAGGCCACCGCCTACAAGGGCAATAACTCCACCTGGCAGATAGAGAACACGCTGACCTACGACAAGACCTTCGGCCCGCACACCATCGGCGTGGTGCTAGGCCAGAGCGCCCTGAAGACGAAGGGCGACGAGCTTGGCGGCTCTCACTGGTATCTGGTGAACCCCGACAAGCCCAGCATCAACTACACCACCGGCGGCGCCCTGGAGCTTTCGACCGATGCCGACGGCAAGGTGACAGGTGCCAAGAGCCTCGTCGGCGTATGGGGCGGCCCCTACACCCAGCATCGCCTGGCCTCGCTCTTTGCCCGACTCAGCTATAACTACGACGAGAAGTACATGTTCCAGGCCACCATCCGCCGCGACGGCAGCTCGCGCTTCGGCTCGAACAACAAATACGGCACCTTCCCCTCCTTCTCCGTGGGTTGGAACGTCATGAACGAGCAGTTCATGGAGCAGACCCGCGACTGGCTGACCAACTTGAAGTTCCGCGCCAGCTGGGGTAAGAACGGTAACGACAATATCGGCGACTTCGCCTATACCACACTGACAGCCAACGGCGGCAGCAGCAACTACTACTACGGACAGACCGCATCGATGACCTACGGCTCGAAGGCCAACCGCCTGGCCAACGAAGACCTGAAATGGGAGGAGAGCGAGCAGACCAACATCGGCCTCGACTTCGGCTTCTGGAACAACCAGCTGACCTTCAGCGTGGACTACTTCCTGAAGAAGACCAACGGCATGATTATCGACATGCCCATCCCCAGCTATGTGGGTGAGCAGCGCCCGCTGGCCAACGTCGGCGACATGGAGAACAGCGGCTGGGAGTTTGAGCTGGGCTACAAGTGGAACATCGGCGACGCCCGCTTCGCCGTGAAGGCCAACGCCTCCTATTTGAGCAACAAGCTGAAGAACCTGGGCAACGACACCGGCTTCCTGAACTACGGCATCAGCCAGTTTGCCGACGGCGGCACACGCGCCGAGAACGGCCAGCCCTTCCCCTTCTTCTACGGCTACAAGACCAATGGCATCCTGCAGAACCAGGCCGAAGCCAACGAGTATAATGCCAAGTACGGCGCCAGCTCGAAGCCCGGCGACTTCCGCTTCGTAGATACCAATAATGACAACAAGATTACCTCCGACGACCGCACCAACATCGGCGACGGCATTCCCGACTGGACTTTCGGCCTGAACTTCGATGCCGAGTGGAAAGGTTTCGACCTGGGCGTCTTCTTCCAGGGTGTCAGCGGCGCCGACGTATTCGACGCCACCTACCGCCAGGACATCGCCTCGGGCAACTATCCCACCTGGGTGCTCCAGCGCTGGACGGGCGAGGGTACCTCGAACACCGTGCCTACACTGGGCGATTCGAAGAACTGGGTGTGCAGCGACATGTATATCCAGGACGGCAGCTACCTGCGCCTGAAGAACATCACTCTGGGCTACACGCTGCCCCGCAGACTGACCAACAAGATTGGCATCAACCGCCTGCGCATCTACGGCCGTGCAGAGAACCTCATCACCTGGACCAAGTATTGGGGCTTCGACCCGGAAATCGGTGCCGGATGGGACAACGACTCGCAGAAGCACAACACGCAGTTCACTGGTGTTGACTATGGTGTCTATCCGCAGGCCCGCACATGGACTATAGGATTTAATATATCACTATAAAGCCCACCCCCGACCCCTCCCAAAGGGAGGGGAGGTTGGATAGACTTGCAATTTGGAAAATAATTAATAAGAGAAACAAGATATGAAAACAAATATTAGAAAAAGAATAAGTACTGTACTTGTAGGACTCGGTACTATCTTAATGCCCCTCCCTTGGGGAGGGGTTGGGGTGGGCTTTCTCACCTCTTGCAGCGACGACTTCCTTGAGGTGACCAATCCCAACGGTGAACCTCTGGAGGAATACTATACCACTGAGGGAACCCTCAACGAGGCCCTCACCTCGGCATACGCTCCTCTGCACTGGCCCGACTGGGACAACCAGGCATACAACGACCTCACCGTAGACGGTGAAATCATGGGCGACGACTTCTGGGTGGGCGGCTCCGACAATACCGACAACCAGCACTGGCACCGTCTGTTCAACTTTGCTGCCGACGGCAACAACACCCTCGGCACCCTCTGGGGTGACTTCTACAGCGGCATCAAGCGCTGCAACGACGCCATCAAGTACGCCGGATGGGGAAGCAAGGCCAGCGACAGCTTCCGCAAGTCGATGGAGATGCAGGCCCGCCTGCTTCGCGTGTACTATTATAATATATTGTGGCACTACTACGGCAGCGTGCCCTTCTACCTGGAGAACCTCTCGCTGCCCTATACAGCTCCGCAAATCTCTGCCGACGAGATCTACGCCAAGCTGCTGCCCGAGCTGGAGGACATCATCGCCTCCAACGTGCTGCCCATGCGCTGGGAGGCTGCCGAGAGCGGCCGTGTGAGCCAGGCCTTCGCCTACATGCTCTATGCCGAGATGGTGATGTACCAGAACGACAGCGCACGCTATCCCCAGGCACTCACCTACATGAAGCAGATCATCGGCGACAGCAACTACGCCCTCAACCCCAGCTTCAGCGACCTGTGGCAGGAGAGCGGCGAGTGGTGCAAGGAGAGCATCTTCGAGATTAACTACAACGACGACCAGGCTCAGCGCGACTGGGGCAATGCTGCCCTGAATGCCGGCGGCACCGTGTTCCCCACCCTCTGCTCACCCAACGGCTGGGGCGGCGGCGAAGGCTGGGACAGCGGCAACGACGGATGGGGATTCCTCCCGATGAAGGTCGAGACCTACAACATGTATGCTGAGGGCGACCTGCGCCGCGACGTCACCTGCTGGGACCTGCGTGCCTACAGCTACACCGAGCGCTATCAGGACACCCACATCTGGCATGGCAAATATCGTCCGCAGTCAGCGAACAACAAAGACTGTCCTACCTCAAAGAACCTTAACTATAACAACAACAAGCGCATCTACCGCTATGCCGAGACCCTGCTCAACGCCGCCGAGCTGCTGCTCCAGACGGGTGGCAGCGCTGCCGAGGCTGCCGGCTATGTGAACGAAGTCCGCACACGTGCCGGTCTGCCCGCCCTGAACAGCGTCACCATCGACGACATCTTCACCGAGCGCCACCTGGAGTTCTGCGGCGAGGGCAAGCGCTACTTCGACCTCGTCCGTGCCGAGGGCATCAGCGGAGCCACGCAGAAAGCCAGCACCGTACTCGTGCCCGACAGCTATGGCTATCGCACCAACTCCTGGACACCCAGCAAGAAGCACATTCCTCTGGCCCAGAGTGAGCTCGACGCCGATCCCACGCTGAAGCAGAACAACTATTGATTTTTCAACAACGAATTAAACGAATTTCACGAATTATGAAAACCAAGAATATAAAACTATTTCTCGCCAGCTGTCTGGTATGTTGCGCTACTAGTGCAACCTTTACGGGCTGCTCTCCCGAAGAGTTTGAAGGCGCCGACCCCAATGGCATACCTACCATCAGCGGCACCGACTTCCAGATGACCGTCGACCAGGAGACCAACCAGATGACAGCTACTTTCAACCCGCAGGCCGGTGTCTATCCTATCTGGATTCTCGACGGGACGACCTATTCCAGCCTCTATGAGGTGGGCTACAAGAACGACGAGGCCGGCGCCCACACCATCGAGCTGAAGCTGGGCAACCGCAACGGCATCAGCCAGGCCGGCGTGAAGAAAGACTACGCCTTCAACGAGACAAAGGTAGACTACACCGCCGACTTCCGCCGCATCACCGGCAAGGAGTGGCGCATCGACAACAAGGAGCAGGGACACATGGGCTGCGGCGAGGCTGGCACCGACGGTGCCGGCTGGTGGTCGGCAGCTCCCGACGACAAGAAAGCCTTCGGCGTCTACGACGACCGCATCACCTTCACTGCCGACAACCGCAAGGGAGGCTCCTATACCTACAGTGCCGGTGCCGACGGCCTGACCTACGTCAACAAAGAGACGAAGTGGGCCAATGGCGCCGCAGAAGACCCCGATGTGGCACTGGGCAACCAGACCGCAACATGGAGCTTCGAGGAGCTGGACTGGACGGACAAGGATGGCAACACCAGCAGGCAGCGCTACATCCGCCTGTCGGCCAACACCCTGTTCCCCTATGTCTCCAGCGATGCCCAGTACGAGAATCCGCTGTTCCGCGTCGAGCAGCTGACGGCCAACAAGATGGTGCTCGTCTACGACAAGCCCGACCGCAGCATTGCCTGGCGATTCATCCTCACCAGCAAGGAAGGCGAGAAGGAATGGGAAGGTTTCGACCCGAACAGCCAGTTCAACCTCTGGAAGGGCATCACCCCGACCATGTCGTTCTACTACAATCCTGATCCGGGGTGGGGCAACGAGCAGACACCGCTCTTCGAGAGCCTCTTCAAGATGGGCGACAACGACTACAGCATCACCGTGCCCCAGGAGTGCTTCTCCGAGTGGCAGGCACAGGTGCACTTCCACACCAGCCTGCAGACCTCTGCAGCCACCAGCTACGACTTCTCCTGCGTCTTCAACAGCGACCGCGACATCGACGGCGTGGTGGTGAAGCTCACCAACGAGGACGACTCCGAGGCCATCATCGACGAGCACGGCGTCAACCTGAAGGCCGGCCAGGACTACATCTTCTGGGTAAGCAACGTGCCGGGCAAGGATCTCAATCCCGTGAAGCTCGTCTTCGACTTCGGCCATGCTACCGGCGAGACGAACATCAACGTGACCGGCATCGTGCTGAAAGACCATGCCAACGACGACGGCACCGTGCCGCCCGACAACAATGGCGACAATCCTGACAATCCCGACGTTCCTACGATGGACTGGGACTATGAGAGCAGCGCCAACCTCTGGAAGGCTGTCGACGACGGCACGCTCTTCGATGCCTTCGGCTACTGGTTTGCCGACAACAGCTGGACACAGATTCCCAACGACGAGGCTACCCACAGCGGCGACACCTACGAGATTACCCTTCCCGAGGGTATGGGCGGCTCGCAGTGGCAGGGACAGTTCCACATCGACACCAAGCTCACCGCCAGCGCAGCAAAGGCATACAATTTCTACATGGTGATGGAGGCCGACAACGACTGCCCGCAGGTGACCATCAAGCTGACCGACGCTGGCGACACCAACTTCTTCTGCGAGGGTCGTCACGACATCAAGGCCGACGAACCCTTCATCTTCAAACTGACGGGAGCTACCCTGAAGGAGGGCCTCGACGCTTCTGCCATCCGCCTGTTCTTCGACTTCGGCGGCTCGCCTGCCGGCACCCACGTCAAGATCAGCAAAATCTACTTTGAGGAGGCTGTGGTTTTGAACTACGACGATGCCGCCAACCTCTGGAAGGCTGTCGACGACGGCAGCGTAAGCAGTACGTTCGGCTACTGGTTTGCCAACGACAGCTGGACGGAGATAGCCCATAACGACTGCACACACAGCGGCGACACCTACGAGATTGTGCTTCCCGAGGGAATGGGCGGCTCGCAGTGGCAGGGCCAGTTCCACATCGACACCGACCTTACGGCCAGCGCTACGAAGCAATTCCACTTCCAGCTGGTGATGGAGGCTGACAACGACTGTCCGGGTGTAACCATCAAGCTCACCGACGCCGGCGACACCAACTTCTTCTGCGAAGGGCGTCACGACATCAAGGCCGACGAGCCATACGTCTACACGCTGAAGAATGCCACGCTGAAAGAGGGTGCCGACGCCTCTGCCATCCGCCTGTTCTTCGACTTCGGAGGCTCCCCCGCCGGCACGAAGGTGAAAATCAGCAAGATTGTCTTCAAAGAAGCCTGATAAAAAGAAAAAGGTAAAAAAAGTAAAAAAGCAAAAATGAAGAAGCTCATGCTAAGTTCTTTCATGCTCTCTCTCGCCGTAGCCCTCACGGGCTGCGGGGGGAGCGACGATAACGACGACCAGCAGCCTGCTGCTGTGACCATCACCTTATCGCAGGAGAGCATCAACGCTCCTGCCGTGGGTGGCAGCTATACTGTCAGCGTCACCACGACGGGCAAGGAATGGGGCGCCTACGCCGACCAGGACTTCATCACCGTTGACGCGAAGAACACGGTGGGGCAGTCGGGCACAGTGACGCTGACCGTCCCTGCCAATCCGACGACCAGTACCCGAACGGCCACCGTCACCGTCATGTCGGGCAATGCCCGGAAGACCATCAGCGTCACGCAGGAGGCCGCCGCACAGTCGGCCTATAACGCCCCTGAAGGCTACACCCTCGTCTGGCAAGACGAGTTCAACAAGGGCTCTGAGCTGAACGCTGCCGACTGGACGCACGAGGTGCAGAAATCGGGCTGGGTGAACAACGAGCTGCAGAACTACGTCAACCACAAGACACCCGAGGGCAGCCTCGTCACCGAAGTGCGGGGCGGCAAGCTGCGCATCACCGCCCTGAAGGAGAACGGCAAGGTCTACTCCGGCCGTGTCTATGCGAAGGTGAAGCAGGGCTGGACCTACGGCTACATCGAGGCCTCGATCAAGCTGCCGAAGGGCAAGGGCACATGGCCAGCCTTCTGGATGATGCCCGTGAACTTCCGCTCATGGCCTGCCGACGGCGAGATAGACATCATGGAGGAGGTGGGATACCGGCCCGACTACGTGTCGTCGAGCCTCCACGCCAATGCCCATGTGCACAGCAACGGCACGCAGGTCACACACGAGATGCTCTGCAAGGGAGCCGAGGAAGACTTCCATACCTACGCCATCCTCTGGACGGCGAAGAACATCACCACCTTCGTCGACGGGAAGGTGCAGCTGAGCTATGACAACCGTGGCCTGGGACGCAACGACTGGCCCTACGACGACCCCTTCTACGTCATCTTCAACCTCGCTTGGGGTGGCGACTGGGGCGGACAGCAGGGCGTGGACGAGAGTGCCCTCCCCGCCACGATGGAGGTTGACTACGTACGTGTCTTCCAGAAGAAATAGAGAAAGATGAAGAAATCATTCCTCTACCTATTCGCTCTTTTGCTCGCTGCCTGCAATGCAGGCGGCGGGCAGAAGGAAGCAACGGGGTTCGTCACCATTCAAGGTCACGACCTGGTGAAGCCCAACGGCGAGAAGCTGTACATCAAGGGAACAAACCTTGGCAACTGGCTCAATCCCGAAGGCTACATGTTCGGATTCAGCCGCACTAATTCGGCCTGGATGATCGACCTGCTCTTCAAGGAGGCAGTGGGACCTGACCAGACTGCCGAATTCTGGCAGCAGTTTAAGGACAACTATGTCACTAAGGCCGACATCGACTTCATCGCCAGTCAGGGCGCCAACACCATCCGCCTGCCGTTCAACTATAAGCTCTTCACCGACGAAGACTATATGGGGCAGACGGGCCGGAAAGACGGCTACGAGCGCATCGACTCCGTGGTAAGCTGGTGCAAGGCCAACGGCCTATGGCTGATTCTCGACATGCACGACTGCCCCGGCGGGCAGACGGGCGACAACATCGACGATGGCTATGGCTACCCCTGGCTCTTCGAGAGCGAACAGAGCCAGCAGCTGTTCTGCGACATCTGGCGAGAGATAGCCAGTCGCTATCAAAACGAGCCCGCCATCCTGGGCTACGAGCTGATGAACGAGCCCATCGCTCATTACTTTGCCAACAGAGACTCGCTCTACCAGCTGCTACAGCCGCTCTACAAGCGCTGCGTCAGCACCATACGAGAGGTCGACCAGAACCACATCATCCTCTTGGGAGGCGCCCACTGGAACAGCTTCTTCTGGATGCTCGACGACACCAGCTACGACGACAAGCTGCTGTACACCTGCCACCGTT
>JAEEGG010008273.1_pt1 | contig 23653 bp, 23 predicted proteins | sample 9134161 | NCBI WGS metagenome assembly JAEEGG01 (sample SAMN16246543, study PRJNA631951) | gut metagenome | biome: gut microbiome; feature: rumen; material: CR-attached | host: Bos | place: Iran: Karaj | collected 2018-10
TGACATTGTGCAGCCTCCTTAGCTCAGTTGGTTAGAGCATCTGACTGTTAATCAGGGGGTCTCAGGTTCAAGTCCTGAAGGGGGCGCAATTTTTATGTTTCATGTTATTAATTTTTTGGCCTCGTAGATTCTCCCCGTTTCTACGGGGTTTTTTTATGTATAGATGCCGCATTCAAAAAGCGGAAACATATTATGTCACCTGCTAAATGTCTTGTCATCTTTATGGGAGAGATTTAGTCTTTGCGGCGGAAGAAATAAACAATGAAATCATTCCCAATTCTTGGATTTTTCAAATAGAGTCTATCATAATTGAAATGAGTGATTAGTTCGTAATTATTGAGGATAAAATACGCGTCAGACTCATATATTTTTAATTCAAAACTTACCATAATCCATTTGGGCAAAGTTATAGGCTTTGATTTTTCTTCTTTCATCAAAGTTGGTAAATCATATGCTATGGAAACCCTATTACATTGCAGAAGCTTTTCATGCTCCATCATGCTGTATCCATGCCAAAACATATTGTAATTAAAAATGGAATCTCGTTCCAATGCAGGAATGTTTTAAATGCTATGATGAAAATTTTCATAAATAGTCACTTCTTTTTCTTTGTGTAGAAGTAGGTCGTTTACAAAATGGAAAAAAGAAATACTACCAAGAAAAACCACACAACCCATAACAATTATTCCGAGTGCTAGTTTTACTTTTTTGAACTTTTCAACGTCTATGGTCATCATACTGATGATACACAAAGGTATTACAACTATAAGATAAAACGAATTGCACAACTTACCAAAGGTTCCAACAAATAGCGATAAAGAAATAAGGATCGGGATAAGTAGATCTTTTTGTTTTCTCAAGCCAAGAATACTTATTATCAAATAAGAAATAAGAAATAAAGTATAAGGTAACCAATGGAACCATGTCACATAAGGTTGAATGCCAATATATTCCAAATTGGAAAGCAATGTGGCATAAACCATTTCATAGACACCATACCATTCCGCTTTCATATAAAAATAGAGTATGCATGGAATAGTAATGATTATCCAACCAACAATGAAACATCCTACACTTTGAAACAGTTTTCTGAAATTCTTTTTAAGTAAATATTGAATCCATACATAAGCTATAAATCCCAAAAACGCACAGGCATTGTTAATTTGGATGAAACTAATGACCCCAAAACAAAGACCTATAAATAGCATTTGTAACGAACGAATTTCCGATTTCGTTTTGTAGGCGTGAGAATATACCAATAAAGGATAGGAAATGAACGGCAAACACCATTCTTGAGTTTGGTCACCAGCACCATAAAAACACAAAAGCAAAACCAAAGCGATAATAAGACAAACCATCCTTTCTTTTTCTGGGCGGTATAAAGCCAACACCTTGTCCCAAATGAAAAGTGTTATTGTTAATGAAACAGTTTGCATTAACATGATGGCAAAATCGCCTCCAAGCCAAAGGCCAAATGCATGGATAAAGTATAGAAGGCAACCTTTGTTGTCGAAATAGTCGATATATATAATCTTCCCTTTTAGGATAGCTCTACCCATTTGCTTGAATATGGATGGATCGGCACCTTCAAAGGCATAGAGGAACGAAGTAGACCGCGAAAATAAAGTCACGAAAACAAAAGACACCAACAGCAACAGTAAAGGATAATACTTGCTATTGACGATGTTGGCAATACGGTTTTGTTCTTTCATAACAATTCATAATATAGTCTTAAAAATCAACTTGATATCACCAAAGAAACTCCAATGGTCTAAATAATCCAAGTTGATTTTCACTTTGTCGGGCCAGATGACATTGTCATTATAAGCCTTTGGGTCTGCTTGTTGGGCAAGTAGTTCTTCTTCATCGCGGTATTTGATGCTGGCTGGACCCGTAATTCCAGGACGGAGTTGCAGGATCCGACGGTCATCGCCTTGCAGTTGGTCGGCATAGCCTGGAACGTCAGGGCGTGGTCCGACAAAACTCATCTGTCCAATAAAGACATTGACCAACTCAGTGAGGCAGTCTACTTTACTGTGACGCAGCCAATGTCCAATACGCGTGATACGGGGGTCGTCGGCCGTGGTAACCGTATCGCCTTCTGATTGATGAAGCATGGTTCGGAACTTGCAGATATTGAAAGGTTTTCCATCCTTACCAATGCGTTTTTGCATGAAAAATATAGGCCCTTTTGAGTCAATTTTGATGAGAACGCCGATGACAAGCAAAGGCAGAAGCAGTACAATAAGTCCAATCAGTGCCATGATTCGGTCGAAGCACCACTTGAAGAAGAATCCTATTTTGTGTTTATTTTTCTCCACGCTGCATGGCCTCCATGTTGAGAATTGCCTTAATACGCGGCAAAGTTATGATTTTTCTGAATGGGTACAAAACTTTCACAGCGAACTTCATCCACCAACAATAATGAATTGTAAGTTGACAATATGCCTTGCGAAAGTGAAACTTTTCTTCCAGAAAAGGTTGAATGTTGGAATGTTCTGTGATACTTCTTGCGCCGTCGGTAACATAACTAAAACCTTTTTCCTGCAAATAATATTGGTTCATAGTATAGAACAAACCATAATAAGGGTATGCTGTGTTTTTTCGTTTGTAATTGGGTAAAACGGCAACTAAACCATATTCACATGAGGCTTTCCATAACATTACAGTAAAAAAACCAATAAAACAATCATCATTTCTATCAAATAATCCCCAATAGTCATAATCTTTGTTTTCACATTCCTTTAGGTAGTTTTCAAAAGTATGAAAGTTTGTAATTCGATCTTTTACCAAATAGTCATCAAAAGATGCTCTTAATACAGGGTATCCGTTTTGTTTAATGAAAGCATTATCAATCTTTCGAAACACGATTTTTTCCAATGAGCGTCTGATTTTCTTTCTCGTGTTACCCGAAAGTTCATCAAATCCTTCAAATTGGTCTTTAATAAGATACCAAAAACCAGTTTTTTCGTGACAATCAAATCCATAAGTGTTTCTTACCATCAAGCCACCTTGCTTGAGTAGTTTTTTCCATTCTAGTTCTTGCAATTGCGGCTCTTCATGCGGTGCTCCATCAAAACGCCAAGCTTTACGATATAAATAAAACTTATTCTTCATAAGCGTTTCTTGATAGCATTAAAAGCATAGCATGAAAAATAATATGTAGCTTTGAAAAAGGAAAGTTTTTCATGATGACGATATACTTTCCATAGATCAATAGAGGCTTTTATTTTGTTAGAGCTTGCTGATTTTCTTCTAATTCTATAAGAGACCAAAGACTCGTCAATAGCATAAGCCAAAAACCCCTTTCTAAGAATATCAAGCCATGTAGCAGTGTCTTCACTGGTGCGAAATTTGGGAACAAAGACATCGCCAATGATTGTTTTATTAACCATTACAGTAGAGCAACCGATGATGGTATTTCGGAGGTAGGTTTCATAATCCAAATTGCCTATGGTATTGATGAATTTGTTCAGTATCTTTCCGTCCTCATCAATCCAATCGTAGGTTGAATAAGTAAACCCCACATTCTTTTCAATCATAAAACATAATTGTTTTTCCAGTTTTTCAGGATGCCAAATGTCATCTGCATCAAGGAAAGCCAAAAACTGGCCTTGAGCCATTTGAATGCATTGGTTTCGTGTATCGGCAATACCAGAGTTTTGCTTTTTTATGGTAAACCTTATCCGGGAATGAATTTGAGCGTAAGATTCTATTATATTAACCGTTTTGTCTGTAGAAGCATCGTCAACAATGAGCAGTTCCCAATGCGGGTAAGTTTGCGCAATGACAGATTTGATGCTATCTGAAACAAACGAAGCCATGTTGTAACATGGCATGATGACCGAAACCAACGGTTGACTTTCCACGGCTGTTGTTTTTTTACATCAATCCTTCAATCCAAACTTTAATCTGTTGCTCATCAAGAAGTTTGCATACCAATAGCGAATGATCACGATAGGCCACTAAATAGTCTTCCAAGCCTTCTACTACGGCTTCGGTACCTTCTTCAATATTAATGATGGTGTTCTTGTTGTCTACAGAAACCACTTTACCACGCAAAGCGTTGCCATTGTTGTCTTTTTTTGCATGGGTGAACAGTGAACCCCAAGTGCCAATATCGCTCCAGCCAAAATCGGCAGGGATAGTGTAAGTATTTGGTGATTTCTCCATCACACCATAGTCGATACTTATATTGGGACAGTCTATAAAGTGGTCGTTAATGAAATCTTGTTCCTCTGGCGTGCCAAAGTTGTAAATACCTTTTTCAAAAACTTCAACTATTTCAGGTAGATACTGCTTGAATGCTTGCATGATACCATCTAAAGTCCAAAGAAAAATGCCACTATTCCAAAAATAGTTGCCTTCTGCCACAAACTTCACTGCAGTTTCATAATCGGGTTTCTCCTTGAACCTCTCCACTTTCACTATTTCAGGCAGCACAACTTGTTTGGGCACTTGAATGTAGCCGTATCCTGTTTCTGGTCGGCTAGGCTTGATGCCGATGGTCATTAATGCTTGTTGATCCTTTGCCAAAAAATTGAAACCCAAATGGATAATACGCTGAAACTCAACTTCGTTGGTTACCAAATGATCGGCAGGTGTGACTACGATATTGGCATCCTTAACGCGGCTTTGGATATGATAGATTGCGTATGCAATACAAGGTGCTGTGTTGCGACGCGCAGGTTCACAAAGCACTTGATTAGGTCGCAGCATGGGCAGATGCTCCAAAACCAATTGCTTGTAGGCCTTATTGGTCACCACAAGAAAATTCTCATCAGGAATGACAGGACTGAAACGTTCGTATGTGCTGCGTATAAAGCTCTTTCCTGTGCCGAGAATATCGAGGAATTGTTTGGGATAGTTGTCTTTGCTGAGCGGCCAAAAGCGGCTACCAATACCGCCCGCCATGATGATGCAATAATTGTCCATAGGTGTTTAGTTGTTGAGGAACATCTTTCCTTTTTCGCTCAGATACGGTTTAAGATCGGATAATGCGATTTTGCATAAAGGCATTCCTGCAGCATAGGCAGCGATTTCGTATGGTTGATAGCAAAATACTACACTGTCAGTTTCTATCCAAGGCTCATTTTCGGGTAGGGTGGTTATTTCTTCGTAATCAGAGAAAAAGTCTTCTTCTGCATACTTTGAAAAATATTGATTTTCAATGTTTTCAGCAATTATTCTTATAAGTTGTTCCGGATCTTCAAACAAGTCGTAGCCAACAATGCTGCCGTCAATTTTGCTAAAAGTGGTACCATTATACCAAGGCATCTCATGAGCTCCGCCCGAATATAGAAAACCTTCTGTAGTATAGGTAACATATTGGTCTGTTTGTTCAGATAAGGAGAAGTTTTCTTCATAGTTTGATCTAGGCTCACTGCCATCTTCCTCAAAGAAATTATCTCTCATGGTTTCAAGGTAACTGACATAGTCTTCCGTTTCGGGCGAGAGCATCCAATGAAGAATATTTTGACGCAAGGTTTTGTTTTTGGTGACAGGTAGGTCGAGACTGACATTGAAATGTGAATAACCTTCACCATATTCACTTTCGATGAAAACACTGTCACACAAAGTATATGGTTCAACGTCAACTTCATTTGGATCTTTTGGGCTGCAAGCAGAAATGACTAACAGAAGCATTGTAATTGGGATGAGTAGCCTTTTCATGATGACAAATAATTATGGTTTAACGAGGCAAAGATAGTTCTTTTTCATAGAACGTCAAAGTTGTTTTTTTATTTCGCCCAGCGATAAAGGATCTCAATAGGATGAACGGCATGGACACCAGTACCATCAAGGATTTGCTGACGACAAGAAGTGCCAGGTGCAGATACGATGACTGGTACAATGCCGTCGGTGTTTTTCGTCACCTTACGAATAGTCGGGAATAGCACCATCTCGCCAATGGCTAATGAAGTTTTATAGTGTTCTTTCTCGTAACCAAACGAACCCGCCATGCCACAACAACCGCTTGGGATGACATGTACCTTGGCACCAGTGAGAAGTTTGAAGGCTTGCACTGTCTTCTCAGTTCCTACTAAGGCTTTCTGATGGCAATGACCATGAAGCCAGATTTCTACATCATCAGCCTTAAAGTCATTGGTGGAGATGCGGCCTGCGGCCATTTCTCTCATAATGAATTCATCGAACAGAAATGCATTATAACCTAGCTGTTGAGCTTGTGGGCGCAATTCAGCAAGTACCAAATCGGGATACTCGTCGCGAAAACTAAGGATACACGATGGCTCGATACCCACCAATGGTGTTTCTTCTGAAATCTTGTCTTTCAGTAGGTTGACGTTTTTCAAAGCGAATTTCTTGGCGAGTTTCAAGTTACCTTTTGAAATGGCAGCACGACCGCTTTCCACATGTTTTGGAATCTCAACTTCATATCCTAAATGTAGTAACAGTTTTGCGAAGGTAAGCCCAAGCTCTGCTTCTTGGAAGTTGGTGAACTCATCAGCGAAAAGGTAAACTTTGCCTTTATAGGCCTTTCCATGATGTTTATGGCATTCCCTTTGGACTGCTTTCTGCATCGTCACTCGGCTAAGGGTAGGAATGTCTCTTTCTGTCGAAAACTTGATAATATTCTTGATGATGTTGGAAGAAAACTTCCATGAAGCAAACAAGTTGTATATTGGCCAAACAATATGCCCAAATCGTTCTACCATAGCCATGCGTGAAACGGCAAAAGAACGCAATGGCATGCCGCTGACGTCGTATTTCTGCTGTAAAATCTCGGAACGCAGTCGAGTCATGTCAACATTGGAGGGACATTCACTGCGGCATCCTTTGCAGGCCAAGCAGCTGTCTAAAACCTCGGCCAGTTCCTTCGATTTTAATATGCTTTTATCCTTGTTTAAAACTTGCGTAAAAGCCTCGCTTTCCCATCCTCTCGTTAGGATTTCGCGGAGTACATTAGCACGCGCACGGGTGGCCTTAGTCTCATCGCCGCTCACCTTGAAGGCTGGACAAAGTGTGCCACCAATCAAGTTAGACTTGCGACAATCGCCAGCACCATTGCATTGCTCGATACTGCACATCAAGGCATGAAGCTGATTTTTGGCACCGGTAGCGCCTTCCACTTTGCATTCGTCGAAAGCAGCCTTCCAGTTATAATAGGTTCCAGAGCCCTTAGGTTCTTGAGCCTGTCGAAGGGCCGAAGTTCCAAGTTCCTTTTCGATAGCATATTGCTGGCCAACATCAAAGCGCAACATGCTGTCCATGGGCAATGTGTCAACAATCTTGTGCAGATTGAAGACTTGCAACGGATCCCAACACTTTTTCAAGTCTTGCATCAAGGCATAGACTTGGTCGCCATAAAGCAACTGTATAAATTCACCCCTCAATCGTCCATCGCCATGTTCTCCGCTGAGCGAGCCTTTGTATTTTTTGACCAATAAGGCCGTTTCATAAGCCACTTCACGAAATTTGCGTTTGCCTTCTGTCTCCTTGATATTAATAATTGGGCGCAAATGCAGCTCTCCAGTACTGATATGGGCATGATAAACGCAACTCAAGCCCAAATTATCGAGCATTTTTGCAAAATCAGCCATATAGGCAGGCAACTTCTCAGGAGCTACTGCCGTATCCTCAATGACACCAATGGGTTTGGCATCGCCTTTCATACCAGTAAGTAGACCTAAACCTGCTTTACGCAAACTCCACACTTTACTGATCTCTGAACCATACACCCTCGAACAAGCATAAACCAACTTATCTTCGTTTTCGATTAAAGTTTTTTCCAGTTGATTGGCAATGGCATCAATTTCTTTGCGTGTCTCACCCTGCAATTCAATGATGAGGATAGCAGCAGGGTCGCCTTGGACGAAAAAGCGGTTTTTTTGTTGCTCAACATTTTGTTTGCTGAGTTCCAAAATGTTGCGGTCCATCAATTCCACGGCTGAAGGATGGAAATCCAATGCTACAAGGTTACCAAGAAAACTTTTCTGCAGAGTATCGCAATGTGCGCAAACTACCATTTTTTCCTTTGGCGGCAATGGGTCAAGGTCGACTTTGATTTCAGTGATGAATGCTAAGGTGCCTTCACTGCCAGCCAAGACTTTGCATAGATTAATGGTGCGTTCCTCAAGTGGTATTGAGGTATTATGTAGGTCTTCGATGACTTCGTCGATGGCGTAGCCACAAGAACGGCGGCGTAGACTTTTGTCAGGATAGTTTTCTTCAATGAGATGAACGGTTTGTTCATCCAAGGCCCAACGGATGAGTTGAGAGTAGATGTTTTGGATTAATGAAGCGTTGGGAAACTGAACGCTCATAGATTCCATCCCCGCAAACCCCTGTTGGGAATGACAAAAGCCTTCAATTTCCCAGAATCGGTTGCCAAAACGCTCTTCCAGTTCTTTGATGGTATAGGTTTTGAATACTTCAATACTACCATCACAAAGCACCCCTTGGGCTTCCAAGACATGGTGACGAGTACTGCCATAAATCAAAGAATGAGAGCCACAGGAATTGTTACCAAACATACCTCCAATGCAACAGCGGTTACTGGTAGAGGTTTCGGGACTGAAGAAAAGACCAAAAGGCTTTAAAGCAAAATTCAGTTCATCAAGAACAACACCTGGTTGTACTCTAGCCCAGCGTTGTTCTTTGTTGATTTCCAGTATTTTTTTGAAATGCTTGCTGATATCGACCACAATACCATTGCCCACCACTTGACCAGCGATGGAAGTGCCACCGGCTCTTGGAATGAGATGTGTTTTGCGTTCGCGAGCCGTTTCAATCAAATATACGATATCCTGTTCGTTTTCAGGAAAGGTTACACCTTGCGGTATTTCACGATAAGCGGACGCATCAGTAGCGTATGCAATGCGGTGGAGGGGATCGGTGTGGATAGTGTACATCTCAGCTTATTTGTCCAACTGGCTGAAAACGCTATTGTTGCTCTTGAATTCGGGCACAATAATCTTCATTTGAGCCACAATCTTCATTGGATCACAGGTTTCCAAAGCTTCGTGTAGTTTTTCAAACATAGCATCTACATACGAAGCCTCGTATTTTCTGACTATGGCATGCATAATCTTCTCGTTGTTGGTCTTGATGGTGTTTTCTTCGTTGGCCAATACTTCTTCATAAAGTTTCTCACCAGGACGCAAACCTGTCTCAATAATTTCAATTTCAGGTTTATGTGCAAGTTTACGCATCTTTTCAGCCAAGTCCCAAATTTTGACTTTTTCACCCATATCAAACACAAAGATGTCACCGCCTTCTCCGATTGAACCTGCTTCAAGGACGAGGCTACAAGCTTCAGGAATGGTCATAAAGAAACGAGTGATGCGTCGGTCAGTGACAGTAATAGGTCCTCCTTGAGCGATTTGTTTACGGAACAGCGGCACAACGGAGCCATTGCTGCCTAAAACATTGCCAAAACGTGTGGTGATAAACTTGGTTTTACCTTGTCGGCTTTGCGTGTATATCTCAGCAATACGTTTGGTGGCTCCCATCACATTGGTAGGATTGACGGCTTTGTCAGTTGAAATCATGACAAATTTTTCCACACTGTATTCAATAGCCAAGTCGGCCACTAGCTTGGTACCAAACACGTTGACAAACACAGCTTCGTAAGCGTTTTCTTCCATGAAAGGCACATGCTTGTATGCAGCGGCATGGAACACCACTTGTGGATGATACGTTTCAAACACTTCCCTCATGCGGATAGGGTCTTTCACGTTGGTAATGACAAAAGCCATTTTATCGCGCTTTTTCTTAAAATCATCCGTGTTGTTCATCTCGAATTGGAAATCATACATTGGAGATTCGGCTTGGTCAAGCATGATGAGCTTGGAAGGATTGTAATGCATCACCTGACGACAAATCTCACTTCCAATGGAACCAGCAGCACCAGTGACCAATATCACTTTTTGGTTGATTTCGCGGATAACATTGCTCTTGCCCAATATGATAGGCTTACGACCCAAAAGATCTTCAATTTTAATGTCTTGGATTTGGTTGGTTTCAAGTTTACCGTCTACCCATTTGTCAAATGCTGGTATGGATTTTACGTTGAGGTTGAGTGCCATACCCTGTTCGATAATTTCTTTTCTTCGCTCTTCGGTCAGGCTGGGAATAGCAATGATTATAGAGTTAATATCGAGTTTTTTTATGAATTCTGGGGTCAATGCTACCTTGGGCGAGTAGATTTTTATGGTATTGATTTGTGTTCCAATACGTTTTGGATCATCATCGACAAAAGCCTTAATTCTAAATTTCGAATTTGGGTCTTGGTTCAATGCACGCATTAGCACGGTGCCTCCATCACCTGCTCCGTAGATAATGGTATTTAGTTTGTCGGCGGCGTTTTTGTATATCTCATTATACAAACGTCTAATGGTGAAACGCATAATAATCATTGCCGTCATAACGATGAGGTAATGGTATATCATGGTTACATAACGAGGATAAAGTTCCTTAGCCAATACATGAGAGAACTGATAAACAATCAATTTACTAACAATAAGAATTGATAAGGCACCCGTACAAGCATAAAACAATTTCCTAATATCGTTGAATCCAGAATAACGTAGCATACCATCATAGGTTTTGCTGATAAGGAATGTGACAAGATAAACCAATGGAACCAACCAAATACGACTCCAATCAAATGAAGATGCACTAAAATTCTTGAAGTACAACATGAAAAGAGCAAAAATGTAAGCCAAAACAACAATGATCATGTCGACTGCCAGAATCCAATAACGAGGTAACGTATTATTTTTATGCTTACCGAATATGAAATTGCAAAAGCGTACTATTATTTTTCTCATTGATGAACTTTTTAACTTACAAAATTACAACAAATTTCCTTATCTCTCAAAATATTTTTTCCATTAAATGCCATTTGCCCGTTGAAGGCAGGTTGGGGTCAGCACCTTGGCATTGGGCTACATAGGCTTCCCATTCGGCTTGTCGGGGCAAAGTGGCCAGTCGGGCCATGTCGCGTTTCCAGTCAAAGTCATCCACAGTATCGCATATCATAAATACGTGAGTATCATAACGATAGAGTTGCATGTCAAGTATGCCTACTTCGCGTTGCCCAGCCACTACTTCAGGCCAAACATGAGCATGAATTTCACAGTATTTTTCGATGAGTTCAGGGTCGTTGACGAGTTCCAATGTTTGACAGTAGCGTTTCATTTTTTCTCGGTTTTAGTGATGAATAGTCCGTAAATGACGATGACAACGAAGCAAATCAAGGGTAAAACAAAGCTCAAATTCACGGAAGCGACACTTCCAAGTCCGCTACCGTCAATGATTCGGGCTTGCAAAGGAGGCAACACCGAACCACCCAAAATGGCCATAATCAATCCTGCTGCACCGATTTTGGCATCTTCGCCCGTGTCGGTCAAGGCAATGCCATAGATGGTTGGGAACATCAGGCTCATGCAAGCCGACACAGCCACCAAGCAATACATTCCTGCACGACCGTCAAGGAAAATAACGCCCAGAACTAATATGGCTCCAGCTATACCTAAGTAAGTCAGCAACTTGGATGGATGAATGTATTTCAGCAAGAAGGTGCAAATGAAGCGGCTCACACAGAAAATGGCCATCGCCACAATATTATAGCGTTGTGAAAGCACCTCGGCAGCTTGTTCGGTCATGCCTTCGTTCATGAAAACGCGTGTGCCGTATTGGATGATGAAGGTCCAGCACATGATTTGCACACCGACATAAAAGAACTGTGCCACCACACCATAGCGGTAAGGCTTGTTTTGCCACAAACGTTTTACCGTAGGACCAAATTTCTGGTCATTGCTTTCCTTCGCTTTGGCTTGTGTCTTCACCAAAAGCAAAATGACGACAAAAAACACCACCAACACAGCTCCGATAATAATATAAGGTCGGCTCAAGACGGAGAGGTCGGCATTTTTTATGGCGTCGAATTGCTCTTCGTTGAGTAAGGCGCGTTCTTCGGTGCTCAGCGGGTTGAGTTTGGCTTGAATGAACTGCATCGCCACGAACATGCCGGCCAACGAGCCGATGGGATTAAAAGCTTGGGCTAGGTTGAGTCGTCGCGTAGCCGTGTCTTTGCTGCCCATTGATAGGATATAAGGATTGGCCGTCGTTTCAAGGAAAGAAAGGCCACAAGTCAGCACAAAGTAGGCGATCAGAAAAGGATAATAACTGCCTGTTGCTTTGGCTGGAATGAACGTCAAGGCTCCTATGGCGTATAACCCAAGACCCATCAGCAGACCAGCTTTATAGGAATGCTTTTGCACAAACAAGGCAGCGGGAAGAGCCATGCAAAAATAGCCACCATAAAAGGCCAGTTGCACCAAAGCACCATCGGTCACGCTCATGCGGAAAATCTTGGAAAAAGCCTTCACCATAGGGTTGGTGATGTCGTTGGCAAAGCCCCACAAGGCGAAACAACATGTCACCAAAACAAAGGCCAAAAGGTATTTTTTTTCTACTACTTTATTCATTTTCTTCTGATTTTGAGTGAAATGGCTTCAGAATAGTTTTGACAGAAAGCTGGAGCTTCCTTGACCACGCAAGCGAGATAACCCCCACCCCCAGCACCAGGCATCTTCCAAGCCATTACATCCTCTAACTTGGAATATCTGTCAATATAATCCTGCACCGAGCCTTGAATCATGGCGGGAAACATGGCGGTTTGTGCTTCAAAAGAGGCTTTGTAGGCTGAGGCAAAAGCAGTTAAATCCATAGCCATGATGGCGTTCCAACAGTCATCGGCAGCCTTAGCCAAGGCCTTGACCTTCGGCTCGGTAATGTCCTTGCCATCCACTACTGAACATCCCAGACGGCGAGGCTCCATGGGAATCATGATGAGATGGTTTTCAAGCCAGTTCAAGATGGTTTCGTTTTGGCAGGTTTCAAACTTGATGGGCCAATAGAGCTTGTCGTAATAATGTCTCACCAATCCAGGCATACAAATGCCAATGCTGTCTTGCGCCCCACTGATGATGCCGTCGCTTCGTTCAGGGTCATTCTCGAAGCAGAAGACCAATTTGGCAAGCGTCTCAGGATCCATGTCGGGCAATTTCATCGGCCAAATCTTCTTGATCATGTTGCGGGTCGAGGTGGAGAGGCCACAACGCTCGCGTACCTCGAAAGTCGGCTGCAACGAAATGGTGATGGCCCAACCTGGGGCAAAACATGAGACATAAGGCTGGTCAATCCAAGTGCCGGCCAAGTCCAAGCGGGTGGGAATCTCGCAAAGGTCATGTTTCAATGCCGTCGACGAACGCGCCTCCAAGCCTTCCGATGGCGTACGTTGCAACACCACATATTTGATGCCACGCGCTTCGCAGAAACGGCGTTTTTCTTCCGATGCTCCGTCTTCATTAACCACAAAAATGTCGGGTTTTATTTTGTCCACAGTGCACACAAAGTCCATCACGCCGTCGCCATCGTTGATGAAAGCGTCTTTCACATAACGGATGGCTTTCACCATGAAGAGGCGTTCCTGTTCAGGGTAAAGGGTCTTATGGTTTTTGTAGTGAAGGATGGTTTCGTCGGAGCCGATGCCTACATAAAGGTCGCCATACTGTGCCGCTTGGCGGAAAAACTCCACATGTCCACTATGCAAGAGGTCGTAACATCCTGAAACAAATACTTTTTTGGTCATTCAACTTGGTTTTGGCTGCAAAGATATGAAATTGTTGCTTTGAATGTTTGAATTATAGAAAACAGTTTATATCCTCCGAACTTCTGCCAAAGCTGACACAAAATACCAACGTCCGTTACTTTCACAATAGCATTTGTAGCGGGTACGTTGTTTTTCCCCTTTTTGGAAGATAAGGCCGTTTTTCAACACAAATCGGGCTCCCTCGGGGAGGCTTTCCACTATGGACACGTTTTCTGGGTTCTTGTCGTATTGGTGCAAAACCCTTTGAAGGTTTTGGTCGGCGGTGCTGCTGGCTTTGATGTGTTGCAAGTGTTTTTGCAGAGCGGCGAGAACCTCTTTTGGGAAGATGGTTTCGGTCAGAAACGGTTGCAACAAAGTGGAAAAACTCGTTTGCCATTCTTGGCCATGTGGCAGCACATTTCTTGAGCCATATTGCTGGTATACATCGTAATGCGCCACTTCGTGAACGTAGGTGATAAGCATCTGATAAGGATTCAAGTCCAGATTGAGTGTAATAGAACAGATGCCGTTGGGGGTTCGTGGCGGACGGAAATCACCCAATTTGGAGCTACGCGGTCGCTTGAAATGTAGTTTGAAACGGCGTTGTGTGAACATCTCACCCACCATCGCCACTGCCGGCTCTGGAAAGTAGCGTTTCAATAGTTGAAGTTCTTCAGCCTTCATCGTTGTGCAAAAGTTCGTATTCTATGGTTTCCTGCGGCACATAGCTCCACTTGGTGCAGGAGTTACAGTGACGCGGTGCACGGCGACGGCCAGGCACTTCCTTGGTCTTGCAGGAAGATATGAAGACTGTGGTAAGAATTAATGCGAGAAGTAAGATTGTTTTTACTCCCCCTGCCCCCCTCTTAAAGGGGGAGTTCCCCCCTTTTAAGGGGGGCAGGGGGGATTCAAAACACGCTTCTCTATTTATGATACTTTTCATTTCGATAGCCAGTTTGCAGGATTTTGTCGTGCTTGTTCTTTCAAGAGTTCAAAATGCAATTCCGTTTTGTTCTCGGTCTTGTTGGTGTGCACGGTGCCAATATTTTGCTTGGTCTTCACCTTGTCGCCGCGTTTCACTGTGACGTTTTCGAGGTTGGAATACACCGTGAAATACTCACCGTGACGGATGATGACCACCGTGTTGGAGCCTGTCAATTTGGTGACACTGGCCACCTCGCCGTCAAAGACGGCACGGACTTGTGCTTTTTCAGTGGTGGCGATGTCGATACCGTTGTTGGTCACGGTGACCTTGTCTGACACCACCGAGGCATGTTTGCCGAATGAGGATGAGATAACACCACGCTCCACAGGCCAAGGCAGCTTGCCTTTATTGTTGACAAAACTTGTCGATAGGGTTTTCTCGGCAGGAGTCAGGGCCATGCCTTTTTCTTTGGTTGTCGTAGTCGTGGTCTTGCCTTTGTTGGCGTTTTTCTTGGCTTCTTCCTTGCGTTTCCGTTCGGCTTCAGCGTTGGCTCTTCTGATTTCTTCGGCAATTATGTCGTCAATAGCCTTTTGCAGCTTTTTGGCTTGTTGTTGCTTGTTCTTGATGTCTTGTTGCAGGCTGCCTTCTTTCTTTTTGAGCTTGTTCACCTGACCGTTAAGCTCTTTCTTTTCTTTTTGGAGGGCTTCTTTTTGGGTTTTCTCGTCTTTCAGCAAGGCGGCTTGTTCCTCTCGGGCTTGTTGGCTGGCTTCCACTTCACCCGTGATTTGCCTCTCGGTCGAGGCAATCTGTTCCATCTTGATTTTACGGGCATCGTTGAATTGCCGGATGTAGCGCAGTCGGGTGAAGGCTTGGTTGAAGTCCTTGGAGGCAAAAATAAACCCCAAGTTATTGTAATGGTTGCGGTTTTTGTAGGCAAACGACACCATTTTTGCATATTCTTTGCGAAGGTTGGCTAAGTCTGTGTTCAGGCTCTTGATGTTTTTTTGTCCAGCGTTGATTTCCTCGTCAAGAACGGCAATCTGTTCATTATATGTCGTGATGAGCTGCTCGCGTTGTTTGATTTTCTTGTCGAGAAGGTTGACCTCGTTGAGGGTCATCTCCTTGTCTTTCTTGGTTTTTGTCAGCAATTGGTTGGCAGTCGAAATCTCTTTCTGCAACGAAGTGATTTCGTTTTGCAGTTGCTTCTTCGACTTGCCTTTAGTCTTTTGCGCAAACGAAGGGTTGACCAAGGCTAACAACAATAATACCAATATGATATGCAGTCTCTTCATGGTTTCTTTGGCAAGCGCATGCGTTCAATCTTATCTGTAATCTTCAGCGGGAAGCTCGTCTTTTCATCCAGTTTGATGTTTTTATATTTCACTTTTGCGGAGAGGTTACCCATAAAGAAGGTCTTCAGTTGGACAATCTGATTCTCAACGGGCGGAAGCCCTTCATTATTGTCCAAGAGCAAAGTTTGTATCCATGGCAGGCTGATGGGTATGCCGAGTTGGACGGCAACGGAATCCAATGGCTCGGCTAGGTAGGTCTTTTCCAATCGGTTGAGAATCCAAATCGAGTCGTTGTTGACTTTGGAGCGCAGCACTTCCACGCCCATGGTGGCGGTGACACTGAGCCACACGAGGCTGTCTTTGCGCATCCTAAGCTGTCCCGACAAGTCGTCGAATGCCATGCCGTTGCCTTCGGCTTGGATATCGAGGTTGGAGGTCAGCCATTCGAAGGGTTGCAGCTGTATGGACTTAACGGTTTTCTTTCGCGAGGCGCAGGAGGTGACGCTAAGCAACAAAACAAAAAGCGCTATGGTGGACCAGTTTTTCACATTCAGTTTTCCTTCAATTTCTGTTCCAAATCCTTGGATCCGCCACCGGCTTTCTGAGCTTTGTTCCAATATTCCTTGGCTTCGCTTTCCTTGCCGAGCTTGAGCAGGATATCGCCATAGTGTTCCAAATTGGCGCCCGAAGGGTTCTTGTCGAGACCAAGGCATTTCTTCATCTCTTTCTCGGCTTCCTTGTAACGCCCGAGTTTGTAGAGCACCCAGGCGTAAGTGTCTAAATAATAGACATTGTCGGGCACCAACTCGTTGGCATGGATGGCCATCTGCAAGGCTTCTTCCAGTCGCTCACCTTTCAGCGAAAGATAATAAGCGTAATTGTTGAGTACCAAGGCATTGTCGGGGTCATTGCGCAGGGTGCGGTCATAGGCATCGAAGGCTTTCTCTTCATCGCCTTGCTGGTGATAGATATCGCCCAAGAAAGCGTCGAATTCGGCCATTTGCAACTTGTCGGAGGTGTATCTCCTACCCTTCTCCAGGTAGTTGATGGCGTCTTCGTTGTTTTTCAACACAGCATTGGCCACGCCTGCATACCAATAGAATACGGGTTGCATGGGATAATACTTCAAGGCGGCCACGGCATGGTCGCGCACGGCCTCGTTCTCTTCGAGCCGCGACTCGCTGACAATAAGGTTTTGCCAAGCGCGGAAGTCGGTGCTATCGATGGCCAATGCCTGCTGGTGCAATGCTTTTGCCTGCGCGGCGTTTTCGTTGACCATGTAGTAGGAGCCGAGGATAAGGTAGCCCAGTTTGTTGTCGGGGTGGGTCTCGATGAAAGCCTCGCCACATTGCTTGACTTGCTCGTTGATTTGCTTCGACTGGTTGTTTTTCTGCATCCAATAGTCGTAGGTGTTGGCTTTGGTGGTGATGTCGAGGTTTTTGTTTCGGATGGCACCCAAAAGTTCGTTGAAGGCCTTGTCGTTGTCGCCGTTCTTTTCGTAAAACTCAAGCAATGAGATGTTGATATACGGATTTTCGGGGTTAATCTCTTTGATTTTCTCGTACGTTTTCAAGGCATCCTTTTCCTTGCCGTTTTCAGCGTACTCTTGGGCTAACAGACCATAATAGCGCACATTTTCCGGGTTTTGCTCTATCAGTCTCTCAAGTTCCGAAATCACTTTTTTGTTGTTGCCTTGCCTTTTGTAGATACCGAGACGCTGCTCTGTGAGGAACTCGTTTTCCCCAAGGATTTGTTCCAGCAAGTCCATCTTTTCTATGGCTTTGCTGTAGTTTTCCGTCACCAGATAGGCATCAATCAGTTCGCTGAGCATTTCTGGGTCGTCGGGGTATTTCTTGGTCAGGCTTTCATAAAGCTTGATGAAGTCGTTGTATTTGTCAATGTTGCGGTAAAACAGCCCGAGACGCATTTGGTACCATTTGTTCTCGGGTTCGAGTTGGGTGGCTTGTTGGATCATCTTGAAGGCTTCTTCGATGCGTCCAGCGTTGTAGTATTGTTCGCTCAGCTCAAACATCGATGCGGCATCATCGGGCATGTAGCGCAGGGCTTGTTCGAAGTTGCGGATGGCACCCTCGTTGTCCTCACGGTATTTGCTCTGCAGGCCGTTGGAAAAATAGATGGCATTCTTTTTCTTGTCGGGTTTTCCATTGAATTCCGACTCCATCTGCTGGGCGAATCCCCACATGTTGCAACCCAAGGCCAAAAACAACAAAATCACTTTATACTTCATAACTTCAATCTACTTTAAACTCTAAACATACAACAGACTCTAAACTCTAAACTCTAAACTCAACTTTTCCCTGTATGTCCAAATCCCCCAGCTCCCCGTTCAGTCTCCGATAGCGTCTCCACTTGAACCAATTCGCCTTGTTCGCATTTGGCAAATACCATCTGTGCAATGCGGTCGCCGCTGTTGATGACAAAAGGTTTGTCGGACAAATTAATAAGGATGACACAGACTTGTCCACGATAGTCGGCATCGATGGTGCCGGGTGAATTGAGAACGGTGATGCCACTCTTGATGGCCAAGCCGCTACGGGGACGCACCTGGCCTTCGTAGCCTTCTGGGATTTCCATATAGAGTCCAGTAGGCACAAGGCTGCGCTGCATGGGTTCGATGGTGATGGGGCCTTCGGGCAAATAGGCGCGAAGATCCATACCGGCCGAGGCTTTCGTCTCGTAGGCGGGTAAAGGGTTATTTGAGGTGTTTACGATGTTGATTTTCATTGGTGTTACTATTTTGAAACAGGGCCTTCGACGAGCTCAGGCACCCTCAACCATAGTATGAGCAAAGGTCCCTGAGCCTGTCGAAGGGCCGACCTTCATCAAAACGCAAAAATAGGCTTAATATTTGGATTGAGACGCAGATTTCTGAACAGAATAATAAAAAACGCGTTTTGCCGTTCATTTTTTGTCGTATTTTAGCGACCCAAAACGTAAAGAGTGAAGCGACTGCTTTTCATATTATTGCTACTGTCGAATTGTATTCTTGCCATTGCGCAAATCGAGGAAGAGGACAAACACAATCGCGTGGATTTCTATGGCTATGTGGTCACGGCTGATAGTTTGAAACCGATTCGCAACACGCATGTTATCAGCAAAATGGCGCATTGTGGATCCATTAGTAACGAGCAAGGAATGTTTCACATTCAATCGCGCCAAGTCGACACACTTTGGGTGAGTTGTGTCGGCTATGCGCGTCGCCTCATCACCATTAATCCAACACTCACCAGTGCCGACACCCTCGTCATCCGACTCTATCCCGAGACCATCACCCTGCGCGAGGTGACTGTGCTACCCTTCACCAACTATGAGACTTTCAAGGAAATGCTCATCACCATGCCGAGCACCAAGACTCTTGACGAGATAGAACGCCTCAATGACGACCTCGACGACCTTTGGCTGAGTCGTGTGCCGGTAGGCAACGGCAAGCCTACCATCACTGCCAACCCCATACAGTACCTTTACGACAAATACAATGCGTCGGCGCGCCGACAAGCAAGACTACAACGCAACCGCCGTATGTATAACGAAATATTACGCGAGCAAGGTCGCACTGAAGAGATCCTCCCCGACTCTCTCGATTTCGCTGTTGACTATAAGTATTCTGACGACGAATCGCTCAACCCCAAGGCCATGGTGCCCCGAAAGAAATATATCCGCATAGGACAATAAGACCAACCATGACCTTCCGCGACTGGCTTCATAGCATCCTTAATTTGTTTTATCCTCGCGTTTGTGCGGCTTGTGGCGAGTCTTTGCTCAAGGACGAGGAAACCGTTTGCTTGAAATGTCGTTACTTGCTACCCAAAACCGGCTACGAACTTAACCCAGGCAACCCTTTGGCGCAATCTTTTTATGGAAGGGTCAAGTTTCATGCTGTCACGGCATGTTTCTTTTTTGCCAAGTCGGGCAAGGTGCAGCACCTCATTCACGAGCTGAAATATAGGGGTAACAAGGAAGCAGGTGTTTTTCTTGGTCAACAATTGGGCGAAACCATCAAAGATGCGCCATTGTTCCAAGGCATTGACTATCTGATTCCCGTACCTTTGCATCCCAAACGCGAGCGGCAGCGCGGCTATAACCAAAGCTTGATGATTGCCCAAGGCATCCAAGAGGTGACGGGCATTCCGATTGGCGACAAATACTTGGTCAGGGGCATCTATACCGAAACGCAGACGCACAAAACAGCCGAAGAACGCTTCAAGAATGTGAAAGATATCTTCGAAGTGCATTTTGCCGACGAACTAAAAGGCAAGCATGTCCTTCTTATCGACGATGTGCTTACCACAGGTGCCACATTGGAATCGTGTGCGCACCAATTGGAAGCTATTCCTGAAATCACAATCAGCGCAGCAACGGCGGCTTGCGCAGGAAATTGATGTCATTTTTCATTTTTTTTCTGAGGCAATGCCATTATTTTCTACTTTTGCAACTCAAATACTAATCAACTTCATCACAAATCATTAAAAATCAGTATTATGAAAAAGCTTACACTTATCATTGCAGCAGTGGTCATGGGCTTTGCTTTTGCTTCATGCTCTGGCCCTTCAAAAGATGCTATCCTGAACGAAGTCAGTGCTTTCTTCACCAAAGCACAAACTGACATCCAAGCTATCGACAATGCCGATGCTCTCGTAGAATTCGTCAAATCTTTCGGTGACAAGAAAGACGAGTTCATGAAGACCCTCAGCGAGAAATTCGAAGTGAAAGACGACCAATTCGTTGGTTTCAGCCAAGAAGAAAATGCCGAAATCATGGGTAAAATCAACGATATGGCTACCGAGTACAATAAGGTCGAGTATGCCAAATGCGGTGAAATCATGAAGCCCTATATTGACAAGTTTGATGGAATTGTCAATGGCTTGTATGAGAAATTCCAAGGTGGCGAAGAAATCACCGAAGACATGACCAATGAACTGAAGGGTGCCTACGAAGAAATCTCCAAGTATGCCGACATCATCCCCGAAGAATTGGCCAACGTCTTCTATGCTGATGACGCCAAGATTGCCGAAATCTTCGATACCGACACCGAAGAATAATCACAAACTATTACTACAACAAAAACCACCGCCTTCCTAGTGAAAGCGGTGGTTTTTTTCTTTAGACATTGCACGCAGTGTGTCTCTACAATCATTGGTAGACCTTTACATCGGTCTCGCCATTGAGGACCATCAGACCGTTCAATGCCAAGGCCTTCATTTCGTCCTCGCCAGGATAGACATACACGGGGGCTATCTTCTCCACATGGCTCTTTACCAAAGCGCAGAAGCCCTTGTCGTAGGCCATGCCACCCGTGAGGAAGATGGCGTCCACATCCATGCTGAAAGCCGAGGCTGCGAGACCACCGACTTCCTTAGCTACTTGATAGGCCATGGCTTTGTAGACCTTCTCCCATTCTTTGTTGCCAGCCTTCACGGCGTTCTCCACTTCGAGGGCATCGTTGGTACCGAGGTAAGCGACAAAGCCGCCTTTGCCTTTCAGCATCTGGCCGATTTCTTTCTTGGTGTATTTGCCGCTGAAGCAAGCATCAACGAGGAAGCCAGCAGGCAATGCGCCAGCGCGTTCGGGGGTGAAGGGACCATCACCGTTCAAGGCGTTGTTGGTGTCGACCACGCGGCCTTTCTTGTGGGCGCTGACCGAGATGCCTCCACCGAGGTGGATGGCGATAATGTTCATATCCTCATACTTGCGACCGAGGTCTTTCGCCAGCTGACGGGCGATGATCTTTTGGTTCAAGGCATGGAAGATGGAGATGCGCGGGAAGAGCGGGTGACCCGAATAGCGCGCCACTTCGTCCATCTCGTCGACCACGACGGGGTCTGCGATATAGGCTTTCACTCCAATTTCCTTGGCGATGTCATTGGCAATCAAGCCGCCGAGGTTGGAGGCATGTTCGCCGCTATAACCTTCGGTAAGGTCTTTGATCATGAGTTCGTTCACCTCATAAACACCCGAGACGAGCGGACGAAGCAAGCCGCCACGACCCACGACGCAAGCCATTTCGCTCAAGTTGATGCCAGCCTCTTTCAGTTCACGCTTGATGGCTTCAGTGCGGAAAGGCTTTTGGTCGGAGATGTGCTCGAATTTTGCGACTTCCTCGGCACTGTGCTTGAGGTTCTTCTTGAAGACTTGTTCCTCACCTTCGAACACGGCGATTTTCGTCGAGGTGGAACCGGGATTGATGGTTAGTATTTTGTATGCCATATTGTTGAATTTTTGTTATTGTTTTCAGTCGGGGCCTTCGACAGTCTCAGGCACCCTCAGCTTCCATTAAAGCATAGGTCCCTGAGCTTGTCGAAGGGCCGCCTATATATTATGCCATCATTGCTGCAAGGGCGATGGAATACAACTTCGTCTTCGATGTGTCGCCGCGCGAGCTGAGCACGCAAGGCACCTTGGCACCCATGAGCATGGCGCCCACTTCGCTCTTGTCGAACTTGGTGCAGCACTTGTAGAACACATTGGAGGCTTCGAGGTTGGGGAATACGAGGCAGTCGGCGTCGCCAGCCACGGGGCTCTTCATGCCCTTGATGGCAGCGGTCTCGGCATCGGTAGCAAGGTCGAGGCTGATGGGGCCTTCAACGACGCAACCCTTGATTTGGCCACGCTCATTCATCTTAGAGATGATGGCGGCATCGACGCAAGCGGGGATACCAGCGCTCATCTGCTCGGTAGCAGTCACCATGGCCACCTTCGGGCAGCTGACACCCAGTTTGGTGGCTACTGAGGTCACATATTTGAGCAATTGCTGTTTCTGTTTGATGTCAGGCAACGGGATGATGGCGCAGTCGGAAGCCACCAACAGTTTGTGGTAGTTGGGGTTCTCGATGACGGCGACATGGGCCAGTGTCACATTGGGAGGGCAGAGACCGCGTTCCTTGTTGAGGATGGCGCGCATATACTTGTCGGTGGGGAGCAGGCCTTTCATCAGGATGTCGGCTTCGCCGGCATTGATGAGGTCGCAAGCCATGGCAGCGGCTTTCACATCAACGGGCTCGTTAATAATGCGGAAGTTGGCCATGTCGATGCCTTCGGCCTTGCACACTTCGGCAATCACTTTCTCGTCACCAAGCAATGTGGCTTCGATGAGACCTTCCTTGACGGCAGCGTTCACTGCACAAATGGTGTGGTCGTCGTTGGCGTAAGCGGCCACGAGGCGTTTCTTGGGTTTGCTGCGCAAAACCTCAAACATTTGCTCTAATTTTCTGATTTCCATGATTCTGTATTTAAGATTTAAGATTTAAAATTCAAAATTAAGCTAGATTTTGCAAAAATACAAAATAAAACCATTCAAAACAAAGGAAACTGAAACAATAAATAAAAACGCCTTTTGACAAGGTGCTCGGCAACCGTTGCCAAAAGGCGAAATATAAGTTCTAAGGTTAAATCAATAGTAGATGATATTCAAATCCAGTCGTTTTTGTTGCAACGATTCAACGGCGCGCTTTTTCACTTTGGTGTTGTAAACTTTCAGCTGTTTCAGCGTTGGAATGTTTTCTATGGGTGAGATGCTGCGCACATTGGTGTTGTTGACAAAAAGGTTTTCCAACTTCATCAGTCCCGAAAGCGGTTTAAGCGATTTTACAGGTGTGCCACTTGCATTGAGGGTGACCAGATTGTCCATTTTCGACAAGGGTCCGAGGTCTTTGATTTGGGTGTTTTCGATGTTGAGCAATTCCAACAAAGTGCTGTTTTCGATGGGGTCCAAACTGGAAATGGGGTTATTTTGTGCGTTGAGTTCCAACAAAAACTCCTAGTCGGTCAATGGCTTTAAGTCACTCACACCTTGATTGT
>JAEEGG010008276.1_pt1 | contig 23650 bp, 16 predicted proteins | sample 9134161 | NCBI WGS metagenome assembly JAEEGG01 (sample SAMN16246543, study PRJNA631951) | gut metagenome | biome: gut microbiome; feature: rumen; material: CR-attached | host: Bos | place: Iran: Karaj | collected 2018-10
GAATCCAGCCCTGCGGCCTGGGCTGCCGAGACACCCTGCGCTTTGAAGCCGGCCTGCCCCTGTACGGCGATGAACTGAGCGCCGAAATCAGCCCCATAGAAGCCGGCCTGGGAATCTTCTGCAAACTGGACAAAGCCGAATTCATAGGCCGCGAAGCCCTGGTAGCCCAAAAAGAACTGGGAGTAGAAAAGAAACTGGTAGGAATAGAGATCTTCGACCGAGCCATCCCCCGCCACGGCTACCCCGTAGAACTGCAGGACGGAACTCAAGTAGGAGAAGTAACCACCGGCTATCACAGCATAACCCTAGACAAAAGCATCTGCTTCGCCCTGGTAAAGTCAGAGTACGCCGCCCTGGATACCGAATTGTTCATCAGAATAAGAAAGAAAGTCTTCCCCGGCAAAGTGATTAAGAAACGTTTTTATCAGACAAATTATAAGAAATAAGTAATATGAGCAAGATTATTGAGGGACTTAAGTACAGTGAGACCCACGAGTGGGTAAAAGTAGAAGGTGAAGTAGCAATCATCGGAGTAACAGACTTTGCACAGAAGGAGATGGGCGAGATCACCTACGTGGATTGCCCCGATGTTGATGATGAGGTAGAGAAGGGCAGCGAGTTCGGAGCTCTGGAGAGCGTAAAGGCTGCCAGTGACCTGTTCAGCCCGGTTAGCGGAACCGTTACAGAGGTGAATGAGGACGTTGTTGACGATCCCAAGCTGGTTAACGACGACGCCTTTGAGAACTGGATCATCAAGGTGCAGATGAGCGATGCATCAGAACTGGATGACCTGATGGACGCTGCCGCATACAAAGCATTTATCAAGGAGTGATGGCTGGTTTTCAGTATTTCCCGCATACAGACAGTGATATTCGCGCCATGCTTGACCGCATTGGCGTGAATAGTTTGGATGACCTGTATGCCGACGTACCTCAGGACTGCCTCTACAAAGGCGAGTACGACCTGCCCGAGGCAATGACCGAGCAACAGGTCCGCGACTTCTTTGAAGGCCTGGCCGCCAAGAACCCCAAACTCAAGGTGTTCGCCGGAGCCGGAGCCTATGACCACTACACTCCCGCAGTGATTCCCTATATCACCCAGCGCAGCGAGTTCATAACCGCCTATACTCCGTACCAGTGCGAAATCTCACAGGGCACGCTCCGTTACATATTCGAGTACCAGAGCATGATCTGCACCCTGACCGGAATGGACGTGAGCAACGCCTCCATGTACGACGGCCCCACAGCCGCCGCCGAGTCTATGCGTATGATGGTAGCCCAGGCCAAGAAAAAGAATACGGTGCTGGTATCAAACACCCTCCTGCCGCAGGTAAGGGGCGTGATAGCCACATACGCCAAGTATGCCGACATAACCATAAAGGAGATAGCACAGGAGAACGGCCAGACCAGCAAGGCTTCACTTGAGGCACTCATAGCCCAAGGCGATGTGGCAGGCGCAATCATTCCGTCAGTCAACAGGTACGGAATAATAGAGAACCTGGAGGGAATGGCCGATGCCCTGCACGCCGACAAGGCAATGCTTACAGTCTACTGCGACCCGTCGGCCCTGGCAGTAGTAAAGACACCCGCAGAGTGGGGTGCCGATGTAGCCGTAGGCGACGGCCAGCCGCTGGGCATTCCGTTGTGCTACGGAGGACCGTACGTGGGCTTCATGGCCTGCACCAAGGAGCATATGCGTAAACTGCCCGGCCGCATAGTAGGTGAGACAACCGATAAGGAGGGACGCCGCGCATTCGTGCTCACACTCCAGGCCCGCGAGCAGCACATCCGCCGCGAGAAAGCCACCAGTAACATCTGCTCAAATGAGAGCCTGATGGCACTCTGGGTAACCGTATATCTGTCACTGATGGGTCCCGAGGGCATGAAGCAGGTAAATGACTTGTGCTACCAGCGCGCCCATTACCTGTATGATAAGCTCCTTGCAACCGGACAGTTTGAGCCCGTATTCAAGGATGCCACCTTCCTGAAGGAGTTCGTCCTCAAGTCAAAGGCACCCGCCGCACAGGTACAGAAGAAACTGGCCGATGCCGGATTCCTGGGCGCCCTTGAGACCGAGGATGGCTACGTAAGTTTCTGCGTTACCGAAAAACGCAGTTATGCCGATATTGATGAACTTGTAAAAGCGCTCTGACTATGAAGTACTACGATAAACTGATATTCGAGTTAAGCAAGCAGGGCCGTACAGGTTACTCATTACCCCAGACCTGCAGCAAGTGCAAGGGCACAGAGGCAATACCCGCCGGACTGCTCCGTAGCAAAGCTCCCGAACTGCCCCAGGTAAGCGAGGTGGATGTAGTTCGTCACTACACCAACCTGAGTCAGATGAACTTTGGCGTTGACACCGGATTCTATCCGCTGGGCAGCTGCACAATGAAATACAATCCCAAGATCAACGAGGAGATTGCCGCAATGCCCGCATTCGCCGGACTGCATCCTCTGCAGAAAGACCTGAAGGGTGTCGATGCAATATACGAGGGTATGGACAAGGCATTGGCCGCCATCACCGGAATGAAACACTTCACCTTCAAGCCTTGCGCAGGTGCCCACGGTGAATTGACCGGCCTTATGATAATCCGCGAGTACCATATGTCACGCGGTGATACAAAGCGTACCCGCATTATCGTTCCTGACAGCGCACACGGAACCAATCCCGCCAGTGCGGCAGTATGCGGCCTGGATGTGGTTGTGGTTAAGTCAAACGCCAACGGTCTGGTAGATGTAGAGGAACTCAAGCCTCTGCTGGACGATACCATCGCCGGTATCATGATGACGAATCCCAACACTCTGGGATTGTTTGAGAAGGATATTCGCCAGATTGCCGAACTGGTACATGCCGCAGGCGGTCTGCTCTACTATGACGGAGCCAACATGAACCCGCTCATCGGCACAGTACGTCCGGGCGATATGGGATTTGACGTGATGCATCTGAACCTGCACAAGTCATTCTCGACACCTCACGGAGGCGGCGGTCCCGGTAGCGGTCCTGTAGGCGTATGCGAGAAACTGGTTCCGTTCCTGGGCGTGAACGTATCGGGATTCAACGGCAATTTCGGCGTGATACTGAGAGCTTATGCATATATCCTGATGCTGGGCCGACAGAACGTAAAGTTGTGCGGAAAACTGGCTACCCTGGGTGCCAACTACATCAAGGAGTCACTCAAGGACTGCTACAAACTGCCTATACCTACCGTATGCAAGCATGAGTTCGTGTTTGACGGACTCATCAACGACGGCGCACGCGAGGGCAAGGAGGGTGCCGCAACCCTGGATGTAGCCAAGCGTCTGCTTGACTTCGGGTTCCACGCACCTACAATTTATTTCCCGTTGCTGTTCCATCAGGCTATCATGATTGAGCCTACCGAGACAGAGTCAAAGGAGACATTGGATGAGTTTATTGATGTGATGCGCAAGATTGCCGCCGAGGCTGCACAGGATCCCGATATCCTGCACGGTGCACCGCATAACACACCCATATCGCGTCCCGATGAGACCACAGCGGCACGTAACCCGATTCTAAAAATACAAGACGAATGCGCTTGCTGATAATAGGAGCAGGCCCGGGCGGCTATGAGACCGCGGTCGAGGCCGCAAAACGTGGAATGGAAGTAACCCTCATTTCGGAAGGGCCGCTGGGCGGTACCTGCCTGAATGAGGGCTGCATCCCCACCAAGACCATGTGCCATTATGCCGAGCTCATTGAGCAGAACATCAAGGCCGGAATGAATTGCAGACCATCTGTGGTGACGATGGTTGAGCACAGACAAGCCGTAATGGAGCAGTTGCGCCGCGGAGTGGAGATGATGCTCAAGGGAGTTCAGGTAGTGCAGGGCAGAGCACAGTTCAAGGATGCCAAGACGGTAGTATGCAACGGCCAGGAGTTTACGGCCGATAAGATTATCGTCGCAACCGGTTCCGTATCGGCCTCACTGCCCATACCCGGCGCTGAGAACTGCATCACATCCAAGGAGATTCTGGAACTTAATAGGGTTCCGGAGAGCCTCTGTGTGATTGGCGGCGGTGTGATAGGTCTGGAGTTCGCATCCATATTCCGCAGCTTCGGAAGCCAGGTGACAGTGCTGGAGTACTGTCCCAACATCCTGCCGCGCTTTGACGTAGACCTGGCCAAGCGTCTCAAACAGTCGCTCTCCAAACGCGACATCAACATCGAGGTACAGGCACAGGTAACGCGCATCGACGGCAATACCGTAACCTACCTGAAGAAGGATAAGGAGTTCACTTTACAGTCCGATAAGATACTGATGGCTGTGGGCCGACGCCCTAACGTGGAAGGCCTGAACCTGGAGGCTGCAGGCATAGACTACACCCGCAAGGGAATCACGGTCAATGACCGTTTCGAGACATCGGTTCCGGGAATTTACGCCGTGGGTGATGTTATTGGCGGAATCATGCTGGCTCACGCAGCTACCTATCAGGGACTGCATGCGCTGAACTGCATCTGCGGTCAGACAGACAGCATCCGCTTTGACCTTATCCCCGCAGCGGTATTCACAATGCCCGAGGTCGCAACCATCGGCCTAACCGAGGAGCAGTGCAAGGAGCAGAACCTTGAGGTACGCTGCCTCAAGTCATTCTACCGCGCAAACGGAAAAGCCGTCTCAATGGATGAGACAGACGGCTACTGCAAAATCATTGCAGGACAGGATGGTACAATCCTGGGAGCTCATCTTATGGGTGCTCACGCATCGGACCTTATCCATGAAATTGCCGTCATCATTAACGTGGGCGGAACACTTGAAAAGATGCAGTCTGTTATCCACGCTCACCCTACATTGAGCGAGATTGTTCAGTCTACTTTGCATAATTGATGTTTTTGGCCTTTTAGCGAAAAAAATCAAAAAAAAGTATGTGATATGGTGGGTTTTTTAACAAAAATTCACCATATTCGCTTATTGTTGATTCTGAAACAGAAAATTGAAAAGGACTAATTATGAATTCCCCATTGATTTACTAACTAACATTTTATGCTTATGAGAAAAAGTTACTTGATTTTTGCAGGTATGCTTTTTTTAGGTGTATCTGCATTTGCACAGCCAAATCTTAATGATCCCAGGAACGCCAAAGTAATCTTCCATCAGGATTTTGAGGCTACCGAGGGTCTGACAGACGAGCAATCTTACATTGAATGGAGCCGTACTCCAATTGACACCATCACGTACCTGGAATACTATTCCAAGCTTGGAACCTCTACTCCGCGTTCTTCGACCGGAGATATTTACGACGGTTCTGCTGACTGGGAAATCTTTGCAGTAAGAACTGACTCCACCAGTTCTGAATGGACACAGACAAATCCCGGTGACGGTATTATCATCTTTAACGGTGTTGAGGTATCGTCAAGTGCTTCAGAGAAAGCCAACAACGTTTACGCCGCAGACTCCTATACCATTGTAAATGATGGCGGTAATGATGCCAGACGTACTGATGCTTTCGCCCAGTACGGTGAGTCAGGCGGTAAATCATACTTCCAGTACACCACCGGCGGTATTGATGCAACCAAGATTTCATCAAGCCATTACAGCACATCAACCCGCAGTACCAAGAACTATCGTCGTGACCTGTATGTACGCGGTCTTGACATAGAGGACTCCACTTCTTATCGTCTTACATTCTACATCAAGGCATCCAAGACCGGTCAGAATGTAACATGGGATCCTCTGTTCTACGCCGACCTGATGCGTGGTTATCACCATCAGCGTGCAACCTTCTCAATGGGTTACAAGAGCGGAAAGGACTTTGCATTCTCCAAGGATGATTTTGAAGACGGCAAGTGGGAAAAGATCACCGTTATGAGTTATTATATCAGCGACCGCGAGGCCGATGGATATGTAATGTATAAAGGTGATTACAGCTGGACCGATGACTGGTGCTGGCGTCCTTCAGATGAGCAGCTGGCCGCATGGGGCAAGACACTCCCCGAGGGACAGACCCTGAATTACATCAAGCAGCCCGACAAGTTCTTTGTACGTCTGTCCTTCTCAACAGACAGTATTGAGTATTCTCTTGACAATCTGTCTCTTACCAAATCATGGATAGCAGGTTGCGAGTATGATAAGGATAAGATGCGTGTTGACTTTGGTTACCAGACCAACCTTGCTGATCTGGCCAAGGCCGCCGAAGCAGAGACCGGTATTGATGCCGTCGAGGTTCCTAATTCGGGATACGTTACCGTATGGGGTCTCAGGGATAACGATAAATGGGAGAACGTACCTATCGCATCCATTGAGTATCATGGTGACGGTTATATGTACATGTTTACTCCTACAATCCAAGTTGCCGGTCAGGCACAGAAGGTTCAGTTCAAGCAGTACAAGCAGGTTCTTGTATCTTTCAAGAATCCTACCGATAAGGAAGGACTGGGACTGCAGTATACCGGAAGTCTGTACCCCAAGGCAATGGATTCTGTTTGGATCAATGCCGGTAAGTACGTGCCTGATTTCTACAACGAATTAGCCACTCCTAATCCTTATGCATTTGACGGTGTTTACTCAATGAAGGAGTTGCCTCCTGTAATGCAGGAACCACAGTATGAGGATGGTTCGTTTGGTCTTGATGCCAAAACCAGACAACTCAAATTCAAGTTCTCACGTCAACTTGAGATTGATGATAAGGGCGAAAGCTCAAATTATGTAATTGCTTACGTAGGCAATGAGGTCTGGACACCCAGTTGGGACGCCAAAGAGTCAAGCCTTGTTATCACCCGTCCGGATAATTATCAGAATGATCTGAGCGGTGATTATGAAATTGAGCTTGTACATCTGTTCGGTATAGGTACACCCAAGGGCAAGGATGTAGTGCTGAACTATCATTTCGGTGACTTTACCACAACTCCTGCCGATGCTGTTGAATATACACACTCAGACTGGAGAAGCGAGTTTAATGACCGTGATAACAACACCGGTGTTTATCCTCCCAGTTGCTGGATGCATAACTATGTTTCGTCAGGTACATCGTTCCTGAAGGGTGACGGTGAACCCGCTCCGTCAAGCAGCACAGTCAAGGTACGTGTCTATATTCTGGATTATCCTACTAACAACATAGACAACTGCGGTTTCTATCTTGCTTCAAGAGACTCTAAGGCTAGAACAGACGAGAAGTACCTGGGTCATGTATATACCACTGTTGACTTTACTGAAGCAGGTGACTATTCAATAAAGTTCAAGGCTACCGCTTGGGAGAAGATGCTGTCAGAGGGTGGTACTACTACAAGCCTCAAGTTCTATGCAGCACCTTCAGGTGATATAAACACCTATACCTTTGCAACCTTCACAGGAGTTGCTGACAAGACAACCCTGGGTACATTCGCTCCTGCAACAAAGATTGCTTCAAGTAAGACCGTCAAGGATGTAAGTACAGGTAAATGGCCCGATGATGTTGAGACATTCGAGTATTCATTCAAGGTACCTGCTGCCGGAAAGTACGTATTTGAATGGGTATGTCAAGGCGGAAACTCAAGCGGTATCATGTTTGGTAACTACACCATCAGTAAGATGGCCCAGAAGGATCTGTCAACAGATTACGTCAAGAAACTTAACAATGCTGTAGCTTTGGCTGAGACAAGACTTGCTGATGCTGCTCCTGCCAAGTACCAATGCCGTGAATACGATGTACTGAGTCAGGCAATAGCTGAAGGTAAGGTATATAAGGGCAACTTCCCCAGCAAGTATGATTCGGTTGTTGCTTATGTGAACGATCGTTCAAGAGACCTGAAACTGCGCATGGATACCGTTGACCTCTTCTACACAACCGAGGAGAACGTAGCAACCGCACTTGCTGCCCTTAAGGGTGACAGCGTAAATCTTGTAGCATACAAGACTCTGAATGGTCACAAGACCAACAACAGCACCTTTGATTGCTCAACCAAGACCACTGCTGAGATTACAGCTGAGATAGAGAACTATAAGAGTGAGATGAAAGCTCTTGAGACCCGTCTGGCTCTTATGAAGGATTATGCAGATATGATTGTGACCACCAAGGGCGTTATGGATAAAGCAGTACGTCAGGACTTTGACGAGTACGCAGCTATGGTAAGCGGTTACAACACAGCCTGCCAGTACAACCTGATTGCTCCTACGGATGCTGAGATCACTGCTGCTTATGACGCTCTGGTTGCAGCCAAGAACGGATACGTATTCAGATATGATTACTTCATCGCCAAGACCAGACAGACCAGAGAGCTGTATGCATTTGTTGTTGATACTCTTGGCTATGACTTTGGTGCTGAGAATGCAGTCATCAAGTCTGCTGTCGAAGAATATGTAGACGCCGCTCCTCATATGGACAGCCTGTTGCGTGAGACAGCAATCCTGCAGATTCTCAAGCTTTATCAGGCAGGTGATCCTCAGAAGGTTCTGGATAGCCTGAATGTAAGCGTTCTCATTCCTAACTACTACCTCTATAACGAGGCTCAGGTAGGCGTTGATATGGATAAGAGCAGCTCTAATGTTTGGAGAATCAAGAAGGATACAGAGTTCACCAGCGTATTCCCCGGCTGGACTGTAAAGAACAGCGGTACAGCTTATCCCGGCAAGACTGCAATTGATTGGGAGATTGACGGTCATACCTTTGTAGGCGGTCTGCACTTTGCATCAAGCGGCTACGGTAAGTTGAGCACTGTAATTGAAGGACTGCCTCAGGCATACTACTATGCAGGCTTTGAGCTGAGTTCAAACGACACCAAGTATGCAAGCCTCACTGCTACCACTGATTCTACCAACATCAATATAGCCGGTGAGACTTACAAGACAAAGCAGTATCAGGTTCTGTTCATCGATGACAGTGTAAGAGTAACTGCAGGTAGTCCGTTGGCTCTGACATATGAGATTACCAAGTCATCTTCTTCAACTACTACCGCCGATGTTACCAGCGCAATCATCATACTGAAGAGCGCCGACAGTAAGGCCAAGTACGATGAGCTTGTAGCAGCACAGCAGGGTGTAGTAACAGAGTTGCTGACAGTAGTAAATGCTCCTAAGGCAGCTAAGGAAGACGTACAGTACTTCAACCTGAGCGGTATTCAGATTGATACTCCCAAGTCAGGCGAGATACTTATCCGCAGGACAGTACGTAACGGAAAGGTTACAGTTGACAAGGTACTGTTCAAGTAACCTTGCAACTTGACCAACAAAAAAGGGTGACTCAATTGAGCCACCCTTTTTTTATGTCGTATAAATCAGAAGCCGCCAAAGCCGCCACCGAAACCGCCGCCGAAGCCGCCGCCACCAAAGCCGCCAAAGTCACCGCCAAAGTCACCCATCATCATCATTCCGCCGCCAAAGTTCATCTCACTTACCTTGCAGCCCTTGGGAAGGGTGAAGAATGCGGGATCAACATCCTCGGCAATGAAGTTCTGAGCAGTCTGGCTTGTGGTAGCCCAGTCGCTCTCAGTTACGGTTGACAGAGGAATTCCCTCGTAAACGCAAACTGTGATATTCTGTGTGAAACCCATCTGGTTGCTGGGGCTCATTGAGTACTTCTTGCAAGTAACGCCTGCAACTACCTCCTCGCCGAGTTCCTTGATCTTGTTACGGCGAATGGTCTTCTTGTCCAGGTTCATCCAGTCAATAGTACCAAGCTGACCGATCTGGGCGCCGCCCATACCGAAACCGCCGCCAAAGCCTCCCATGCCGCCGCCACGACTGTTACGGCCGCCGCCGAAGATAGGCATTGCAGTAGCTGTGTTCTCAAGTTCGTTGATGGTATAGGTTGTGTCACCTATTGCCACGGTACGAGTGATGTTATCTCCGTATTGGGTTATTCTGGCTGTCTTCTTTCCATAATCATCAAAATAGATCTGCTCCCTCATATCGCTTGAGCTGAAGCTGTTCATTCTAGCCAGGAAAGTGCTGTCATTGAAAGCGGCAACACCGCCGCCACCACCCATAGCAGCCATCTGTGAGAAATCAGGCATGTCACCCATATCGGATGTAACTGTGATAACTCCGGACTTAACGCCGAACAGAATCTCCTTAACCTCTTTTTTCTTTGCGCCTGCTGAGAGGCATACTGCCATCATCAGGGCAGCCATCATAATCTTTTTCATTGTCCTAATTATGTTTTTTTGTTACTGTTTCAGGTTTGTCGTAATGAATATACGGCCCAACCCGAAAAGTTAAAACGGACAATGTCAGAATAGTTTTGAAATAAGGTCGGGACGGCCTATACGTCTGAGTTCGGCAATAAGACGGTGACGCTGGGCGGGATCGTACCAGAAAAAGAACTGGCGCTGTGCCTGCTTGTCGCGGTCGGTACGTGCGGTGTAAACCGGCTGCATTGTGTAGGGATTTATGCCCGTGTAGAATATCTCTGTGCTCAGAGTCATGGGCGTGGGCGTGAAATCCTGAATCTGCTCCAGCTTGAAATTAAGTCGCTTTGTAATAATGGCAAGTTCAGCCATATCCTCCTCGGAGCAGCCCGGATGACTGCTTATGAAATAGGGAATAAGCTGTTGACGCAGACCGCACTCCTTGTTGATCTTGTCAAAAGTTTTCTTGAACTGCTCAAACTGCAGGAACGACGGCTTGCGCATAAGTGCCAGGACGGAGTCCGATGTGTGCTCAGGCGCTACCTTGAGGCGTCCGCTCACATGGCGGCCTATGAGCTCACGGGCATAATCCATATGTGACTTGTCGGCCTTGGGGTCCGGGTCACGGTACTGGAGTATGTCATAGCGGATACCGCTTCCGATGCAGGTCTTCTTGATGCCGGGCACACGGTCAGCATCCTTATAAAGCTGTGTCAGGGCAGTCAGGTCAGTGCCCAGGTTGGGGCATACCTTGGGTGTAAGACAGGTGGGGCGCTTGCAGTGCAGGCACTTGTTCTTGTCACGTCCGCCCGTGCCGTACATATTGGCCGACGGTCCTCCCAGGTCCGATATGTACCCTCTGAAATCCTCCATCTGGGTGATCTGGCGCAACTCCTTGAGTATGCTCTCACGGCTGCGGCTTACAATCTGCTTGCCCTGGTGGGCCGATATGGTGCAGAACGAACAGCCTCCGTAGCATCCGCGGTGGATGGTCACCGAGTGGCGTATCATCTCATATGCGGGAATGCGCTTGCCGTTGTAGCGGGGATGTGGCAGACGGGTGTAGGGCAGGTCATAGATGGCGTCCAGCTCAGGTGTGGTGAGCGGAGGATAGGGAGGGTTGACCACTACATATTTGTTGCCTGTAGGCTGAATGATGCGGTGGGCCTCAATCATGTTTGACTCCTCCTCTATGATGCGGAAGTTTGCAGCCTGGCTGCGCTTATCGGCCAGACACTGCTCGTGTGAGGCCAGAACCTTGTCATTGTCAGTTATGCCTCCGGGTACATCCTTGGCCAGGAACGCCACCTGTTTCATTGTCAGGATATCCTGCGGGCGGCCTTCGTTAAGGGCATCGGCCAAATCGATTGTTACCTTCTCACCCATGCCGTAGGTAAGGAAATCGGCCCCGCTCAACTCGAGTATGTTGGGCATGAGCTTGTCCTGCCAGTAGTCGTAGTGGGTGAAACGGCGCAGCGAGGCCTCGATTCCGCCTATCACTACGGGCACATCGGGGAAGAGTTTCTTGAGCGCCTTGGTGTAGACTATGGTGGGGTACTCGGGACGTCCGGTGTGGCGGCCGTCGGGGGTGTAGGCATCCTCGGAGCGCAGACGCTTGCCGGCGGTATAGCGGTTCACCATGGAGTCCATGGCACCGGCCGATACTCCAAAGAACAGGCGGGGTGCGCCCAACTTCTTGAAATCACGCAGGTCATCCTGCCAGTTGGGCTGCGGTACGATGGCTACCTTGTACCCGTGAGCCTCAAGGACACGTCCAATCACGGCTGAGCCGAACGACGGGTGGTCCACATAGGCGTCACCGGTAAAGAGAATCACGTCCAGCTGGTCCCAGCCCAGCCGTTCGCACTCTTTCTTGGTTGTAGGCAGCCACTGCGGCATTTTATTCGGCTGATTCAGGCTCTTCGGGGTTGTCTTTATTCCACTGTTCGTAGAGGGCTATCAGGTTCCTGAGTCCGAAAGCCTTCATATCGCTGTGGTATATTACATCAATACACAGGTCCAGCAACTGCTTATCGGACCCCTGAGGGGTGGTCAGGAGGGAACGGATATTGAGTCTGAGCTTGTCAAGTGCCTGCTCGGTTACAATACCGCTGCTGTCAATAAGCAACTGGAAAAGTGAGAAACGGCGGATAGTTGCAAGATTCTCATCGGATACGCTGATACTGCGTGTTCCTGATTCGTTGGCCTGAATGTTATACATAATAATTAGGTTTATTTGTCAGTAAGATAGGTTAGTATGGATCTCATTATGCGGTCACGTTCCTTTTCTGATTCCACGCTTTCAAACGGGAATCCCAGGGTTATTGTTGCGCTGTTGCGGTCCTTGTATCCCACACCTGCAGGAAGTGAGCTTTCAGAGTAGGTGAAAAGGATCGATGCGCCACGTCCTACGGGGCTCAGTACATCGGGCTTGGTCACGCCGTAACCGTACCTGTCGGCGTTGCGTTTGATCTCGGCTCTGCTGCGCATTCCGCGGATCTGGTTTGCGGTACTTGAAGGAAGCGGTCCTTCCCAGCGGTAGTGGAGGACATCGGCCGTAAAGGCTTCATCCTTGAGGTCCGATATCATATCGGCCCCCACATATGATCCGCTTGTTATCAGTTTGCCGCCTCTCTGCAGGTACCGGCGTATCTCATTTTGCAGCGGCTGGGGGAATGTGGAGTAGTCCTTATGGCATATGGTGTCCTGTGCGGAACGTTTCTGGAGTCCCATGATAAGGTCAACCACACGGTAGTCAGAGAGCGATATTATGCCGTCCTGGACTGCTTCACGGCTGCATGATATGAATGACCATCCGGCCTGTGCTATTGAACGGCCGTGAATGGCGGGATAGTCAAAGGTGTTGCCGGCCAGCAGTGCTCCGTTGAGGGTCTCGTCACCGATACCCAGTGATACCTCCTCCTCAGAATCTATGGAGTCAAGCGTGAATATCTGCTGTGCGCCGCCCAGGATGGGTGAGAGCATATACTGTACACCGGGATCGGACAGTATGTCAAATCCCTGTGTGCTGTCGGTCTGAACAGTCTCGGGGCCGCTCAGGCGCTGGAATCCGTTCACCACCAGAACCGTGCCCTTGCTCTCTGATGCCATGTATGCAGCCAGTGTCTCTGAAGGCATGCTCTCGCCGCCCTCGTTTATGGCGGTAACCTTGAAGCGGTACAGGCGGTCGGGTTTGGGAGCAAACTGGCATGAGTTGGTGCGCATGTAAGTGCCGCCGTCAAAGCCGTTGTCATCAACTGCTGTATAGAGAATGTATCCTCCCGGTGTGGCGGTGGGCTCTAGGGTATCCTGAACCGCCTGCCATGAGAGTGACAGCATAGCACCGTTTGACTTGATGGTGAAATGGTCCACGGGCAGGGGCTGCACTACATAGGGGCGGTCATGCATGAAGTTCACATACCTCAGGATTGACTTGTAGATGGAGCGTGATGCCGTAAACCTGAAGTTGGGGTTCAGTGCCAGGCATACGTCACGGAAGTTCTGGTGCGAGAGCAGTTCCAGAAGCATGGAGAGCACCTGCGGCTCACGGCTCTCGCAGTAGTTCTTGTCCCAGATACCGCGGTAAATCCATTCACGGCCGATAGCCGGTTCCAGGTCACGGCGCAGTCCGGTGAGTACCATGTCGGTAAGGTCGCGGCTTACGTCACGGGTGTGACCGTCACCCAGCAGACCGTCATTGAAATCAGTGGTGCAGATACCCAGCGATCCGTAAAGGGTGTCGCCGTAGGTGTATCCGGCATCAGTATGCAGTGCAAAGTAGAGTTCCAGCGGAACACCCAGACCGGGATTGGCCTTATTGAATATTGATCCGCCCGACAGCCAGTTGGAGACGTAGGGGCGGGTCCAGATGTCCTCGCGGTACTCATCGTCACCCTGATACTTGCTGTAAACGCTGTCAGGGGCACCTGCAAACCTGGTGTAGTAGCGCGCACCCATATTGTAGCGCGGTGCGGTGATCTCCAGATTGTGGCTGACCTCAGTATGTGTACCGCCGCCGAAACGTACGGCATCGGCATTGACCGTTCCGTTCATCTCGCTGCTGTTGTCAAGGCTCACCATACCCTGTGGACTCTGGCCCTTCTTGAAATGGAAAGTACCCAGATATACCCAGGTTCCGCCGCCCATCTGCTGGTTGACGCGGAATGTGGTTGAGCCGCCCGTATGGAATACTATGTAACGGGCATCGTCCACGCTTGAGGAGTCTGACTGATAGGTTACGTAAACGGCATAATCACCGTCCTCAGGTATCTCAGGAATCCAGAATGCGGTTGACATGGGTATGCCCGGACCGTTTCCTGCTTTTGCAAAGCGTGTCTTGACCTGCAGGCTGTCAGGCAGTATGCGGATTGAATCGGCCGAATAACCTCCTGCAGTATATTCGGTCCATACCCCGTCCTCGCGGTATCCGTTGCGGCCGCTCTTTACGGTCACGCTGTTGGGCTGCCAGTCACGCTCGCGCGCCGTATAGACTACAGCACCGGCGTTTTCAAGCATTGGAATTATGTAGGGGTAGGCGAATGACTGTGTCAGCAGGTCCTCACGGGTGCAGTACAGGGGCGGACGCTGCCACTCCCAGAGGCTGTCCTCATTGTCATAGTAGAGGCCGTGGCTGGGGGTGACTGCCATATGGATGTTTGTGAGTCCTTTCTTGGGAGTATAGATGCGGCTTTCATTGCTCACCCATGGCTTGCCGTCATAGTAAACCTCATTCCAGAGGTTCTTCTGGCTGATGGTGTTCCTGGCCCAGTTGGGAATGAGCCGCTCAATGGTTTTTCCGCCTGTGTGTATGCCTATGCTCCAGCGGCGTATGTCCTGTGGCAGGTCACGGCGCAGGCCGGCGTAGATGGAGTCGATCAGTTCGTGACGGAACAGCTGATAACTGAAGTTCTGGTTCAGGTAGATGTCCAGACGGCGGCCGTTTCGGCTTATGTCCGTACGCTCCACCTTGAGGGTTTTCAGGTCAAATTCGGCCTGATACTGATCGAAGTGTTCCCTGACTTTGGCGCGTATGGTAGCATTGTCCGTCTGTGCACTAAGAGTACTGGCGGACAAAATGACGGCAAGTGCCGCCACGAAGGACCGCACACGCCGGGACATACCGTTAAGGGGTTACTTTTTGAGTTTGGTCAGCTTGTCGATGACCTTGGTTATCTCTCCCTGGAAATCCTTGACAAGAGCGCGGTAGTATCCCTTGGCGTTACCCGGCTCTGTATGGCTGATGCGGGTAATGAATTCGTTGTCAATACGGAGAAGGTCAACAATCAGCTTCTCGGCTTCTTTCTGGTTGGTGCCGGGAACCAGCTCCTTGTATATGAGACACTCGGTGAAAATGTCACCAATTACATAACTGATGTCTCTCTTGAGATCTCTGCGACTTGCCATAGTGATTGTATTTATGGGTTGTTGTGAATAACACAAAGATAAAACAAACGGCCTGCATCTGCAAGCCGTTTGATGTTTATTTTTCCACTTAAGCGGGGATGATGAAATTGATTGCCTGGGGTATCACTTCTATGTGGAAGTCTGTGCCTGCAAGCATCTCTCCGTCAAGGCAGAGCTCAATCTGTTTATCAGAGTGAACATCAACCGTTTTGGACTGACGGTAAACGAAATGTCTGCTTGCCTTGGGATCATCCAGGTGATTACCTGCGGTGTAGATGGGCAGCAGGCCCAGGAATCCTGCAAGGGTAGTGGTCTTGCAGTAACCTACCTCCATAAGTCCGTCATCATTCTTGGCACGGGGTGAGCAGAAGAACTCGCCGCCTACATGGTTGTTGTTGCCAAGTGTGCAAAGCAGCATGCGCTTGCCCTCATTCAGGAGTTCGCCATCGGCCTTAACCTGAATGCTGTTGAATCTGCCGCAGAAGATGGCCTTGACAATGCCCCAGCGATAGGGGTTCTTGTTGCCGCGGCGGCTAAGTTTGTTTGCGGTCGATGCCACTACGGAGTCAAAACCGAAGTTGCAGACGTTTATTGAATAATGGTCCTCTCCGACCTTAAGGATGTCAATCTTGTGGGCAGTGCCCTTAACAAGCTTCTCAATGTCGAGGAAATCCTTTCCCTCGTAGTACTTGATGAAATCGTTGCCGCTTCCGTAGGCCAGAACTGCAAGTGACTTGTTCTTGGCGCCTACCATTCCGGTCGATACCTCATTGATGGTTCCGTCACCGCCGCATGCCACGAAACAGGTCTCCTGCTCGGGGTTTGCCTTGCAGTAGTCGCGTACGTGATCGATGGCTGTTTTCTCAGCGGTTGTAAGATAAATTTCAAAATCAATGGGTTCTGGAAGTTTCTCAATGTCGGCACGGATGATATCAGCGTTACCTGCTTTTCCGGGTTCGTTGTTGATGATGAAACAATAATGCATCTTGTTTTTGGTATGGTTTGGTAAAAAAGTCGGGCAAAGATAATAAGATTATATTAAAATTTGTAAAATCTCTTACCTTTTCATATCTTAGCACGAACAATAGATACGCTTTGTATGAAAAAAGTTACGATTGCAATGATCATTATGCTTTGTGCAGGTATTAATGCACAGGCTATTAAGCCGTTGTTGACAGACGGCTATGACAAATACAATAACAGTTTCAAACTTGACCTGGTTTCAGTAGGTTACATGTCTCCCCAGATAGTCTGGGAGCATTACACCAACACCCGTTTCTCATACGGTGTATCCATGCAGACTCACTTTGTGAACCGCAGTACGTTTGTCAGAGACCTTAATGACGGTGATCCTATTCCAACCACAGTAAAACTGGACGGAAAGACCTATACTCTGGACTGGTCCGGTCATCCCGCCAATTGGTATGCTGATGTAACTATGGATGACGGAACGCATGAAGTAAAGTGGGACCGCAAGTATGTTGGTGTGATGGTATGCCCCGAGGGACGGTTCTACATGGGACGTAAGCCGGACAGAGGATTCTACTTTGTAGCAAGGGCTGACGTGGGACTGTTCCGCGAGCAGTTCATTGTGTCCAACACCACCCTGAACAAGGAGTATATACAAGCCCTTACAGACGAGCAGAAGAATACCGATGAAAGATACCTCAAGTATCATGAAGATCCGTGGCATAAGGCAAACGTAGAGCAGGGCGAGACCTTCCTTGCAGCCGGAGTAGGCGGCGGTTTGGGTTTCCAGGGCTGGTTCAAGAAAAACGCCCATTGGGGTTTTGATCTGAATACTTTCGTAAAGAATGACTGGAAGTTCTCAAAGGATGACAACACATGGGAGTGGTTCTTGGGAGCAGGTAGCTTGTTTGACATTAACGCCTCCATCATATACCGCTTTTAATAAACAACCAAATATTTGCAAGGGTGCGCAATTTTGACGAAATTTGCGCACCCTTACTATTTAGAAGAGGTATTTAAACAACATACTATACACATGAGTACAAAAAGCGCATTACAGATTGCACGCGCCGCTTATCAGCCCAAACTTCCCAAGGCTCTTCGCGGTGCTTTGAAGGCTGTTGAGGGCGAACCCACACAGTCAGTAGCTGACCAGGAGGAGGTTAAGAAGCTCTTCCCCAACACTTACGGCATGCCGTACCTCAAGTTCGAGCCGGCCGAAGGTGCTGTTGCCAAGAAATCACTGAACGCAGGTGTTATCCTGTCAGGTGGTCAGGCTCCCGGCGGACACAACGTTATTGCCGGTCTGTTTGACGGTCTCAAGAAACTCAACCCCGCTAACAAGCTGTACGGTTTCATCCTGGGCCCCGGCGGTCTGGTTGACCACAACTATATGGAGCTCACAGCTGATATCATTGACGAGTACCGCAATACCGGCGGTTTCGACATCATCGGCTCAGGTCGTACCAAGCTTGAGAAGAAGGATCAGTTCGACAAGGGTCTGGAGATCCTCAAGGCTCTTGACATCAAGGCTCTGGTTATCATCGGCGGTGATGATTCAAACACTAACGCTTGCGTACTTGCTGAGTACTACAAGGCTATCGGCGCCGGCGTACAGGTTATCGGCTGCCCCAAGACCATTGACGGTGACCTTAAGAACTCAGAGATTGAGACCTCATTCGGTTTCGATACCGCTACCAAGGTTTACTCAGAGATCATCGGTAACATTGAGCGTGACTGCAACTCAGCACGTAAGTACTGGCACTTCATCAAGCTGATGGGCCGTTCAGCCAGCCATGTTACTCTGGAGTGCGCTCTTCAGACCCAGCCTAACGTAACCCTTATCGGTGAGGAGGTTGAGGCTAAGAACCAGACTCTTGATGACATTGTAACATATATCGCTCAGGTTGTTGCTGACCGTGCTGCACGCGGCATGAACTTCGGTACCGTTCTGGTTCCCGAGGGCCTGATCGAGTTTATCCCCGCCATCAAGAAGCTTATCGCCGAGCTCAACGACGTTCTGGCTGCAAACCAGGCCGAGTTCGACATGATACAGCGTGACAAGAAGATCCAGTACATTGTAAGCAAGCTGTCCAAGGACAACGCTGCTATCTTCAAGAGCCTGCCTGAGAGCGTAAGCCGTCAGTTGGCTCTGGAGCGTGACCCGCACGGAAACGTACAGGTATCTCTGATCGAGACCGAGCAGCTTCTGGCCGATATGGTTGGAACCAAGCTTGATGAGTGGAAGAAGGAGGGCAAGTATCTTGGCAAGTATGCTACCCAGCATCACTTCTGCGGATACGAGGGCCGTTGCGCCGCTCCGTCAAACTTTGACGCTGACTACTGCTACAGCCTTGGTTACAACGCATCAATGCTGATCGCTGCCGGCAAGACCGGTTACATGTCATCAATCAAGAACACCGTTGCTCCTGCCGACCAGTGGATTGCCGGTGGTATTCCTATCACCATGATGATGAACATGGAGAAGCGTAACGGTGAGATGAAGCCCGTTATCCGCAAGGCTCTGGTTGAACTGAACGGCGCTCCCTTCAAGGAGTTCGTTAAGCATCGCGCTGAGTGGGCCCGCGAGACCTGCTTTGTATATCCCGGTCCTATCCAGTACTTTGGTCCGACCGAGGTTTGCGACCAGCCTACCAAGACTCTGCAGCTGGAGCATCAGAAATAAATAATAGCTATGCCTGCCGTCAAAGGCAAACATACTAAAAACAAGAAAAGGGTTTCCGTTCCTAAAAAGAAAGGACGGAAGCCCTTTTATATGTTGCCTGACTGGCTGCACTGGCTTGTAACAGGAGCGCTTATAGTGGTTATTTCCATAGGCGCATACTTCCTGTTCCTTCGTCCCTATTTCTACCGTCTGCGTCCTTGCCAGGGCTCCAGGGAGTACGGTGTATGCCTGCCTTCAGGATACCTGTGCTACGGAATAGACGTGTCGCATCATCAGGGACGGATAGACTGGGAGAGGGTGGCCCGTTCATCGGCCGAGAACGGTTATCCCATCAGGTTTGCCATCATGAAGGCAACCGAGAGCAATACTTTCACAGATCCCGACTACATTGACAATATAGCAAGGGCTCGCAAGGCAGGCTTTGTATGCGGCGTGTACCATTTCTATGATCCGTCCACATCGCCCGAGAAACAGGCACAGCATTATATTAATACGGTGAGCCTTCAGGCGGGTGATTTTGTACCTGTAGTTGATGTGGAGCGCTCGGGACGTTCATCGGACCTGCGTAAGGACTTGCTCATCTATCTCAAGACCCTTGAAAAACACTACGGCGTAAAGCCTATCATCTATGCATCGGCCAAATTCCGTCGCCGCCATCTGAACACCTCTGAGTTCGATGCATATCCATTCTGGGTGGCACATTACTACGTGGCCCGTCCGGGCACCGACAAACGCTGGCAGATATGGCAGTTCACTGACCACGCCAACGTTGACGGCATCAGGGAGTATACGGATTTCAACGTCTTTAAGGGCTCAGAGCAAGATTTTAATAAATTGAGAATTGAAAATTGAAAATTGAAAAATACAAGCACCTGCGTTAATCCAATTCTCAATTTTCAATTTTCAATTTTCAATTTTCAATTTATAGGGATTTTCCCCTTTACAATTAGGGAATTTCCGCGTACCGGGTATTATTACCGTATTATTTTTGCATTGGAAAGAAACCAATAAAACATACGGTTATGAAAAAGTCAGTATTGTTTATGGCATTGATGGCAGTCACAATGACAGCCGGTGCGCAGAGGAACGACTTGTACTCGACCGGTAGATCAAATACCGGAAAGTCTTCAAGTCCGTCAACGTCACAAACTACAACCGTGACCCGTACTCCTTCATATACAGAGCCCGCAGCTCCCGTTCAGCAGGAGGTTGCTCCGGCAATAGTGAATACTCCCCAGATCATAGTAGACCGTGATCCCGATGAGTATAACCGCCGTTATACCTACGGAACCAGTCAGATACAGTATGAGGACGGCAGTATCATGGACGATGTACCTACCATATATATACATGACACCATATATGTAGCTACACGTGAGCGCAGTTCTTCATATGAGGATGACATATACATGGAAGGTTACAATGACGCTATAGATGATTACGATATGACACGTCGTCTGTACCGTTTCCGTCGCTATGGACGCCCGTACTATTCACTCTATGACGAGATCCTGTGGGATGTCCTTTACTGGGATTATTACTGGGATACCGATTACTGGTACTTTTCACACACATATTACTACGATCCCTGGTTCTATGATCCCTGGTATTATGATCCCTGGTATTACGGACCTTATTACTACAGTTCATACTACTATTATCGTCCCGCTCACTATTACTCATACCGTTACTACTCGACACCTGTTTACAGCAGAGCTGATACTTTCAGGCCTAACCGCAGTATCAATGAAGGTGGATGGGACAGGAATCTTAGCCGCAGTACTACTGCAAGCCGTTCAGCCGCATTCGGTTCAAGTTCAAGCCGTAGCGTCAATACAACCACAGCATCGAGGTCTGTAAACAGCACTTCAACTGAGAGCCGCAGTGTAGCAGGATCTTCAGCAAGCCGCAGCGTGGCAGGATCAAGCTCCAGCCGTAGCGTGGCAGGATCAAGCTCCAGCCGCAGCGTGGCAGGCAGCAGCTCAAGCCGCAGCGTAGCCGGTTCAGGCAGTTCAAGCTCAACCCGCAGCGTTTCACAGCAGTCCAACAGCTCATCTGTTAGAAGCGTGACTCCCGCAACATCAAGCCGCTCAAGTTCGGGCAGCAGTTCAAGCCGCAGCGTAAGCAGCAACTCGACAACCCGCTCAACTCAGTCCGGTTCAACATATGACCGTCCCAGCAGCACAAGCTCAAGCTCTGGCAGCTCACGCAGCACAGGCAGCAGTTCAAGTGTATCGCGCAGTGTTTCGGGCAGCAGTTCAAGCCGCAGCGTATCAGGCAGCAGTTCAAGCTCAACACGCAGTGTCAGCAGTGGTAGCAGCAGCCGCAGCAGTTCATCGTCAAGCGCCAACACCAGCCGCAGTACTACTACCCGCTCAAGCTCAGGCAGCAGCTCATCACGCAGCGTAAGCAGTTCAAGCTCATCACGCAGTGCCGGCTCAAGTTCAGGCAGCTACAGCTCAGGCTCAAGCTCAAGCGGATTCAGTTCCGGCTCAAGTTCCGGCGGCTCATTCAGCTCAGGCGGCAGCTCACGCGGAGTATCAGGCAGTTCTTCCAGAAGATAATTGTCAGGCTCTGATCAGATCAGACTCAAAGAGATCATTATACCCTAACAGTAAAACTATTAAAATATAACAATATGAAAACCAATAAGTTAACAATATCAGCAATTGCATTGACAATTACTTTTGCAGTAAGTGCCCAGACATCTTTCGATGCAGCCAAGCTGTATGATGAGGAACTTAACGGAACAGCCCGTTACGTAGCAATGGGTGGTGCTATGGGTGCTCTTGGAAGCGATATATCAGTTATCAGCCATAACCCGGCAGGTATAGGAACTTACCGCAATAGCGACATAAACTTCTCTGTGTCAGGATTCGGATCATCGGTCAATACGGACCCTTGGGCATCCAAAACACATCAGTTGACATTCAACGGCAGGACATACTACTCACATAACTATAAGTCTGATTTCAATATGGCATTTGACAACTTCTCGGCAGTATTGTCCGGAAGTGATGCAGGTAATACCTATGTGAATTTCGGATTCTCATACCGCAAGCTTCAGAACCTGGACCGCAATCTGGACTATGTCGATGCATTCTTTGATGCCGACGGTTATGAGGTATGGCGTGAGTACAAGGACCACCAGCGTAACAAGACCCATTCATTTGACTTCAATGTCTCATTGAATGTTTCCGATAAGATCTATTTCGGATGGACCTTGGGTATCCTTGCAACCGATACATGGTCAGAGGGTTACTTCTATGACTACTATCCTGTTGGTTCTCTTCCTGTAGCACTTGATCCTGAGCAAAAAGGTAAGGACTACACGGCAGTGGACAAGATGAATGAGTCAGACGGTGCAGGTTGGAATATGTCTTTCGGTACGATAATTCGTCCTATCCCGGCCCTGCGTCTGGGTGCAGCCATCAAGACCCCCACATATTTCAGCCAGAGACTTGAGTATGCCGATTACCTTTACGCAGTAATGGGCGAGCCTAAGGACGGCGACAAGTTCCAGAACTCTGTCGACTACAAGTTCACCGCACCATGGTCGATTGACCTGAGTGCCGGTCTGACATTCGGCGGAAACGGATTCAGCTGCGCTCTGGGAGCAGAATATGAGAAACATTTCACTCAGCGTACATCGCTCTCCATAGGAAATACCAGACTTGAGAGTCAGGGCCCCATTGACTATAAGGATTATTCAGTCTTAAAACTGGGTACAGAGCTCAATTTCGGCAATATCTCAGTAAGAGGCGGTTACAATTTCAGGGAGTCAATGTTCAACGATGAATCATATCCTTTCCTGTATGACACCGATTTCAACGGATGGAAGAAGGATTCCAACGGTAGTGTGTCTGAAGTGGGACGTACTGATTTCCAGATTGACCGTCCGCGCAATGCCCAGTACTTTACCGCAGGTTTAGGCTATTGCTCAGCTCCTGACAGAGATGGCACACAGTTCTACGTTGACCTGGCCTACATACATAGTATAAAGAACAGTATCGTGAATGTTAATGAGTATGTTGAGGATGTAGATGTCAACTACAACTACAAATCCGACAAGGTAATGTTCACAATAGGTTGGAACTTCTAAGACTTCATATTTGGTTTGACTTTGAGATAATTAATTTAGGGCTGATTCCGGCTGGTCTTGGTGACCGGCCGGAATTATTATATATGTGCGGGGAAAATCAGAACTTGCCCAGGATGCGGTCCATCACCCAGTTGGTGGGAGTGGCGCTGATACCGTCACAGGTGCATGTGCCCTTGCCGTTCAGGTGATCAACTACAGCCTGAACCAGCGGGAACTGTACGTGCTCGGGGTTGGGAATGTCAAACTCGTGACGTCCCTCGCTGTCATGCAGCGCGATGGGCTGGAAGGTAAAGATTGAGAAACAGATCATACCCTTGTCGCCTATCAGTTCAATACGGTCCTCCTTGGCGGACTCATCGGCCACAAAACACCAGGAGCCGGAGCCTACCAGACCGTTCTCAAACTTGAAGCAGGCGCTTACGGTGTCTTCG
>JAEEGG010008278.1_pt1 | contig 23646 bp, 21 predicted proteins | sample 9134161 | NCBI WGS metagenome assembly JAEEGG01 (sample SAMN16246543, study PRJNA631951) | gut metagenome | biome: gut microbiome; feature: rumen; material: CR-attached | host: Bos | place: Iran: Karaj | collected 2018-10
TCGCCCGGGCCATCCTCAAGACCCCGCCGATCCTGATCCTGGACGAGGCCACCGCCTCGCTGGACACCGAATCCGAACGCATCGTGCAGGACGCCCTGGACCGCCTGATGTCCAGCCGCACCACCATCGCCATCGCCCACCGCCTGTCCACCATCAAGAATGCCGACGAGATCATCGTCATGCACGAGGGACAGGTCGTCGAGCGCGGTCGGCACGAGGAGCTCATCGCCCTGGACGGTTATTACAAGAAACTCAACGACATGCAAGCCCTATGAGACAGATACAAGTTCCCTTCATCGCCGATTTCGAGGAAGTCGACCTGGACACCGCCCTCGAGCTCGAAGGCGCCCGTTTCCAGGTGGACCATGTGAACTGGCCCGCAGCCTTCCCCTACGCACCCCTGTGTGCCGGGCGGATCGCCCGCACGGAAGACGCCCTCGTCGTGGACTTCCGCGTGAGCGGCCTGGACCTCCGCGCCCTGAACACGGAGGACAACGGCTCCCAGTGGGAGGACAGCTGCGTGGAGGTTTTCATCGAGAATCCCGACGGAAGCGAATACTACAACTTCGAGATCAACCCCATCGGCAAGATCCTGGCGGCGAAAGGCCCCGGCCGCGCCGACCGCGTGAAGCGCCCGGCCGAGGAAATGGAGGAGATCCTCCGCATCGCCCGGTTCGAGGGGCCGCAGGAGTATGCCGGCGGCATCTGGGACTGGCGCGTCACCGTGCTGATCCCGTTCGAACTCGTGGGAGCGGACCCGGAAAACCTGCCGGAAAAACTGCGTGCGAACTTCTACAAGTGCGGCGACAAGACCGCCCATCCGCATTTCCTGAGCTGGAATCCGGTCGGAACGCCCGCCCCGGATTTCCACCGTCCGGACTTCTTCGGTGAACTGATCCTGCGATGACCCGCCGGCAGCGCATCTGGGCCCGGATCCTGTTCGGGGTCTATCTCACCGCCGTAGCCTTCCTGTGCTTCGGCAAGTTCTCCAGCACGAAGGAGGTGCCGATGGAACTGTGGGGCATCCCCACGGACAAGGTCGTCCACTTCCTGATGTTCTTCCCTTTCCCGTTCTTCGCATGCCTGGCCTTCGGCGGTTCCCTGCGAAAGCCCTGGCAAGCTGTCCTCTGGACGGTCATCGCCTTCCTCTCCGGCTGCGCCTTCGCCGCCGGCACCGAGTGGATCCAGACGAAACTCCCCTATCGGACGGGCGACCCTGTCGATTTCCAGGCCGACGCCCTCGCCCTCCTCATCTGTTCAGTCATCGTCCTCATTCTCGTCCTCGTCAAGAAAAGAAAATGATGCGCAAGTTCCTCCTCACCGTCGCCCTGTTCCTTTCCTGCCTCGCCCTGCCGGCCCAGACGGCCCAGGAATTCAAGGCCGCTACCGACTCCCTGCGGGCCCGCCTCCGCCGGCGGACCACCGTGGACACGGCCCTGAGACTGACCCGGATTGCCAAACGGGGGACGACGCTGGACTTCCATTTCAGCAAGGAACTCGGGGACTATCCCCTGAAGAACGAGGATCTCGAATGGATGCGGAAGCAACTGCTGGACTTGTTCCCTTCCGCCTACCGGGCCTACGCCTTGGGAGAGATCTACGCCGAACGGAGGGAAGTCAGCTTCCTGACGATGCCCAGCCTGAATTCGAATGGCCGGCCGGCCGAGACGAAGCTCCGGCGGAGCGACCCGCGTTCCAAGTCGCCCCTGGTCCGGACCGACGAGCAGTGGTCCCGGGGGCTTTCGGGCCGGCATATCGCCCTCTGGCAGAGTCACGGCCGCTATTATGAATCCAAGACCGAACGCTGGGAATGGCAGCGCGCCGCCACCTTCCGCACCGTGGAGGACCTGTACACCCAGAGCTACGTCCTCCCCTTCCTCATCCCGATGCTGGAAAACGCCGGTGCCTGCGTGATGACCCCGCGTGAACGGGATGTCCAGAGCTGGGAAGTCATCTGCGACAACGATCCTTCTTTCCACGGCGAACGTACCGGAAAGATGCGCCGCACCGGTCATTACAAGGAATCCGGTTCCTGGAGCGAGGCCGGCGAAGGCTTTGCCGATACCAAGCCCGTCTACAGCATCTACGAGAACCCGTTCACAGCGGGTACGGCCCGCATGTGCGAAACCATAACCGGCGAGGAGTCGCACCCGAAGGCCTCTGCTACCTGGAGGCCGGAGATTCCGGAGCGGGGCGAGTACGCTGTCTACGTCTCCTACCGTTCCTTCGCCAACAGCACGACCGACGCCGTGTACACGGTCCACCATCTGGGCGGCGAGAGCGAATTCCATGTGAACCAGCGGATGGCCGGAGGAACCTGGGTCTATCTCGGAACCTTCACCTTCGCCGCGGGCGACGAGGGATTCGTCCGCCTGACGAACCAGAGTTCGGCCGCCGGCCTCGTGAGTGCCGACGCCGTGAAATTCGGCGGCGGCATGGGCAAGATCGAGCGCGGGGGCGAACTGTCCGGCTATCCCGCCTTTGCGGAAGGCGCCCTGTACAGCATGCAGTGGTACGGTATCGATACCCATATGTTCGATGACTGGGAGGACGATTACACCCGGGATTATGCCGGCCGCGGCAAGTGGGTTTCCCACCTGGCGGGCGGTTCGCGCGCAAATCCGGAAATGGGCGGCCGGCGCGTTCCCTTCGACCTTTCCTTCGCCTTCCACAGCGATGCGGGCGTCACCCCGAACGACTCCATCATCGGCACGCTGGGCATCTACACCCTCCTGGCCGACAACAAGGACGAACTTCCGAACGGCGAATCCCGCCTGAACGGGCGCCTCCTCACCGATTACGTCCAGACGCAGGTCGTCGATGACATCCGGAAGCAGTTCGAGCCCAAGTGGTCCCGGCGGCAGACCTGGGACCGTTCCTACAGCGAGTCCCGGACGACGTCCGTCCCGGCCATGCTCCTGGAACTGCTCTCCCACCAGAATTTCGCCGACATGAAATACGGCCTGGACCCGACCTTCCGCTTCACGGTGTCCCGGTCCGTTTACAAGGGCATCCTCAAGTACCTGAGCGCCCGGTATGGCTGCTCCTATGCGGTCCAGCCGCTGCCGGTGAAGGCCTTCGCCGCCGTCATCCAGGACGGGAAGGCCGTGTTGAGCTGGGAGGATGCCAGGGATCCCGCCGAGCCCACCGCCGTGCCGAAAGGTTATATCCTCTATACCCGCGAGGATGATGGCGGATTCGACAACGGCGTCCTGTTGGAGGACGTTGCCAAGGAGGGCAACCGGCTGTCGGTGACCGTCCCGATCCGCCGGGGACGGATGTACAGCTTCCGCATCGCCGCCTATAACGACGGCGGCAAGAGCTTCCCGTCCGAGACGCTGGCCGTCGGAACGCCTGGAGAGGACAGCAAGACAGTCCTCATCGTCAACAACTTCACCCGCATCTCCGCGCCCGCCTGGTTCGACACGCCGAATTACGGCGGCTTCATGGACAACATCGACAGCGGCGTCCCGTATATCCGCGAGATCAATTTCATCGGGGAGATGAACCAGTTCGACCGGACCAAGGCCTGGACCGATGACGACAATCCCGGTTTCGGCGGGTCCTACACCAACCGCGGCGGACGGGTCATCGCGGGCAACACCTTCGACTATCCCGCCCTTCACGGCCGTATCCTGCTGAACGCCGGCTATGCTTTCTGCTCGGTAAGCGCGGATTACTTCCCGTCGATGGATGCGTCAACCTATGCGGCTGTCGACCTGATTTGCGGTAAGCAGGTTACCACGCGGGTCGGCCGGGGCGCGATTCCAGACCGTTACACCGTCTTCCCCGCCCCGATGCAGGACGCACTCCGGAAATACGCGAACGACGGAGGTTCCATCCTCGTCGCCGGCGCATACATCGGCACGGATGCGTGGGACCAGGTCTATCCCGGTACTTTTCCCATCAAGAACGCGGACCAGACACGGTCCTTCATCCAGGAAGTCCTCGGCTACAAGTGGGTTACCAACTTCGGGGACGTGACGGGCATCATCGTCCCGAAACCGGGCGCTGCCGTCCAACTGAGCGACCCGATGAAATACAACCGCCTGTTCGATGAGCACTACTACCGGGTCGAGAATCCCGACGGCATCGAACCGGCCGGCGACAAGGCGACGACTTTCCTCCGCTACGCCGGGACGGACATCCCCGCCGCCACCGTCTTTGACGACGGCAAGCACCGGGTCATCGCCTGCGGTTTTCCGCTGGAGACGCTCACGACGGAAGGGGCCCTGGAAGCGGTGCTCCTGACCTCGATGGGATTCCTGGTGAAATAGGATCCTACTACTTGTTTTCCTTAGGGCGCCGCTGCATCAGGTGGCGGAACTCGGAGGGCGTCATGCCCGTACTCTTGCGGAAGAAACGCGTGAAATACGAAGGATCGTCCACGCCGATGGCGACGGAAACCTCTCCGATGGACCGGTCGGTGTCCTTGAGCAGGGATTTGGCCCAGTTGACCCGGGAGATTTCCACCCAGTCCATGGCGCTGTGGCGGGTCTGGGTGCGGACGAGCTTGTTCAGGTAGCTGGGCGAGATCCCCAGCCGCTCCGCATAGCCCGACACCGAGTCGAGCACCTGACTGCGATCGAAGAGCATATCGAAGAACCGGTTCACGAGGGGATGGGCCTTGGCTTCGCCGGGAGAAGGAATCGAATAGAGGAGCAAGTCGAATGCACGGGTGAGATAGCCGATATCGTTCCGGGAGAACGCGGCGATCATCCGATCCATGACCTGGGCGACGAAGGCGGCGCTGTCAAACCAGTAAGTGCGCAATACAGGCTTGCCACTGGTCAGGAAACCGTAGGAAATATCCCGCAGGGAAGACAGGGAGAAACCGCCCGTATACCCCAAGATGTCGGTGTAATGATGGACGGAAAAAGGTATGTTGGCAGGAATCAGCAGAAACTGGCCGCCCCGGCAGAGATAGGGTTCTCCGTTGATTTCGGCGAGTATCTCGCCTTCCAGCAGGAACAGGAAGGCATAACACGGCAGGGTGGTACATGGAATCTCTGTCGCTTCTACGGGGAGCTTGGATTCGACGCGTTTGACGAACAGTCCCTTTTGTGACCAGTCGCCCCCTCTTTCCCAGTAAGGAATGACTCTTTTCATGGAAATGTGTAGTTAGCGGATACAAAGATAATAAAAAACCCGGCAGGTTGTTTTCGGGATAAGGGAGGTTTTTGTTATATTTGTGGCATGGAAAGCACGTCATCCATCTTTCGGGACTTATGGAAATCCTTGCGGGAAAAACTCAGGGAGTCCTTGATTTCGGTCATGCCGGTCAGCCTGCTGGTCTTCCTGCTCTCCGTTACGCCGTGGGTGGACATTTCCCGGCATGAACTTCTCGTTTTCGCCGGCGCCGCCATCCTCCTGGTGGCCGGCATCAGCCTCTTCAACCTGGGTGCCGACATGGCGATGACCCCGATGGGGCAGCACATCGGCGAAGGTCTCACCAAATCCAAGAAGCTGGGCATCCTGCTCAGCGTCAGTTTCGTCATGGGGCTCCTCATCACGGTAGCGGAGCCGGACCTCTCGGTCCTGGCCGGCCAGGTAGGCGCCGTCATGAACGGGACGGTCCTCATCTTGGCGGTGGGCTTCGGCGTAGGCCTGTTCCTCCTCATTGCCGTCCTCAAGATCCTGTTCCACAAAGACTTGACCGGGATCCTGCTGTTCTTCTACATGGTCCTGTTCTGCCTGGCGGCCATCCTAATCGACAGCGGAAAGGGATCCTTCCTCCCGCTTTCCTTCGATTCCGGCGGCGTCACTACCGGGCCCATCACGGTACCCTTCATCATGGCCCTCGGCGTGGGCATCGCCCTGACCGTGGGCGGCCGGAACGCCGGTGAGAACAGCTTCGGCCTCATCGCCCTGTGCTCCGTCGGCCCCATCGCCGCCGTGCTGCTGCTCTCCCTCACGGCTTCCGGTGACCTGTCCTTCGCCATCCCCGACTATTCCATGGACACGGTCCTGCAAGGCGGCATCTGGCACCTGTTCGGAGAGATGGCCCTGGACGTGGTCAAGTCCCTCCTCCTGGTGGTCGTGTTCTTCTTTATCCTCCAGGCGGTCGTCTTGAAACTTCCCCGGACGAAGATCATCCAGATCCTGTTCGGCATCGTCTATACTTTCGTCGGCCTCGTCCTCTTCCTAGCTGCGGTCTCCATGGCCTTCATGCCCATCGGCTTCAAGATCGGCACCCAGCTTGCGGCCACGAGCCCGAACCTCCTCATCGGCTTCGCCTTCGTGCTGGGCATGGTCGTCGTCCTCGCGGAGCCGGCCGTCCATGTCCTGAACAACCAGGTCGAGGAAATCACCGGCGGCGAAGTGAGCCGGCGGCAGATGATGCTGGCCTTGTCCATCGGCGTGGGCGTGTCCATCGGCCTGTCCGTCCTGCGCGTCCGCCTCGGGTTCTCGCTCCTGTATTATCTCATCCCGGGCTACCTGATCTCGCTCGGGCTGTCCTTCTTCGTACCCCGGCTGTACACCGCCATCGCCTTTGACTCCGGCGGCGTCGCCAGCGGCCCGCTCACCTCGAGTTTCATCCTTCCCCTGGTCATCGGCGCCTGCTGCTCCATGCAGGGGGAATCCGCCGTGCTGGACTTCGCGTTCGGCGTGGTGTCCATGGTGGCGATGACCCCGCTCATCACCATCCAGTCCCTCGGTTTCAAGTCCGTCGTGAGCGTCCGCCGGCGGGAGAGCGCGGCCATCCGCCGCATCCTCGCCGCGGCCGACGACCAGATCATTTATTTCGAATAGCATGGCAGAAACCCGGAATATCGCCCCGATGAAGCTGGAATTGCTGCTGGCCGTCGTGCACAATGACAAGGCCGCCTATTACTCCAGCCTCATCCAGTCCCACCAGGCCAACCTCCAGCTCACGATCCCGGCCAAAGGCACCACGCACCTGATCCTGAACGTCCTGGGACTCACGGAGAAGCCGAAATCCCTGGTGATCAGCGTCGTCCGCGCGGACAAGGCCGCGAGCCTCATCGACCTACTGGACCAGACCTTCAAGAAAGGGAAGAACTACAAGGGCATCGCCTTCACCGTCCCGATGACCAGCGTCATCGGTACGCTCGTATATGGATTCTTAGCAAACGACAAGCGAACCGTCAAGGAGGAAGCATAACCATGGAAGACCACAAACACGAACTGATCGTCTGCATCGTGAATGCAGGATACTCGCAGAATGTGATGGAGGCGGCGCGGAGCGCCGGTGCCCAGGGCGGGACCATCATCCGCGCCCGCGGGTCGGCCAATCCCGAGGCCGAGGAGTTCTTCAGCATCAACATCCAGTCGGACAAGGAAGTGCTGCTGATCCTCGTGCCCAAGGACATCAAGGACGACGTCATGAAGACCGTCTACAAGGATTGCGGCCTGGCCGACGAAGCCATGGGCATCGCCTTTTCCCTTCCTGTGAACCGCACCACCACCATTAAAGAGTAGTGCCATGCTGCAGGTCTATTGCAAGAACACGAAGACCTCCCGGAAATACCCGGAAGGCACTTCCCTCGCCCAGATGCTGCCCGACTTCGAGTTCGACCGGCCTTTCCCGATCGTATCGGCCAAGGTCAACAACGTCTCCCAGGGCCTCAAGTTCAAGGTGTACCAGAACAAGGACATCGAGTTCCTGGACGTCCGGGAGGACAGCGGCCGGCGGGTGTATTTCCGTTCCCTGTGCTTCCTGATGTACAAGGCGGCCACGGACGTGTTCCCGGACAGCCAGCTGTACATGGAGCATCCCATCTCCGGCGGCTATTTCTGCCACCTCCGGAAAGCCGACGGCACGGACCTGACCTGCGAAGACCTCAAACTCCTGGAGGCCCGGATGAAGGAACTCGTGGCGAAGGACCTGCCCTTCCACCGGTATGACGTCCAGACCGAAAAGGCCATCAAGGAATTCCGGAAATCCGGCTACGACGACAAGGTCAAGCTCCTGGAAACCAGCGGCGAGGCCTACACGGACTATTATACCCTGGACGACACCGCCGATTACTACTACGGCAAGCTCGTCCCCTCCACCGGCTACCTGACCGTCTGGGGCATCCAGCCCTACCACGACGGCATCCTCCTGCGGGAACCGGACCTGGAGAACCCGAATGTCCTCGCCCCCTTCACGGACCAGCCCAAGACCTACGGGATGTTCAAGGAGAATCTCCGGTGGAACATCATCATGGGCCTGAACACCGTGGGCGACGTCAACTGCGCCATCCTCAACGGGCACGCCACCGAACTTATCCAGATCGCGGAAGCCCTGCAGGAGAAGAAGATCGTTCAGATCGCCGAGGAGATCGACCGCCGCTACCGCAGCGAGGACCCGGTCAAGGTCGTCCTCATCACGGGACCGTCTTCCTCCGGAAAGACGACCTTCTGCAAGCGCCTGTCCATCCAGCTGAAAGCCTGCGGCCTCAAGCCCCTGTCCATGTCCACGGACGACTATTTCGTGAACCGGCTGGACACGCCCCGCTTCCCCGACGGCAGTTTCGACTTCGACAACTTCGAGACCGTGGACCATGCCCTCATGGAGAAGGACATCATGCGCATGATCGACGGCGAGGAGGTCGATGTTCCCGAATTCAACTTCGTCACCGGCCTGCGCGAGTACAACGGAAAGAAGATCAAGCTGGAACCGGGCTGCATCCTCCTCATCGAGGGCATCCACGCCCTGAATCCGGCCCTGACCGAGAAGATCCCGGCGCCGGCCAAGTTCAAGATTTTCATCAACACCCTCACGGGAATCCTGCTGGACAACCACAACTGCATCCCCACGAGCGACAACCGGCTCCTCCGCCGCATCGTCCGCGACTACAACAAGGGCGCCTTCACGGCCCGGGAGTCCATCAGCCAGTGGCCGAACGTCCGCCGGGCCGAGCACCAGTGGATCTATCCCTACCAGGAGATGGCCGACGTGATGTTCAATTCGGCCTACCTCATCGAATTCGCCGTCCTGAAGAACCACGCGGAACCCATCCTCCGCAGCGTGCCGCAGAACTGTCCGGAATACTCCGAGGCACACCGCCTGCTGAAGTTCATCCACTACTTCACGCCGGTGCCTGACAAGGAAATCCCTTCCACTTCCCTCCTCCGGGAGTTCGTGGGCGGCTCCAGTTTCAAATAGCCGGCGTGGTCTTCACCGAGACCATCCTCCGCTGGTACGCCGAGAACGGCCGGGACCTCCCTTGGCGGAGGACCCGGGATCCGTACGCGGTCTGGCTGAGCGAAATCATCCTGCAGCAGACGCGCGTGACCCAGGGATGGGCCTACTGGGAACGGTTCCTGGAACACTTCCTCAACGTCGAGGCCCTGGCCGCCGCCCCCGAGGATGAGGTGCTCCGCCTCTGGCAGGGGCTCGGCTACTATTCCCGCGCCCGGAACCTGCATGCCGCGGCAAAACAGATTGTGTCGATGGGCGGTTTTCCCTCCTCGCTGGAGGGCATCCGGAGCCTGAAAGGCGTGGGCGATTACACGGCCGCAGCCATCGGCTCCATCGCCTTCGGCCTCCCTGCCGCCGTCGTGGACGGAAACGTGTACCGCGTCCTTGCACGGTACTTTGGGATTGCTTCGCCGGTCGGGTCGACGGCCGCGAAGAAGGAATTCACGGCGCTGGCCCAGCGGCTGCTGCCGCCGGAGGCCCCTGCCGCCTTCAACCAGGGTATGATGGACTTCGGCGCCACCTGCTGCACGCCCGTGAACCCCGCCTGCCTGACCTGCCCGCTGCAGCCTTCCTGCCAGGCCTTCCGGACCGGAAGGACCGAACTCTTGCCTGTCAAGCAAGCGGCCGCCAAACCGGTGGAACGGCGGCTGACCTATGTCTATGTGCGTTTCCAGGGACAAACGGCCATCCATCGGCGCGGGCCGGGCGACATCTGGCAAGGGCTGTGGGAACCCTGGCTCACCGACGAAGTCCCCGTCGGGGCGCAGCCCGTCGTGAAAGGCTTCAAGCACCAGCTCACGCACCGGACGCTGTATGCCGACTTCTGGCTCTGGGAGCCCGGCGAACGTCCGGCCCTCCCCGACGGCTACGCCTGGATCGAAGAAGCGGAGCTTGACACCTACGCCAAGCCCCGCCTGTTCGAACTGTTGCTGGGAAAACTCTAGCACCTGGATGGGAGGGGGTCCGGGGGTCTTCCCCCGGCCGCCCCTGGGGGCAGCGCGAAGCGCGGGGGTAAACGTATATCAAGGCATTGCCTTGATATACAGGTCGCGCTGCGGGAAGGGGATTTCGATCCCGTGGATGTTCAGCGCATTGTAAATCAGTTCCTTCGCCTTGGCCGGATACGTATAGTGTTCCTCCACGGTGATGTACTGGTACACGGACAGATTGACGCTGTTGTCTCCGAAGTCCTTGAACCGGACCTGGATACCGTACTTCGGATCCACGATGTCGCGTCCGTACACGTCCTTGGTCTTGAGCGGTTCCAGCGCATCCTGGATGATGCCGCGGACCTCGTCCACATCGACCCCGTACTTGACGCCCACGTCGAAGGAAAGGAGTTCGTAAGAGTGGTTCTTCGTGAGGTTCTTGAAGTTCTTGTTGAACAGGGTGGCATTCGGGAACGCCATCACGGAACCGTCGGAAGCGATGATCTGCGTGCTCTGGTAGTTGATGCTGTCCACCTTGCCCCGGATACCGTCGCATTCGATGAAATCACCCACGCGGACGCGGCCGGACATGAGCTGGACGCCGTAGAAGAAGTTGTTCAGGATATCCTTCATGGCGAAACCGAGACCGGTCGCGAGGCCGGCGCCGATCACCTTGATGGCAGCCGTCGGAATCTTCAGGATGACGAAGATCGCAATGATGTAGATGCCCCAGAGGGAAATGCCGATGATGTTCTCCACCAGGGTGAAATTCGCCTGGTTTTCATGGAAGAGGCGGCCGGAGGAGCCCTTCAGCAGGGACTTGATCTTGAGCAGGCGGTAAAGGGCCTTTCCCGCATACACCAGGTAGCGGAACAGGAAGAACAGCACGAGCACCAGGACGAGCTTGTAGTAGGACAGGCTGATATAACCCGGCAACTCCAGGAAAGGAACCCGGTAATACTCGTTGAAGACTTCATTCAGGTCAAATACGCTGGACGCCATGAACAGGCTGAACGGGATGGACAGGACGATGGCAATCGGAAGCAGGGCGCTCTTGACGAACGAATGGGGCCAGGTCACGGAGATGAGGTCCTCGTCGGTTTCGTTCGGGAGGTTCGGATGCGCCTCGATGTAATTCGTCTTCATCTCCTTGATATGGCGCACGTAGTAGATGTGCAGGAGGTCGTACACGGCCGTGATCGTCTGCAGCAGGGTCAGGAGGAAGATCCACCAGATGAGGAGCTGGATGCCCAGCAGCACGAAGCCGCGGAGGGCGATGATGCTCGTCGCGACCAGGACCAGCAGGGAAACCCATCCATAGGCGACATCCCAGGCCGGCAGGTCCTTCTTGTTCCGGAACAGGGTCCACGCCTGGGCGGCCGTGAAGATCAGCAGCAGCGGCGGGAAGATGATGTTCAGCAGGCTGTTCGGGACGAACGCGATGCGGAGGGAAATGACGATGAAACTGAGGAGCAGGATGGGAACGTACAGGCGGATTCCCTTCCGGATCGCCTCCCCTTTCAGCCGGATTACGAGCGAGATGAGGATGGCGGCCAGCATCCAGGCGAAATCCACCATGAGTTTCGAGGCCATCGCGAAGAAGTTCTGCTTGGAGGCCCAGCTGGCAATCATGATGGACAGGGCGAAGATGATCACGCCCATGATGAGCGTCGTCTCGAAACGGTGGTTGGTGAAACGCTCGTTCTTGAAGAAGGAGACCTTCCGGGTGAGGAAGGCGACAAGGGCAAGCGCCAGGACGATTGAGACAATCAGATAAACCAGCAGGAACAGTGAGAAAGCAGTCACCATGGGCCCGCGCCACTGGCTATTCACATCCCCGATGGTGGTAGGGCTGTACTTGTCGACGGCATCGCGGGTCGCCTGCTGCCAATAACGGGGGAAGTTCTTGAGGATGGCGCCATAGGCCGTCTGCCCCTCGATGAAAATGCGGTTCTGGACCGTCTTGTACCGCTGCTGGGCATAATCGTAGCTCGATTTCAGGAGCGCGGCAGTCTCTGCATAATGCGTGCTGTCACGCACCAGCTGCGCCTTCTGCACCCGACAGGCTTCCAGCAGGTTCTCCGCATAGAAGATACAGCTGTCACGGTCGACCTGGCCAAGCGAGTCCAGCACGAAGGGACGCGTCCGGCCGGTCGTATCCATCGCCCGCCGCACAGCCCTTTCCCCGCGCGCCTTGCGGAGCGAATCCCGCCGCTGCCGCCACGCATCCGCCTCCATGTACACCAGCTGGCCGGTGCTGTCGCGGTAGGCCATGAGCTGGGCCGGCGGCAGGCGCTTGAGGGTATGGACCAGGCGGTCGTACCGGTCGATGTCGATGTCCAGCCGGGTGATGATGTCGTCGAACGGAAGCTTCTGCGAGGCGAACTCCTCGTATTGGCGGGACACCTCGTTCAACGCATACGTCATATCGAACGTGTAGTCCTGCTTCTGCGAGTACAGCATCAGGGACAGCTCGTTGCTTCGCTGCATCATCTCCACGAGCTGGGCCCGCTGCCGGGCGCCGCGGGTCATCGTCCGCTGGGCCCGCTCCGCAGAGGCCAGCCACGCGGACCGGAGCTCGTACCGCAGCACGGACAGCGTCTGCGAAAGGTCCTTTTCGTTGAGCACCGCATACGCCGGAATCAGCGCTGCCAGCGCCAGGATCAGGACCAGTAATCTTTTCTTCTTCATGGATCGGCCGTTTGGTTACATCCACAAAGATAATCAATTATTTCTTAGGGACGAAGTTCACGAGGCCGACGCCGACGAAGACCAGGAGGCTGGCGACGACCTTGAGGGCGGTGAGGTGGTCCAGGCCCAGGATCAGCGCGATGACCATCGCGATGACAGGCTGGACATACGTGTACATGCACACCACCACCGGGCGGAGCCGCTTCTGGCCGATGGGGATGAGGAAATAAGCGACGAACGTGGCGAAGATGACCACATAGAGAATCTGCCAGACCACGTCCATGGGCACGGCCGCGAGGTTCGACGCCCGGAAAGCGCCAACGCTGAACGGAAGGGCCATCAGGGACGAAAAGAGGAACATCCACTTCATGAAGGTCACCACCGAATACTTCCGGATGACCGGCTTGAAGATGCCCACGTAGGACGCGAAACACAGGGCGTTCACGAGCATCCCGAGGATACCCCAGATGGACGTGGAATCGGCCCCGGAACGGATCGAGACGCAGTTGTAGATCAGGATCAGGACGCCCACGAGACTGAGCGCGATGCCCGCCACGCCACTCCAGGTGATCCGCTCCTTGATGACGATGGCCGAGATGACCAGCGTCATGATCGGACTCAGCGTACTCATGATGGACGCGTCGATGGCCGTTGTTTTTGTGATGGCGAACAGGAAAGCAAGCTGCGTCATGAAAAGCCCGAGGAAGGAGGCGACGACCACCTTCCAGACATCTTCCTTATGGATATGCTCATGCGGGGCCGTGAACAGGGACCACAGCCAGAAAAGGGCCGTCGCTCCGAAAGAACGCAGGCAAAAGAGCGCCATCGGCGTGACATTCCCATCCAGGGCGATGCTCTTGCAGCTGATGATGTTGAACCCGAAAATGGCGTACGCCGCGAAGCACGCCAAGTTGCCGATGAGGGAGCTCTGTCTTTCCTGATCCATCTCGTAATTCGAAAACGACCGCGAAGTTACGCATTTTTTGCTATCTTTGGATGATAAACGAACATAGCATGAAAAAAGCCCTTCTCTGGATTCTCGGCATCCTGATTGCCCTCGTCCTCGCCGTCCTCTGCATCTGGGGCGGTGAAATCCGCACCGTCTCCTCCATCGAGTCCGTCGACGGAAACCCTTACCTGTATCAAATGGAGTACAAGGCCGCCTACGACCTGGACGACGTCATCTCGAAGGACGTGGACACGAACGCGGAGCTGCTGGACTATGTGGTCGGCCGCATCGGCAAGGGCCTCCCCCTCAAGATCAAGAGTGCGCAGGTAGCCGACGAGAACGGTGAGCTGGCCACCATCAACTGCACCAGTTTCCAGGCCGCAAAGGCCGAGGGCGACGGTTTCCGGTTCGGCCGCAACTACGACTTTTTCAAGAACCCGACGATGGTGACCGTCTCCCGCCCGAAGAAGGGTTATGCGTCCATCGCAGTCAGCGACATGTCCCACTTCGGCTACTCCCTGGAGAAGCTTCCGGACTCCTTCATGGCCTCCCTGAGCTGCCTCGCGTCCATCTATGCTCCCGTCGACGGCATGAATGAGAAGGGCCTCTGCACCTCCATCATGGCCCTCCCGAAGCAGGCCGCCCAGCAGGACACCGAGCGGCACAACGTGGGCACGACCATCATCATGCGCCTGTGGCTGGACCGCTGCGCGACCGTCCAGGAGGCGCTGGACCTGCTGGAGACGGTGGATGTCTGCCACGACGCCGCCGTGGGCTCGGGCTACCATTACATGGTGGCGGACGCGAACGGCGACTGCGCCGTCGTGGAGTTTGACAAGGACGACGGTTGGAAGACGATGGTCGTCCGGAAGGAAGCGGGCGCGCCGTATATGCTGGTTACCAACCACTTGCTGTCTGAGAAGTACTACACCACCGAGCCCGACCCCGCCGTGGGCAACCCCCACAGCAAGAGCTGGTGGCGCTACGAGACCGCCGGCGCCTATCTTTCCGGCCACAACGGAACCCTCACCTTAGACGAGGCGCAGGAATGCCTGGCCCAGGTCCATTGGAAAGACCTCGTCTGGGACAACGGAACCGTCGAGGACACCCAGTTCAGCAACGTCTACGACCAGACCGCCCTCACCCTCGACCTCCGCAACTGGAACGCCTACGGGGATTCGAAGCACTTCAAGCTGTAAGCGGCACAACGGAAAATTATCCGTATCTTTGCAACACCAAACCTCCCAGACGATGGCTGAATCGAACTTCATAGACTACGTCAAGATCTTCTGTGCGAGCGGACACGGCGGAGCCGGGTCGATGCACCTGCACCGGGCGAAATACGTGCCCAAGGGCGGGCCGGACGGCGGCGACGGCGGCCGCGGCGGCCACATCATCCTGCGGGCGAACCCGCAGTTCTGGACGCTGATCCACCTGCGCTACCGCAAGGTCGTGCGGGCGGAGAACGGCGAGCCGGGCGGAGCGGCGCTCCGCAAGGGCAAGAACGGGGCGGACATCGTCCTGGAAGTGCCTCTGGGCGTGACTGTGAAGGATGCGGAGACAGACGAGGTCATCACCGAGATCGTGGAGCCCGGCCAGGAGTACATCCTGTGCGAGGGGGGCCGCGGCGGCTGGGGAAACGACCATTTCAAGTCGCCCACCAACCAGACGCCGCGCTATTCGCAGCCCGGTGAGGAAGGCGTCGAGGGCTGGTTCATCCTGGAGCTGAAGGTCCTCGCCGACGTGGGCCTCGTGGGCTTCCCGAACGCGGGCAAGTCCACCCTCCTGGCTGCCATCACATCGGCCAAACCCAAGATCGCCAATTACGCCTTCACCACCCTGGAACCGAACCTGGGCATCGTCAAGTACTATGACGACCGCTCCTTCGTGATGGCCGACATCCCCGGCATCATCGAGGGGGCCCATGAAGGCAAAGGCATCGGCATGCGCTTCCTGCGTCACATCGAGCGGAACTCCGTGCTCCTGTTCATGGTCGCCGCCGACGAACCGGATGTCGCCAAGGCCTATGAGATCCTGCTGAGCGAACTCAAGGAGTACAACCCCGAACTGCTCGTGAAGGACCGCGTCCTCGCCGTCACCAAGACGGACCTCATCGATGAGAAAGAGCGCAAGAAGATCGAGAAGAAACTCCCCGCGGACATCCCGCACGTCTTCATCTCCGCCGTGGCGCAGACCGGCCTGAACGAACTCAAGGAAGAACTCTGGAAGGCGCTGAACAAGTAACATCGTGGAGCGGCTCATCGGTATCGACCAGGATATCACCCTGTGGCTCAACGGGTTCCACAGCCCGTGGAGCGACCAATTCTGGATGTTCCTGTCCGATGTCCGCATCTGGTTCCCCATGTACGGAGTCATCCTGGGGATGATGCTCTACCGCCTCGGCTGGAAGAAGGGTCTCGTCGTCATCTTGTCCTGCATCCTCTGCATCGTCCTGGCCGACCAGATCTCCTACCATATCAAGGAAGGCATCGACCGCCTGCGTCCCTATTATACGACGGACCTGCTGCAGCGCGGCCTGCACTGGCCGGTCAATCGTTCCAGTTTCTTCGGCTTCTTCTCCGGACATGCCAGCAACTCCTTCGGTTTCGCCATGTGTTCCTGGCTGGGCTTCCGGCTCAACGACAAGAAGTACCGCTACCGGGTCTATGGCTGCTGCATTTTCACCTGGGCGGTACTCGTCGCCCTGAGCCGCGTCATGATGGCAGCCCATTTCTTCGGGGATATTTTCGTCGGGACCCTCTTCGGGATGGCCGTCGGCCTCTTCTGCGCCGCGCTCGCCCGGGGGGTGATCCGGAAGTGGATGGAAAAGCCTACAGCGTAGGAAGGACCTTCCCCATCCGGATGCTGTTGGAGCCTTTGACGAGGACGGTGGCACCGGCGAGGGGACGCTCCGCGAGGGCGGCGGCGAGGTCGTCGGCGGTGGCGAACCACTTCACGTAATCCGGCGTTCCAGCCTCTTCCAAGGCCTTCTTGAACTCTTCACCCACGAGGCAGGCATGCGTGAGGCCGCAGTCGTCCAGTTTCTTCAGGATCTTGACGTGTTCCTTCACGGAATCCTCACCCAGCTCGCGCATGTCGCCGAGCATCACGATCTTGCAGTCTGCCTGCAACAGGGCGAAATTGTCCAGGGCGGCGGCCATGGAGGAAGGATTGGCGTTGTAGGCGTCCTCGATGACGACGTTGCGCTCGGTGCGGGTCATCTGGGAGCGGTTGTTGGACGGGGTGTAGGCCGCGATGGCGGCGAGACCGTCCTGCAGCGGGACGCCGAACTGGCGGCCGACCGCGAGGGCGGCCATCACGTTGGCGGCGTTGTAGGAGCCGACGAGCTTGGTTTCCAGCATTTCCCCGCCGATGGACATCCGCAGGAAAGGATTCTCCGCGGAGGTCGGCAGGATTTCCGCGTCCTCCCCTGCTACCCCGTAAGGGATGATGGAAAGGGGCCGGGAAACGGCCATTTCATACAGATTCTCGTCGTCCACATTGACAAAGGCCTGGCCGTCGTGCGCGGAGAGCCAGTCATAAAGTTGTCCCTTGGCCTTTTTCACACCCTCGAAGCTGCCGAAGCCCAGCAGATGGGCCTTGCCCACGTTGGTGATGAGGCCGTATGCGGGCTGGCTCACCCAGGTCAGGGCCGAGATGTCGTCGGGATGGTTCGCGCCCATCTCCACGACAGCGATTTCCGCGTCCGGACCGATGCCGAGAACCGTCAGGGGAACACCGATATCGTTGTTCAGGTTCCCTTTCGTAGCCGCGACCTTGAAATGCGTGGCCAGGACTTCGCGGATGAGCTCCTTGGTCGTCGTCTTGCCGTTCGTACCGGTGAGGCCGATGACCGGGATGTCCAACTGCTGCCGATGGAAGGCAGCGAGTTCCTTCAGCGTCCGGAGGGTGTCCGGGAAGCGGAGGAGGCGGGGATCGTCACCCTCGGCGTACTCATTGACAATGGCGTAGGCGGCACCGGCCTCGAGGGCCTTCATCGCATAGGCGTTGCCGTCGAACGTTTCGCCCTTCAGGGCGACGAAAAGCTGGCCCGGCTGGATGGTCCGGGTGTCCGTATTCACGCCCTTGGAGGCGAGGAACAGGGTATATAACTCGCTGATTTCCATAGTTTATCTTCCTGTGCTGCCAAAACCGCCGGCGCCGCGCTCCGTTTCGTCCAGGGAATCGACCTCTTCCCATTCCACACGCTCGTGGCGGGCGACGACCATTTGCGCGATCCGTTCCCCGGGGACGATTTCGAACGGCGTGTTCGAGAGGTTCACGAGGATGACCTTGATCTCGCCCCGATAGTCCGCGTCGATGGTGCCGGGCGTGTTCAGGACCGTGATACCGTGCTTCGCGGCCAGGCCGCTGCGGGGGCGCACCTGCGCCTCGAAGCCGGCCGGCAGGGCGATGAAAAGGCCCGTCGGGACGAGGGTCCGTTCCAGCGGACCGAGGGTGACGGGCGCGTCCAGGCAGGCCCGCAGGTCCATGCCGGCGGAAAGGAGGGTCGCATAGGCCGGCAAAGGCTGGCCGGATTTGTTGACGATGTTGACTTTGACTTTTGTCATACTGAGCTTGTCGAAGTATCTATTTCGGGGCGATGATATACAGGATGGCCGCAATGATGGCATAGAGGATGTTCGGAATCCAGGTGGCGATGCCGGCCGACAGGGTGTCCGTCACGACGAACATCTTGCTGAACTGCTCGAACAGGACGTAGGAGAAGCCGAGGGCCAGGCCAACGGCGATGTTCCAGCCCATGCCGCCCCGCCGTTTCTTCGAGCACAGGGAGACGGCGATGACCGTGAGGATGATGGCCGACAACGGCATCGAATACCGCCGGTGCTTCTGCATCTGGGCATTCTTCACGGTCGCATCGCCGCGGGCGATCTGGGTCTCGATGAGCTGGTCCATCTGGCGCTTGTCCAGCTGCTCGATCGTATAGTCGTTGTAGTAGAAATCGTCGATGGTCAGGCTCAGCGTCGTATCCAACTGCCGGCCGGAACGGATCCGGTCCTGCATGCCCTCGCCGTAGTCGCGGATGAACCAGTTCCTGAGTTTCCACTTTCCGCTCAAACTGTCCCACTGGGCCGATTCGGCGGAGAGCTTGGAGATCATGTGGTCGTCCGAAATCTGCTCGAGGGTGAAGTTGTAGGCCGTACTGTTCCATGCGCTGAACGACTCCAGATACACGAACTTGTTGTCTTCCAGCTTGTAATGCATGTCATGCCCGAACTTGACCTTCGCGCGCGGGTTGTATTTCTGCTCGAAGGCCACCCGCGTAACATTCGCCCGTGGGATGACCCAGAGGCCAAGTCCGAGTGACAGGAGGGCGACGATACCCGCCGAAATCAGGTAAGGAACCATCATCCGATGGAAGCTAGTGCCGCAGGAGAGGATGGCGATGATCTCGGAATTCTGCGCCATCTTGGATGTGAACAGGATCACCGTCAGGAACACGACCATCGGACTGTACATGTTCATGAAGTACGGGATGAAGTTCAGGTAATAGTCCACGACGATCGCCCGCAACGGGGCCTCCTTCTGCACGAAGTCGTCGATCTTCTCGCTCACGTCGAAGATGATGACGATGACCGTCAGCAGGCCCAGGGCGACGAAGAACGAGCCCATGAACTTCTTGATGATGTACCAGTCGAGTTTCTTGATTCCCATTACAGTCTCTGCATCAGCTTGTTGACAGTCACATCCTTCCAGGCCGCGAAGTCCCCCGCCTCGATGTGGCGGCGGGCCGTGCGGACGAGGTCCAGATAGAAGGCGAGGTTGTGCTCCGTGGCCACCATCGCCGCGAACATCTCTTTCGCGACGAACAGGTGATGGAGGTACGCCCTCGTATAGTAGTGGTCCACGAACGAGGTTCCTTCCGGGTCCAGCGCCGTGAAGTCGTCCGTCCACTTGGCGTTGCGCATGTTCATGATGCCGTTCCAGGTGAAGAGCATGCCGTTGCGGCCGTTGCGCGTAGGCATCACGCAGTCGAACATGTCGATGCCGCGGGCGATGCCCTCGAGGATGTTCGCCGGCGTGCCGACGCCCATCAGGTAGCGGGGCTTTCCTTCCGGCAGGAGCGGACAGGTTACCTCCAGCATTTCGTACATCTTCTCCGTAGGTTCGCCCACGGCGAGGCCGCCGACGGCATAGCCGCCGCGGTTCGCATTGTCCAGGCCCAGCGCATGGTCCACCGCCTGCTTCCGCAGGTCCGGATACACACAGCCCTGGATGATGGGGAACATGGTCTGGTCGTAGCCATACAGGGGTTCCGTCTCGTCAAAATGCGCAGCGAAACGCTCCAGCCAGCCCTGCGTCAGCCGAAGGGACTTCGCGGCATAGCGGTAGTCCGCGTCACCCGGGCAGCATTCGTCCAGAGCCATGATGATATCGGCCCCGATGATGCGCTGGGTGTCCACGTTGTTCTCCGGGGTAAAAGTGTGGCGGGAACCGTCGATGTGCGAGGCGAACCGGCACCCTTCTTCGGTGAGTTTGCGGATGGGGGCCAGGGAAAAGACCTGGAAGCCGCCGCTGTCCGTGAGGATGGGACGGTCCCAATGTTCGAACTTATGCAGCCCGCCGGCCTTGCGGAGAGTGTCCAGACCGGGACGGAGGTAGAGGTGATAGGTGTTGCCGAGGATGATCTCGGCCTGGATGTCCTCCTCCAAATCCTTGTGGTACACGCCCTTCACCGAGCCGACGGTGCCCACCGGCATGAAGATGGGGGTGCGGATCTCCCCGTGGTCGGTGGAAATCACGCCGGCGCGGGCGGAGGACCCGGGATCCCGGGCTGTGAGCTGGAACGAGAACATCTATTTTCCTTTAAACGGTCAAAGTTACGGATTTTTTCGTATTTTTGTGTGATTGTGATGTCGAAACGATAACCAAACCATAAACCGAGATGAAAATCAAACCCGTAACCTTCAAGCTCATTCTGATGCTGTTCCTGGAGTTCGCCGTCTGGGGGGCCTACCTGACCTCCCTGGGCCGCTATCTGGGCAACATCGGTCTCGGGAGCCAGATCAAATGGTTTTTCGCCATGCAGGGGATCGTCTCCATCTTCATGCCCACGCTGATGGGCATCGTCGCCGACAAGAAGATGGAAGCCCAGCGGGTCCTTTCCCTGTGCCACGGCCTGGCCGGCATCTTCATGGCCGGGGCCGGCTTCTACTGCATGAGCGCCGGGCAGGCCGTCCAGTTCGCGCCCCTGTTCATCCTCTACAGCCTGAGCGTTGCCTTCTTCATGCCCACCATCGCCCTCGTGAACTCCGTGTCCTACAATGCGATGGCCGTCGAAGGCATGGACCCTGTGAAGGAATTCCCGCCCATCCGCGTGTTCGGGACCGTCGGTTTCATCTGCTCGATGCTGGCGACCAACTTCATCCACATCGGCGGCGTCGCGATGCAGGACAGCTACACGCAGCTCATCTCCTCGGGCTTCCTGTCGCTCATCCTGGCCGGCTACGCGCTGACCATGCCGCACTGCCCCATCGACAAGACCAAGAAGAGCGAAAGCCTGGCCGACGCCTTCGGCCTGAAGGCCTTCTCCCTGTTCAAGGATTCCCAGTTCGCCATCTTCTTCATCTTCTCGATGCTGCTGGGTGCCTCCCTCCAGATCACCAACGGCTACGCGAACACCTTCCTCGGCTCCTTCGCTGCGGACCCGGCCCTCGCGAACACTTTCGCCGTGAAGAACTCCAACGCCCTGATCGCCATCTCGCAGGCTTCCGAGACCCTCTGCATCCTGCTCATCCCGTTCGCCATGAAGCGTTTCGGCATCAAGAACGTGATGCTCATCGCCATGTTCGCCTGGGTGGGCCGCTTCGCCTTCTTCGGCCTCGGTAACCCCGCCATGCCGGGCGTCCTCCTGTTCGTGCTGAGTTGCATCGTGTACGGTTTCGCCTTCGACTTCTTCAACATTTCCGGTTCCCTGTACGTGGAGCAGAACGCTCCCCAGGACATCCGCTCCAGCGCCCAGGGCCTGTTCATGATGATGACCAACGGCTTCGGCGCCACCATCGGCACCCTCGCTGCCGGCGCGGTCGTGGACGCCACCGTGTACAAGGCTGCGAACCCGTCCTGGCCCAAGGCCTGGTACATCTTCGCCGCCTATGCCTTCGTGGTGGGCATCCTGTTCATGATCCTGTTCAAGGATCCGCAGAAAAAGCAGAAAGCCGCTGCGAAGTAATTATCGGCTTGGATCGAAAAGAGGCTGGCTCATCCGAGTCAGCCTCTTTTTATTTACGCCCCGGCCGCTTCGTCCCGGGCCCAGGGCAGGTTTTCCATCGCCAGGTTTGCGATCCGGGTCTCCGTGTCGATGAAGACGATGTCGAAGCAGCGGCATACCGTCCGGCGGCCCTCCCGGCCGCTGGAGGTGACGAATCCCATGCGGTAACCCAACTGGATGAGTTCCTCCTTGGGGATGGAACGGACACCGATCTGGATGAGGTGGCGCAGGATGTCGTGGTTCTTCTCCAGGATGCCGATGATGGAGGCATACCGGAACCGCCACTGCCGGGCTTCCCGGTTGTGGCTGCGGTTCTTGCAGGCCGGACAGCAATACTTCCGGTCCTTCCGCCCGTAAGGCAGCGGGTTGCCGCACTCGAGACAGTGCGGAACGGTTTCCTCCAATCTGTACTTCATAGTCTTCCGCGTTTTACGGCGTGAAGATGGCCTTTCCGTGGGGTTATTCCAAGGATGGCAAAAAAAAAAGCGCGGGTTTTTCCTTTTTTTTGAAACAACGGGAAACCCGCACGACAAGATTTATTCTTACGCCCGGTTTTTCCCGGTCCTTTCCGGGCAAGAAACATGCAATCCGGGCAAGAATCATAAAAAGATGCTTCCCGAAGGCCATTTTCCACGGCTTTCCGAGGGCTATCCGCCTACCTTTGTCCCGGCCGTCAACCGGAAGCGCGCCCGGGTCGACGGCCCAAGTACAACCCCATAAACCTGTTTGCAATGGAATTTCTGAACAAGATCGAACTCCGCGGCATCGTGGGACAGTCCTCCCTGAACCGGGTCGGCGACTCCCAGGTATGCCGCTTCTCCCTCGTCACCGAATACTCCTACAAGGACCGCGGGAACAACCCCGTCGTGGACGTGACCTGGTTCAATATCACGGCTTGGGAAGGGAAGAACATGCCGGAACTGCACCTGATCGGGAAGGGCGTCATCGTCCAGGTCGCCGGGCGGGTGCGCACCTTCCGTTTCACGATGGCCGACGGCGCCGAGCGCAGCGGCTGGGAAATCCTGGCCCGCCGCGTGACCATCCTCCCCTCCGACGACGACCCCGTGCAACCCCAAAGATTCCGCTAGCGCCATGCGTACGCGGTTGACTGGTGCGGTCCTGCTGGCCGTCCTCCTCGCCGCCGGCTGCGGCTCCCAGGGAAAACTGGAGCGGCTCCGCCGCCAGTCCCTGGCCGCCCAGATGGTCATCGCCGACGAGAAGGAACTGCCGGAGATCGCGATGGGCGGGGAACCCCGCCGGGATACGATGGTCGTGGAAGACCCGGACGGAAATCAGGTGCTGATCATGCGGGCCGTCAAGGACGAGAACGGAGAGATGGTCGCCACGGATGTCATCCAGGCGGCCAAGATCACGGCCCGCTTCCGCAACGTGGCGGAACGGAGCGGCAAGGTGGACCTCAACTTCCGGATCATCGTGCCGGAGGCGATGCAGGACCGGGACTGGCAGCTCCGCTTCTACCCGGACCTGTTCGTGGCGGAGGACAGCCTCCGGCTGGACCCGATCCTGATCACGGGCGAAGGCTACCGGAAAGCGCAGCTGAAGGGTTACGAGCATTACCGGCGGTTCCTCGATTCCATCGCGGCCGATTCCACGCATTTCGTCGACCGCTTCCAGCTGGAGATGTTCCTGCGGCGGAACCTGCCGGACATCTACCGGTACAAGACCGACTCGA